>Ga0209066_10003563_pt1 | contig 17650 bp, 19 predicted proteins | sample All_14_2_FD_187198 | JGI IMG/M metagenome (GOLD analysis project Ga0209066, IMG submission 187198) | Freshwater microbial communities in response to fracking from Pennsylvania, USA - Allegheny Zone_MetaG_DW_15 (SPAdes) (version 2) ... | reverse complement strand
TCCCAATGTAGCGCTCAAGAGTGAAAAATTTATACAATACAACAATCTTCAGAATGATATTTATGCGATCGATTTCACGCGGGCGAAGAAGCTAAGTCCAAAAACACGGCTCAACGCAAACTTTAGATCCTCAAAAGTGCGGCATTTCAAAAGTGCTCGCATTCTCACTGAAGGAGATGGCGAATAAACCATCTTCCGAAAAGAAAATCTTAAAATGGCTTTGTCGATTCGCGAGATAATTTCTTTCTTGTCAATCGCTTGATCGGCAGAGCGCTCTACTGCCCCCCGAGCAAAGTCGCAAAGCTCCAGATAACTGGCCACGGCGCGGGAAAGCTTTTTCTCGTGGGCTATGATCGAGTTAAAGTCTCTATTGGCTGCAGTGCTGTTCGACAGGGCAGCAGCGTGTGTGCGATAATCCACAAGTTTGTCTTCCAAGAAGCGTATAGTTAAACCGTTTGCCAGAATGGCAGTCGTAAGGAGTCCGTCCTCACCGTGGATGTTGTATTGCTTTTCCGGAAGGTACTTCATAACCCTTCTCGAATAGGCGGAGGTAGCACCGTGAATAAAGGAGGCTTGGTCGGCACAAAACCAAGACCGTACATGCACGCCGCCCTTGGCAACGTAATTCTCCGCAACTATGCTTCCAGCGTCATCAATAAGGCGACAGCCACTATGTACTCCGGTTGCGCCAGTTTCTTGGAAGCATTCGATGATCTTTTTTGTTCGCAAAGGGTCCGAGACATCATCACCTGCTGCAAGAACAAAGAACTCTCCTTTTGCTTCCCGCAAAACCCTGAGTACATGCGGAGCAACATTCAAGTTTTCTGGGTTACGCCTTAAACGTACCTCATGCGGCCCCTCATATGCCGCTGCCATCTCCTGCATGATCTCAAACGTCCGATCAGTCGAGCAATCGTCAGACAGGATGATCTCAAGCGGGGAATAGGTTTGTGAAAGCGCCCCCTCCACCGCCTCGCGGATGTATTTTTCTTGGTTGAACGCAAATAACGCGAATGTGACGAGAGGCCGATCAGGCGTGCTCTCTGGCAACTTAGTGTTACCATAGGTTTGTATCACGGCCGGATTATCCACCCCATCACCCTTTCCCCAAAACGTGCTATGCGGCCCAAACGACCCCCGGCCCCGGCCATCCTTGACAGACGCAGCAACGCCCAGAGCCCCAGGACCGCAGCCAACCCAACTCCGAGGAGCGCACCTGGCAGTTCGGACCAGCGCGCCAATAGATCCACAGCCATCGCCGCAACAATGAAGGCAAGCGCCTGCATCTTGACCGGCCGGCTCCAGCAAAAGCCGATCCGGCGCACAGCCAATCCCCAGACCAACGGGAGATAGGCAACGTACATCAGCAAAAATGCTACGCCACTTGCGGTCACGCCAATGACAGGAAGCAGCAGGAACATCGCCAGCAAGAGGATGCCCATGCCGATGCTCTCTGTGGCAACGTAGGTCTTGCCCGCACCGGCAGCGAGAAGGACAAAGCCAAGAGGCCAGCTCATGACCTTCAGGATGTCACCCAGAAGCTGCCAGCGCAGGATCTCGACAGCTGGGGCGAACTCTGCGGAATACAGCAGCTTGATGACCCAAGGCGCGAGGCCAAGCATTGCCAGCAGCACAGGGGCACAAAGCAGAAGCGCAACTTCAGTCTGTTCATTGACAAGCTGGCTTGCGGCGGTTCGATCGCGCATCGCGGCGGTCAGACGCGGGTAGTAATCAGCACCCATAGCACCAAGCACGAAGCCCAGATAGGTCATGCCTATGGTCCAAGCTGCCTGAAAGTGGCCCAGAGCTTCGGCTCCCAGTTCCCTTTGAACGAGGGTGCGAACTGCCAGATGACCCAGCGTCGTGACAAGGCCGCTAATCATGAAGGCAAAGCCCAGCATCATCATCACGCGCCATTCCCGAGCCATCTCGGGAAGACGGATCGGGGGGCCTGCGGGTGGACCAAGTCGAGCGACGTAAAGATGACCGAGCAGGAAAGTCACGACCGGCGCTATCAGGACCATCGCGATAAGTCCCTGCGCGCCCCACAACCACAATGCCAGAACGCCGAGGCCCGCCCCGATAACCCCCGCACCGACGTTGATCCGTGCACGGTCGCCGATCCGGCGCAAACCGGTCAGCAAAGCGTTTTGTGAGCCCGCAGCAACAGTGAGTGCAACCCCAAGTGACAACCAGGCTACGTCGTTGGCTCGGCTGTCGTCCTCTAGGATCATCCGCGCAATCCACCCGCTTGCCAGCCAGAATAGGGCTGCGCCGACCACGGAAAGGATCATCGTGCCCCAGAACAGTGCCCGGCGCGTCCGGCCCACTGCTTCGTCGCCCCCCTCGGCATGAGCGGCCGCGATCTGCCGAGTACCCACGTTGCCAACCCCGAGCGCGGCGATGGAGGACGCGGTCTGGATCAAGCTCAGGTACAATCCGACCAACCCCACGCCCGCTGGCCCCAACAGCGCCGCCACGGCCTTCATCTTCACAAGGCCCACTGCGATATTGATGACCTGCGCTCCTCCGATGATCGAGGAAGAGCGGAGGATCGTCCGGTAGGATGACCCGCTCAAATGTTTGCCCTGATGGCTTTGATTGCCCGCATCGCATCCAACAAAGGCAACTGCGGCCCAATCGGCAAGCTCAGAACCTCATCCGCCAACCGACAGGCCAGCGGCAGTGCTTCGCGCCCAATGCCCAGTCCCGCATAGGCAGCCTGCATGTGAGGCGGTATGGGATAGTGGATCAATGTGCCGACCCCGGCGTCAGCCAATCGTTTCTGCAAGCCGTCGCGTTCGGGCGAGCGAACGACGTAAAGGTGCCAGGCCGGATCCGCCCAATCGGGGACATGCGGCAAGATCAACCCAGTACCCAGCAGTCCTTCAGCATAGGCAGCCGCGATCGCGCGGCGGCGGTCGGTCCAGGCATCCAGATGCGGCAGCTTGGCCCGCAGAACGGCGGCCTGAATCGGATCCAGCCGTGAGTTTACGCCCTGCACCTCGTTCACATACTTCACCCGGCTGCCATAGTTGCGCAGCACGCGGACGCGGTCGGCCAGATCGGCGCGGTTCGTTGTGATTGCGCCGCCATCGCCGAGGGCGCCAAGGTTCTTGCCGGGGTAAAAGCTCCAGCAGACCACATCGCCATGCGCGCCGACGCGGCGTCCCTTGTAGCGAGCACCATGGGCCTGCGCGGCATCTTCGACCACCGCAATCCCACGCTGTCTGGCCAGCGCAAGGATCGGATCCAGGTCTGCTGGTTGCCCATACAGGTGAACTGGGAGCAGGACTCTTGTTGCAGGTGTTATAGCTGCAGCAATGCGATCTGTGTCGATGTTATGGGTTGTGGGATCGGGTTCTACCGGCACAGGACGTGCGCCGACTGCTGTCACGGCGAGCCAGGTTGCGATATAGGTGTTCGACGGAACTATTACCTCATCCCCAGGCCCGACCTCGAGCGCGCGGAGCGCAAGGATCAGCGCATCGAGACCGTTTGCCAGCCCGACTGAATACGACGCTTCGCAATAGGCAGCCCACTCAGCCTCGAACGCTTCGACTTCAGGGCCAAGGATGTAACAGCCTGACTGGAGAGAGCGGTTAATCGCTGCATCGATTTCCGTCTTTAGTTCCAGATACGCTGCGCTAAGTTCAAGGAACGGTATCATTGGGAATTTCTTCCTAACGCCTTGATGAAATCATCGTAAGTTCGCAAATAATCCGCCTCGTTATAGCGATGCGATGCAAGAACCATGCATACTGCGCCTTGGCTAAAGGCATCCATCTCTCGCCAGATCATCTTGCTGATGTACAGTCCCTTGCGTGGATCGCGTAGCCAATGCTCAGACTTATTTGTCCCATCATCAATCTTCATTCGGAAGCTGCCGGATAATGCGAAGACAACCTGCTCCAATTCACGATGTGCGTGCCCACCGCGTTCAGAGTCCACAGGGACGTTGTAGAGATAGTAGACCCGCGCAACATGAAACGGGATGTGATTTTCACCTTCAACGAAAGTTAAATCCCCTCGAGGATCGCGAATCTGAGGAAGTACAATATCTTGAACAAAGCCCCCTCTGTTTGTCATGCCATACCCTCCTGCTTAAGGAGCGTCATATATCCGGGCCGTTCAGCTTCAAATCTGTTGCTGTCATACACAAAATAGACATCCTGATTGGTCTCGTGTGTCACTGTAGCGCCAAATCTCTTATGGAACGCCAAGGTGTTAACATTGTCACGACGAACATCGAACTGTGCCCTTGAAAGTCGTAGGCAATCGAATGCGACAATGTAAACAAGCACTGCGCTTTCTAACGCTGCCTTCGGTGTCTTGTTGTGATCAAGGATCCAGCTGCCCCAGGTAAAGGTATCCCCAGTGATCTCGTAGAGCCGCACCAGTCCGCATCGCGTTCCATCTCTGCGCTCGATCACGTAGTACAATTCACGCAGATCAGCCTCGCGTGATTTGTACTCCTCGATCCATCTGCGTTGGTCCTCTGCCGTGCCGCGCACCTCTGTGAGATGCTGATTGTAGGCTGGGTTCGTGCGCAGAGCATAAACATAGTCTGCGTCTTCTGGGCGGATCAGGCGCAAAACCAGGTTGGGGCCCTCGACCCGGGCCAAGCTTTCGGGAACCATCACAGCCTCAGATCGCTTGCGTCGCGCGCGAAGATGCTTTTGAGGTCGCAGAACACGCCACCCTCATGGGCATAGCGGCGTAGCGCTTCCGATCCTGCCTGACGAAAACTGTCATGTGCCACAGCCAGTACAACCCCGTCGTATGAACCTACCTCCGGAGTGGAGATTAGGTTCAGGCCGTATTCGGCGCGTGCCTCGTTTGCGTCCGCCCAAGGATCGTAGACATCAACGCGTACGCCGTACTCTCGCAGTTCAGCCACCACATCGACAACTCGAGTGTTGCGCAAGTCAGGGCAGTTTTCCTTGAAAGTCAGACCCAGTACAAGCACGCGCGCTCCCTCCACATGGATCCGTCGCCGCAATAGCGCCTTAACCATCTGGCCAGCTACATAGCTGCCCATCCCGTCATTGATCCGGCGTCCGGCGAGAATGACCTGTGGATGATACCCCAGTGCTTCTGCCTTGTGGGTGAGGTAATACGGGTCTACACCTATGCAGTGGCCGCCAACCAGACCGGGACGGAAAGGCAAAAAGTTCCACTTGGTCCCTGCGGCCTTCAGTACTGCGTCGGTATCGATCTCCATCCGGTTGAAGATGATGGCCAACTCGTTGATCAAAGCGATATTCAGATCGCGTTGAGTGTTCTCAATGACCTTTGCGGCCTCGGCGACCCGGATCGACTCAGCCTTGTAGGTGCCAGCGGTGACGATGCTCGCGTAAAGCGCGTCAACCATGTCCGCAATCTCAGGAGTCGACCCCGAGGTAACCTTCCGGATTGTGGTGAGCCGGTGCGCCTTGTCGCCGGGATTGATGCGCTCCGGACTGTAGCCGCAAAAGAAATCGACATTGTAGGTTAGACCTGAAACGCGCTCAAGGACTGGAACGCAATCCTCCTCCGTCGCACCGGGATAGACGGTTGATTCATAGATAACGATATCGCCCTTCTTCAACGCCCTACCCACAGCTTCAGATGCCTTGATCAGAGGTGTCAGATCCGGGCGTTTGTGAGCGTCGATCGGCGTAGGAACAGTAACAATGAAGATCTTAGCGTCGCGCAGGTCGTCGGTATTGGCAGTTAGACGTAGATATTGCGCCTCAGCTAATTCTGTCGACGACACCTCGCGTGTGTGGTCATTACCTGAATGGAGCTCGGCAATACGCTCAGGCTTGATGTCAAAGCCAATTACCCTGCGTTGCTTTCCGAATTCGACGGCGAGCGGCAGGCCAACATAGCCTAGACCGATAACGGCGAGAGCATCTTTAGAGGCGATCATTTGATTATTTCCCGTAATAGTCTTTGAACCACGCAACAAACTGACGAATGCCGTCACGGAAGTCGGTTTGCGGACGATACCCAGTCAACCGCTGCAAGAGGCTCGCATCGGCCCAGGTGGCCGGCACGTCGCCCATTTGCATCGGCATATAATTTCTGATCGCCTTTCTCCCTAGCGAGTCTTCAATCGCATCGATGAAGTCGATCAATCTTACCTTGTCGGAATTTCCAATGTTTAGGATCCGAAAAGGTGCCACAGGCGAAAGGCTGTCACCGCTGGAAACTACGCCGTCCGCTGGTCGCACCGGCGCTACATCGATGAGCAGACGAATTGCGCGAACCAAGTCATCCACGTACGTGAAGTCGCGATACATATCGCCATGGTTGTAGATATCGATCGGCCGCCCGTCGAGAATAGCGTCCACAAATTTATAGAGTGCTAGGTCAGGCCTTCCCCAAGTACCGTAAACGGTAAAGAAGCGGAACATGGTAGTCGGGAGATTCCATAGGTGCGCATATGCATGCGCCATGCTTTCATTTGCTTTCTTCGTCGCGGCATAAATGGTCAGCTGTGTATCAGCTTTCTCAGTCTCGGTGAACGGCATTTCAGTATTTGCGCCGTAGACCGACGAGGTAGACGCCATTAGCAGATGTTTGACCTCAAGGCGGCGCGCGGCCTCCATCACATTGAATGTGCCGATGACGTTGGAGTCGATATACGCGCGCGGGTTCTCCAGGCTGTAGCGAACGCCAGCTTGTGCCGCTAGGTGGACGACCACGTCCGGCTGAAAGGTATCAGCGACGGCGTCGAAACTAGCTTGGTCCTCCAGCATGCCCTCTGCCGCTGAAAAGTTGGGATTCTGTAAAAGCATCGCGTGACGGTTCTGTTTCAGTCGAACGTCGTAGTAATCCGTCATCCCGTCATAGCCCTGCACACGAAAGCCCTCGGAGAGAAGGTGTCGCGCAAGGTGGAACCCGATGAAACCTGCAGTGCCAGTGATAAGGACGCGCTGTTTCGTTTCAGTACTGTTGCTCATCTTCCCACCCCTTCGTAGGCCACAAAGCCGGCATCAAGAACTGCCTTTCGCTCATAGATGTTGCGGTAATCGACCATGCGCGGCGTACGCATTGTCTGCGCACGCTGCTCTAAATTGAGCGCCCGGAACTCATTCCATTCCGTTAGGACAATCAAGAGATCCGCCCCCGATGCAGCGGAATAGGCGCCTTCTTCCTATTTCACACCAGGCAGAAGTGCATCGCCTTCATGCTGCCCTTGGGGATCTACAACATGGACTTTCGCACCTGCACCGATCAGTGCAGGAATGATCGATAGAGACGGCGTCTCTCGCATGTCATCCGTGTTTGGCTTGAAAGTAACTCCAAGCACTGCAATTTTGATTCCTGCGACATTCCCATCATAGATGTCCTTGGCCTTATTAATCATGCGCCGTTTCACGCTTTCATTCACCGAGATTACAGCTTCGGTAATGCTCTGAGGGACCGCATGCTCCTGACCTATTCGGACAGGGGCCATTGTGTCTTTCGGAAAGCAGGAACCCCATATCCTGGACCGGCATGAAGGAATTTTGAACCGATCCAGCCATCAAGTCCGGTTCCTTTAGCTACAACCTTCACATCGGCACCCACGCGTTCACAGAGGGCGGCTATCTCGTTTATAAAGCTGATCTTAGTGGCCAGGAATGCATTTGGGGCGTACTTGATGAGTTCTGCACTTTCACGATCTGTATAAACAATTGGGAAATCGCGAAGAAAGAGTGGGCGATAGATTTTTGCCATTACGTCCCGTGCTCGCCCTGCTTCAACGCCAATCACCACACGATCAGGTCTCATGAAATCTTCTACCGCGGCTCCTTCCCTCAAAAAACTTAGGGTTCGATGCGAGGTCAAAGGCCAGGTCCGGCCGCGTCCAGCTAATGATTTCGGCCACCTTTCGGTTTGTGCCTACCGGTACAGTCGACTTTGTAACGTTCAAAGTATAGCCACTTAGAGCCTTGGCTATGTCCTCATTTGCGGCGTACACAAACGTAAGATTAGCGTGACCATCACCTCTTTGCGATGGTTTTCCTACGGCGATGAAAACCGCATCGGCGTCGCTCACCGCATCCGGGACCTGCGTTGTGCAGCTCAAACGTTCGGCCGATGCGTTCTTCGTGAGCAGAAGATCCAGTCCAGACTCATAAATGGGAATCTCGCCGGCTTTGAGCCGCGCAACCCTCTACTCGGATTTGTCAACGCGAACGACTGTGTGTCCGAAGTCAGAAAGACAGATCGCGGTTACAAGCGCGACATAGCCTGCATCAATTATTGCGATTTTCAAATTATTTGAACCTATTTTTAATGGGTGCCTGTTCTATGCAAGCTCAAAATGCGGGGCAGTCTGGCCTGAATTGAACGATGACTGCTGCCTCTGTAAACACGACCGGCATTGTGATCTGATTTTAGCTGATCTGCCTAGTTGTCAGAGTGGTTTTTGAATTCAGGCTTTTCGATGCGCTGACGCGCTCCAAGTGTTGCGAAGGCACTTTGATTGGTGGATGCTCTGCGTCGACCCATCCAGCCTAGTAAGGCTGTTTGCTAAGTCAGAACAGCCGAGCTTACGGTTCGGGTTCGGTGCGGAGGTCATGTATCGCTCCGCAAAGCGATTATTTTGTGCTACCGCACAAGGACTGCCTCGGCGGCTCCTTGTTAAGTTGTGTTGAGGGTGGAAGATTGGATCTTTACCCGATTACACGCGATAGGAATACGAGAACGCGTCTGATGCGAAAAGGCCTTCTTGGGCAATCTTTCGATGCATTTCGTGCGTTAGATACTTTTGTGTCGCCCTATGCTTGAGGGCGCGGTCGCAGGCACCTTGTATTAGCACCGCACTGAAACAAATCTCATCGGCTAGTGAGCCCGTAAACAAGTCGGCCAGTCTGCTCGCGGAGCGCAGTAGTAAGCACTTGGAGGTTATGTGACAGATCCCAACCTATCCCGTCTGCGAAGGAGGAAGTCCGGTAGTCGACCGGCCAGGGCACAAGCTCAGTCCAGCCAGCTTCCTCGAAGCTCTGAAGGGCGCGGGAGACATGGAATGCGCTAGTGACGAGCACCCAGGTTTCTCCTACGGCTGGTTTTGCGATCTCGAAGCTGCGTCGGGCATTCTCGGATGTATTGCGGGAGCGGTCTTCGAGTAGCAGGCGCTCCTGCGCGATGCCACTTTCTGTGAAGAAACGTCCGGCCGCCGCAGCTTCTGTTGCAACGCCTCCTGCGAGGCCACGCAGTGCGCCGCTTCCCCCGGCGAACAAAAGCCGGGCCTTTGGGAAGCGCCGCGCAAGCGAGAGTGCTGCTGTGTATCGATCGCCGCCTTCGTTGAGTTGCAAGCCGCCCCAGTATGCGCTTGCCCTTGCGTCTTCGCCCCCACCGAGAACGATGATACCATCCACTCGGTTCAATTTGGGCTGAGCTGGATGGATCAGCTCGATGGGTTGCAGCAATAGGTTTCCGACTGGAAAGATTGTGAGTGCAAGCAAGAGAGCTAACGCCAGACTGGCGGTCGAAACTGCCAAGTTGCGCCGGTGTGTGAGTAATGCCCATAGGATCAGGACATGAAGCAAGACAATCCAAGTGTCTGGCCGTATTAGCGCGCCGAGCAGTTTCGACGCAACAAAGAAAGCCGTATCCATCAATGTCCTCTACGCCGCCCACGCGCAATGGTATCCAAGACCTCCCGATATGCATCTACGACAATTGATTGATCGTATTCGCGCTCCATCTTGGCACGTCCGGCAACTCCCATGGCGCACCGCTCCTCGGGAGAAAGCGCCAAAAATCGCTCCATCGCGATTGATAGGCTTTCAGAATTGCGCAGTTCGCAAAGAAATCCAGACTCACGACTGACCACCGCGCGACAACCTGGGACGTCGGTTGCGATCACGGGACGACCCATCGCGGCTCCTTCGATCAGTGTCCGCGGGGCTCCTTCTCGATAGGAAGGTAGCACCACGCATGAAGCGGCCGCAATTGCTGGGCGCACATCCGTCGTCGTACCGAGATATTCCACAATGCCTTCAGCAACCCAGTCGTCTAACATCCGTCGATCGATCGCGCTGCGGTTTTCAGCACTAGCTGCGCCAAGTAGTTGAAAGCGCACCTTTGGATGTCGGCTCCTTACTCTGCGCGCGGCGTCAACGAATTCCAAGACGCCTTTGTCGCGGAGCAGGCGCGCAATCATCAAGAATATAGGAGGAACGCCGGTCTCGGGCATTGGAGCTGGCGCAAAGCGTTTCAGGTCGATTCCAGACCCAGGAAGTAGCTTGGCTTGTCGCGCCTGCACTATGCGACGATCTAAAAATAGGTCGCGATCGTCCTCGTTCTGGAAGAACACTACTGGCAGATGTCTAAAAGCTTCCCGGTAGAGCACTTCAGTTATCGTTTGCAGTAGCTTTCCTGAGAGAAATGCTGTACCGAGACCGGTAACATTCGGCACAAACGGTAGTCCAAGCGGCTTCGCGGCGCGGGCGCCAAAGATGTTGTTCTTGATGGTGTAACTCAGCACCGCGTCGGGTTGTTCCTCATAGAATATCCGGCGAAACTGGAACTGCAGTTTTAAGTCGTCCAACGGGTTTAGCCCCTTCACGCTCATCTGAAGCGGTCGCAGACGGCATCGGAGCCGTTCGAGTTCAGGGGATGCATCGTCCATAGGGGCCAGCACAGTAATCCGATGGCCGTCACCAATTAGCCCCTCGACTACGGCGCGGCGAAAGTTTGATATATTCCAGGCGGAATTCACCGTCATTACTATGTGCATCGCTTAACCTATTAACGGCATGTGTGGACTGACGAGTCGCCTGAGATAACTTTGTCGTGGACGTACTCGAGAAACTTAAGAGCCAAGGTTTCTCTCTTTTTCTCCGATGATGTGAGACCACCGGGGCTTCCGCTGCATCAGTCGAGTTTAGTCATTTATCTTGCTCACAATCGCGTTCTTGAGGGCCTGCAATCCAGTGGTTGCGACTCCTGCCGAATTCAAGGCTGCAATCAGTCGGTCGAGAATACCAAGTGCCTGAGATGCTTGCGAGGCATTGAAAGCGGGTAACGAAGCGCTTCCAGTTTCAAGCGAAATCACCAAGGCACTCGCCAAGGCGTCTACCGCTGTCATCGCGGCGATCGATCCGGGTGGAGCATTGGAGAGTGCCGCGAGGGCTGCTTGTGCTTCAGGTGAACTGGCGTTGAAGGACGATAGTAGTGTTGAGATCGTCTGTGTGTCGATCACTGTTGGCCCTACTACGATCGGTGGCGATGGTGGGGGCTCAACCGGTTTGGTCCCGCCGAGCGCAGGCATAGCCAGAAGGACAGAAGTTACAGCCGTTGCGAGATGAAGGTGGCGTGTCATTTTTGGAAGCCGCCCCTTAGAACAAGTCGTTGAAGGCAAATGATGCCGTGAGTGTGACGCGCCGCTCATCTCGCTGATCAAATGCATCGAGAAGACTTGCTTGAACACTCATGTTGTCTTGTCCTGGCCATCGTGCGGTAACGCCTAGGATTGCATAGTCCCCATTGTGCGCCAGCGTCATCGAGAACGCTTCAGAAAGGCCAAATCCAATTGCGCCGAATGGCGTCCAACTGTCATGGTAGTCACTCTCGGACGAGACACCAAAGTTGAGAAGGAGAGGGAGTTGATTGCCATTGGATAGTGGAAATTGGCTCGCAGTCGTCCATGCTACGCTGGTTCGGACATCTTCTGCAGAGACGTCGCCCCAAGGCGCTTGGTTGTCAAAGGTGAGACCTATAGCGCCGCCACCAAGTGAAGCCGGCAATGCGCGCGACAACTTGACGCTAAAGGACCCCGAGTCACCAAAATCGTCCGGCTCTGCAGACGTGATGTTGGCCACAATTTGTGCGCCAATGGTCTTCTGTGCGTCACCAAATCCGACACCGAAGGCCAGACTGCCATCAATCCCATCGCGGCCTTCCCTTCTTGTGGTGCCGGAGATTGACGCAAACGCAGTACCGCTAGGCATTGTGGCTGCTGTTGCAACACCTTGAATAACAACCAGCCTTGGCTTTTCTGTAGCCGCTTGTAGCGTCTCGAGCATCTCTAGAAATGCATCTGGTGTCGTAGAGTTGAGCCCCTGAGCATTAACGGAGGTTGGCACTAAGAAAATTATCGCGCCCGCAAGTTTACATAGCGTCACAGCTGTTACTTTGCGATTCACAGTTATTCTCCTTGATTGCATTATATTTGCAGGGATTATTTTACACTCGCGCTTCAGATCGCTCATGACACAGCCACCGATCGTCTCACCAAGAGGCGCAATCACGCGCCGACCTGAGGTGCGTTAGGGAAATTACCGTCGTCAGATATGTGAAGACGAAAAATCTGTCCGCATTGCATTCGGGCTACGCGATTGTCCAGATATCTTTCCATTTCAAGAAAGCAGATTTGCGCTCAGTTTAGATTGCGCAGCTAAATTTTAATATTCTGAGCTTGTCCAGTAGCTGCAGTGAACTTGCCTATCGCATAAGCTCAATAATCTCAATCAATGTCACGTGCATAATGGTGTTTATAAGGGCCGCGGTAACCGTATCGTCCATACTGGTTCGATGATGACGGGTTCGCCTTCTTTGGGTCAAATGCGTTCAGGATTGCCCCATTCACTTGGCCACCGCCAAGTTCCAAAGTCCGACGCATTGCCGTGAGATCCTGCAGTTCTGTCTCTCTGTGGCGTGCAACCGCGATCGTTGATGCAGCCATACGGGAAATAAGTGCTGCATCAGTCACGAGCAGTGTGGGAGGCGTGTCGAAAATAACCACATCATAGCGGCTGGTCAGTTCACTGAAGAGCGATTCAAGACCTTCGCTCATCAGCAACTCTGACGGGTTGGGTGGGCGTCGACCAGTTGGTACCAAGTCGAGCCCGGCGGCGGATGTTGGCACAACCACTTCATTGATGCTGACCACGCCCGCAAGGTACTCAGTAAGGCCGACTTCCTTCCCCGAAATCCCAAAGCTTCGTGCCAAAACTCCGCGCCGTAGATCTGCGTCCACAAGGCAAACGCGCTGTCCGCTTTGGGCAATCGTGATTGCGAGGTTCGCGGCGCAGAAGGATTTCCCAGCTCCTGGCATCGGACTCGTCAGCACAATTGTAGCATTGGGCTTTCCTGCTCGAAGAAACCGCACCGCAGTCCGGATCGATTTAAAGGCTTCCGCGTTTATCCCCTCAGGATCGTCGCGAACGACAAGGGGTACGCGGTGCTTGAACTTGCCAACAGTCGCCACTGCAAGGCTGGTCACTCCGATGACGGGGATCCCGATCTGTTCAATTTCTTCGAGTGCGTCTACCCCGCGACGGAGAAGATTCCGCAGGATTGCGCCCCCGAAACCGACGATCAGCCCCAGTAACCCAGACAGGGCAAGGATGCGCGATCTTTTTGGTGCAACGGGTCGTTGTGTCGCCTGTGCGCTATCAATGACACGCACATTTCCAATTTCGCTCGCTCTGAGTACGCGCAATTCTTGCGCTCTGTTGAGCATCTGGAGATACGTTGCCTGTGCGACCTCGAGGGTACGTGTGAGGTTGACAACCTCGCGCTGTGTTTCTGGAAGGAGCTCTATTTCGTCACGAACTTCCTGAAGTCGCTGCTCCAGACTCGCTCTGTTCTCGATGGCCTGACTGTATATTGGATGGCTTGGCGTAAACCTTTGACCAAGTTCGCGTTCGCGCATTTTCGCCTCACGAATCTGCGACTCGAGTCCTGCCGCCTCTGCAAGAAGGCGTTCGGTCTCGAATGATAGGTCTATCGACTGCTGCTTGGCTCGATAATCGATAAGCGCTCTTTCCGCGTCGGTAACCTGCGCTTCGGCGAGCGGAAGTTGCTCTTCAAGAAATCTCAGGCTTTGCGAGGCTTCAGCGGCATTCTTTGTAACACTTTGATTCTTGTAGGCAACAAGAACGGCATCAAGCCATCGCGAGGCCTCCGTGCGGCTGGTTGCCACCATGGACACCCTGAAGATACCGGTCTGACGGCCCTGCTCTGATACGCTGATCGCACCCGCAAGGCGCGCTGCAGAAGAGGACTCTGGGCTTTGCCTGATCTCGAAAATGCGGCCAGGCACTGCCTTTGTCTCTTCGATCTCAAGTGCAAAGTTCCGCTTCTTGTCGGTCAGAAGCTGATCGGTGACCCCTGTTAGCGTCGTTCCATCGGGCAACAGGATTTCGTACTGTCCGCCTTCAAGTATCGCTACGCTTATGGGCAGATCTATCCAATCAGACGGCATTTGTAGATAGCCGATGGAAATGCTTTCATTAGAGCGCGGGTAGCGATCAAATGACTTTCCGAGAAAGTCGAGAAAGTGACCATAGTGCAGCGCTCTGCCAATAATGGGCGCGAAGGTCGGCGATACATCCCAATCTAGCCGCACAGCCGCGGCCGCGTCACTGAGGACAGAGCGCGATCGCAGGATCTCGATCTCGGCCATCGTCGACGCACTCGTATCAGTGACGAGACCGGATAGCTCTTCCGGGAGGGCAAGTCGGCTCGGATTGCTTTCAATCTGGATAAGGGCATCAGAACGCCAGACTGGCGCACGGGTCTTGGCGTAAAGACCTCCAATTGCGAGACCGGCCAAAGTTGCCGAAACAATGAGCAATCGCGAAGCCCAAAGGACCCGTGCTATTGACATCAGGTCTATCTCGTCGGCCGTGTCAGGCGACGACTGCAATGTATCAATAGAATGTTTCGGTGCTGTCAAAATTAAGACATCCTTGCAAGTCGTTCGATCCATGTCACAGCGGCATCGCGAAGCCGCTCGATTGCGATGGTATACTTTTCATCACTCAGACCGTGCGGATCTGTAATATCTTGCTCTCCGGCTAGCCATTGTCCAAAAAGCATTGTCCTGCCCGCCATGTGAGGAACGAGGTTGATCACACGCAATCTTTGGTCTCTCTCCATGACGAGAATTAAGTCTGCAGTGGGCAATCGCTGCGGTCCAAAACGGGTGGAACGATGTAGATGCAGCGAAGGAAGTTTGTCCCCGAGCCATTCGCGCATGCGTGCGTCTGCTGGTAGGCCAGGCGTGGCAAGAAGTCCTGATGACCTCACCTGAAACCCTGCTGCACGCTCCAAGAAGGCTGCGGCAACGGGTGACCGGCATATGTTCGCGTGGCAGACAACTTCTACAATCATCGGCCGAGCTACTCGGTGGCCATACGGGTGACGCCGACTGTTGGGAGGATGCGCGATATGGTGTCATTCCAACGCTGGATGGGCGAGCGGGTCACGTAAACAACATCATTCGGCTCCAGGGCGAAGCGAGTCCCAAGAACCAAACCAGTCGGAGACCTGAGGTCGATACGGTAGACCACTGTTTGGCCCCCAACTTCCCGGAATACGAACACCCCACTTGCATTTGCGCGTGTTTTGTCGAGACCACCCTGCCGGGCCAAGGCTTGCGTCAAGCTGACCGTCTCTTCTGAGACATCGACTGTTGCCGAATGTCCAACCTCTCCGAGCACGTAGACTTCTTGGTTTCGCTTGCGCGGAACAGAAACAACATCGCCGCCAAAAAGGATCGGGTTGCTGCTTTCTGGATGAGCCCTAAGGAATCCATCCAGATTGACAGTGTAGCTTTTCCCCTTGCGGCGTACGACGATTCTTGACGCGTCTGCGTTCTCAGTAAGGCCCCCCGCAGCGTTGATGGCTTCGAGGATCGTCAGCGGCCAAGTTGTGATGGATTGCGTCGTAGGTGAGGCTACCTCGCCGCCAACGACCACACGCTGTGAATTGAAGGATGCGATCCGTACGTCAACTTGTGGGTCAGGAATGAACGTGTTGAGACGCGTTGCGATATCATTGCGGATCTCGCCAACTGTCCTTCCGCGGGCTGTGACTGAACCAATGAACGGATAGCTGAACGTCCCATCGTTCTGGACGAGGAAGCCACCAATTCGTTCACCATCAGTCAAGGGGACAGTCAAATCAGGGTGATCAAACACGAAAACGGAGACGATATCGCCGACGCCAATTCGATACTCGCCCGAGTTTCCAACTGGGAGCGTCGTGCCACCGGATTGACCCAGCCTGTTGATCGCCGAAGGGAGATTGGCGTCAGTCACATCGACGATTTTGAAGCCGGGTTTCCCTGCAGACGTGTCTTGCGAAACACGTACTTCTCCATCCGCGCAGGCGACAACAAGCACCGCTACGATTGCCAGACTCACTGCACGCAACGCGCGTTGATTAACCACTTCACTCTCCGTCGATATTCATCTTTAGGGACCGACTGCAATCCAATTGAGGAACCTTTCCAGTCCCACGCACCGACCGCACTGATTGAGTGCAGGGATCGATGTCTGTCTTGCGAATATTCGAGACCTCATTGCCCATTGCGTATGTGCATGCGTTCCGGGTCACTGCGCATCAATGACCGCACCGACTCAATCAACATTGAGAGCCGCGTGCAGGGTCGGCATCGGCATTGCCGCTCAGGCTACCGCACCGTGACTTGGGAGAGCCACGGTGCGCCATCGAGGGGTCGATCACGGTTGGACACGATTCAGTAGACGTCCAAGACATCACTTAAGGCTGGACGCTCTGGCCTCACAGTGCGCAGCCGAAGAACATGTGTCAAAAGTGAGCGATGGATCGCGATAGATAGTCGTGGCCTGCCCCTATCGGGTGGTCCGGTTACAGTCTTAGTGCATAACGGGTCTTGGCGCTACGGCCGGGGTGGCCGGCGAAGCGGTTCCGGATGGCGAAGCCGGCCACTGCACCGCCTCCGGCGCCGGGGGTCGATAGCCCAGCGATGAATGTGGGCGCTTGGTGTTGTAGTGGCGCCGCCAGCTCTCGATGATGATCTTGGCCTCGGCGAGGCTGTAGAAGATCTCCCCGTTGAGCAGCTCGTCCCTGAGTTTCGAGTTGAAGCTCTCACAGTAGCCGTTTTCCCAGGGGCTGGCAGGCTCGATGTAGGCGGTCTTTGCGCCGACGGCTGCGATCCACTCCCGCACCGCCTTGGCGATGAACTCCGGGCCGTATGTGATCCGGCACGCCCCGCAGGATGAACAGATCGGACAGGACGTCTATGACGTCGGTCGATCGGAGCTTCCTGTCGACCCGGATCGCCAGACACTCCCGGCTGAACTCGTCGATGAGATTGAGCATGCGGAACTTCCTTCCATCGTGGGTTCGGCTTTCAACGAAGTCGTAAGACCAAACGTGGTTCGGACGCTCTGGCCGGAGACGGATGCAGGACCCATCATTCAGCCAAAGCCGCCCCTTCTTCGGTTGCTTTTGTGGGACCTTCAGCCCCTCCCGCCGCCATATCGACCCGCTTGACGTTCACCGCCCAGCCGGCCTCGCGCAGCAGCGCCGTGATGCGCCGGTAGCCATAGCGGCCGAATTGCGAGGCGAGCGCGATGATGTCCGCCGTCAGGGCTTCTTCATCGGCCCGACCTTGCGGCGCCTTCCTCTGGGTCGAACGATGCTGCCCAAGCACGCGACAGGCGAACCGTTCCGAGATCCGGAACTTCTGCCTGACATGCTCGATGCAAGCACGGCGGCGGGCGGGGCTCAGAAGTTTCCCGAGGCCGCCTCCCGCAGGATGAGCTTCTCCAGCGTCAGGTCGGAGACGGCCTTCCGAAGGCGCTCATTCTCCTTCTCCAGCTCCTTCAGCCGCTTCACCTGGTCGGTCTTCAACCCGCCGAACTCCTTGCGCCACCGATAGTAGGTGAACTGC
>Ga0209066_10003562_pt1 | contig 17652 bp, 15 predicted proteins | sample All_14_2_FD_187198 | JGI IMG/M metagenome (GOLD analysis project Ga0209066, IMG submission 187198) | Freshwater microbial communities in response to fracking from Pennsylvania, USA - Allegheny Zone_MetaG_DW_15 (SPAdes) (version 2) ... | reverse complement strand
GCCTGGGCCTCCCCCTCCCAGGCCGCCAGCCGCAGTCGCCTGCCCGCGCCCTCGCCGCTGGCCCGTCAGGCGGGCCTCGACCGCTTCCGCCGCGGCGATGTCATCCACCGGCTGCTGCAGATGCTGCCCGATGTGCCCGGCGACCAGCGGCTGGAGACCGCCCGCACCCTGCTGGCCCGCGAGCCGGACCTTGGTCCCGTCCAGCGGGCCGAGATGATCGCCGCCGCCATGGGGGTGCTCGAACATCCCGCCTTCGCCGAGGTCTTCGGCCCCGGCTCCCGCGCCGAGGTGGCCCTGGCCGGATCGGCCGCCGGCCTGCCGCCGGGCCTGGCCATTTCCGGCCGCGTCGACCGCCTGCTGGTCGCCCCCGACCGGGTTCTCGTCGTCGACTACAAGACCAACCGTCCCGCCCCCGCGACCATCGAGGCGGCTGATCCGGTCTATGTCGCCCAGATGGCCATCTATGCGGCGGTGCTGGCTGAGATCTTCCCGGGCCGGAAAATTTCCGCCGCCCTGGTGTGGACCGACGGCCCCAAACTGATGCCCGTTCCAGAAAAGATGATGACCGCCGCCCTCGCCACTCTGCCCGGCGCCCGTTGACGGGCGCCAATCCATCCTTACATGTCGTCCTCAACGCGGGCGCCACGGGCGCCGCAACAGGAGTGTCTCCATGAGCACCGTCAAGGTTTCCGACGAGTCCTTCGAAAAGGACGTTCTGCAATCCGACCTGCCGGTCCTGGTCGATTTCTGGGCCGAATGGTGCGGTCCCTGCAAGCAGATCGCCCCGGCGCTGGAACAGATCGCCGAGGAACTGGCCGATCACGTCACCATCGCCAAGCTGAACATCGAGGACAGCCCGACCACCCCGTCCCGTTACGGCGTGCGCGGCATCCCGACGATGATGCTGTTCCGCGGCGGCCAGATGACCTCGATGAAGGTCGGGGCCATGCCCAAGCAGAAGATCGTCGAATGGCTGGCCGAGGCGGGCGTCAAGGCCGCCTGATCGGGCTGATCGCGGACATCAGACAGGGCGCTGTTCCTCGCGAACGGCGCTCTTGTCGTTTCTGTCCCCGGCTTATTTTCAGCGCCCGGGCCCCTGTTGCGGGAAAAGGCTTGTCCCGCCCGCCGGTTGGCCGCCATCCTTGCGCCGACCCCCGAAAGCCACGGAGCCTGCCATGCGCGTCCCCGGTTCAGCTCTTCTCGCCCTGACCCTCTGCCTGTCCGCCGGCCTGGCGACGGCGGCCTCCGCCCAGGACGGCGCGGCGGTGTTCAACGCCCAGTGCAAGAGCTGCCACGCCCTGACCCCGGCCAACGGCCCCGCCGGCCCCAGCCTCAAGGGCGTCGCCGGCCGCAAGATCGCCGGATCGCCGGGCTTTGCCTATTCAAAGGCCCTGTCCGGCAAGGGCGGGACCTGGACCGACGCCCAGCTTGACGCCTATCTGGCCAACCCCGCCGGCTTCGCCCCGGGCGGCAAGATGTTCAACCGCGTCGCCGACCCCAAGGCCCGCGCCGCCGTCATCGCCTTTCTCAAGACCCAGAAATGATCCGGCGTCTCGCGGCTCCCGCCCTCTTAAGTCTGCTGCTGGCCGCCTGCGCCAGTACGGCTGACCGTGGTCCGCCGCCCCCGGCCTCGGCGCCCTCCGGCCCATCGGCGGGTCCCGTGCGCCCGCCGATCAAGCCGGCGCCAAAGCCTGCAATAAAGGCTGCCCCCGGCGTGACCAGCGCCGCGCTGGTCTACCGCTGCGCCGGCGGCAAGCGCTTCACCGCCGCCTGGGGCCTGGCCGACGACAAGGTCCAGGTCTCGGCCGGCGGGATGACAAAAACCCTGCCCCACCTGCCCAGCGCCTCGGGCGCCCGCTACGGCGACGGCGTGCGCCAGATCTGGGGCAAGGGCGACCAGGCCATGCTCGAGGGTTTCCCGGGCGGCCCCTACAAGGCCTGCAGAACCGACTGAATGGACGCTTTTCCCGCCTTCTTCCCCCTTGAGGGGCGCCGCATCGTCATCGCCGGAACCGGCGAGGCGGCAGAGGCCAAGGCGCGCCTGTTCGACGGCTCGCCGGCCCAGCTGGTCCGGCTGGAAGGCGCCCACGCCTTTCTGGTCGGGGCCTATGGCGGGGCCCTGCTGGCCTTCATCGCCGGGGATGACCTCTTTGTTCAGGCCGCCGCCGGCGCCGCCCGCGCGGCCCGGGTGCTGGTCAATGTCGTCGACCGGCCCGAACTCTGCGACTTCAACACCCCGGCGGTGATCGATCGCGGGGCCGTGGTCGCCGCCATCGGCACCACCGGCGCCGCCCCGATGCTGGCCGCCCTGCTGCGCAACGACATCGAGGCCCGGGTTCCGGCCGGGGCCGGCCGGGTGGCCGTGCTGCTCAAGCGGATGCAGGCCGAGGTCCGCGAGACCTATCCCGATCTGGTCGCCCGCCGGGCCTTCCTGCGCTCGGTGCTGTCGGGCGAAGCGGCCCAGGCGGCCATGGACGGGGATATGGATCGCGGCGAGGCCCTGCTGCGGGCCGCCCTTGCCCGGGGCGGCGACCCGGTTGGCCGCATCGCCATTGTCGCCGGGCGCGGTCCCGCCGACCTCCTGACCCTGCGCGCCGCCCGCTCCCTGGCCGAAGCCGATGTCATCGCCGCCGACGCCGACACCGATCCGGCGGTTCTGGCCCTGGCCCGCCGCGACGCCGGTCGTCTGTCGCCCGATGACGCCGGTCCCGAGGCCCTGATCGCGCTTGCCAAAGCCGGGCGTCAGGTGGTGCGTCTGATTACCCGCGCCCCCGACCCCGCCATGCTCAAGGCCATCGTCGTCTCCGGGGTTGCGGTCGAGGTCATGCTCGCCGCCCCCGCGGGCTAGGCCCGTCGTGACGGGGCTCAGCGGCGCCGATGTCGCCATCATCCTGCTGTCCCTGAGGGTCGCCCTGACCGCGACCCTGCTGGCCCTGCCGCTGGCCTTTCTCGCCGCCCTGGCCCTGGCCCGGGGCCGGTTTCCCGGCCGCCGGCTGCTGGATGCGGCCATCCACCTGCCGCTGGTCCTGCCGCCGGTCGCCACCGGCTACATCCTGCTGCTGTTGCTCGGCCGTCAGGGCCCGGTCGGAGGCCCCCTGTCGCAGATCGGCATTCACCTGGCCTTTGACTGGACCGGCGCCGCCCTGGCCGCCGCCGTCATGGCCTTCCCCCTGATGGTCCGGCCGATGCGCCAGGCCATCGAGGCGATTCCGCACCGCGTCGACCAGGCCGCCCGCACCCTTGGCGCCGGTCCGCGCCAGCGTCTGTTGCGCATCACCCTGCCGCTCGCGCTTCCCGGCATCGCCGCGGGGGCCATTCTCGGCTTCGCCAAGGCCCTGGGGGAATTTGGCGCCACCATCACCTTCGCCGCCGCCATTCCCGGCGTCAGCCTGACCCTGCCCTCGGCCATCTATCAGGCGATCCAGACGCCGGGGTCCGGCGACCGGGCCCTGACCCTCTGTCTTGTGGCGGCGGTGATCGCCGTGGCGGCGGTGGCCGGCGCGGATGTCCTGACCCGCTGGGCCCTGCGGCGAACCGCCGGTTAGAGCGCGTTCCGATCAGTCGGAACCGGTGTATTGCGACAAAGGTCAGGCGGTGGCCTGATCGCGGCGGATGCCTACAATTCCAGGGTCAGGGCCGGCGCCCGCTTGCTGTAGGTCAGTCCCGTTCCGGTCAGGATGGCGTCCTCGAGATTGACCGACCGCCGGCGCCCGTCCTTCAGGGGCATGGCCCCCAGATCGGCGTCGGCGAAAGCGGCGTGGGACAGTTTGGCGCGTCGGAAGGATGCGCCGCGCAGGTCGGCGCCCTGGAAATTGGCGCCTCGCAGATCGGCGTCGTCGAAACAGCCGCCGACCAGTTCGGCGCCGGCAAAGTTAACCCCCACGCCCATGCTGCCCCGCGCGGTCATTCCGGGCAGCGACTGTCCCTTGAAGGCCTCGCCCAGGGGCCGCAGATCGTGACCGTCAAGGCGGGCGGGCGCGCCGTTCAGACCGTTGCTGAGGATCCACGCCTCGGCCTTGTCCAGAATGGCGTGCAGCATCGGAAGCTTGGCCCTCGCCGCGGCGGAAGGGTCCAGGACGCAGCCGGCCAGGGCGGACGGCGGCAGACGCAGGGCCCCGACATCAATGCCGGTCAGGATCGCCCCCTGAAGACTGACCCCCTCGACCCTGGCCCCGGTCAGGTCGGCGTCGGCCAGATTGGCGTCGACGAAAATGGCGTGTTTCAGATTGGCGTTGCGCAGCCGCACGCCCTTGAGGGATGCGCCGGTGAAATCGACCGCCTGGGCCTTGGCGTCTTCCAGGTTGACCCGGTCCATCCGCGCGTCCCGGAAGGCCGCGCCGCCGACGACCCGCAGCCCCTTGACGTCATCGGCCACGCAGAGGGTCGCCGCCCGCATATCGGCCTCGTCCAGAACCGCGCCGGTCAGATTGGCGCCGCTCATGATCGCGCCCCGGATATCGGCCCGGTCAAGCCGGGCGCCCCTGAGGTCGCAACGCTGCAGGCGGGCGCAGTAGAGAGAGGCCCGCCTCAGGTCGGTGCCGATAAAGGTCGTGCCGCTGAGATCGGCCCCGGTGAAATCCGCGTCGCTCAGCCGCCGCCGGTCGCAGCGATAGTTCTGCGCGATGACGAAACGCGGCAGGATCCGCGACCCGCCCCCCCTGCCGGTGACGAAGGACTCATGAGCCTTCACCATCGCCTCGAAGGCGTTCTCGTCCAGCTTGTGGCCGGCGGAGGCGAAGGGATTGATCCGGCGCTGCATGCCGGACCCATGCCACGCCAGCCCTAGCGGCCCCTTAACGAGGCCGCTGGCGCGACATTCTGTCACCGTACCCAGATCGGGGATAGTCGATGATCAGAAGTCCAGGGAGCGGCCCCTGGTTTCCTTGAGGAACAGCATGGTCGCCAGCACGCTGATGCCGGTGAAAAAGATCGGATAGGCCAGGCCCGCATAGATGTTGCCGGTGGCGGCGACGATGGCGAAGGCGCTGAACGGCACAAACCCGCCGACCCAGCCGATGCCGACATGATAGGGCAGGGACAGGGCGGTATAGCGGACGCGGGTCGGGAACATCTCGACCAGTGCCGAGGCCTGCGGGCCGTACAGGGCCGTGGCGGCGACGGCGAAGATCATCAGAACCCCGAACAGCCCGGGGACATTGATCCGCGCCGGGTCAGCGGAGTCGGGGTAACCCGCGGCGCTCAGGGCCGCCTTGATCCGGCCCTCGACGCCGGCCTTGATGGTTTTCAGGGACGCCTTGTCCAGTCCGCCGCCCTCGACGGAGACCACTTCGCTCTCGCCGATCCTGACGATGGCCACCGACCCGGCGGGGGCGGCCTGGTTGCTGTAGGAGATGCCGGCGTTGGCCAGGGTGCTCTTGGCGATGTCGCAGCTGGTGACAAAGGCCGATTTGCCGACCGGATCGAACTGCAGCGAGCAGGCGGCCGGATCGGCGATGACCACCACGGGGGTCGCCTTGTTGGCCTCGTCCAGACCCGGATTGGCGAACTGGGTCATCAGGTGGAAGCCGGGCAGGAAGGCCAGCAGGGCCAGAACCATCCCGAACCACATCACCCATTTGCGGCCGTAGCGGTCCGACAGCCAGCCGAAGAAGACGTAGAGGGGCGCGCTGGCGATGGTCACGGCCATGATCAGCATGTTCACCGTGGCCGGCGGCACCTTCAGGAACTTCTCCATGAACACCTGGCTGTAGAAGAAGGCGCAGTACCAGACCGCGCCCTGCGCAAACATGATGGCCACCAGGGCGACCAGCACCAGCTTCAGGTTCTTCCACTGGCCGAAGGCCTCGCGGAAGGGGTGCTCTGACTGCTGTCCCTCGTCCTTCAGCTTCTGGAAGCTGGGGCTCTCGGCCAGCTTCATGCGCATGAAGATCGAGACCGCCAGCAGGCCCGAGGAGATCAGGAACGGAATCCGCCAGCCCCAGGATTCAAAGTTGACCTCGCCCATCGCCTTGCGGGTGAGCAGAATGACGGCCAGGGCGCCGATCAGGCCCAGCGCCGCCGAGGACTGGATCCAGCCGGTCATCTGGCCGCGTTTGTTGGCCGGGGAATGCTCGGCGACATAGATGGCCGCGCCGCCATACTCGCCGCCCAGGGCCGTCCCCTGAAGGATGCGCAGAATGATCAGCAGGATGGGCGAGATGATCCCGACCTGGCTGTAGGTCGGCAGCAGGCCGATGGCGAAGGTCGCCCCGCCCATCAGGGTCACGGTGATCAGGAAGGCGGCCTTGCGGCCGACCCGGTCGCCCATCCGCCCGAAGATCAGGGCGCCCAGGGGCCGGAAGGCGAAGCCGGTTCCGAACAGGGCCAGGGCGGCGATCAGGCCGGCGGTTTCATTCAGGCCGGTGAAGAAGACCTTGGAGATGATCCCGGCCAGACTTCCGAAAATGAAGAAGTCGTACCATTCAAAGGCGGTCCCGGCGGATGACGCGGCGACGACCGTCATCATCGAGGCCGGCGCATCTTCGGCCGGCCGATCCGCGGCCTGCCCATCCGCCGCCTGCCCATCCGCCGCCTGCGTTGTGGCTTGCGTCATTCTGGTTCCTCCCCCGAGGCTTCATTCAGGGAAGAGGTCTAGCACCGTCACGGGCCGTGGCGGAAGGGATCAGACGGCGACGGCTTCGGAGGTCGGGCTTTCGGCGATCCGCTGGATTTCGGCCAGCAGGGCGGCGGGCGACAGGGGCTTGGAGACGACGCCGTTCATGCCGGCGGCCAGATAGTTGGCCCGCTGGTGGGCCATGACATTGGCCGTCAGGGCGATGATCGGGACGAAACACACCGGGGAAGGCAGGGTTCGGATGCGGCGGGTGGCCTCCATCCCGTCCATATCGGGCATCTGGATGTCCATCAGCACCAGGTCGTGGCCGCCGTGGCCCGCCGCCTCGACGCCTTCGGCCCCGTCCCGGGCGGTCTCCGCCGAGGCGCCGAGGCTCTCAAGCAGTTTGACGGCGATCATCCGGTTGGTCGGATTGTCCTCGACAACCAGCACCTTCAATCCGCCAAGAATGGCTTCGGCCGGCGCCGACGCTTCCACGACCGGGTCGGTCGGCGGCGCCCTGACCGTCAGGGTGAAGGTCGATCCCTGATCCTGCGCCGACGCAAACTCGACCTTTCCGCCCATCAGTTCCGCCAGGCGGCCGGTGATCGCCAGACCCAGCCCCGATCCGCCGAACTGACGGGTTGTCGAGGCGTCGCCTTGCTGGAACCGTTCGAACAGTCCGGACTGGACCCCGACAGGGATGCCCACCCCGGTATCCTCGACCTCGAAGACCAGGTCATCGCCGGCCCTGCGACAGCGGACCGTGACATGACCCTTAAGGGTGAATTTGACGGCATTGCCGACCAGATTGAACAGCGCCTGGCGCAGGCGCACCCCGTCGGTCACCGCCCAGCCGATGGCCTCGACGCCTTCCAGGGTCAGGGCGACATCCTTCGCCGCCGCCTGGGGTCGCAGCAGCCGGGCGACGCCTTCGACCAGAGGGGCGACCTCGACCGGGGCGGCGGTCATGTCCAGCCGGCCTTCCTCGATCCGGGAGAAGTCGACCACGTCGTCCAGCAGGGCGGTCAGCATCCGGCCGCAGCCGAGGGCCTCGCCCAGCAAGGAGCGTCCCTCGTCGGACAGCGCCTCCCGTTGCAGAAGGTGCATCACGCCCAGCACGCCGTTCATGGGCGTCCGCAGTTCGTGACTCATATTGGCCAGGAAGCGGGCCTTGGCTTCGCTGGCGGCCAGGGCCTTTTGCTCGGCCTCGATCAGGGCCAGCTCCTGCCGCTTGCCGGCGTCGATATCCATCATAAGGCCGACGCCGCATCGGCTGTCCTGGTTGAGGGTGTAGAAGACCTTGACCCACCGGTCGTCGCCGCCAGGATGCAGCACCCGGAACTCCGCCGGCTGGGTTCCGGCGCGGGTGACCCATTCGCTCTGCGCCCGCCGCACGGTCTCGTGGTCCTCGGGGTGGATATGGGTAAGGTCCAGCGAAGCGATGTCCTCGAACTGGATGTGGCGGCCCATCAGTTCATAGAACCGGTCCGAGCCCCAGAGGGTGCGGGCCTGGTGATCGATTTCGAAGGCCCCGGCTTCCGCCGCCGCCAGCGCCATCTTCAACCGCACGGAACTGGTGGCCAGTTCCTCGGCGAGGGCGGTGACCCGCTGCTTGCCGTGCAGGGCGTCGTCCCGGGCCGCGACCAGCTCGGTGACGTTCTGCGAGATGCCCTTCAGGGCGAACAGGGACCCGCGCGGCTCGGTGCGGAAGGTCGCCCGCATGGTCAGCAGACGGCCGTCCCGCGTTTGGATGTCGTGCTCGACCGTCGCACCCTCACCGGTTTCCACCCCCCGGGCAAAGGCGGCCCTGACGGCGTCGCGCTGCGACAGGCTGAGGATCTCGAGAAACTTCGCCGGCCTGTCGATCTTGTCGGCCGGCCAGTCGATCAGGGCCAGAAAATCGGGCGACCAGGTGATCTTGTCGGTCAGCGGATCGTAGGCCCATGAGGCGATGCCGGCGGCCTGGGTCAGCAGGGCCTGGTCACGGCGGAAGGCGCTCAGTTCCTCTTCCCGCGCCCGCTCAAGCGTGATGTCCCGCATGACCGACACCAGACAGCCGTCGGCGGCCAGCCGGTTGCGGGCGTCAAACCACAGCCAGCGTTCGTCCCTCGTGCGGAAGCGGGCGACCAGCTGCGCTTCGCCGGTCTGGGCCAGGGGGCGGGTTATGGCCAGCATCTCCCGGCGGTCATCGGGATGGACGAAATCCAGCGGCGAGCGCCCCAGCAGGTCGGCCTCGCTCCAGCCGGTGACCTCGGTCCAGGCGCGGTTGACCTTGCACAGCAGCCGGTCGGGCCCGGCGACGCAGAACAGGTCCCGGCTGTTCTCAAAGAACCACTGGGCCGCGTCCTCCCCGGACCCGGTTCGCACGGTATGATCTTGTCCGCTCATCAACCGCAGGGTGGCCCACAGGTGTAAACGAACCGTATTTCACTTTTTGATTGCGACGGCGTGACGCGCCCGGGTCCGCGTTCTGGACGCGAGACCCGGGCGGCGGCGGTCAGAACCTCGCCGTGGCCGTCAGAACCGCCGAGCGGGCGTCGCCCGGCACGGCCCAGCCGAACCCGCGGCTCGAGCGGATGTTGGTGTAGTAGGTCTCGTCGGTCAGGTTCTTGAGGTTGAGCTGCAGGGCCAGCCGCCTGTTGACCGTCCAGGTCACCGAGGCGTTGGCGATCCAGTAGTCGTCCGAATAGAGCAGCGGCGCGGTCGCATCGGCCCGGGTGAAGGCGTATTCGCCGGCGTAGTTGGCCCCCGCCCCGATCATCCAGGCCTCGTTGATCTGATAGGTCGACCAGATGTTGAAGGCGTGTTCCGGCGTCATCGGCAGGGGGTCGCCCTTGGTGTAGTCGATATTGTTCGGCGGCAGGGCCGTGCCGGCGACGTTCTGCAGGATCTCGCTGTCCAGCCAGGTGTAGTTGGCGATCACCATCCAGTCGGGGGTGATCTGGCCGCTCAGACCCAGGGTCGCGCCCCGCACGCGGCTCTCGCCGTCAAGCTGCTGGAAGGGGACGGCCGGATCGTTCGAATTGAGCTGGATGTTGTTGCGGGTGTTCTGGAACAGCGCCCCGGTCAGGGACAGCCGACCTTCCATAAGGTCCCACTTGGCCCCCAGTTCGATGACCTCGGCCTTTTCCGGATCGAGCGTGCAGTCCTGGTTGGCGCCGCTAGCGGAACAGCCGCCGTTGACGCTGGCCTGTGAGGGGGTGCTGCTGTTGCCATAGGCCAGATACAGGCTGGCGTTGGCCGCCGGCTTGTAGACCAGGCCCAGCCGCCAGGAGACCAGGGTGTCCTCGCTGCGGGCGATGGGGTCCTGGGTGACCACCGGCGCGGCCGGCGGGGCGGGGTAGGGAACGGCGATGCTGGCGGTGGTGAACTCGCCTTCATTGTGCTCGATGCGCAGCCCGCCGTTGAAGGCCCAGCGCTCGCCCAGTTCGATGTTGTCGAACAGATAGAGGGCCTGGTTGTTGAGCTGGCCGTCCCGCGTCTGGCTGGGGATGAAGTTGACCGGGCCGGTATAGAGGTTGTCCGGGTTGGCGATGTCCATGTCGGGCAGCACCGGGTCGGGCGTCTGGCCCAGGGGATTTCTCTGCACCCGGCCGGTGACCAGGTCGTAGGTCTCGCTGGAGAAGGCCGCGCCGACGACCAGATTGTGGTTGAAGGGGCCGGTGGCGAACTTCCAGTTCAGGTCGGTCTGGCTGACCAGCTGGGTGTTTTCGGTGTCACGGCGATTCCCCCGCGGACCGCTCAGGGTATAGACGCCGGGATTGCCGCAGGCGGCGCCGGTCTGGGCGTTGAAACCGCTGGCCAGGCACCAGGTCCCCTGGGGCGGATTGACCACCGTCACCTGCGTCACCTTCAGCCAGCGGGCGGTGCTGGTCACCGAGAAGTTGTCGTTGAACTGGTGGGTCAGCTTCAGGGTCAGGCTGTCGACCCCGATCTCCTGCCGGTCGACGTTGCGGTAGCCGTAGTAGTTGGAGCTCTTCACCCCCGGCAGCGGGCCGTTGAGGAAGGCGTTGGAGGCGTAGGGCACGCCGTAGCGCGGCGTGTTGTCGTCTTCCTGGTGCAGATAGGCGGCGGTGAACTCGGTCTTGCCGCCCAGTCCGACGGTGATCGACGGGGCGACGCCCCAGCGGCTGTAGGTCTCGACGTCGCGGCCGGGAATGTCGTTGCCGTGGACCATCAGGTTCAGCCGCCCGGCCACGCCCTCGCCGAACCTGCGGTTGGCGTCGAGGGTGAAGCGGCCATAGCTGTCCGTCCCGACCCCGGCGCTGACAACGGTGCGGTCGCCGTTGGTCGGCGTCTTGCTGACCAGATTGATGTTGCCGCCGACCCCGCCGGAGCCGGAATAGACGCCGTTGGCCCCGTTCACCACCTCGATCTGCTGCAGATTGAAGCTGTCGGTGCGGCTGTACTGGGCCGAGTCCCTCAGGCCGTCGGTGGTGATGTCGTTGTTGGCGCTGTAGCCGCGCAGATTGATGCTGTCGCCATAGCCGCCGCCGCCCTCGCCGGCCCCGAAGGTGATGCCCGGCACGGTCTGCAGGATGTCCCGCAGGGTCAGCAGGTTCTGGTCCTTCAGCGTCCGCTCCGACAGCACGGTGATGGTCTGGGGCGTATCGACCGGGGCGGCGGTGTATTTCGGCGAGGCCGGGCGGGGCTGGGCGCCGGCCACCACCTCCACCCCGCTCACCGTCGGGGCGTCGGCCCCGTCAGCCGCCGTGATCATGGCCGCGCCGGCCTCCGCCGCCTGAGCCGTTCCCGCCAGTCCAAGCCCCGCCAGACCGGCCACGGCGGCGGCGCTGAGGGCTGTTTTGGCGCGTGCGGAAACACCGGCGGGCTTGGCGTAGGTCATGGAAGGTCGATCCCCGAAACACTCAGCCGCGACGGGCGGCTGTTGATAATGCGATTGCGAGTCGTTCTTATCGACCTCACCTCGACGTTGCAATGAGAATCATTCGCAACAACCATTTTCCGCCGTGATTGACATGCAGCCCCGCGAAGCCGAAGCAGCGCGGATGTCAAAGACCGGTCCAGAATCCTTCGATGTCGTCATCATCGGCGCAGGCGCCGCCGGCATGATGTGCGCCATCGAGGCGGGCAAGCGCGGCCGCACCGTGCTGATCATCGATCACGCCGAAGCCCCCGGCGAGAAGATCCGCATCTCCGGCGGCGGCCGCTGCAACTTCACCAACCTCGACACCCGCCCCGACCGCTTCCTGTCGCAGAACCCCAACTTCTGCCGCTCGGCCCTGAGCCGCTACACCCAGCGTGACTTCATCGCCCTGGTCGATCGCCATGGCATCGCCTGGCATGAGAAGACCCTCGGCCAGCTGTTCTGCGACGGCTCGGCCAAGGAGATCATCGCCATGCTGCTGGCCGAGATGGCCGCCGCCGGCGCGGTCCTGAGGCTGGGCGCGACCGTCGACCGTATCGAACAGTCCGCCGCCGGCTTCGAGCTGGCCATCGGCGGCGGCCGCATCCGCTGCGAAAGCCTCGTCGTCGCCTGCGGCGGCAAGTCCATCCCGAAGATGGGAGCCACCGGTTTCGGTTACGAGATCGCCCGCCAGTTCGACGTCCCCGTGGTCGAGACCCGCCCGGCCCTGGTCCCCCTGACCTTCGCCGTCCATGTGCTCGAACAGCTCAAGCCCCTGGCCGGCGTCGCCATCCAGGGCGCGGTGGTCAGCTGCGGCAAGACCCGGTTTGAGGAGGACATGCTGTTCACCCACCGGGGCCTCAGCGGCCCTTCGATCCTGCAGATTTCCTCCTACTGGCGCGAGGGCGACGAGCTGGCGGTCAATATGGCCCCGACCCTCGACGTCTATGAGCTGCTGAAAACCGCCAAGGCCGAAAACCCCCGCGTCGCCCTGCAGACGGCCCTCGCCTGGCGGCTGCCCAAGTCCCTGGCCCAGCTGATCGCCGCCGAGCACGGCGGCTTCGGCAACATCGCCGACCTCTCCGACAAGGCCCTGCGCAAGGCCGCCGACGCGGTCAACGCCTGGCGCTTCAAGCCGGTCGGCTCGGAAGGCTACCGCACCGCCGAAGTCACCCTTGGCGGCATCGACACCAGGGCCCTGGACCAGAAGACCATGGCCGCCCGCGGCGTCCCCGGCCTGTTCTTCATCGGCGAGGTCGTCGATGTCACCGGCTGGCTCGGCGGCTATAACTTCCAGTGGGCCTGGTCCTCCGGCTGGGTCGCCGGCCAGGCGGTCTGACCCTCTCGGGTTTGCGTGCTTCGACACGCGATCCTCGCGGATCGCTACTCAGCATGACGTTCGTTGAGGACAACCATATCTCGTCCTCCTGAGTAGCCGCAAAGCGGCGTGTCGAAGGACGCAACGGCCTCGCCGCCGACCCTACCGGGCCATGTCCCGCGCGTCATAAGCCCCCTCCGGCCGGGGCCCCTTGCCGGCCAGGATTTCCAGGCTCTGCCGCCAGGCCGGGCCGCCGGAGAGGTCGATGCTGGTCCCGACCCCCACCCCGATGCCGGAGCGATAGCCGCCGCTGCCGCCGCCGATGCCGATGGTCGCCCCGCTGCGTCCGGCGCTGCGGTCGGTCATCCGGTCGATGACCCGAAACCAGTCATAGCCGTCGGCCAGGGTAATCTCCGCCGCCCGTCGCAGGGCCAGATCGGCGACCACCTCCGGCGGCGCCCCCGGCCCGCCCTGGAAGATCACCCGATAGCGTCCGGCCTCGATCCGGTAGTCGGAAAACCCGACCCCCTGCCTGGGCCCCGCCGGGCCGTAGGTGGTCGGGGTGGCGCAGGCGCTCAGCCCCAGTCCAAGAGCAAGGACAGCGGGCAGAACGGCGGGCAGAACGGCGGCCAGAACGGCGGATGAGCGATGGGTCATGGCGTTATCTCCTGAACTCAAAAGCCCCCGCCGGCCCGCCGGGTTCCTTTCGACGGGTCAGCGGCGTATGCGATACTCCGCCAATCCGGGACGACACGCCATGACCAGCTTCACCCTCACCCCCGTCGCCACCGTGCGCGGCGGTCGCGCCGAGGCCACCGACGACGACTGGGGCAAGAGCCGCGCCCGGCTTGTTCTGTCCAATGAGATTCCCGAAGACGCCCTCGCCGGCCTGACCGACTTCTCCCACGTCGAGATCATCTTCGTCTTCGATCAGGTCACCGACGACCGCATCGTCAGCGGCGCCCGCCACCCGCGCGGCCGCAAGGACTGGCCCCTGGTCGGCATCTTCGCCCAGCGCGGTAAGAACCGCCCCAATCGCCTCGGCGTCACCGTCTGTTCCATCGTCGCCGTCGAGGGCCGCGAGGTCGTGGTCGAGGGGCTGGACGCCATCGACGGCACGCCCGTCCTCGACATCAAGCCGGTCCTCAGCGGATTCCTGCCGAGGGGCGAGGTCCGCGAACCGGCCTGGGCCCGCGAGATCATGGACGCCTACTGGTGACAGAGACCCAAAGCCCCGCCCCGCGCCGCCCGCTCACCGGCGTCCGGGTCCTGACCCTCGAACATTTCGGCGCCGGTCCCTACGCCACCCTCTTGATGGCCGAACTGGGCGCCGAGGTGATCAAGATCGAGTCGCCGTCGCTGGGCGGCGACGCCTCCCGCCCCACCGGCCCCTACTTGCTGGGCGAACACGACAGCCAATATTTCCAGACCTTCTCCCGCCACAAGAAAAGCGTCGCCCTTGAGCTCAAGACGCCCGAGGGCCGCGCCGCCTTCGACCGCCTCGTCGCTTCCGCCGAAATGGTCGTCGGCAACCTACGAGGCGATCAGCCGGAAAAGCTCGGCCTGACCTACGAGGCGCTGAAGGCGATCAACCCGGCCATCGTCTGCGGCCATCTCTCCGCCTATGGCCGGGGCAACAGCCGCGAGGCCTGGCCCGGCTACGACTATCCTATGCAGGCCGAATGCGGCCTGATGAGCCTGACCGGAGAGCCGGACGGCCCGCCGTCGCGCATGGGCGTCTCGATCATCGACTTCATGACCGGCTCGACCTTCGCCTTCGCCCTGGTCAGCGCCCTGCTGGGCGCCCGGGCGACCGGTCAGGGCTGCGACGTCGATGTCTCCCTGTTCGATGTCGCCCTGCATCAGCTCAGCTACCCCGCCGTCTGGGCGATGAACGCCGGCCACGACACCGGCCGCCTGCCCGCCGGCGCCCATCCCTCCCTGGCCCCGGTCCAGCGGGTCCGCACCGCCGACGGCTACGGTCAGCTGATGTGCATGACCCAGAAGTTCTGGCTCGACCTCTGCCTTCTGGCCGGCGCCGAGGACCTCGCCGCCGATCCCCGCTTCGCCGATCTGGCGGCCCGCCGCGCCAATCTTCCGGCCCTGACCGCCGCCATCGACGCCCTGTTCATGACCCGCACCAGCGCCGACTGGATGGCCCTGCTCGGCGGCCGGGTGCCCTTCGGCCCGGTCAACGACGTCTTCCAGGCCCTGAACAACCCCTTCGTCGCCGAGGTCGCCATGCGCGACACCGTCGCCCACCCCGATGCCCCCGACGGCCTGCAGATGCTCGCCGCCCCCATCCGCATCAACGGTGACCGCATGCCCGGCGCGAGGGCGCCAAAACTTGGCGAGGATACGCAAGCGGTGCTGGGCAACGCCGCGGACCACACCTCTCCCTGAGGGAGAGGTCGGCCGCTTGCGGCCGGGTGAGGGTTTACGCGGTCGGACTATAACCCCCGACCGACCCTACACACTCATCCTCCCACGCCTGCGGCGCGGGCCCCTCCTTCTCCCCACGGGAGAAGGGTCAGATGAGCCCCCCTCGTCATGCTGAGTAGCGGCGCAGCCGCGTGTCGAAGCACGCAAACCCCCCAACACCCCACCCCCTACTGCGGCGCCAGCTTCGCAAACTCGCTGGCCGAGATCCCGCAGCCCTTGAACACCGTCTCGCCCAGCTTGACCTCGGCGACATAGGGGTAGGTCCGGTCGCTCATCCCGTCCGAACAGCTCTTGGCCGTCAGGGCGGCGACCATCGCCTTGTCGCCGGCTGCGGCCGACCACATGGCCTTGCCGGAGGTGGCCTCAAGCGTCGCCTTGCCGGTCGTGACCGCCGGCTGGTCGGGCTGGGTCAGGGCCAGGGCGCCGCCCTTGATGTCCAGCCGCCAGAAGGGCTCGGTCCCGATCAGCACGAAATCGGCCCGGAAGGGTTCGGCCGGATCCGTGGCCGTCGTCGGCAGAACCTCCCCGGCCGTGCCCGGCGCGGGCAGAACGTCCCCCGGAGCGTCGGCCGGCGGAATGGCCTCGCCGCCGCCGGGCGCTTCCGGACTGCAGGCCGACAGGGCCAGGGCGGAGGTCAGCAGGCTGGCGACAATGAGCGATCGCATGGTCAGGCTCCCTTCGGGCTTTGCGCCCGTCGCCAGCAGGTTAGACTCACCGGCGATGAGTCGAAACGCCCCATTGCAGTTCCTTGAGTTCTTCGCCGGCGGCGGCATGGCCCGCGCCGGCCTGGGACCGGCCTGGACCTGCGCCTTCGCCAACGACTTCGACCCGCTGAAGGCCGGCGCCTATCTGGCCAACTTCCCGGAAGACCGGTCGCATTTTCATCTGGGTGATGTCTGGGCGATCGATCCGGCGCGACTGACCGATCATCCCGACCTCGCCTGGGCCTCGTCCCCCTGTCAGGACTTCAGTCTGGCCGGCGGACGCGCCGGTCTGCAGGGCGGCCGGTCCGGCGCCTTCTTCGGCTTCTGGCGACTGATGCAGGCGCTCAATGCCGAGGGCCGCGCCCCGTCGGTGGTGGTCATCGAAAATGTCGTCGGCCTGCTGACCTCCCATGGCGGCGAGGACTTCACCGCCCTCTGCGCCGCCCTGTCCCGGGAGGGCTACCGCTTCGGGGCGCTGGAGATCGACGCCGCCGCCTTTGTCCCCCAATCCCGGCCCCGGGTGTTCGTCATCGCCACCCGTGGCGCGGTTCCAGCCGGTATGACCGGGGGGTCTGACTGGCGAACGCCGGCCATACTGGCCGCCCGCGACCGGCTTCCGGCGGATCTGAAGGCCGGCTGGATCGACTGGCGCCTGCCCGCTCCGCCGACCCGAAACAGCCGCCTTGCCGATCTGCTCGAGCCGGACGAAGCGGTCAGATGGCGGTCGCCGGAGCAGACCGAAAAGCTGCTCCAGCAGATGTCGCCCCTGCACCGTCAGAGGCTCCAGGTCGCCGCCGCCGGCGGCCGGGCCGTCGCCGCCGTCTTCCGCCGCACACGCAAGGGCGCCCCGATGGCGGAAATTCGCCTCGACGGTCTGGCGGGGTGTCTGCGCACTCCGAGGGGCGGTTCCTCCCGGCAGATGCTGGTGTTTGCCGAGGGCGAGGCGGTGCGGTCCCGCTTTCTGACGGGCCGCGAGGCCGCCCGGCTGATGGGCCTGGCCGACGACTACAAACTCCCGAACTCACAAACAGGCAGCCTGCATGTCATGGGAGACGGGGTCTGCGTCCCTGTCGTCCGCTGGCTGGCGGAGGGCCTGCTGGAGCCGTTGCTGCGCGCCGGAGCGAGGGTCGCCGCCTAGCCAGGCGGCTGCCCCGACAGGCGCCGGTCAGACTTCAAAGCGGCGGTCTGACCCGGCATGACCGGCTGTCGGCCGGAGAATTGGCCGCGCCGCCACCCCCGGACTTGTTCGGGGGCTGGCGAGAAGAGGTGGATAGCCGATGGCCAATGCCAATGCGTCCTTCGACACGGCCCTCCGCTGTCGCTTCGGACCTACTCAGGATGACGAACCGTGGACGCCTGATCCGTACCGATTTCCCAAAACGTCATGCTGAGTAGCGGCGCAGCCGCGTGTCGAAGCACGCAAACCCGCCAACGCCACCCCCAATTCTCCCGTCACCCCCGGACTTGTTCCGGGGGCCCATACACTCGAACCCTGGCCGCCCGGAGCGCCCGATCCCGCCCACGCTTCAGACAACGGACCCCCGGAACAAGTCCGGGGGTGACGGGAATGGGGGACGGCCAACGCCAATGCGTCCTTCGACACGGCCCTCCGCTGTCGCTTCGGGCCTACTCAGGATGACGAAAGGTGGACGCCTGATCCGCCTCAGCCGGCCATCCGATTCCTCACCGATTTCCCACCTCGTCATGCTGAGTAGCGGCGCAGCCGCGTGTCGAAGCACGCAAACCCGCTCCCGCCACCCCCAAT
>Ga0209066_10003561_pt1 | contig 17659 bp, 16 predicted proteins | sample All_14_2_FD_187198 | JGI IMG/M metagenome (GOLD analysis project Ga0209066, IMG submission 187198) | Freshwater microbial communities in response to fracking from Pennsylvania, USA - Allegheny Zone_MetaG_DW_15 (SPAdes) (version 2) ... | reverse complement strand
GGTTCCGCGACCAGACCGCCAGGGCGGTGATCGGTTCCTCGTTCTCCCGGGAAATCTATGACGAAACGACCCGGCTGCTGCAGCAGTTCCGCTCCGGCCGCTGAAGGCCTGCCGCAATGAACAGCGATGCCGGCACCGGATCCGGGAAAATACTCCGTCTGCTGAGCGGTATCGAGGAGACGATCCTCTGTCTCCTGCTGATCGCGATGATCACCCTGTCCTGCCTGCAGATCGCCCTCCGCAGCCTCTTTTCGGGAGGACTGCTGTGGGCCGATCCCCTCATCCAGCAGCTGGTGCTGTGGAGCGGCCTGCTGGGCGCGGCGATGGCCACCGCCAGGGACAAACATATCGCCCTCGACCTCGTCGCCTACCTGGTGCCGAAAGGGCTCCAGCCCTGGATTGCACTGTTGGCCCACCTGTTGTCGGCCCTGACGGCGGCGGCCCTGGTCTACGCCGCCGGCCTGTTTCTCGCCAACGAGATCACCTATGGCAGCCCCGGCCTGTTTGCGCTGCCGTCCTGGGCCTGGAACCTGGTCTTTCCCCTGGCCTTTGCCATGATCGCGCTGCGCTACGGCATCGCCGTGTGTCGAGACCTCGGCACGCTTTTCCGCCACTATCGGAAGGACGGGCGATGACCGGCCTCAAGCTGCTGACCCTCCTCTTCGCCCTGCTGGGAACGCCGCTCTTCGTGGTCATCTCGGCCCTGGCCCTGCTGTCCTTCCATACCGCCGGCATCGACCTGTCGGCAGTGATCATCGAGATGTCCCGTCTGGCCGACACCCCGATGCTCGTCTCCCTCCCCCTTTTCATCTTCGCCGGCACCCTGCTGGCGGAGAGCCGGGCGCCGGAGCGGATCCTTCAGCTGTCACAAACCTTTCTCGGCTGGCTGCCCGGCGGTCTGGCGGTGGTGTCGCTCGCCGTCTGCGCCCTGTTCACCGCCTTTACCGGCGCCTCGGGGGTCACCATCTTCGCCCTCGGCGGCCTGCTCCTGCCGGCGCTGTTGCGGGACGGGTACCAGGAACGATTCTCGATGGGCCTGATCACCTCATCCGGCAGCCTCGGCCTGCTCTTCCCGCCCAGTCTGCCGCTGATCCTCTACGGCGTCATCTCGGAATCGCGGATCGATCATCTGTTCGTCGCCGGCATCCTGCCCGGCCTGTTGATGCTGGTGCTGCTGACGGCCTATGCCATCACCAGGAGCCCCGCAGCCGCCGCCCGGGCCAGACGCCACACGGTTGGGGACATGGTCCGGGTCCTGCGGCAGGCGGCCTGGGAACTGCCGCTGCCGGTCATCCTGCTGGGGGGAATTTACGGCGGGTTCTTCGTCGCCGGCGAGGCGGCGGCGGTGACGGCGCTCTATGTGCTGATCGTCGAGGTCGTCATCCATCGCGAGATAGCGCCGGCCAAACTGGTGGCGATCATGACCAAGTCGATGGTCCTGTTCGGCGGCATCCTGGTCATCCTCGCTGCCTCGATGGCCTCGACCAACTACCTGATCGACCAGGAAGTGCCGATGCGGCTGTTCGCCCTCATCCGCGAACACATCAGCAGCAAGTACACCTTCCTGCTGCTGCTCAACCTCTTTCTGCTCGTCGTCGGCACCATGCTCGACATCTTTTCGGCCCTGGTCCTCGTAGTCCCTCTCATCCTGCCGATCGCCACCGGTTACGGCGTCGATCCGGTCCACCTCGGCATCATCTTCCTCACCAACCTGCAGATCGGCTACTGCACCCCGCCGATCGGGCTCAACCTGTTCATGGCCTCCTATCGCTTCGAGCGGCCGGTGATCGAACTGTATCGGGCGACGCTGCCGTTCATCGTTATCCTCCTCTTCACCCTGCTGATCATCACCTACCTGCCCTGGCTGAGCCTCGTCCTCGTTCATGTCCTCGGTTGAGGCGAACGGCCATCAGTCGGTCTTCAGCACCCCGACATAGGGCAGATTGCGGTAGCGCTGGGCAAAGTCGAGGCCATAGCCGCAGACGAAGGCGTCGGGGATGGTGATGCCGCAGAAATCGATGGCCACCGGGCAGGTGCGCCGCGACGGTTTGTCGAGGAAGGCGCAGACCTTCAGCGACCGGGGCCGGCGGGACTGCAGCATCCGGATCACATGGCTGAAGGTGTGGCCGGTGTCGACAATATCCTCGACCAGCAGGACATCCCGGTCCTCGATCGTCTGCTCCAGGTCCATCGCCACCTTCAGTGCGCCGCTGCTGACCGTGCCGTCGCCATAGGTCGAAACCGAGATGAAGTCGACGACCAGCGGCACCCGGATCACCCTGATCAGATCGGCCATGAAGACAAAGGCGCCCCGCAGCAGACCGACGACCACCAGTTCCCGGTCGATCCCGGCATAGCAGGCCGTGATTTCCCGCCCCAGCCGCCGTACCGTTCGTGCTATTTCGTCCTCGGCGATGAGGACCCTGTCAATACCCGCCTCCACCATACGACCTCCGTCACCAGCTGATTCCCGTCCATCTCCCTGCCGCCGGCAGGGCATCTTCCCCGGCAACGCCGGCCATATTTTGACCGGGCAGCGCGCCCCGCCCGTCAAAGCGCTCCTCGACATGCCGATCGTCACCCACCCCGCGGCGCCACCGCCCTCAGAGATTGCCGGCCAGATACTGGACCAGGGAGACGGCGGTGAGCGTCGCGGTCTCGGCCCGCAGGATGCGGCGGCCGAGGCTGACCGTCTGCCACCCCGATTGTCGGGCGGCGGCGATCTCAGCCGGCGACAGGCCGCCTTCCGGGCCGAGAAGGATACAGACCGTGTCGATCGATCCCGGCCGCAGCAGGTCCTGGCGGAGACGGAATTCCTGTTCTTCCTCCCAGAAGATCAAGCGCAGGGTGCCGGAGCCATGATCGACCTGGGAGAGCATCGCCGTGAAATCGACAGGTTCATCGACCTCCATCAGGGTGCTGCGCCGGCACTGCTTGCAAGCGGCGACCACGATCCGTTCCCAGCGCTCGGCTTTATGCCGCTCACGGATCTCGTTCATGCTCCCCTGGCAGCGACTGCTGTAAAACGGGGTCAGCCGGGTGACGCCGAGTTCGGTGCACTGCTGCACCGTTCCATCCATTTTCTTGCCCTTGAGCAGGCCCTGGCCGACCCACAGCCGCACCCGGCCGCAATCGCCCGCTTCCTGGCGGCCAAGCAGCCTGATGACGACGCTCCGCCCCACCTCGACGATCTCCGCCGTGTACACCCCTCCCCGCCCGTCCAGGACCTCGACGCCGGTCCCCGGCTGCAGACGCAGCACCCTGGTGATATGGTAGGATTCTGCCGCCGACAGGGTGACCGTGTCGCCATCCCGCATCTCAGGATCGAATACAAACCGCCGCATCCCCGCTTCCATCCCATTACCCGTGGTGCCAGACCGAACCGCTTGCCGACACGGAAACGGCAGGCGGCGCCATGGCTGTGAACCCGCCGCTTCGGGCTATCCTCGGCCCTTGCGCAGCAATACCGCCGCCCACTCCGCCTGCCGCTCGACCCGGACGGCCACAAACCCCAGACCGGAGAAACAGCGGACGATGTTCTCCGTCTGCTCCCCCTGCAGGATGCCCGACAGCACCAGGGCGCCCCCCGCCTCGACCAGGCGGTCCAGCGTGGCGGCCATCTCGAGGAGGGTATCGTGAATGATGTTGGCGACGACCAGCGTGTAGCCGCCGGCCACTTTCTCCAACGCCACCGTCGAGACCTCCACGACCGCGGCGAGACCGTTGCGGGCGACATTTTCCCTGGCGGCCGCCACCGCCAGCGGGTCGTTGTCGATGGCCAGCACCCGGACGGCGCCGAACAGCGCCGCCGCCATGCCGAGGATGCCGGTGCCGGTGCCGACGTCGAGCACCCGGCGGCCGCCGCCTCCCGCCACCACCTCCCGGACCAGGGCCAGGCACAGGCTTGTCGTCGCGTGATGGCCGGTGCCGAAGGCCATGCCGGGATCCATGACGATTACCTGCTCGCCCGGTGCCGCCTGGTATGGCTCCCAGGTCGGGGCGATGACCAGACCGGGGACGATGGCGAAGGGGACGAAATGCTTTTTCCAGTTGCTGCCCCAATCCTCCTCGGCATATTCAGCGACGGCCAGGGATGGCTCGGCAACCTCGAAGATCTGCGCCAATTCGGCGAGATAGGCACCTATCTGGCGGATGATCCGCCGTCGCCGCCCCTCCTCCATGTCCGCCTCGGCCAGGTACATGGTGAGACATTGGCGCCCATCCCGGTCGTCGACCTCGATCTCGACCGCCGATTCGGTCACCCCCAGCAGGAAATCACTGATCGGATCCACCAGCACCGGATCGGTGCAGATCGACAGCTTGAGCCGCAGGTTTTGGTCCTTCATCCCTTCCTATCTACCCTCATTCACTCCATTTTGGTCGTTGACAGGCGATTTTTGCAGAGACTACACCCTCTTTTGCCGTTGTTCAAGCGCAACTGCGGTTTTCGTATGACAAATGGCGGCAGGACAATTACTATTGATCCCAACGAACCACCGACCCCGCATTTCTGATTTCGGCCCGAATATCGATGCCCACCCACACCGTTGCCTGTCCTGACTGCGACCTGCTGCTCGCCTTCTCCGCCTCCCTGGCCCGCCATACACTCCGCTGCCCCCGCTGCGGCTGCACGGTGCACCGAAGGGCGGCGACCTCGGTCGTCACGGCGCTGGCCTTCAGCATTACCGGCCTGCTGCTGTACCTCCCGGCGATGCTGTTCCCCCTCATGACCCTCGAAACCCTGGGCATGAGCGACAGCGGCAGCGTCCTCGACACCTTGATCTGCTTCTATGACAACCGCTACTATTTCGTCGCCTTCATCGTCCTGGTCTCGGCGGTCGTTTTTCCCCTGCTCCTCCTCTCCCTCGTCTTCACCGTGACCATGTTCGCCAGGATCGGCCGGTATCCGGCCTTTCTCACCCGGCTGCTGCGGTGGTACGTCTTCCTGGAGGAATGGGCGATGATCGAGATATTCCTGCTCGGCATCATGATCACCACCATGAAAATGCGCCACACTGCCGATATCCATTTTGACCCCGGCTTTTACTGTTTTGTCGCCCTGGTCCTGACCACCATGGCCATCGCCACCGTCCTCGACCGGGAGCGGCTGTGGGCCCTGCTCTCCCGTCCCGGCACCGCGGTGCCGGTTCCATCCCCTGCCGCCGACGCCGGTTCCCCGGGCCGTACCGCCCTCGAGGCCGGGCTGGTACTCTGCCATGTCTGCCGGCAGCTCGAAACCCGCACATCCTCAGCCGCCGGGCCGATCCGCTGTCGCCGGTGCGGAGCGACGGTCCACGACCGCAAGCCCGACAGTATCGCCCGCACCTGGGCCCTGATACTGACCTCGTCCGTCCTCCTCATTCCCGCCAACGTCCTGCCGATCATGGAGGTGGAGTTCCTCGGCGTCCCCGAGAACTCGACGATCCTCGACGGGATCAGGTACTTCTTCAAGGATGGGTCATATCTCATCGGCCTGATCATTCTCACCGCCTCGGTCCTCGTCCCGGTGTTCAAGATCATCGGCCTGACCATCCTGCTGTTGACCGCCCAGACCAACAATACCGGCTACCTGCGGAGCAAGACGATGCTCTATCGGTTCATCACCTTCATCGGCCGCTGGTCGATGCTGGATATCTTCGTCATCGCCCTGCTGGTGGTGCTGGTCGACTTCGGTTTCCTCACCTCGATCCACGCCGCTCCGGCCGCCACCTATTTCTGCATCGTCGTCACCTCGACGATGCTTGCCGCGATCACCTTCGATGCCCGGTTGCTTTGGGACAACCGGCAACAGGAGGCCAACGAGGCGATCCCGCCGATCCCTGTCGCCAAGGAGGCGCCATGACCCCCGAGACACCAGTCATACGCAGGCGGAGAGGAATTTCATCGATCTGGATCATCCCCCTGGTCGCCCTCGGCATCTGCGGCTGGCTGCTGTATTCCAGCTATCGCGATGCCGGTATCCTCATCACCATTTATTTTGACGAGGCCAACGGCATCACCCCCGGCAAGACCCAGGTGATGTCGAAAGGCATCCCGATCGGCCTGGTCCAGGAGGTCCACCCCGATATCGATCGGCAGCGAGTCCGCACGATCATCAAGATGGACAAGGAGAGCGAGTCCTATCTCGTCAAGGACACCCAATTCTGGATCGTCCGGCCGGAGCTGTCCGCAGCCAGGATCCAGGGGCTGGATACCATCTTCTCCGGCAGTTATATCGGCATCCAGGTCGGAGTCGACAAGAAGGGGAGCCGGACCTTCACCGGATTGAATACCGCCCCGCCGGTTCCCGACTCGGCCCCCGGTCTGCACATCTCGCTCCACGCCGCCACCCTCGGTTCGATCCAGATCGGCACCGGTGTCTACTACCGCAACATCGAGATCGGCCGCGTCCAGGGCTATCGGCTGCAGGACGACGACAGCGTTCTCATCAATCTCTACATCGAAAAGGACTACAGCGCCATTGTCCGGGAACAGAGCCGGTTCTGCAACGCCAGCGGGGTCTCCATCTCCGGTAAGCTTCAGCATCTGAAGGTGCAGGTGGAATCCCTGGCCTCGCTGCTGAAGGGCGGCATCCTGCTGCAGACCCCCGAACAGCTGAAGAACAGCCCGGCGGCCCGGAACGGGCAGGTGTTCAGACTCTACAAGGATCTCGAGGAGGCCAATTACGGCATCCCGATGACCCTGACGCTGTCCTCCGCCGTCGACATCGTCGAAGGCGACACCAAGGTGGTGTACCGCGGCATCGAGGCCGGTTTCGTCAAGGAGATCAAGATCAACAACGACGAGCGTAAGACCGTCACCGCCCACATCCTGCTCGACCCCCGGACCGAACTGATCCTCCGCGAGAACACGACCTTCTGGCTGGTCAAACCGGAGATTACCCCCGCCGGGATCAACAACCTCCGGACCCTGGTATCCGGCTCCCACATCACCTTCAAACCGGGAGACGGGAAATTCCGCGATCATTTCGAGATCCTGCCCGAACCGCCGGCCGACGAACCGCTACGGCCCGGGGCAACCCTGGTGCTCACCACCGATGGAGCCGTTTCCTTTTCCCCGCAATCACCGGTCCTGTACAAGAAGATCCATGTCGGCGAGGTTGTCGCGATCGATCTCGACCCCAGGGGCCACGGCATCAGGACGACGATTTTTATCTACGAACCCTACCTCCGGCTGATCAACCGGGGCAGCATCTTCTGGCAGCAAAGCGGGGTGGAGGCCGATGCCGACCTGTCGGGGGTCAGGATCAGGACCGGGCCCCTGGCCGAGATGTTCACCGGCAGCATCAATTTCACCACCCCCGGCGGTCATGCCGCGGGGGTCGGACCGGTGGAGAAGAATCATGTCTTCCGGCTTTTCACCAACTATGCCGAGGCCATCCAGACGGTTCCCGCCCTGCGGCAGCCCGGCCTTTCGGTCCGGCTCACAACCCAGGATCCGGGCTCGCTCAGCGTCGGTTCCCCCCTCCTCTTCAAGGGGATGACCATCGGCAAGGTCATAGGTTTCGAGGTTGACGGCGATCGTCAGGATGTCTTGATCGACTGCCTGATCGACCTCGACCACGCCGGGATCGTCAAGGGCAACACCAGGTTCTACAATCTCAGCGGCGTCGAAATCTCGGGAGGCCTCGATGGGGTGACGATGCGGACCGGGTCCCTGCAGTCGATCGTCTCCGGCGGGATCGGCCTGCTGCCCGCGCCCGGCCCGGGTCCGACCCGCAGATCCACGACCTTTCCCCTCTACAGCGACCTCCAGGACGCCCTCCACGCCGGCGATGCCGTCGTCCAGGTGACGTTTGACGAACCGGTCGACCGGCTGAAAGTCGGCACCCCGATCCGGTACAAGGGCATCGACATCGGCGCGGTGACCAATCTGAACTTCACCGCCGATCTGCAGGCGGTGGTGGCCGATATCCGGATGGACCGGAAATTCTCGCCCCTGTTCCGGACAGGTACCCGGATCTGGATCGAGGAGCCCGAGGTGTCGATCTCCGGGATCAAAAATCCCGGCGCCATCGTCTTCGGCCCTTACATCAGCTTCACGCCGGGTCGGGGAGACCTGGCGCGGGCATTCGTCGCCCTGGCGGGTCCGCCCCAGCCGTTTTCAACCACCGGAAAAGGTCTGAACATCGTTCTCGAGACCCGCAACCTCGGTTCGCTCGCCCCCGGTGCCCCGGTCGCCTACCGCCAGGTCCAGATCGGCAAGGTCACCGGCTTTACCCTCTCACCAACCTTCCAGAAGGTCTACATCGCAATCGCCATCGACCCCCAATTCCAACATATCATCAAAGATACCACTAAGTTCTGGAACAGCAGCGGCGCCAGTTTTTCCGCCGGCCTGTTCTCCGGCATCCACCTGGAAACCGAATCGCTGGAGACGATTGTCCGGGGAGGAATCGCCCTGGCCACCCCGGAGGAGGGGGGTAAGGCGATCGTTACCGGCCACCATTTCCTTCTTCATGACGCGGCGGAGCCGGCGTGGCTCAAATGGAACCCCGACCTCTCCGGCCGAACCACAGCCAAACAACCATCGACAGGGACCATTCGATGACCGCGCACCGATCGCACCATCTCATCTATGGCACCCTCAGGGATTACCTCACCGGCGAAGAACTGACCGATACCGATGACGAGCGCATCCGTCAGGAATTGAGCAAAATGATGGTGGAAGACAAACGATATCTTCGCGACGAACTGCTGCCGCGGCTCAGTATCGATACCTTCTTTGCCCGCTGCTACGTCCGGTCGGTGATCGACCTGACGGTCCGCCTTGAAAACCGGAAGATCATGATCATCCGCTATGGGCCGGGTTCGCTCGTCAGCCGCGAACGGGCGGCGATTGCCGCCGCCCGGGTGCTCGACCCCGCCTGCGTCATCCCCCTGGCGGTTGTGACCAACGGCAGGGAGGCGGAACTGCTGGACACTTCAACTGGCAAGATTCTTGAATATGGGTTACACTCCATCCCTGATCGATGCACTGCCCTGGCATTGATGGCGAAAATGCCCGTTCTCCCCCCGCCGGAGGGCAAAAAACGGGAGCAGGAGATGCGGATTCTCAACGCCTTCGATGTCGAGCGATGTTGTATTTGAATTCATTTCCTGGCAAACCTGGACAAAGACGGCGCGGGCTGCGGACCGCGCGGCCATCGGGGAAGATACCTGACCAGGGATGGGATTGACCCTTTCTGAGACATGTGTTCCCTTCCGAGCAATGACAACCACAAAGAGAAGCGGCATGACACCCACAGACAGAGAATGGACCAAATCAAGCTGGAAAAACTTCACCGCCCTGCAGCAACCCAAATGGCCTGACCAGAAGGAAGTCGACCGGGTTCTCGCCGATCTTTCCCAACTCCCGCCGCTCGTCTTTGCCGGGGAGATCAGGGCCCTCAAGTCCCAGCTGGCAAAAGCGGTCAAGGGCGACGCCTTCCTGCTGCAGGGAGGCGACTGTTCCGAGGACTTTTCCAAGGTGACGGCCCCGACGATCAGGGAAACCCTGAAAGTGCTGCTGCAGATGGCCGTCGTCCTCACCTATGCCGGCGGCAAACCGGTCATCAAGGTCGGACGGATCGCCGGCCAGTTCGCCAAACCCCGCTCCTCCGACACCGAGATGGTCGATGGCGTCGAGATCCCCTCCTACCGCGGCGATATGGTCAATCGCCCGGATCCGAACGAGGAGGCCCGGATCCCCAACCCCAAATACATGCTGAAGGGCTACAATATGGCGGCCTCGACCCTCAATCTGCTGAGGGCCTTCACCCGGGGAGGATTCGCGACGCTGCAGCGGGTGCATTCCTGGAACCAGGAATTCGTTGTCCAGTCGCCGATGGGGCGGTCCTATGAGCGCTTGGCCAAGCAGATCGAGCAGGCCATCAAGTTCATGGAAACAATCGGGATTTCGACCGACAACCCGCAGATCAACCAGACCGAGCTCTATACCTCGCACGAGGCCCTGCTGCTTGAATACGAGGAGGCGATGACCCGTGTTGATTCAACCTCCAACGGCTGGTATGACTGTTCCGGCCATATGCTCTGGATCGGCGAGCGGACGCGGCAGGTCGACGGCGCCCATGTCGAGTTCCTGCGCGGCGTCCTCAACCCGCTTGGGATCAAGATCGGTCCGACTTATAACCTCGATGATATCAAACGCCTGGTGCGGATCCTCAATCCCGCCAACGAACCGGGTCGGATCACCCTCATTACCCGGCTGGGGGTGAAGAATGTCGAGAAGGCGCTGCCTCCCCTGCTGCGGGGCATGAAGCAGGAAGGCTTCCACATCGTCTGGAGCTGCGATCCGATGCACGCCAACACCTACACCACCGAGGACGGCCATAAAACCAGAAACTTCAACGACATTCTCTCCGAGATTACCTGTTTCTTCGAGACCCACTGGTCGGAAGGGACGATCCCCGGTGGGGTCCATTTCGAATTGACCGGGGAAAATGTCACCGAATGCACCGGCGGCGCCAGGAACATCGTCGACGATCAGCTGTTCGAGAATTATCAGACGACCTGCGACCCGCGCCTCAATGCCGAGCAGAGCCTGGAAGTCGCCTTCCAGATCGCCGATATGATCAGGAGCTGATCCAGGTTGCGGGGAGGCATCCGTAGCGTTCCTCCCCGCGCTTCCATTGCCCATCCTCCCCTCCTTTTGATTACAATTGTGTAATCGTTCTTGACGCCTCTCTATTTCGATTTATTTTTTCCTCGTGTTGAAATTTTCAAGGAGTCCGGCCATCGGCTGCCGGCTCTTATCCATTCTTCCATGCACAAGGAGAATATCATGCAGTCTTATACGCACCTGTCGTCCCGTTCGCGGTTGCTGGCTCTGCTCCTCCTCTTTGCGATGATCGTGGCGGCCGCCCCTCGCCCCGCCCGGGCCGAAGCCGCTGATGACATCGCCCTGCTCGACCGGTCCTCCCGGGCCTTCGCCAGTGTCGTCAAGGCCGCCCAACCGGCTGTTGTCAACATCCGGGTTGAAAAGTCGATCGAGAGCAAAGGCGGCTTTCCGGGTGGCAGCGATGAAATGTTCAACAATCCGTTCTTTGAGCACTTCTTCGGACCGCAGTTCCGTGGACCGCACCGCTTCCAGCAACAGGGCCAGGGTTCCGGATTCATCATCAACCGGGATGGCTATATCCTGACGAACAACCATGTCGTCGAGGGCGCCGATACCATTACCGTCCGCCTGTCCGATGAACGCGAATTCAAGGCCAAGCTGGTGGGGACCGATCCTCAGACCGATGTCGCCATGATCAAAATCCAGGACAGCGGCAACCTGCCGACGGTGACCCTTGGCGATTCCGACGCCCTCGAGGTCGGCGAGTGGGTCATCGCCATCGGCAACCCCTTCGGCCTCAACCAGACGGTGACGGTCGGCATCGTCAGCGCCAAGGGACGCAACCGGGTGGGCATCAACGAGTATGAGAGCTTTATCCAGACCGACGCGGCGATCAATCCCGGCAATTCCGGCGGCCCCTTGCTGAACACCCATGGCGAGGTGGTCGGCATCAACTCGGCGCTCTTTTCCCGTACCGGCGGCTACATGGGTATCGGTTTCGCCATCCCGATCAACATGGTCAAGGCCATCGAGGATCAGCTGCAGCAGCACGGCAAGGTCACCCGTGGCTGGCTGGGCGTCGCCATTCAGGACGTCAATGAAGATCTGGCGAAATCCTTCGATCTGAAGCAGGCCAAGGGAATCCTGGTCAGCGAGGTGCAGCCGGATTCACCGGCATCCAAGGCCGATCTGAAACAGGGCGACGTCATCACCCGCCTCAATGGGGTCGATCTCAAGGATGTCTCCGACCTGCGCAACAAGGTGGCACTCATCACCCCGGGGACCAAGGCGACCCTGACCATCATCCGAACCGGCAGCGAGAAGGTGGTCGACGTCGTCATCGGCGAACAGCCGTCCGGTTTCGGCAAGGCGGGAGGCGGTCTGCCGTCCCAGGGCAGCCTTGAACAATTCGGTCTCAATCTCCAGGACCTGACGCCGGAACTGGCCCAGCAGCTTGGCTATAAAGCGGAACAGAAAGGAGTGGTGATCAGCGCCGTCACCCCCGGCAGTCCGGCGGAAACAGCGGGCCTGCAGGCCGGCTACCTGATCGAAGAAGTCAACAAGGTGGGGGTAGCCAACCTTAAGGAATTGCAGATTGTCCTGAAAAAATCGACCCAACCGAAAAGGATCCTGCTGCGGGTGCGTTCCGGCAACCTCAGCCAATATGTGGTTCTTGTAGCTGAATAAATCCGGGCAGGACGTATTTGCCCTCAACGCCCGGAGACGGCTGTCAGTATCCGTCGTCTCCGGGCGATTCTTTTGAAGATCTTGCCGATTATCGGCAGCTTTTTGAAATCGTCAGTGGATATTCTCCGCACCACCAGATCGGTCTTGGCGACAACTGTGGCGTTGCGCTTCCGTATTTTCGAAAAATACGCCATTTCTCCGAAGATATCGCCTTCCGCCAGGGTCGCGAGCAGACGGCCCTGTTCATCAAATGTCTCGGCCTCGCCGCTGTCGATATAGTATATGCCGTCCGGTTCCTCGTTGATCTTGACGATAATTTCACCCTTTTTTTTCCACTCCAGAACGAAATATCGCTCCCATTCGGTATCGACGACCAGGGCGTGATAGGATTCGATATCCATGGCCCGAAGCAGCTGCTGGGAAAGACGAAAAATACGGATACCGAGAGAATCTCTTCGGCGGCTGGCCAGCTTCATCCCCAGATTGCCGAAATCGCCTGCCGGTGTCGGGTTCTCTCGGATGTATTCAAGAATACGCTCCGTGGCGAGATCCTTGCGGCCGGTCATCTCGGTGAACAGGATCTGGGCCCGGAGCAGTCTTTCCCTCACGCTGGGAAAATCCGCCAGAATCCTTCCCTGACCGTCGCCGCGGAAGAGTTCCATCGCCCTGTTCTTGATGCTGATGAACTCCAGCAGTCGCCTTTCATCGATATCGATCGGGCAGCCGTTGATTCCCGGCTTGTACACGGTGTAGACATTCAATGGGGTGGGCAGACCCTGTAGTGTCAGTTTGCCGACACTGACCAGAAATCGGTGCTCTGCCCCTTGGCAGAGGGCGACCTCTCTATCCATCAGGTAGGAAGTCCCGAAATAGCTGCACAGATCTTCGAGCCGACTGGCGACGGCGAAGCTCGAACCAAACTTCAAAACCTTTTCCCCGAGTTTCGCCTGGATGATATCGCCAAGGTGGATACCCATCCTGGTGGCGGGAAGTGCCCCGGCATCAATGGCGCGTGCCATCCGTTCCACGGCCTGCACGACACGGTTGCACATCTCCGTCCGTCCTTCGTCGGGGCGCCTGTCAAAGATCACCAGCGCGCCATCGCCTGCCTGCGGTTCGATTTCAATCGGATCATCACCATGTATCATGATGATATCCCGGATCTGTAGATGGTATCCGATCATGAAATCCCGGATCTCTTCCGGTTTCATGGTGGATGTCCGCACCGAAGACCGCACCATATCGGTAAGCAGGATCACGACCTCCTTCTTCGGCCCGTGATCGGGATGCAGACTGTCATTGCTCGGATCGGTCATCATCACCGTTTATCCCTGGCGCGGCTGAGGTGTAAAGGCCGTCTTTCGAACTGGTCGATCACAACAATCACCCTTTGAGAAGCAGCCGCCAATGCCGCGAGGTCGGCTCCTTTTCAAGGAATATAAATTACATCAGAATATTAGATGACCATGCAATGGTCGAATGTCAGCGCCCAGGAATATCTCAACCAAACAGGCCGATGACGACAATTGCAGCCAGGACAGCCAGGATCACGAGGGCGACCCTGGTGTAGACCGCTTGATTCTCTTGATGGTGATGCGATGAATCACTCATATCAAACCTCATTTTATATTGAAGTGTCTATTGGTTACACAATCATCATAACTACCCGATTGGAGGTGGCGGTGGCGGCTGACCCTCGCCCTCATTTTCAGAAATCCTCGGCTGCTCCGGGGTGTCGCCAAGTCGTTGGCGATAGACGGAAAGGATAAAAAGGGTGGCGAACGGTTGGGCCACCAGGATGGCAAAGGGGATAGAGGTGCCAACCGCAATGACGATCAGATAGATCAGTGAGACGACGAACTGATCGGTTACCGGTGCCCTGGTCGCCATCGCCCAGGAAGATTTCAAGGCGTCGATGATGCCCATCCCCCTGTCGGTCATCAGGGGGATCATGTACATCGAGGCAAAGATGATGCAAAGTGCCACCATAAATCCCGGCAGGACAAGGAACATGAAGCCGATCATCGTGGCGATCGTGACCAGCAGAAAAAATCCGAGAAGGGGGAGGAACAGGGACATGGTCGAAAAGAGATCACGTACCTCAGGCGTCCGCCCTTCCCGCAGTGCCCGCAGGAGTGACTGCATATATCCTGCCGTCGTCACCGGGGCCAGTATCCCGAGGCTCAACAGCACCACCAGTATCTGCACCACGGTGAGCAGCAGCAGCGGACCGATAAAAGCCAGTGTACTCCGCCAGGCCGTTTCAAGATGGTTGCTGAAGTTCATCGATCCGCTCCCCGGTCATTTGCAGCAAGATGTCCGCTTCCCTTATTCGAATATGATCTCAAGCAGTTCATGCAGATTGGCGACGCCAACGGTCTCGATGTGTCCGGACCGGGAACATCGCTCCCGATTGCTTCGCGGCATGATAAAGCGAGTGAAGCCAAGGCGTTCCGCTTCCCGCAGGCGGATATCTATCTGACCAACCGCCCGGATTTCACCGGCCAGCCCCACCTCGCCGCAGACCACCGTGGCGGAAGACAATGGTCGTTCCCGCAGACTGGAGGCCAAGGCGCAGATCACGCCCAGGTCCAGAGCCGGTTCATCGATCCGTATTCCACCAGCGATATTGAGAAAGATATCATGGCCATACATGGCCAGGCCAGCTTTTTTCTCAAGCACGGCACAGAGCAGGGCAAGGCGTTGGGGATCGGCCCCGATCGCCGTCCTCCTCGCCGTGCCCAGATTGGTCGGGCTCACCAGGGCCTGAACCTCGACCAGGATCGGCCGCGTCCCTTCGACACTGGGCAGGACGACTGAACCGGGCTCATCGAGGGGGCGCTCGGCAAGAAAAATCTCCGAGGGATTGGTGACCTGGACCAACCCCTCTTCCTTCATTTCAAAGACACCGATCTCATTGGTCGATCCGAAACGGTTCTTCACCGTCCGCAGGATACGGAAGGCGTGACTGCGATCGCCTTCGAACGACAGAACCGTGTCCACCATGTGCTCGAGGACCTTCGGGCCGGCCAAGGACCCTTCCTTGGTCACATGACCGATGAGGATGACTGGGATATTCTGCCTCTTGGCCATGCCGAGGAGGCGATAGGCAGTCTCCCGGACCTGACCTACCGAGCCCGGGGCTGAGGCGAGATCGGCACAGGTCATGGTCTGGATCGAATCGACCGCGAGCAGGGCCGGCCGCATCTCTTCGGCCAGCGCCATGATCTCCTCGACCTCGGTTCCGGTCGCCAGGTATTCGTCATCCTGGATAGCCAGCAGTCGCCGCGCCCGCATCTTGATCTGGCTGGCCGACTCCTCCCCGGAGACATAGAGGACCTTGCGTCGGCAGTTCGCGGCGACAGCCGCGAGGATATGGAGGATGAGGGTCGATTTGCCGATCCCCGGCTCCCCGCCGATGAGAACGACTGATCCCGGGACGATGCCTCCACCCAGCACCCGGTCGAGTTCGACCATGCCGGTGCCGATACGTTCCTCATCACTGTCGGGTGCATCAGCGAGCAGAATGGCCGCCAGGGAACCGCCGGTCCCGCTACGCGGCTGTGGCGCCACCTCTTCGACGAGGGTCTCCCATCCGCCGCAATCGGGGCACCGGCCAAGCCACTTAATGCTCTGGTAGCCGCATTGCTGGCAGATATAGCGGCCGACCGATTTTTTCCTTATCATTGCCGTCATGGGCAGAGTGTATACCAGAGCCATGCAAATGTCATTACCTGCTCTTTACTCCACTGACAAATGCGCTATTGTGTAGTCAGTTTTGATCCATGCGGCCATATTCCTATCCACAATCACTGCTGTATCCATCATCAGCACAGCGACCACCATGCCATCGCCATCAACCTCCCCCAGGCGGCTTTTCTCCCCACCGACGGGGTGGATACCACTGTCGCGGTCCGTCTCGATGATGTTCAAAACGAAACGGTTGCTCGGCTACAGCGCAATCCTCTTCGCTGTAACCATCGCCCTGACCTGGTTCGGCTACATGGTGACCACCGGTTATGCCGACACCTTGATCAGCGGCTATTTCAACAATCCACCGGCCGCCGCAGGGGTCTGGGGATGGATCAAGCACTCCGGATGGGTAACCGGTCAATGGTTCCTGCTCGTCATCTCCCGGATCGTCGCCTTTTACCTGTCGTTTCTTTTTTCCTATTCGCTGACCACCCCCGGTTATGTCCTGCTCAGTGGCGCTGCCGAAAAAGTGCAACTGGGGGAAAACTTCGACCCGGAGGCCGGTTTTTCCGTACGTGGTGCCCTGGTCGACCTCGTCGAGGGGATCAAGATCGGCCTCTATGGTGTCCTGGTCACTCTCGCCGCCCTGTTTGTCAACTTCATCCCGGTGATAGGTCAGATCGTCGTTTTCCTGCTCTACACTTACTATTCGGCCTTGATGTTCATCGACTATCCTGCCTCAAGACGGCGCTGGACACTGAGCCGCAAGATCAGCTGGATTTCCGCCAACCGGATGATCGCCTTCAGGCTCGGTTTTGTCCCCGCCCTGCTCAGTATGGTACCTTTTCTCAACATCTTTCTGCTGGCCTTATTTTTTCCGGTACTCACCATTCATGCCACTTTGAATTTCGCTAACCGTGAACCTCACCTCGATCAACCACACTAATGCAGGCATATGGGCACTGAAATCGAACGCAAATTTCTGTTGGCCGATGACACCTGGCGAGGCCTGGCCGAAGGGAAATGGTACTGTCAGGGGTACATCTGTTCGGGCGCACAGGCGACGGTTCGGATACGGACCATCGGCGATAACGGCTTTCTCACGATCAAGGGCCCGACACGGGGGCTGGCGCGGGCCGAATACGAATACCCGATCCCCGTCTCCGATGCCAGGGAGATGCTCGCCAATCTATGCAGCCGTCCGCTCATCGAAAAAATCCGCTATACGATCGAATTCGCCGGTTCGATATGGGAAATCGACGAATTCAAAAAGGAAAACGACGGTCTGGTGCTCGCCGAAATCGAGTTGGAGCAGCCGCAGCAGCAGTTCGTCATGCCGCCGTGGGTAGGCACAGAGGTCAGTGACGATCCCCGTTACCGCAATTCATCACTCGGCCGACAGCCATACAGCACCTGGGTAAGAAAATAACACCTCAGATCTTCCCCCTCAGACCAGTTCCGCCAGCACCCGGTTGGCCACTCTCCGCCCGTTGTCGGATAGCCGGAGATGCGTCGGGCTCAGTTCGACAAGGCCGCTATCACGCAATCTATCCAGAAGATCGCCATAATAGTCCCGCACTTCCAGGCCGTAGCGGGCAACCAGATCGCCTCGGGAGACCCCGGCCATCATACGCATGCCGATGACCACGGTTTCCCGGAAAGAGGCGTCCCACGCCAGTTTCTCCTCGTCGACCACCGGGCTGCTGCCGTTTTCCACCAG
>Ga0209066_10003559_pt1 | contig 17663 bp, 23 predicted proteins | sample All_14_2_FD_187198 | JGI IMG/M metagenome (GOLD analysis project Ga0209066, IMG submission 187198) | Freshwater microbial communities in response to fracking from Pennsylvania, USA - Allegheny Zone_MetaG_DW_15 (SPAdes) (version 2) ... | reverse complement strand
ATCCATCGCCCCGCCCATCCCCTTAACCATCTTCCCCGGAATCATCCAGTTCGCCAAATCACCCTCTTCACTCACTTCCATAGCCCCCAAAATCGAAAGATCGATATGCCCTCCGCGAATCATCGCAAAGCTATCCGCACTTGAAAAATAAGCCGTCCCCGGAATCTCTGTAATCGTCTGCTTCCCCGCATTAATCAAATCCGCATCCGCCTCACCCTCAAAGGGAAACGGCCCCATCCCCAGCATCCCATTCTCACTCTGCAAAACCACCTCAACTCCCGCCGGAATATAGTTCGCCACCAAAGTCGGAATCCCAATCCCCAAATTCACATAAAACCCATCCTGTAACTCCTGAGCTGCCCTCATCGCCATCTCATCGCGCGTCAATGCCATAAAAACTATTCTACACTCCTACCTGCAAAGGCAAGCCACAAGCTAACGGCCAGTACGAAAAATGCCCCCGGCTCATCAAAGCCAGGGGCATTACGTGGTTCAAGCAAGCCCTTATGCCGCTTTCTTGTGACCCGATTCTTCAACTACGAGGGCCGGAGCACTCTTGTCGTATCGGAACCGCGACATCATCACCTTCAAGCTGTCCGCCGTAGCCGCCAACTCTTGACTCATCGCACTCATCTGACCAACCAGTTCAACTTGTTCGCGAACCGTGCGATCAACTTCCTCAACACTCGCGCTCATCTCTTCGCTGCTTGCGCTGAGTTCTTCGGCACCTGCCGCAGTTTCTTGGCTAATCGAAGCAACCTGAGCCACCGTGCCCTGAACAACTTCGGCATTCTTCGACATCGAAGCAACCAATTTTGCGTTCGCTGTCGCCGATTCTTGAACCTGCGCAACCGAACCAATGATGCCTTCAAGTGCCGACCGAGCTTCGCCCGAGAACGCCGTGCCTTCCGCAACTTTCGACATGCTGTCTTCCATCGCCGCAATCGACTGATTAACACCTGCACTCACCGAACCAATCAGTTCGCTGATCTCTTGTGTCGCATTTCCACAACGCTCTGCCAATTTGCGAACTTCTTCCGCAACAACCGCAAAGCCCTTTCCGTGCTCACCGGCTCGTGCCGCTTCAATCGCCGCGTTCAAGGCCAGCAAGTTGGTTTGCGCCGCAATGTCGTCAATGGTTTGAACGATATTCCCAATTTGAGCCTGTTTCTCGCCCAGGTCTTGAATAACATCAGCACAAGCCGAGACCTTGCTGTCGATTTCCGCCATGCTTTGAATCGTACGCTTAACCGCTTCGCCGCCCTGACCCGCAATTTCAGATGCTTGTTCCGTAATCGAACCTTGCGCCTTAGTTGCTTCCAAAACACCGTCAATGGCTTGAGTCAATGCTTCAACCGCATTGGCCGCATCTTGCGCTTCCGAAGCCAACTGCTGAGCACCCTGAGCAATTTGCTCACTGGTCGAGCTGGTTTCATTGACTGCATGACCAACTTCGTTCATCGTTTGTCCAGTCTGATTTGCCAACTGAGCCGTCGAAGCCGAAGAAGCCGCCAATTGCTGGCTCGAAGCCGCAACGCCATTCGCTTGGTCGTCAATTTCCGACATAACGCCTCGGAGCGATGCCAAACACTCGTTATAGCCAAGAAGTGCGCTTTGGGCCGTTGTCAAAGTCGAGTCAAAAATCGCGCACATTTCGCCGATTTCATCCTTCGAATCATAATTGACATGAGATGTAACCGGGAATACCTCGCCGCACAAATCGCCTTTCTGAAGGCCACCAATACTCGCCGCCAATCCCGTAATACAATTTCGACCCAACGAATCCAACTGCTTCTTCAAGTTGACAAGCGGATTCACAATCGCTTTTGTCAAAATCATTCCAAAGAACAGTGCCGTCAAGACTGCAAAAACAGAAACAACCGCCGTAATGTTTCGCGATTGCGCAAAAAATGCAACCGTTTCATTACGGTTCTTCGTACCCGCATCAATGTTCCACTGAACCATTTCTTGGAACTTGGGTGAAAGTTTTGTCGCAAAAACTTCCGAAAGTGGTCCGTTGACTAATGCAACCCCTTCATCCACTTTGCCTTCTTTCATCAAGGCTTCAATGTTTTCGGAAATGCCCTTATACTCTTCAAAAACAACGTTCAATTCTGCCCAGTTCGCTTTGTCATCTGGCAATACAACCGTCTTGTCATAAGCTTCCCAAATCTGATCTCGCTCAACATCAAGCTTGTCCATGCGCTCATTCAAAACTTCTGGAACCTTGCCTGAATGCTCAAGCTGTGAGAGCATTTCCAAAAGCAAACCGCGATCCTCGGCTGCATTGGCATACAGTTTTGTTATGCTACTGGTGCCCAAAACCCCATCTTGATAAAGTCGCTCAACGCGAGTGCCAGCCTGAACCTGACCCGACATCGTCACGGTCACCAAGACCAAAATCATCGCGCAAATTGCGCCAAACGCCAATGCTAGCTTTTTGCCAACTTTTAAGTTCCTGAACCACATATCCTCAGTCCCGGGTTGACCAAATGCAAAACGCAAGAAGGTCTTTGCCCAGTAACTTCATCGGTAATCCAAACCCCAAAACTGTATCCCAACAAGACAAAAATGTCCAGAATGAGCCCATCCAAACGGAAATTGAAATAATAACCGCAAGAATCACACCCTAATCTGCCCCGATACCGTTATCGTGGCGTAGTCGTCAGGCGCTCAATCCGTTTCTCAAAATGCGATCCTACCAATAGCCGATCCACAAAAATTCCTGGCGTATGGATCTGATCCGCATCAAAGTCACCCACCCCAACTATCTCCTCAACCTCTGCCACACAAACCTTCCCCGCCGTCGCCATCATCGGATTAAAATTCCGCGCCGTCTTCCGGTACTGCAAATTCCCCCACCGATCCGCCCGCCAAGCCTTGACAATACTTAAATCCGCTTTTAAGGCTGTCTCCATCACATACATCTCGCCATCAAATTCGCGAGTCTCCTTCCCTTCCGCAATCAACGTCCCATATCCCGTCTTCACAAAAAACGCCGGAATCCCCGCTCCTCCCGCCCGAATCCGCTCCGCCAAAGTCCCCTGAGGATTAAACTCAAGCTCCAACTCATTGCTCAAATACTGTCGCTCAAATTCCGCATTTTCACCCACATAACTGCTCACCATCTTCTTGATCTGCTTCGTCTGTAGCAACAAACCCAACCCAAAATCATCCACCCCGCAATTGTTACTAATAACCGTAATATCCTTCACCCCGCTATCTCGCAGCGCCACAATCAAGTGCTCCGCGATCCCACACAAACCAAACCCCCCACTCATTATCGTCATCCCATCAAACAACAACCCCTCTAGCGCATCTTTTGCCGAACCGACGACCTTGTCCATAAACCTAATTCTACTTAAAAACCGCCCACAAACGAAAAAACCGAGCCATGGGCATGGCTCGGCCAACGATAGGATCAATCAATGCTCCAAATTGTGGCCCCAAAACGGCCACACCTCTTCTGAGGCTCCTAATCTCAACAATGTTCCAATTACACGCCAAAGACCGGTAATTTTACTTGCTCGGAACCTTCGCCAGCACATCATCCAGCTTAAACGTCAGCGTACTATTACTCACCACCTGGTCAACCCCCTCCTCTCGCCCTTCCTGCAACTTTTGCTTCTCCTTGTGCCCCGCATGACCGACCAAGTGAAAGCCCTTTGCTTTCAAGCCCGCCACTAATTCCGAACTCCAAAGCGTCTCGCTCCCCAAATTCAATATCGCCACATCCCCATCCGGCAATACCGCCTTCAGCCGCGATATCACAATCGCCTCATGCCCCAATCCCGTAACCGTCTTCCGCAAACGCTCACTCCAGATCAAATTGTCTTCAAAAATCAAAACTTTCATACTCAGAAGTATGGCTTCGTTCCAATCTTCCCATCGGGGAGCGGAAAAGAGGTTCTGCTCGCTAGGTAATCTCAACCAACTCAAATGTCCACCCCCCTCCGCTGCATCCGCTTCGAAGACAACACCCTCCACCTCCTCGATCAGCGAATTCTCCCCACCCAAACCGCCTGGATAGCCCACACCACTCACGATCAAGTCGCCGAATCAATCCAAAATATGACCGTCCGTGGTGCCCCTGCCATCGGAGTCGCCGCCGCCTATGGAATGGCCCTCGCCGCTGCAAACAATGCTGACTGGAATAAAGCCCACAAAACCCTCGCCGCCTCCCGTCCCACCGCCGTCAACCTCTTCTGGGCTCTTGATCGGCTCAATGCCCTCACCGACAAATCTCCCGACTCGGTTCTGCGCGAAGCCAAAAACATCGACTCCGAAGACCTCGAAATGAACTATAAAATCGGTGAACACGGAGCCACCCTCGTCCCCAAAAACGCAACCATCCTCACCATCTGCAACACCGGCTCACTCGCCACCGCTGGACACGGGACGGCCCTCGGCATCATTCGCACCGCCCATCAACAAGGCAAAGTGAAACACGTCTACTCCTGCGAGACCCGACCCCGCCAACAAGGGCTCCGCCTCACCGCCTACGAACTTCTCCACGACCAAATTCCATTTCAAAGCATCGCCGATAGCGCTGCCGCCTCCCTCATGCGCGCCGGAAAAATCGACTTCGTCGTTGCCGGGGCCGACCGCATCACCGCCAACGGAGATACCGCCAACAAAATCGGCACCTATATGCTCTCTGTCCTCGCCCACCACCACAAAATTCCCTTCGTGATCGCTGCCCCCACCTCAACGCTCGATCCAACACTCCCCACCGGCGACCATATCCCCATCGAAGAACGAGATGCAACCGAACTAACACATGCTGAAAATATTCAAATTGCCCCCGACAACTGCCCCGTCTACAATCCGGCCTTCGATGTCACACCTGGCGAGCTGATTTCTGCCATCGTGACCGAACAAGGAATCCTCAACCCACCTTTCAACATCAAATAACGTAACAAATTAAACAGATAATTCGTCATATAATAACATGATTCGCCCCTCAGACATCCACAGCGTTTCAACCTTCACTCGCAACGCCAAAAAGCTAATCCAGCAAGTCAAAGAAACTCAAAATCCTATTGCCATTACGGTCAATGGACATGCAGAAGTGATTGTCATTGACGCCAAGGAATACGAAGCACTCACCTCAAAAATTCAAAAAAGTGGAATAGTCGCCGAATTGGACACCGTCTATGCACAATATGCCCAAGGAAAATTTGTGACCGTTGACGAGCTTGAAAAAGAAGTCGATGAAATCCTCGGATTATAAACTCGTAATTCTCAGCGAAGCAAGAGATGTCGTTCGACTTCAATCACAACACATTGCCGCACAGGGAAATCCCCAAAACGCCAAACGTTGGAAAAGACGATTCTTCAACCAATTACGTGCTCTAGCTAACTTTCCACTCAAATTCCCAATTTATGCCGATGAAAACGGAATTCCGACCCCGTACAGAAAAGTAACCATCCTTGGATACTCTGTCTATTACACAATTGAGAAAGAAGACAAAACCGTGGTCGTCGTCCTGATTAAACCAGGAGCTCTTGAAAAGTAAACATGAATATCCTCAACCTCATCGCCGCAAAACGCGACCAAAAAACCCACTCTTTCGAAGAACTCCAGTTCATCGCCCAAGGTGCCGCCCAAGCCACAATCCCCGACTACCAACTCGCCGCTTGGCTTATGGCCGTCTTTCTCAACGGCCTCACCGATCAAGAAACTGCCGACCTCACCAGAGCCATGGCCGAATCCGGCGACCGCGTTGACCTCACCGGACTCCCCCACCCCTGGGTCGACAAACACAGCACCGGTGGAGTTGGAGACAAAACCACCATCGTCCTCCTCCCCATCCTCGCTGCCTGCGGACTCACCACTGTCAAAATGTCCGGCCCTGGCCTCGGAAAAACCGGTGGCACAATCGACAAACTCGCCTCCATCCCCGGCTTCAACACTGATCTTTCGCCCGACCAAATGAAGGCCCAAGCCAAAGAAATCGGTATCGCCCTCACCGGCCAAACCCCCAGCCTCGCCCCCGCCGATAAATCCCTCTACGCCCTCCGCGATGTCACCGCTACCGTGCCCTGCCTCCCCCTCATCGTCAGCAGCATCCTCAGCAAAAAAATCGCTGGCGGGGCCGAAGTCGTCACCCTCGATGTCAAATGCGGATCCGGCGCGTTCATGGAATCCCCCGCCGAAGCCCACCAACTTGCCCAAACTCTCGAAAGTGTCGGCACTGCCGCCGGACTCAAGATCAAAACCGTTGTCTCCGACATGGATCAACCTCTCGGCAAAGCCGCTGGCAACGCCCTTGAAATCAAAGAAGCCATCCGAATCCTCAATGGCGAAGAAACCGGTCGATTCCGCGATCTTTGTATCCACCTCGCCAAAGTGACACTCCAAACCGCCGGTATCCTCGCTGACCCCGCATTTGCCATCGATTCCGGCGCCGCGCTTCGAAAAATGCGCCAGTGGGTCATCGCCCAACACGGCTCAACCGAAATCTTCGATTCCGAAGACTGGCAACTCGCCCCAATTCAGATAGATGTCAACCACACCGGTGAACCGGGCTGGATCGAATCTATCAATGCTGAAACCGTCGGCCTCCAAGTCGTCGAACTCGGCGGCGGACGCAAAGCCAAAGGCGACCCCATCGACCCCACCGTCGGTATCGAAACCCTGGTTCAAATCGGCGACCAAATCACCCCGAACCAACCAATTTTCCGAATCCACGCCGCCACCCAAGAAGCCGCTGAATGCACTGCCCAAGTCCTAAAATCCGCTTACACAACCAGCCCAACCGAAACCCATCACCGCCCCATCATCATTGATTAACCCAAGTGCGATTGGGATACGCTAGTCTAGTTCAGTTTCAAACCATCACAGGATCTGAAACCACCTTCACGCACAAACCTTACAAAGAAGCCCGCAATGCCACAAACTAAACACAACACTAACCAGGGTCCAAACGCCAAAGATGACGTTCTCAGCCATGAACCTAATGATTGAATAATCCCGGCCCCTCCTGTTGCCCTCCACATATCCTGTTTTGCGACATCATAAGCTAAATCACCCGGCTTAACAAGCGAGTAATAACCATGAACACTTGAGTTCCAAAATTCACCACTGTACAACATGTAATCGGAATGCTTCTGCGCTAAATCCCACCGATACGCCCACCCGCCAACTTCAATCGGAACTTGAGACAAAAAGAGAGAACACAAAAGCAAACTCGTCAACATTCCCAAAGCCACAGCTAAAGTAATTGAAAATGGCCCCACCCTGTTCGCCCGGCTCGACTGCCATAAAGTCCACAAGACAATTCCATAATAAGCTAGAACCACAGGCTGAGCCACTTCTATTCCAATTATTTTCGTTGCAACCAGCATGGGTCCAATGAGAAGGGTCAAACTTGTAACCGCCCAAACAAGTAGCAAAATTCTCCGATCACCTGCAACAAGCGATTTCCAGTTCGAACTTTGCTCCCGGACAACCTCTTGGACATTAGTTCGTTTTCCCAGTAACTCAATTGCCGCGCGCTCCGCATCGAATTGACAAAATCCAATTTCAATAAAATTTGATGCACTTTCTTCAAGGTGGACACGCAATTCTAATAAGGTGCTGGTGGTGCTTCCATCGCCTATCTCTTCCAAAAACTCCTCAATCGGTCCACCCATCAACATCCCTCCTCACCCAAAATCAATCGATCAACCCCAACTGTCATCACTTTCCAAAAAGAGAATCGCCAATTACAAGAAAGAAAATCTCTGCTGACGCGTCCCTCCCCCTCGGGGAGGGGCAGGGGTGGGGCAAATATGTGCGACTCCAAGCAGTCGCAATGAAAGTTCAAGACCCCTCCTCCCCCAAAATCAACCGATCAACTCCCGCCCGAAAAGCCCGCCACTCCCCAACCTGCTTCGCCAAAACCTTCGTCCCCTTCTCCGTCAATGAATAAACCTTCCGCGCCGGTTTCCCCTCCTGCGGAATCCACTCCGAAGCCAAACACCCATCCTCCTCCAAGCGATGCAATACCGGATAAAGCTGCGCCTCTCCCGCCTTCAAAGCTCCCTCGCTCCGCACCTTAATCCACTTCACAATCCCATAGCCGTGCTTCGCGCCTTCACTCAAAGCCGCCAAAATCAACGCTTCTAAATCACTTCTGAACGCCATACCGAACCACCTTCTTCATTACCTTTTCAATCATTCCCACTATTCGCCTCAGCAAAACACCAAGACCAACACTCACGACCAAAATTAAGGAGCCAAAGCAAAAAAGCAAACCCAAAGAAGCCAAAATAGGGAGTATTCTTTGACCTAAATCTGCATTCGAAAACTGCTTTGCAATCTCTAGTCGCTCTCGTGCTTTGACCACATTTGTTTGCATGATTTCAATAAACTGTCTGCCATCTTTTAGCCAAGATTGGTATGCAGCAGCATGGTCATCTGTATAAGAATAGCGATACCCTGAATCAGAAACACCAATCAATAGCCACTTTTTCGATCTCTCTGGATGCATAAAAGGAAACAATTTGATCGATTCTTTTGCCACAGAAAAATGTCGCTCGGAATCCGCGAGCATTGTCTCAGCATCCGAAAGTTCCCTTCGTGCCAATCCATCAGATTGAATTTGGCCCCGGGCAATTGCTGCTGAATTTCCTATGTTCAAACCGAGAATGGGCCACCCTCCCGAAAACGAAGCTCTACCGACAGATAAAAAGAGCACCAAAAGGCAGATCATCGCCGTTGCGCCCCCGAGCAATGTTCTTCGCCATGCATCATTGCTTCTAATAAACGAACTGATCACCAATAGTACTGCGGGAAATATGACAATCCAAAATGTTGCGACCATGCTCGAAATCAATGCCGAAACAACGACTAAGCCAACCATCAAAGTGAATGATGAAAGCCACCCGATGTAATTCCAGATTTCGTGCGGCCTGCCTCCAAAATGCGTCGTGTCCCGAACCTGCAAGCTAAGCTCTGCAATCCCCCCAAACCCCTCAACCGCCAGCCGATTCGCCAAAGCATCAGGCTCCCCAAGCTCCCGCCAACCCTCCTCACTCTCCCGCAAATGCCCCTCGACTTCATCCAAAATCTCCGAAAGCCGAACCCCATCAACCCGCCCCTCTAGCTCCGCTTCCAACCGACCCAAATACCGCTCAATCCGATCAACCATTCACCAACCTCCTTTCTTTCCCCCCAGAAATACGACCAATAATATGCCGCATCAAAGCACCAAGCATAAACAGAATCCAAAACGCAACCGAAAACAGCCCGCCAAATAGTAAAACCCAACTTCCAACAACTTTCAATCTCTCAACATATGTTGACTCCTGAATCTCGCGTGTCGCGCCAATGCTAGTTTCGAGCTTCATGATCCAGTGCCTCGCCGATTCCGCTTCCACAGAGTCAGCCTTTGCCCCAGCCAACGCCGACTTAGCCTGCTCAAGCTCCCTTAACATTCTATCAAGCGGTGCTCCATCAACACGCCATTCGCTCACGTTAGGTTCAATTCGCTGAACAATCGAAATATTCCGGTACGTGTTTGATGTGCCTCCAAAAAACGCCGACAAAACAAGCACAGCACCCAAAAGCAAAAGCGCATTCCCCGAAAGTGCAGCCCGCCACTGCTTGCTCCAAGCCATTCCCATCAAAATCGCCGCAAATGCCACAAACCCACTCCACACCCAAAACGCCTTACTTGCCCATGCCAAAGAGAGAGTAAGCACCAAGAAAAACAGGGCGAACCCAAGCACTTTTACAATCTGATTTCTCCAAGAATGTCTCGGCAAAAACGATCTGATCGATCCACTCGAACCATCAAATCCTTCCAGGGCAATCGCGTCTGCCAATGCACCGGGCTCGCCTAACTCTCTAATCGACGCCTCACTCTCGCGCAAATGCCCCTCAACCTCAACCAAAATTTCGTCGATCCTATCACGGGAGACTCGCCCCTCAAGCTCCGTCTCCAACCGACCCAAATACCGCTCGATCCGATCTGCCACAAAAATCAGTATATATCAAGATTTGATATATACCAAAAAATTCCCTACTTTTTCTTCGTCGTGTAATAGTCCGAACTGTCCCGAACCGACACCGCATTGATCGGCATATCCAGTTTCTGCTTCAAAACCAGAACCTTCACCCCATCCGTATAAGTAATCACCCCCGCCACCCGATAAACATATTCAGTCGCCTTATAGGCCCCATCACTTTGCTCAAACGCTGAAAAACGACAAGTCAAAATATCACCCTGCAAAGTCCACTTGCCATTCCCTTTCTGACCGCCAAATCGCGCCGCCCCCACCTGCCCGCTCGCACTTGAATAAGTATAAGTAAATGTCCCATTCGCCGCAAAATTCAATGTCCCGCCATAACTCACAAAGGTCATCGTGCTGGCCCCCGTATAAATATTCTCCCACTGCAACTGACTGTGCGATCCAAACGAATAATCACCTACAATCGCCGTTTTGTCAATGAGTGCCCGACCCTTCCCACTCGGACATTTCAATGTCCTAAAAAACACCTCCGCCAAATCCGCCGATGTCCCAAACGAAAGCGGTGCCGAAAACATCGTCCCCAAAGGCTGGGCCGTATCCGGATCGTGCCAAGTCTGAGCCACCACAAACGGCTGCCAATAAGCCCCGCAATCCACAATATAAAGCGAATAGAGTGAATCCGCCTGCTGACCCGTCACCTGTCCCTGACCAAAAATAAAGTGCGCCGGCAGTCCATCGCCAATATAACGCCGAAAAACCATTCCCGAAGCTTTACCCTTCAGCTCCTCCGGCAAATTCTTCTGCCACAAATCCCGAATCGTCTCCCCCAAATCCCCCGTCGCCTTAATCGCCGGCAACATGCGCACATTCGCCCCAATCAAATCATCCGTCATATAAACCTGGCGGCAGCTGATCCAGCCATTCTCTTCCACCCAACCCTCAGGCAAAGAATAACTAAACCCCTCAACAAGCCCACCCGTCGGCTCCGGTGCTTTCTCTTTGGGTCGGGCAACGATCGAATACTTTCCATCAATAAAAGAAGACTGCTCATGCGCCGCTCCGGTTAGCAAAGTGAACTCAGCTTCCGCGAACTCCACGAATTTCTGCAAACCGTCATCCCCTTTCAAAACAGATGCAATTCCGACCGTAGTAAAAGCCGTACAAAGCGACCATTCGTAAAACTCCTGTTTCTGGGCATCAGTCGCCTTAATCCCCTTCAGAGCAAACCTCACCTGCTGAGTAACGTCGCCATAGGCTGACTCCTCATAAGCAACACCATTTATTGCCGTATCGACCAGCAGCAATGAAAAGGCATAAGCATGCGCCGCATCGTTCTCCTGCCTTAACTCCTTCGCCGCTTTCTCATACTCGCCAATACCCGCCTCAATGACCTGCTTCATCGCGTCGCGAGTCTCCGGCGAATCTTCAAACATTTTCAAATATTTATTCAAATAAACCCGCGAACCAGTCGCCTTGAACTTTGTCGAGACTCCCGCATCCTTCTCCGCACCAAGCCCCTTGACTCCAAAAGATTGCACCGCATCAACAAGCGGATTCTTTTCCGGAACTTGCGCCAACCCCAACGCAACTGACAAAATCGTTATGAACACCCCGAGAACGCGCAACATCATTTCATGCCTCGCGGCATGCGCCGCAACTTATCAAACAGTCTATGCCCGATCTAAGATTTTCGCAAGCCGAACATGCAAAAATCTATACAATCTAATACAAATTTATCCTCACAAATCTCTCAACGCCTCTCGCAATCGCTCCACCGGCAACCCAATCACATTCTCCACATCGCCCCGAATCTCTGTCACATATTTCCGCGCCCCACCCTGAAGACCATAAGCCCCCGCCTTGTCCATCGGCTCACCCGTCCCCACATACTCCGAAATCTGCGCGTCCGACATCTTCGCAAATGTCACCTCACTCCGCTCCGCAAACACCGAAATCCCCCCCGGCCACTTCACACAAACTCCCGTAATCACTGCATGCGTTCGACCCGATAGCAGCCCTAAAATCCGGACCGCATCTGCCTCATCCACCGGTTTCGAAAGCTGCGTCATCACCCCATCAATCTCCAAAGCCACAACCGTATCTCCCCCAATCACCACCGAACCCGGATGCATCCCGTAAACCACCAGAGCCTTCTCCCTCGCCAAAATCCGCGCTGTCTGCTCCGGATCGTCAACCGTCAAAGCATCCTCATCAATATTCGCCGATACAACTTCAAAATCCGCCACCAATTTGCCCAAAAGTTCACGACGTCGCGGGCTGCCACTCGCCAAAATCACCGGATAATCCAACTTCAACACCCCACCCTTTTACCTAATCAAAAGCCACCACTCAAAACGATTCACCCAGAGCCTTCCCCAACCAAGTATTATCAAAGGCGTGAACGTACAGTTCATCGACCTCAAATCCCAGTACGAAGAAGTGCGGGGCACCCTCGATCCAGCAATTGCTGAGATCCTCTCCTCCGGCGCGTATGTCCTCGGCAAACACAATAAACAACTCGAAGAAATAATCGCCACTCGCCACGGCGTTAAACACGCCCTCTGCGTAAACAGCGGCACCGACGCCCTGCGCATCATGGCCCAAGCCTGTGATATCGGCCCTGGTGATGAAGTCATCACCACCGCCTTCACCTTCGTCGCAACCGTTGAAATCATTGCCCAACTCGGCGCAACCCCCGTCTTCGTCGATATCGACCGCGAAACGATGTGCATCGATCCCACCAAGATCGAAGCCGCCATCACTCAAAAAACCAAGGCGATCATGCCCGTCCACCTCTTCGGACAAATGGTCGATATTAAAGCCATTCAGGCAATCGCCGAAAAACACAACCTCATCATTCTCGAAGATTCCGCCCAAAACATCTACAGCCACCACGAAGGCGTTTACACCGGCAACTTCGGCAAAGCCGCCGGAGTTAGCTTCTACGTCACCAAAAATCTCGGTGCCGCCGGCGATGGCGGAATGATTCTTACCAACGACGACGAAGTCTACCGCCGCTGCCTCAGCCTCCGGATCCACGGAATGGGCCGCGAGCGATACTACTACGATGAAATTGGATACACCAGCCGCATGGCCGAACTCCAAGCCGCTGTCCTCACCTCAAAAATCGCCAAACTCGATGAATGGAACGCCACCCGAGAAAAAGTCGCGAACTACTACCTCAGCGAACTCGCCGACGCTAACCTCATTCTCCCTCGAACCTACGAAGGCAATAACAATGTCTGGCACCAATTCACCATCCAAACCCCCGATCGCGATGGACTCATGAACCACCTAAAAGAAAAAGGCATCGCCAGTGCAATCTTTTATCCCGTGCCTATCCACCTCCACGACCCCTATGCGCACTACGGATCAGGTAAAGGCTCTCTCCCTATCACCGAAATCGTCAGCGAACAATGCCTCAGCATCCCAGTCCATCAGCACATGACCATGGAACAAGCTGCCTACGTCGCCCAAGAAATCAAATCATTTTGTGGAAAAGGTTTTGATGCCAATTTGATCTAAAGTTAGTCCTAAGAATACGAATGCCGCAATACACGAATCCACCTATCGTTGCTTCATTCTCCCAAATACTCCTTAGCTGGAATTATCAGGAGATGCTAGCCGCTTTGAAAGCCCTGCGCTCCGAAGCTGAATCTAGGTACAAATCCATTCACGAAAGAACTACTCAAAATCTCAACATTAAGTTTGAAAATCAGGAAGTAATCAGGGAGCAAACTTCAAGGTACGGGGGCATTGAGTGTCGCCTTGAGAATGGTGGGATATGCCTTATCGAAGAGACAGGCATTAGATATTGGATGAGAGGACCATACGAAGGACGTGATAATCTAACTACTGAACCACTGTGGTGGTATGAGAAGATTATTGGTATATACCCAGATATTAAAGCCATAAGAGCCAGTATATTGATTGAAAATATTATCCTCCCTGATCTACAGGATGGTATTTTTCGCATAGAAGACTACATCGTCCCTCAATTCGAACTATCCGATCCTGAACTTGAGAATTATATAGAGTATCACCACCGCATAGCTTTGGACTTACGAAAACGAACAAGTAACCCAATGCATGCAATTCTAACTATCGAATCAGGTCATAATGATGACAAGGAAAAAAGGCCGGTGATAAAGATCAATATCGACACACTGCATCGCGATCCCTCGCTTTTTCCAAATCTGCAAGATTGCTTTTCATTGGTAAAGGACGAAGAGTCACACATTTTCGAAAGTGTCATCACAGACAAAACAAGGAGCGCATATGGCCTTATTAAATCGTGATCTACTGAGCTCATCAACCAAGACAGATTTGCCCCAGAAAGTGATTGACGCCTATAGTCAGGTCGATCAAAAAGCCATTGCAACACGGCACACGGGTAGCCGTGCCTTCACAGGTAGTTTCGATGATTTAGGCATTTTCTGGGGATCGACCAAGTTGGCACACAAACTTACCATCGAATTTTACGTTGCTAACGACGAAGGTGAGATCACATACTACGTTGCTAGCAATTGTCCGCCTACGGTTGGAATGGGAGGCTCCCTTACACATGCGTTTGGGGACTGGTGCCGCGAGGCCACAGAATTTCGTGAGCGGGCCCGGCTGGTTAGACAGCCTTGGCCAGAAGCGGTGTCGAATGGTGTTGAAGCATTTGATAGTTGGGTTCCATTCGTTTAACATATGTTCAGCAGACGAGATGTACAAAAGGCCCTCCGGAAGAAAGGCTTCGGTGAGCCTGAGAATCGAGATCATATCTGCTATTTCTATCCTGACTCAACTGTCTACACTAAGGTTAGTCACAGTGGTGAAATTGGAATTCCTCTTGCTCGAAAAATGGCTGTCCAAATGAGGCTTTCGCTCGACGAGTTTAAAAAATTTGTTCAATGCACTATAACTGCCGAGCAATATCGACAAATTTTGATTCAAAAAGACGAATTAATCCCGTAACCGCACATTCGCCTGGGCCACAGGTCCGCAAAAGCTGAACAACCACCCCCAACAATCAGTCACTATAAACGCGAACGAACAAAAACCCCAAGTTTTTGCATCCGTTCAGCTAAATCTCCAGTAGAACAAAAAAGAGAGACGGCCCTTCCTCACGCTTGCGGTCCCTGTTGAGGAATGGGTCGGACTCTCTTTTTATTCGTTAAAATAGCCCCCGCTGACCACTCTCTAGACCCAAAAGCTGCTGCTTGCGCCACAATCCTCCTGCATAACCGCAGAGTTGACCATCCGCCTGGATCACCCGATGACAAGGCACCACGATCGCCACTGGATTCACCCGGTTCGCCATCCCCACCGCCCGCTGACCGTTCTTTACTCCCAGCCGCTCCGCCAATTCTGAATAACAAACTGTCGTCCCGAAAGGCACTTGTCGCAAATTCTTCCAAACCCGAACCTGAAAAGGCGTCCCCAAAAGCCGCATTGGCAAATCAAAATCCTGACGCCGACCATCAAAATACTCTTCTAACTGCCCCATCACCCGCGATCCAACCGGATTACCAACACACTCCCGCAAACCCCGATCAACCCGGCAAAAACCCAAACTCAATAAAGAACTTTCATCCGAAACTGCCTCCATCCATCCCAAAGGCGTCTCAAAAACCGATCTCGCCGTTAACTCCGGCAAGACACAACGAATCGGCTCATCCTGAACCTGTCGAGTATCAAAAAGCGAAGACTGCATCCGTGCAATAAATCCTTCCGCCCCAAAGACGAACAAAACCCACAACACGATGCACCGACCTAATCCGCCATACTCAAATCAACCGACAATTCGTCTAAGAAAATGGTGTATTCAAAAATGGCTCTCCTTTCCTTCCTCCTCCTGACGGCAACTCTGCCCGCCTGCCAGCCGCCCGAAGACACCAATCTCAGCTTCACCAGCGAAGTCAATCCCGTACAACCTCAACCCGAAATCAACCTCGAAGCACCCGTTCAACCCACCGACGACTCAAAGCGCGTGCTCCTCGTCATCAATGCCGCCAGCGGATCAAGTGCTGAAATCGGCGCTTACTACCGGGCAAAACGACAAATCCCCAAAGAAAACGTCGTCATCATTAATGTCAGCACCACCGAAAATATCAACGAAACCGAATTCAATTCCGGCATCAAAGCCCCTATTCAAGCGGCCATCACTGCCTCCAAAAACAAAATCGACTTCATCGTCCTCACCGATGGCACTCCCATACGCCTAAACGATGACAACGGCTACTCCGTCGATGGCTATCTCGCCACGATGAACGTCAACCTCAACCCCATTCCAGAACTCAAAAACCAAGGATTTATTTGCCCCCCCAACCCCTATTACGGAGCAACCGAACGGTTCTCCAGCAGCAAGTATAAAATCTATCTAGTCACAAGGCTCATCGGTTACACCACCGAAGACGCAAAAAAACTCGTCGATAATTCTCTCGCCGCCAAACCCGCGACCGGCCCATTCCTCCTCGACGAAGCCGGCAACCGCAAAGGCGGTGGCTACGGTCAACTCCAGTCCCTCATGGCCCGATCTGCCGATAGCCTCCAAAAGCGCGGATTTACCGCCGTCCTCGATAAAACCGATGAATTCCAGGCTCCCAAAGAACCGCTCATGGGCTATGTCAACTGGGGCAGCAACGATGGCGCATTCAACAGCGAACGATACAAAAACGTCAAATTCCTCCCCGGAGCAATCTGCGAAACGTTCGTCTCCACCAGTGCCCGCACATTCAAACCCACCGAAGGCGGACAATCGCTCATCGCCGACCTCATCAAATCGGGCGTCACCGGCGTCAAAGGCTACGTCTCCGAACCCTACACCTTCGCCCTCGCGCAACCCGATATTCTCTTCGACCGCTACACCCAAGGCTTCAATCTCGCCGAAAGCTTCTACGCGTCATCCCAGGTCATCCGCTGGAAAGACATCGTCGTCGGCGACCCCCTCTGCAACCCTTATCAAAAATAACTATGCTCAAGCTAAGTGCAACAAAATCAAGAAAATGAAGTCATGTGCCCTGATTTGTTCTCGTCACATTCGTCCCCAAATACAAACTTCATAACGACTCTTCAGTAAACTGTAATAGAGGTGAAAAATGCCAAACCACATAAAAAATGGAGTTAATGCAATTACTTTCGTACTATTTGCATATTTCTTTGCCCATTTCTTTATAACCTCCGCCCATGAGGCACAACTTCAGAAATGTCGAGACGATTTAATTGCTGCGAATAGTCGTTCAAATATTAAGCTTGTTCTTGAAAAATACGCTTCCGAGGACATTGTCGAATTCGAGACCGTCTTTAATCCGCACCCCATCAACACCGTGCAGTACTTTGTTCAAAGTAGGAGATCGTGGCTCTTTTCAAACGTATTCTACAAATTCGAGGTAGTTTGCAACTCGGAGACCAAGTGTAATTTCGGAACCATACAAACGGTTTATTAACACACTCAAATTCAATGAGCGGATTTGCAGAACAAGCAAATGTATAGACCCCTCCCATGTCATCCCCGAGTGGCCCGAAAATATTAATCGGGTGCTCCGACCGGTAACGGTCGGATCTTGACTAAACCCGATAAACACTCCGCCGCAACAACAACAACAAAACCGGAGCCCCCAATATCGCCGTAACCGCCCCAACCGGCAACTCCCCACCCGACAAGATCTTCTGCGCCAAAAAGTCCGCCACCACCAAAACCAAAGCCCCCACAACCC
>Ga0209066_10003558_pt1 | contig 17667 bp, 15 predicted proteins | sample All_14_2_FD_187198 | JGI IMG/M metagenome (GOLD analysis project Ga0209066, IMG submission 187198) | Freshwater microbial communities in response to fracking from Pennsylvania, USA - Allegheny Zone_MetaG_DW_15 (SPAdes) (version 2) ... | reverse complement strand
GTCTGCTCATGATCCAGGGCAGCGACGCTTGCCGGCGGCAGGCTGGCGATCGCGGTGGCGCTTATCGCTGCAATATCGGCTGTCGAAAATGCGCCGATAGCGCCCGAACCGAGTGCGGCGATCTGCACGCCCGTAAGCGCGCCTATCTGCGTTGTCGACAGAGCGTCTATCTGACCGGGGGTGAGCGCCGACACCTGATCGGTGGTGAGACCGGCGATGGCGCTGCTGCTCAATCCTGCGATCTGCTCGGAAGACAGGGTTGAGACCACATCCGTACGCAGCGCGGAAATCTGTGTGGCGGTGAGGCTGCCGATCTGCGTCGCAGACAAGGCGGGAACCTGCGCTGACGTCAGCGCCGCGACCTGCGCCGTTGACAGCGCTGCCACCTGCTTTGCAGTCAGGCCCGACAACTGGGTGTCGCTCAGGCCCGACACGCGGTCGGGGGAAAGACCGGCAATGGCACTGGTGCTGATGGCCGCCATGCCCGTTGCGCCGAATGCTGACACGGCATCCGGGGCCAGGGATGCGATCTGTATCGCGCTGAGCGCAGCGATCTGCGAACTTGAAAGACTTCCCGCCTGTGCGGAACTGAGTGCCGCCACCTGTGCTGTGGTCAAACCGGACACCGCTGATGCGCTGAGCGCACCAATCTGGTCGGTCGAGAAAGCCGCTATGGTCTCCGTCGACAATATGGCGGCCTGCGCCGCCGTCAGCGCGCCGATCTGCGTGGTGGAAAGGGCCGCCAACTGATCCGATCGCAGGGCTGCAACCTGATCGGTGGACATCCCGGCAACCTGCGCTGCGCTTAATGCGGCGATCTGGGTCTGATCGAGGGATGCTATGGTCTGCGCGCTGATCCCCGCGACAGCCTTCGCGCTGAGCGCAGCGATGTCGGTCGCGGAAAAGGTCTTGAGCGCATCAGCCGTTAGGCCGGCCGTCTGTGTCGCCGTGAACGCCGCGAGTTGCGTGGTGGACAGCGCATCGACCTGCGTAGCGCTGAGCGCCTGCATCTGATCCGCAATCAGGGCAGCCAGGGCGCCGGTCGACAGGGATGCCATCTGATCGCTGGACAGCGCGGCGACCGCCTCCACCGTCAGCGCGGATGCCTGCGTCGCCGTAAGCGCCGCGACCTGCGTAGAGGACAGGGCACCGACCTGCGACACGGAAAGAGCGCCGGCCTGTGTGGCCTTGAGCGCCGCGACCTGGCTGGCCGTCAGGCCCGAAATCTGCTCGAAATTAAGGGCCGTGATGGCGTCGTTTGAAAGCCCGGAGACCGCGCTTGCACTCAGCGCCGCAATATCTTCCGTAGAGAATGTGCCCAGCATGGCCGGTGTCAAAGCCGCCGTCTGTGTCGATGTCAGGGCGGCAAGCTGTGTTGTGGACAGGGCATCGACCTGATCGGTCGACAGTGCGCCGACCTGATCGGCCGTGAGTCCGGCGACCGCCTTGGCCGTCAGAGCGGCAATCTGACCGGTGGAAAGCGCCGCGACATCTTCCGGCGGCAGCGCCGCAATCTGCGTGGCGCTCAGCGCCGCAATCTGCGTGGTCGACAGCGCTTCCATCTGTGCCGTCGTCAGACTGGCGATCTGGGTGGTCTTAAGCGCCGCGATCTGTGTGGTGGACAATGCGCCGACCTGTTCCAGAGAGAGTGCGGCGACCTGATCAGGGGTCAGTCCCGCCACCGCGCTTGTTGTCAACGACGCGATGTTCGTCGACGCCAGCGCCGTCAGGCTCTCTCCGTTAAAGGCTGCGACATGGTTCGCGGTCAGGCTCGCGATCTGGCTGGAGGTCAGCGCCTCAACCTGCGCCTTGCTCAGCGCGCTGATCTGGCTCGCCGTCATGCCGGCGATCGATTTCGCTTTGATCGCGGCGATCTGATCCGTTGAGAGGACCGCCGTGGCATCCGTTGACAGGGCGCCGACCTGCCCGGCGCTCAGCGCCTCCACCTGAACCGTGCTCAGGCCCGAAACCTGCTCGGGACTGAGGGCCGCGATCTGGGTGGTTTTCAGCGCTGCAATCTGCGTCGCCGACAGGGCATCGATTTGATCATTGCTCAGTGCGGCAACGCCGTCTGCCGATATCCCGGAAATGCCGGCCGCACTCATTGCGCTGATGACGCTTGGCGACAGGGTCACAATGGCTTCGACGCTGAACGCGCCGACCTGACTTGCCGTGAGCGCCGCGATCTGGGTCGTGCCAAGCGCGTCGATCTGTGCCGTGCTGAGCACCGCCACCTGGCTGGTGGTAAGACCCGCCACGGCTTTCGGGGAGAGCGCGGCAATCTGATCGGCCGTGAGTTCTGCAATATTGTCTGTGGAAATGGACGCGATCTGGGTAGCCGTGAGGGCAGCCATCTGCGCGGGTGCAAGCGTCTCAAGCTGGTCAGCCGTCAACGCGGCGACCTGTGTCGCCTTGAGCGATCCAATCTGGCTGGCGCCAAGCGCTGATACCTGTTCCTTCGACAGGGCCGCGATCTGGTCCGTGGTCAGGCCTGCGACCGTGGCCGGCTTGAGTGCCGCAATGCTGGTTGCCGAAAGGCTTTCAAGACCATCGATACTGAGCGAACCGGCCTGTTTGGCGGTCAACGCTCCGATCTGGGTCGTGGTCAGCGCCTGCACCTGCGCTGGCGTCAGGCCGGCGACCTGGGCAACGGTAAGACCAGCGATGGCGTTGGCGCTCAGGGCCGTTATCTGCGCTTCCGAAAGCAGCGCGATCTTGTCGGTCCCCAGGGCGGCCGCTTGCGTTCCGGTCAGCGCCTTCATCTGCACGTCCGACAATTCGGTCACCTGCGCATCGGATAACGCCGCAATCTGCGTCGCCTTGAGCGCCGCAACCTGCCTGGCGCTCAGGCTTGCGATCTGGTCGGTGGTCAGCGCCGCCACCTGATCGGACGAGAGACCGGCAATCGCAGAGACATTGAGGGCCGCGATCGCGCTTGTGGAGAGCGCCGCAACCGTCTCGCTGCTCAGGCTGGCAAACTGACTGGCGCCAAGCTTGGCGGCCTGCGTGGCGGTCAGGGCCGCGGCCTGCGTCGGCGACAGTGCCGCCAGTTGGGCGGCCTTCAGCCCTGCGACGGCGGCAGGCGTCAAACTGCTGATCTGTTCGGCCGACAATATGGCAATGCTCGCGGCCGAAATGGCACCGGCCTGGGTTCCGCTGAGACCGCCGATTTGCTTCGTCGACCAGCCGGAAAGTTGGGAAGGCGTGAATGCGGCAATCTGGCTCGTGCTGAGGCCCGCAATCTGATTCAACGAAAGGGCTGCGACCAATTCCGTGGAAAGGCCGGCAATGGCTGTCGCCGGAAGACCGGATATCGCCTTGGAATTGATCGCTGAAAACTGTTCGACGGAAAACGCCGTGGGCGTGGTGCCCATGGCGGCGATCTGCGTCGCGTTGAGCGCGACGATCTGGGTTGGCGACAATACCTTGATCTGATCGGTGGACATCGCAGCGATCTGCGTCGCTTTCAAACCTGCGATCGCTTTGGGCGAAAGAGCGGAAATCTGGTCGGTGGACAGCTGGGCGATGTTGCTCGTGGACAGTGCGGAAACCTGCGTCGCGCTCAGCGCACTGATCTGCGTTTTGCTGAGCGCCTGGATTTGAGCGGGCGTCAGCGCCGCGACCTGCGTCGCCTTGAGCGCCGCGATCTGGCTCGGCGTGAGCGCGGCAACCTGTTCGGCGGAAAGGGCGGCGAGGCTCTCGTTGCTCAGGCCCGATATCGCGCTTGGACTGATTGCAGCGATATCCTGGGTTGAGAAGGTGGTGATGGCCGATGGCGTCAACGCGGCCATCTGCCGCGCGTTCAGGCCCGATATCTGTGTGGGCGTCAGCGCCTCGACCTGCGCGCTGCTGAGCCCGGCTATCTGGGCGGTCGTCAGCGCGGCGACTTGTGATCGGGTAAAGCTGGAAATCCCGTCGGCCGACAGCGTCGCCAACTGGGCGGTGGTCAGGCCGGTGACGGCTTGCGTCGAAAGCGAGGAAAGCTGGCTCGAAGACAGGCTGGAAATGGCATCGGTGCTGAGGGCCGCGACCTGCGCCTGCGACAGCGCATTGACCTGCTTGCTGCTCAGGGCTTCGATCATGGCCTTGTCCCATTCACCCACCGTCGACGCGGAAAGCGCCTTGATCTGGGTGGTGGTCAGTGTGCTGATGGTTCCAACGCTGGTCATGAAATTCAAATGCCCCTTTGCAGAACATTCTATTACACCAACGACTTAAGTCATGGTTAAGCGGTCCATAACCGTGAATTCAAAGGGCAGGTCCGGGGGCCGGTCGCCTCGATGGCAATGGCGCACGGCTTCACGCTCTGACCTGCCCTGCACAACACCGATCTGCCACTTTTCGCAGACTCTGAACCTTAGGCATGAATAGGATTATCCAACCCGGGCGGCCTCGGTTAGAAGTGGCGTGAAAGGGGCGAATCCGGCCACGCGAGCCGGTCTGCCCGCAGGAGAGACGCCATGGCCCTGATCCGCCATCCTATCGTGCAATATGCCTATGTCGTGAACGACATCGAAGAAGCCTGCCAGCGCTGGAACATGATGTTCGGCGCAGGCCCCTTCTTCACCGTACCGCATTTTCGCGGCCTCAATCATCGCTATCGCGGCCGTCGTGCGGAGGAGGATGTGAGCCATGCACAGGGTCAGGCCGGCCCGGCCCAGCTTCAGTTCACCCAACAGCATAATGACGCGCCATCCATCTGGCGCGACATGTACAAGCCCGGCGAACAGGGCCTGCACCATGTGATGATCATGGTGGACGACTTTGCCGCCGAACAGCAGCGCTTCATCGACTATGGTTGTGCAATCGCCGAGGAATTCGACTGCCCGCTCTCCGCCGATCCCACGCCGCCGATCGCGCGCTGCGCCTATATGGATGCGCGCCACCTGATCGGATGCTTCGTCGAGTTGTTCGAGGAAAATCCGGTCGTCCGGCACGAGATCGTCGAACTCAAGCGCCTGCATGAGGCGTGGGACGGCGCCGACCTGATCCGATCCGCAATCTGACCAGGCGGTGGCGTCACCCGATCAGCAGCGACAATGTCTGCAGCGATCCGACACCCCCGCCGCTCATCGCCGCCGGCCGATCGGGATCGAGCCGATATTCCGGCACTGCGCGCGTCCATTCCTCCAGCAAGATGCTCAGCTCAAGCTGCGCAAGCGAGGCGCCCAGGCACCGGTGCGGCCCATGACCCATCGTCGAATGCTTGGTCATGCCACGCTGAAAATCGACACGGCGCGCGTCCGGAAAGCAGCGATCGTCAAGGTTATGGAGCATCGTCGGCAATAGTACCGCGTCACCATTGCGGATCATCTGGCCATCCACCGTGAAGTCGGCGATGGCCACGCGAGCGTTGATGACTGAACCGAAACGCCGGGTAAACTCGCCCGTCGCGCGCGGGATGATCTTCGGATCGTCGCGCAGGATAGCGCGCTGCTCCGGGTGTGCCGCCAGGTGACGAATGACGAAGCCAAACAGCGCCGCGACGGTGTCGAGACCGCCAAACAGCAGGTTGCGGCACATGCGCATCGCTTCATCTGCAGTCCATGGACGACCGTCTACGGGCTGCGCCAACACCGCGCTCAAAAGATCGTCACCCGGATCGTTCAGCCGGGCATCGACATAGGGCTGCAGATAGGTCGTCGCATTGCCGACCAGTTCCTCCGGCGTCATGGTGCCGTCGGGCCGGTTGAGCTGCTCGGCCAGCGCCCGCAGCATCGGCCGATCCTCGGGCGGCAGGCCAATCAGCACCAGAAAGGCGTGGATCGGCAGTACCTCGGCGAAATGCTCGACAAACGCGTAGCGATCCTGCGTGGCAGCGTCTGCCGCCAGTTCGCGCGCCGCCGCGCGGATCATCGGCTCCATCGCCAGCACGCGCTTGCTGTCCAGCGCCTTTGCAATGGGCGTGCGATAGGCCGCGTGAAGCGGCGGGTCGCTTTGGAGCGGAATGAACCGGGTCAGTGTGCCGACTTCGCGCGGCACCGAAACCACACTGTTTGATAGCAGATCACTGCGTGGATAGAGGGCGACAATCTGTTCGCCGCCCGTCACGATCCAGTGCCCGCCGTTATGCGGTGACCAGACAAGGTCCGGCCCATCCGGCCGTTGCAACGTCAACCAGGCATCAAAGAAATCGTCAGCATGGTCCTGCAGGCGATAGATATCGAAATCCACCACCCGATCTGCGGCGACATGTGCGGGCCGTTCAGGCAAAGTGCCTGCTTCCATCCTCTCCTCCTCGCCGACCCATTATCGTGTCGTCGGCCAGAGGTATGGTAGCTGACTATAGGGTAGCGTCCAGTCGCTTATTGCGATGACGCATAGATACGCATTTCGGTCAGCGCTGCTTGCGTTGCTGCCAGTCCCACTCGGCGGGCGATGAATTCTCGACCAGGCAGAGATAGGCAGCTGCGCCCAGCACTGCGCCGCCTATCAAGGCGACGATCCCTGCCATGCCAAATGCCAAAACCGTCATATGCTAACCTTTCGACCCGGGTGCATGTGCCACACGGCCCGCACTCTCCTATCGCGCGCAGGTCTGGCCTGAAGCGCCCTGAAACAGTCGATTCGATTGACGAAAGAGTAAAGCGAGACTCCGTCGGACGGAGCCTTGACCAAGGCAAAGCGTGGTTAATCGATACGGAAACGGCCGTATTCGGACATATTTCGCTACACTGGTACGCGCAATTCTGGCGTCGTGCGCAGGCTCGGGCACGATTCGGTCGGGGCCGGCGTTACGCTTTTTAGGCCCCCAGAACGCTGGCGAATGCGGGCCACCCCCGCCCCGGTCCGCCTTCATGGTTCCACACCGCGCCGCTGACCGCCAGAAAATCCGCGCCCGCGTTCACCAGCGGCTGCGCATTGTCGGCCGTGATCCCGCCGATCGCCACGCAGGGCAGCTCGAACAATGTTGTCCACCATGACAGGATCGCCGGATCGGGCCGATGCAGCGTTTCCTTGGTGGCGGTCGGGTAAAAGGCGCCGAAGGCGACATAGTCGGCGCCTGCCTCACCCGCTTCCATCGCCAGATGCCGGCTGTCATGGCACGTCACGCCGATCTGTACCGCCGGGCCAAGCAGGCGCCGTGCCTCGCGCGGGTCGCCATCCCCCTGCCCCAGATGCACGCCGTCCGCGCCTAGCCGCTTCGCGAGCGCCATGCTGTCGTTGATGATGAAGGCTATGTCGCGTTCGGCGCAAATACGCCGCAACGGCTCGGCTGCGCGCGCGATGGCATCGTCATCGATGCCTTTCAGGCGCAGCTGGAACGCCGCCACCGGACCGCCGTCCAGCGCCGCTGTCAGTGCGTCGGCAAAGCCGTCATCGATCACTGCGGGTGAGATCAGGTACAGCTTGCACGCCGGGCGAAAGCCACGCTCGAAACGGTCGGCGAAATCGGCGCCAAGGGGGGGAAGTTCGTCCATCCCTGGGCCTTTAGAGCTTAGGGCAGCGTAATTAAAGAGCGCGTCTGATGGCGCGCTGAGCTGCGGGAGCCACGCCGGGCGCGGCTCCCGCGATCACAGGTCAGGCCGGAACCGCCACCTTCTTGGTCGACGCGGCATGGATCTCGTCGATCGCCTCGCCCAGCGACGCGTCGAATTCGTCGTCGCTCATCTGCGCCTTGAGGTCGTTCAGCAGCGCACGGCTGAAGCTCGCGATCATGCCCTTGTTCTTCGCCAGCTCGGCGCAGGCTTCGGTACGGCTGAAGCCGCCCGACAGCGCCACGACGCGCAGGACGCGCGGATGGTCGACCAGCGGGTCGAACAGGCCGGCGGTCGCTGGGATCGACAGCTTCAGCATGATCTTGTCGTCGCCGGGCATCGCGTCGAGCTGCTTCAGGATTTCCTCGAGCATGATCTGCTCGGCCTCGGCGCGCTCGGGGCTCTTGATGTTCACTTCCGGCTCCAGGATCGGCATCAGGCCGCCCTTCAGAACCTGCTGGCCGATCTCGAACTGCTGCGCGATCACCGCGGCGATGCCAGCGCGATTGGCCAGGTTGATGACCGAGCGCTCCTTGGTGCCGAACACGCCCAGGCCCTTGGCGCGTGCCAGCAGCGCGTCCAGTTCCGGCATCGGCTTCATCAGCTGCACGCCGTTGGCTTCGTCTTCCAGACCCTTGTCGATCTTGATGAAGGGGACGACGCCACGCTCGATCAGCGCGGTCGGCGTCGGCTTGCCGTCAACGGTGCCGTCCATGGTGCGCTCGAACAGGATCGCGCCGATCACCTTGTCGCCCGAAAAGCTGGGCGCAGTGATGATGCGGCTGCGCATGGCGTGGATCAGGCCGAACATTTCCTCGTCGGTGCTGTAGGCGCTTTCCTCGATGCCATAGCCCTTGAGCGCCTTGGGCGTGGAACCGCCGCTCTGGTCGAGCGCAGCGATAAAGCCGTCACCTTCGGCGATCTTGTTCGTCATGTCCTGAAATTGCATTTATCCACCTCTGCTTGGTTCCCGGGCGCGCGCCGGCTCGATTTCTTGAAGGCTGTTCGCATGCCGCGATGATCCGACACAGCGCGTCCTTACAGGCCGCCCTGATAGCGCCCGCCGTCTAAACCGGCAATGTCCCTGCCGCAGTGCAACAGACCAATTCGGGACATTAACAATGATTTGGACGCAGGGCAGGAACGTTACGGCGATCAGGCCCGAAGCTGCAGATAGATGCGCGCCGTCATCACCAGCAGATAGACCTGGATGACGCCCCCGGCGATCGCACCGGCCAACCCGCCCAGCAACCGGCCGATGTCGGGGCCGCCGATCAGGGTGCCGACGACACCCAGAATGCCCTGCGCCGCCGATTGCACGACGATCAGCAGGGCAAAGAAAATGATCAGGAACACGACCAGCCGCCACAACTGCCCGCGCGTAATATCCCAGCCCCGGCGGATGCTGGCCAGCACGCCCAGCCCCTCTTCCGCCACCACCACGTTGAGCAAAAGGAAGCGCGCCGAAGCAAGGGTCAGCAGGCCGCCGACGAGTATCGGCAGCAGAGCCGTCGCAGCGGCCGGGCCCACGGCGGCCGCGAGCATGCCGAGCACAAGAACCAGCACCAGCATGATCAGGCCCACCGCCATGCCGACCAGCAACAACGCGCCCAGCAACGCCGGCGTCCGCCGCATGGCCCGCATCAGCGCTTCGCCCACACTGATGCCCGGGCGCAGCGCGAGCACATAGATGGTCAGCGCGCCCATCATCGACAGCACCGCCACGACCATGAAACCCAGGCTGTACATAGGCGGCAACGGCTGCGGCTTTGCGCCACCTGCCCCTGCCGTGAATCCGGTATAATCGGCGGGCAGCATCTGCATCAGCACGACGATGGGCAAGGCGATCAGCGCAAAGGCAACCGGAAACAGCAAATGCCCTTCGCGCTTGACGAAGGGGACCGTCTCCTCCCATGCCTTGCCGATGGACAGTTTCGCCATAATCCCTTGCTCCAACCTTACAGCGCGCCAGCCTTGATGAGCCGCTTCACGCAAGTCAAGGAGCCGCCCGTCGGATCACCGCCCCTCGCGGGCGACATTGAGTGGCGCGCCGACACCGATCCGGTCGCCTACCCCGATGCGCTGGCGGATATGGAGGCGCGCGCCGCGGCCATCTTCGCGGGCACAGCGCTGGAGCGGGTTTGGCTGCTCCAGCATCCGCCGCTTTATACCGCCGGCACCAGCGCCGATCCGGCCGAACTGATCGAGCGCCGCTTCCCGGTCTATGATGCCGGCCGTGGCGGTCGTTACACCTATCATGGCCCCGGCCAGCGTGTCGGCTATCTCAATCTCGACCTCGGCAAACGCGGCAAGGATGTCCGCAATTTCGTCCACCATCTCGAAGGCTGGGTGATCGACGCGCTCGCCGACTTCGGCGTCGCCGCCCGTCGCGCCGATGGCCGCATCGGCATCTGGACCGATGACCGGGACGGTCGCGAGGCAAAGATCGGCGCCATCGGCGTCCGCGTCCGGCGCTGGGTCACGCTCCACGGTTTTGCCGTGAACGTGGACCCGGACCTGTCGCACTTTGGCGGCATCGTGCCATGCGGCATCGCAGAATATCCGGTGACCAGCCTGGCTGCGCTTGGCGTCACCGCGACGCTGGCGGATTTCGACGTGGCGCTCGCGCGACATTTCCCCGCCTTCCTCGCACGCCTTGGCCGTTGCCGCTCGACCCTTGAGGAACCCTGCGCCACGCGCTAGTTTTCCGACCATCGCAGGGCTTGGTCGCAGCCCGCTATCCCTATATGGCGTTCACATAAGGAGAACAGGATGCCGCGTATCTCACTGATTTCGAGCATTACGCTCATGGCCGGGCTGGCGCTTTCCGGTTGCGGCAGCAACGGTGGCGGCGAAGCCGGCAACGCGGTCGCGCTCAAGGATCTGGAGGTTGTGGATGGCACCACCAGTGACGCCATGACGGACCTTGACGGCGTAAAGACGGAAGGAACGGCGATGGCGCCACTCCCCGCCAATGGCGCAGCTTCGACGCGGCCCCAGACCGACGATGATGAAGATGGCGGGTCGAATGCGGCGGCTCCAGAGGAAGTCGTTTCGGACCAGTAACTTGCCGGCCCGTCCAGCATATATCGTGCGGCGATCTGAGCAGCAGGGCGGCTGACAATTGGCTACCTGTCATGCTATGGTTAATTCAGACACGCCGAACAGCGGCCATGCACAAAGAGAGATTGATGCCCTCCCTCCTTCGTAAATTTGCTCTGGCGGCATTGCCGCTCGCGATGGCGACCGTTGCGCCACAGCCCGCCGCTGCACAATTCCTGTGGAGCCCGCCCGACCTTTCCACGCCACCCGTCACCGGCGCGGAGCCCGAAGTCGGCGTCAACCTCCCCGGCGCGACGCCCGATGAACTGCGCGCGGGGCTTCTGTGGAATCTGCGTGCGGCAATGAACGTGGCTGCGCTTCAGTGCGATTTTGAACCGACACTGCTCACCACGTCCAACTACAACGCCATGATCGCCCATCATGACGATGAGCTTGCCGCCGCTTTCAAGACCGTCAGCGATTATTTCCAGCGCACAGCGGGCAAGGGAAAGCCGGGCCAGACGGCGCTCGATATGTATGGCACCCGCATCTATTCCGGCTTCTCGACCGTGCAGGCGCAACGCACTTTCTGCCAGACGGCGGGATCAATCGGCCGTGACGCCATTTTCGCGCCGCGTGGCCAGCTTTTCGTCGTCGCACAAAAGCGCATGGGCGAACTCAGGAAGTCGCTCGTGCTGGGCGGCGAGCAGTTCTACGGCAATCCGGGCTATGGCTACACAACCATCCTGCCCTCCTTCGACGAGAAGAAGTGCTGGAAAAAGAACAAGCTGACCGTCGGCTGCAAGGAAGCCTGGGAAGCCGCCGCCAAGGCGCGCAACGCCAGCGGCGGCTAGGGCATCGTACGGAAAAGTGGGAACCGATTTTCCGTACGATGCGATAATAAATGACCCGAGCAGGCGGGCTGCATCCGATTTGACACAGCCTGCTCGGGGATACGCGTTTAGCCTTCGCCCTGAACGAAGCGTTGCGGCGGCACCGGCGTACCAAAGCGATCCTTGTCCTCGTGATCGATCACGCGGATGAAGGTTTCGATGCGGTTGCGTTCCATGCGCGCCAGCAGTTCATTCTCGTGATAGGGCATCACCAGGTCGGCGAGCGCGCCACTCCAGGTCGCGTCCATGTCGAACAATACGCCCAGACCGAATACGGCCGGCACTTCGGCATAGGCCAGCGTGCGCCCTTCCTGCAGTTGCACGTCGATGAAATCCTCGATTGCGGTCTTCACGCCGTTGCGCGGGCCGCCTTCTTCCTTGGCGAAGGCAAAAAATCCCTCGCCCTTGAAGCCGCTGCGAAAGTGCGAATAGGGATCGCCCGGCCGGATGCCGTGCTCATAGTCGAAGGGCTGGCGATATTCCTCGGGGATGCGGTCAGGCGCATAATAGGTGTCGCGCCGTCCACACGGCCAGCACACGTCGTGCATGAACGCCAGGAAGGGCTTGCCGTCGCGCTTGCTGATCGCTTCCATCGCGGTCAGTTCGTAAAACACAGTGTACCAGTTGTGATCGCCATCCACGACCCAGGCGTCGATGTCATGCAACGTCTGAAACGCTTCCGCGCTCGGCAGCGGCACATGGCGGACATGGGCATTGGCGGCGGCCCAGGCGACGAACTCGAACTTCGGCTCCGGATCGACGCTGATCAGCTGACCGCCCTTGCTCTCGCAATGATCGGCCAGCAGCTGCGACATGCCGCCAAATTCCACGCCGATCTCGCAAATGGTCTCGGCCCCGGCGATCTCCATCGCGGGCAGGATGATGTCGGAAAATGCAGACATGCTGAACATCGGGATATGCGCCATCTCAAGCGGCCTTTCTGCTGGGATTCTGTTTGGCGGCGGCGTCGCCCCGCGTCACGATGGGTCGGAAGACAAGGTTCAGGACCAGCGCCTCGCCCTTTACGGCGGGCGGCTGCGCCAGCGTGAAGCCGGCAGGTGTGCACTGGAACAGGCCGCCATCCATGGCGGTCATGCCGTCATGCAGCGGCTGCGCCGGAATGGCAGGTGGCCCGCCCAGTGTTTCCTTCATCAGGTCCGCCACCTTGTGGAAGCATAGCTGCTCAATCTGCACCCAGTCGAATAACTGGCCGAACTGAATACCCGCGCTGAACTTGCCCTGCCCCACGGGAATCTGCGCCTGATAATAGCCTTCGACCGTCGGATAGGCGTCGATTGTGATCGCGCTATGCCCCTGTTCGCTCAACAGCAGCACCGGCAGCTTGATTGCGCCGACCTGAAAATCGCTCTTGCGCAGGTCCAGGCCAAAGCGGCGTGCGGCCAGCATCGCCAGGTTGAAATGCATCCCGTGCCGCTGCAACTCGCCGGGCAGGTAGATGCGGTCGACGTCATGGCCATAGAACATGCCCGACCGCCGCATGGCTGCGCCCGCCGCCTCATGATCGACCAGCCGTACGTCGACGGACGATCCCAGATCGATGTCGTGATGGAAGCTGTCGATGACCGCCATCTCGGACGTCAGCGGCATGTAGAGGAACCGCACCAGGCTGGCGACGGCGGCATGGCGGCGCGCTTCGGCGTCGTCGGACGTCGGCCGGCGCACCATGCCCAGATGGTCGCGCGCGCCCGCCACATAGTTCAGGCATCCGCGTTGCGCTGCATCGCGACGGCCGTTCTGCGCTTCCTTCTGCGCAGAGGCCGCACGCACCGGCGTACCGTCCGCCTTGTAATCGACCACCGATCCCTGCGCCAGGTTCACGAACTCCTCGACCATACCGATGGATTCGTAACAGGCGCTCAGCAGCTTCGCGTCATAGTTGCGCGCATCCAGATAGCCGCGCTTGTCCAGCGTGCTCGACGTCACCTGACGCAGCGCCAGATAGCGTCCCGCAACTTCCAGCCCCATGCGCTTGCGCAGCGCGGGCTCGAGCGCATTCTGCACCGTACCGTTATAGCCGATGTCGACGAACATCACTGCATCGCCGTCGTGAATGCCCAACCGGTTGAGGTAAGCGACCATGCGCTCCAGGAATGCCGCGGACCGCTTGATGATCCTGCCGGAAAGCGGCCCGGTGCACTGTTCGATAAAGCTGATGTCGTCGCGCTTCACGATGCCCGCCGCCTCGTCGCGCGTCAGGCCCAGTTGCTTGGCCAGCAGGTCGTTGGACTTGGCCTGCACGCCAGGCACCAGATTGGCGGCAATAGCGTCGGCGTCGATGAAGCTGCATGCCGTCGCCGTGAAGCGGCTGATCTCTGCCGCCACGGCACGGTCCGCCAGCGCCGGGAACAGCGCCTCGAACGCCAGCTTGGGCAGATATCCGTCGCGCAGCAGGAAAACGAGCTTGGGCGTCTTGCCCACCCGCGCTTCCATGGCGTCGGCTTCGTCTTTCACCCAGCCGGCGAAGCCATGCATGATCGGGCCGATGACGTCATGGCCGATGGCGTAGGCCGGATCGGTCTCGGTGCGCAGCGCCATCTGCGCGCGATGATGCTGGTGAATGGGCGTGGAAACGCGCACGCTCCGGTCGACCAGCGTCGCCGCCAGCGCCTCCAGCCGCAGCCGCTGCGCCACGTCGGGCGCGAACTGCTCGAAATGCACGGTGTTGATGCCCAGCTTGCCCGGCGAAACCACGTCCGCTTTCTTGTTGTCGCCGATGTGCAGGATCTTGCCCGGCGAAACCCCCAGTTCCGTCAGCACATGGGTGAACAGCCGGTCCCCCTTCCCCGTCCCATATTCGCTGGAACAGAAAATGCGGTCGACCTGTCCCGTCACATCATATCCCGCCGCCGCATCCAGCAACGCGCGCAGTTCCGTTTCGCGCAGATAGGTGTCGGACACGATCATGATCTTCAGGCCGCGCGCCTTGGCGTTCGCGATCAGGTCGCGCACCGGCGCAAAGCCGAAGCAATGCCGCGCTTCCATCGCCAGTTCATGTGCGATACCCGCGTCCCGCGCCGCATCGTCCTGCGCCGGCATCAGGTATCGGTATACATCCTTCAGGGTGATCTCGTTGCGCGCGTCGATCAGGCTCGCGAAATCGCGCGCCTCCAGTTCGGCCCAGCCGCGCGGATCTATTCCGCCTTCCACGCCCAGATCGGAAAAAACGTCCACCGGGGCATGCACGCCGCGCCAGAGCAACGTATCGAAGCAGTCGAGCGACAGCCACTCCAGCCCTTCCGGCGCTTGGTCCAGCACCGTGGCGAGCGCGGGCGCGCGAACGGAAGTATGCATCGTCATCCAGTCCCCAGACGCAGGAGCCGGCGTCCCGGCCCATTGGTTCAGGGGTTATTGATGAACGAGGTTGTCAAATGGTTAACAGGGCCGCTTTTCCGCCCCTGCCCCGCCGCGCGGTCCCAGGGCCGATCGACATTTGGATGATGACGAGCCGAAAATGGTGATTGTCCGTGCCCCTGGGAAAGAGTCACGCGCCTCGTTCCAACACGGCGCACTGAATGGACGTGGGCACCGGAAGCGCGAAAAAGCGCCATTTGCAGGCCGTCAGAGTGACATATCGCAGCCCTAGGCGCCGAGCAGGATCGCCATCTGCTCCGGCTTCAGGTGCGGATGGAACAGCACGCCAAAGCCGTTGCCCTTCACCCATGTCACATGCCCGCTGATCCGGATCGCGTTCCACACCAGTGTCACGTCCGCCCGTGCGTGGGGCGGCACATGGGCGTGACAGCGTGCGCCGACATCACTCAGGTCCAGTATATGCCCACGGCTGATGACGTCGGCGGAAATGACCTCGATGGAAAGGAAGGACTTCATGCGTCTGCGGCCACGCCGCTCGACGGAATGTTCGGTTGTCATGAATGCATGATCGTACCGGCCCATGCCGCCCCTGATAGCTGCAAAAGGTTTCCGGGCTGTTAGCAGGCTGTAAAAATCGACAGCGCCCCCCGCCTGTTCGCCGCAGGCGTCGCCTCGGCGTATCGGTCGACAAGCCCATAGCTTCCCGCCGGAAACAAGAAAGCCCCGCAGTCCGAAGACTGACGGGGCTTTCCATGGTGGGCGTGGCAAGGATTGAACTTGCGACCCCTGCGATGTCAACACAGTGCTCTACCACTGAGCTACACGCCCACGGGAGTGGTGCCCTTAGCGGCGCTTATCTGTCTGCGCAAGCAAGAAAGCACTCTTTGCGATGGAGGAATTACGAGCACCCGGATCGATGGGATCAAGCGGTGCTTTCAACAGATCGAAGCGACGAAAATCCGTGCCGATCAAACAGGGCGAATACCGAAACGGACAGAGCTGCACGTCCGTTCGGCACGTCAGGCAGCGGCGCGATTATCCTCGGCGTCTGCCGTCACCAGAAGCATCTTTTCCGGCGAGTATCGGGCATGCACATCCCGAAGCTGCGCGATCGTGCGGGTCAGGCCAGCGTGAATACGCGCCAGTTCCGCGACGACATCGTCCTTTTCCACATCCGACAGTTGCATGTTTCCCCCCATTGAGCGGTTGCTGCTCCGGCATCCGGACACGAAACCGCTCGCTGTTTCGTCACTATGCTTAAACAGCATAGTTAACAATTATGTTAAATTCAAAGGGCGTCGACATCTGGCCGGCGCCCCGCATTTATGAAAGCGCCCCGCAAATGCGGGGCGCTTCCAGTTATTCAGTGCTGTTCGTTCAGGCCTTGGCGAGAACCAGAGCGCCCGCCTGGCTGTTCCGGCGACGGCGAAGCGTCATGCCGACTGCGCCGAGGCCCAGGACCATCATGGCCCAGGTTGCCGGCTCGGGAACCGAGGTGATCACGATGTTGTCGAGGCTCAGCGAAGCGCCGGTTGCACCGTAACCGTAAAGGTTGAACGTGAACTTGTTCGACAGACCCGTGTCGAATGCGCCACCCGTCGTGCCGTAGGAAATCGTTCCTGCCGTCGAACCGGAGAAGCTGTAGACCGGCGAACCGGTGCTGTTGAAGATGTCGACGAACGGGCTCGACGCGGTCGGCGCGAAATCGAAGCTCGAGATCTTGAACAGCGAGTTGTCGAGGCTCGTGATCGTGAACGAACCGGAGGGCTGTGCCGCCGTCAGGACATCGCCCGAAGTGGAGAAGCTGTTGAACAGCGGCGTCAGCACATAGTTGCCGACGGAGAGCGCACCGCCCGTGAAATCGAATGTCTCGGCGCTGGCCGGCGCCGCTACGGCGACCGAGGCGGCAATGGCAAAAGCCTTCAAACCTGTAAGCTTCATGTCAAACTCCCTGATCCTTGTGGTCCTTTATGCACCCTTTTTCTGCGCTGCAATACCGCGTTAACCATTATTCTTCGTCATTTCGCGCCAAATCGTTGAATGCGAGCGGTAAAATGTTCATGCCTTTCGGGGGTTCCGGCAATTTCGCAGCCAAAAACTGGTTACCGGTTACATTTTGCGACTATTTCCTTGTGGTGCTGACACATGCCCGCACAGTTTGCGCATTAGAAATTCCGTCATGCAGCGGGAAACCGCCGCCACTGTCGGAAGGATAGACGATGAAAAAGTTGATGATGACCGTGTCTCTGGTGGCCGCTATGGCAACTGGCGGCTTTGCGGTTGCACAATCGCCGCAGGGCGGCCCTGCCCCCGCGCAGCGCCCGATGTGGGGCGACGCCAACGGCGACAAGGTGGTCACCAAGGCCGAGCTGACGGCCGATCTGCAGAAGCGTTTCGCAGAGATGGACCTCAACGGCGACGGCAAGGTTACGCCGGAGGAACGGGAGCAGGCACGCGAGAAGCGCTTCGACGCCCGCTTTGCAAAGATGGACACCGACGGCAACGGCCAGCTCAGCAAGGCGGAGTTGAAAGCCGCACATGAAGGCCATGACAAGGATGGCCCGCGCGGTCCCGGCCGCAGAGGGCCGGGAGAGGGCCCGGGCATGGGTCCGGACAGGGGCCCCGGCGAAGGTCCGGGCATGGGCCCCGGCCAGGGCCCTGACATGGGACCGGGCGGCCCGCACGACCGGAAGGAAGGCGGCAAGGATGGCGTGCTGACGCGTGAGGCGTTCATGGCCGGTCCGCTCGCCATGTTCGATCGGGCCGACACCAACAAGGACGGCAAGGTGACGCCGGAAGAACGCAAGGCTGCCCGTCCTGATCGCGGCATGCGCGGCCACCGGCGTGGTCCGGGCGGCGACATGCCGCCTCCCCCGCCCCCGCCGCCGGCCGACCAGCCCCGCTGAGGCACCGGGAAAGGG
>Ga0209066_10003556_pt1 | contig 17678 bp, 23 predicted proteins | sample All_14_2_FD_187198 | JGI IMG/M metagenome (GOLD analysis project Ga0209066, IMG submission 187198) | Freshwater microbial communities in response to fracking from Pennsylvania, USA - Allegheny Zone_MetaG_DW_15 (SPAdes) (version 2) ... | reverse complement strand
GAAGACGCTGGGCCTGCGGATGAAGGCCCACTGCGAGAACGCCATGGCCGTGGCGCGCTGGCTGGAGGATCGAGCCCTGAAGCCGGGCGGCGGCGTGGCGCGCGTCATCTATCCCGGCCTGATCTCGCACCCCCAGCATGAGCTAGCGGCGCGGCAGATGCGCGGGTTCGGCGGGATGGTGTCGGTGGTGATCGACGGCGATCTGGCGCGGACCAAACAGGTGCTGGAGCGGGTGCAGGTCTTCACCCTGGCGGAATCGCTGGGCGGCGTCGAAAGCCTGGTCAATCACCCGGCCATCATGACCCACGCCAGCGTGCCCAAGGAATTGCGCGAGGCGGGCGGGGTCACCGACAGCCTGATCCGGCTGTCGGTCGGTGTCGAAGACGCGGAAGACCTGATCGCGGACCTTGATCAGGCGCTGGGCTGATCGATCAGGCGGCTTCGCTGTTCAGCGCGGTCTGGTGGCCGGTGGCGGGGGCGACCTTTTTCTTGGCGGGCGCGCGCTTCTTGACGGCGACCGGTTTGTTGGCGGCGCGCAGGGCGGTCTGTTCGTCGATCAGCGGAATCAGATCTTCGGCGGCGGCCTTCTGAACCGGGGTGCCCTGGGCGATCAGGCGTTCGGCATTGGCACGCAGCGACTTCAGGTCGGCGTCGTTCATGGTCGGGATCATGTCGGCAAGCGGGGTCATAAGGCTCTCCTCGAGGTCGTAAAAGACGTCAGGGCCGACGCTTGCGGCGTCGGCCCTGCGGACCGCCTGACGAGACCGTCAGGCCATCGATAGGCGTGGAACTATTCGGCGGCCTTCAGGCGACCGGCAGATTCCTTGCCCGAGCGGCTGTCGCGCTCGACTTCGTAGGAGATCTTCTGGCCTTCGTTCAGGCTGTTCAGATCGGACGTTTCGACGGCCGAGACGTGGACGAAAACGTCCTTGCCGCCGTCATCGGGCTGGATGAAACCATAGCCCTTGGTGGAGTTGTACCATTTTACAGTGCCGGTAGCCATTATCAGGACCTCCGTTGGCGTTGACCGCAGGGAGAAGTCCCTGGTGGCCTGTCGGGTCTGAAAGGATCGGCGTGGACCTCGGTGCGCGATGCAAAGGGGCAGCGTTTCGCAGAGAGATCGACTGACACCCAATTGGGCGCTTACGGGCACGAACGCAAGCGAATACGGAAAATCGAGGGGGAGTGACCCCCCTCGATCCCTTGTTGATCTGTCGGTCAGTTCGGCATGGAGACCGTGTCGGTGACGTGGATGACGCCGTTCGACTGGAACACATCGGCCTGGGTTACGCGGGCGCGGCCACCCATCTCGTCGGTTAGGATGACGGAACCGCCTTCCAGCGAGGCGGTCAGGACACCGCCCTCGACCGTGGTCAGGCGGGCACGGCCACCACCGGCCTGGATCTGGGCGATCAGGTCATCGGCCGACACCCGGCCTGCGACGACGTGATAGGTCAGGATCTTGGTCAGGGTCGCCTTGTTGGCGGGCTGCACGAGGGTCTCGACCGTGCCGGCGGGCAGTTTGGCGAAGGCCGCATTGGTGGGCGCAAACACGGTGAAGGGGCCGGGGCCGGACAGGGTCTCGACCAGACCGGCGGCCGTCACGGCAGCGACCAGGGTGGTGTGATCGGCGGAGTTGACGGCGTTCTCGACGATGGTGCGGTTGGCATACATGGGCGCGCCGCCGACGGTGACGCTGGAAGCGGCGTCGGCCGAAGCCATGCCCGCGTCCATGGACATACAGGCCGAGGTCAGCAGGGCACCGGCGGCGAGGGTCGCCAGCACGGCAGAACGATTGAAGGTGGTGATCATGGGGTCTCTCCTGAGTGGCCGCAGGCGCGGCTCGGTCGGAGAGACGGGGTCGGCAGTGCGCCGGATGTGCATAGCGGCGTCTGGCCGCATACTGAAACCCAAGGGCGACGACCGCGTTCGCGTCCGCCGCCCCGAGGAATTCAGAAGACCTACTCGGTCTTCAGTTGGCCGGCGGATTCCTTGCCCGAGCGACGATCGACTTCGATCTCGTAGGAAACCTTCTGGTTTTCATCCAGGCCACGCAGGCCAGCGGCCTCGACGGCCGAGATGTGGACGAACACGTCCTTGCCGCCGTTGTCAGGCTGGATGAAGCCGTAGCCCTTGGTGGAGTTGAACCATTTCACAGTGCCGGTAGCCATTTTCAGGACCTCCGTTAGCAGTTGGCCCCAGGGAACAGCCCCTGCGGCCTGTCGGGTCTGAACGGATCGGCTTTAGACCTCTGGCGCGTAGCGAGGGGCGAGAGCGTGACGCGGTAGAGATCGACGAAACGGCATTTGCCTCCACTTTCCTGCGAATGCAAGGCCCAGTTACGCCCCTGTGATCAGTCGCTGGCTGACTGACGGGGTTCGGCGACCTCTTCGACGGACGGCGCGCCGGTGAAATGTTCCTGGCAAAGCTTGCGAAGGGCGCTGGTCAGCGAAGGCCCGTAAAGGCTGTCCTGAATCCGCTCGAAGCCTTCGGCCTGGAGCTTTTGCTTGATGTCGCTGACGGTCCGGCATTCGCCGCCGCGCGCCAGTTGGTACGCACGTTCCAGTGTGGTGGGTCTAAAGGTCATGAACCCTACATAGGCCGATCCGGGCCGATTGCGAGGTCAGAAGGCGATGCTGAGGTCGAGGACCAGGGCATCCTCGTACTGACGCCCCTCCGTGTCTGCATCGGTGTCGTACCACCGCACGTCCGCCTGGATCGCGCGCGTCAGGGCATAGGTCAGGCCCAGATCCCAGGCCGTATAGTCGACGCTGAGCTCCTGATCACGCTGACCAATCGAGCCCGAGGCGGTGAGCCGGGCGTCGAGATCCCAGCTCAGCCGCGCCTCGTACCAGGTCCAGGCCTCGGTACTGCCGGTGCCGTTCGGAGAATGCTGGACGCGGACCATGGCTTGGGCAGGACCAATGGCGCGAGAAACACCGGCCGTGATTTCCCAGGCGCTGTGGTCCTCACCCGGATCGGCGTCGACCATCCATTTGCGGGTCAGGTTCAGGTCGAGGTCGAAGCCCATCACCTGGGGCCGCACCCCGACCCCGGCACCCAGTTCCAGGCTTGCGCCGGTGGAGCTGTCGATCGTCTCGAACCCGCTGTCCACATAGAGGAAGTCGGCGTTGTCGCTCCACTCGGCAACGCCATAGACATAGGGGGTCTGATCCGACTTAGACACGCCCTTGGATCGGTTGTCGGTGGCAGCCCCCAGCAGAAAGCCCCACTGTCCGCGCGGCTCGGGCACATCCTGCGCCAGGGCGGATCCGGCGAAAGCGGCAAACAGGACGGCGAGAGCAAGGGTTCTGATCACGGGGTCTCCTGGCGCGGATTCGCGCGGAGGCTTCCCTAGACGAAGGTGTCGGCCTTGGCAAAACCGTCCGCCGCCTGACGGTATTCGGATTTCAGTCGAGCGATCAGTTCGGCGGTTGGCAGGATGTCGTGCACGCCGCCCGCGCCCTGGCCGGCGGACCAGACCGTCTTCCAGGCCTTGGCCTCGTCCGCCATGTCCAGCTTGTGCTCGGGCAGGGACTTGGGATCGATGCCGTTGGCGATCAGCGACGGCGTCAGGAAATTGGCCGGAATGCCAGAGACAGCGGGCGTATAGGTGATGTCCGATGCCCCGGCATCGACGATCATCTGCTTGTAGCCCTGCTGGGCCATCGATTCGTCGGTCGAGATGAAGCGCGTTCCCAGATAGGCGAAGTCGGCCCCCAGCATCCGGGTGGCGGCGATGTCGCGCCCGGTCGAGATACAACCCGACAGGATCAGTGTGCCGGTAAAGAAGGTCCGGACCTCCTCGATCAGGGCGAAGGGATGGACCACGCCCGCATGGCCGCCCGCGCCATTGGCCACCAGGATCAGGCCGTCGACACCCGCCTCGGCCGCCTTTCGCGCGTGGCGCACATTGGCGATGTCGTGGAAGACCACCCCGCCATAGCCATGCACCGCATCGACCACGTCCCGCACGGCCCCGAGCGAGGTAATGATGAGCGGCACCTGCTCCTCGACCGACACCATCATGTCGGCCATCAGGCGGGGATTGGTCGGATGAACGATGTGGTTGACGCCGTAGGCCGCCGCATCGGGGTTCAGCCGCGACTTGATCTCCAGCAGCCACTCCCGATAGCCCTCGGTCGTGCGCTGGTTCAGCGAAGGAAACGTGCCGATCACCCCGGCATTGCAGGTTTCGACCACCAGGTCCGGACCGGACACCAGAAACATGGGCGCGGCGATGGCCGGCAGTTTCAGACCCTGTTGCAGCGAAGCCGGAATGGCCATGACGTTCTCCCGCGTTTTGTTTGACTACGGATAGCGGGCTGTCGTGGGGGAAGGCAAATCCAACCAGCGGCACCTCCCGTAAGCGGGGTCTATTGAGGCCCGAAACGGATCGTAACGTCTATGCGCGCTGTCTCCGCCAGTCCTCCCGTGGTCGATGGTACCAGGCTGGCCCTTCGCATAGCCGCAACAAGGGCACGCCCGAAACCGACATCGGGCGGACTCTCTGCCGTTATTCTGCAGTCAGTGAACCGACCGTTGCGTCCCACGGCACAGTTCACGGTCGCATACCCCGAAACTCCGGCGGCTCGGGCTTGGCCTGGATAGTCAGGTTGAGGTCGCCTTTGCCACGAGGGCATATCGACGGTGTCACCGAGGACTTGGGACTCTGACTGGACGGATGGCGCAGTCGTATTTTGGGTCGACCGGTCCTGAGCAGAGCCCGGTGCCACGACGATCAGCCCTGCCAACAAGCTCGCTGTTGAAAGCGCCGTAAAGCCCGGCAGTCTTTGAATCTGCATCGCCATAGCCTTATGTGCCCTCTTAGTCCAAGCCGAGCTTGCCCTAAGCTGCGGTACTAGCAAAGCCACAATGACCACTGAAATCTCCGGCCTGTCCCAGCTTGGCGTCCAGATCGCCGCCCCGACCAGCCCTGAAACCGCCGTGCTGGAACGGGTGCCCAACCCGCATCCGGGCGACCTCTATCTGGCCCGGTTCACCGCGCCGGAGTTCACCAGCCTGTGTCCCGTGACGGGCCAGCCGGACTTTGCCCATCTGGTGATCGACTATGCGCCGGGCGAGTGGCTGGTCGAATCGAAGTCGCTGAAGCTTTACCTGACCAGTTTCCGCAACCACGGGGCCTTTCATGAGGATTGCACCGTCGCGGTCGGAAAGCGGATCGCGGACCTGCTGTCGCCGCGCTGGCTGCGGATCGGCGGATATTGGTATCCGCGCGGCGGCATCCCGATCGACGTCTTCTGGCAGACCGGCACGCCGCCGGAAGGGCTCTGGCTGCCCGACCAGGGCGTGCCGACCTATCGCGGGCGGGGCTGAGCATGGGACGAGCGACGCAGGACGCGCCGTCGGGGCCCGGACCTGGGCTGCCCAGACTGGCCCTGGCGCTCGGCTTTGCCGGGTTGCTGCCGCAGATCCTGGTCGTGGCCACACTGATCCTGGGTGGCGATGCAGAGCGGTTTACGGCTCTGAGCGTGGGCTATGCCTATGCGGCCCTGATCTTCAGTTTCCTAGGCGGTCTGTGGTGGGGGCTTGCGGCGGCTGGTGGGGCACGCGTCCCGAACTGGATCTGGTTCGCCGCCGTGGGGCCATCCTTGATCGCCCTGGCGAGCGCCTGGCCCTGGGCGACCGGTGGTGAGTGGCCAGGTCCGTCGCTCGTGATTCTGGGGCTGGCCATTGCCGCAAGCCTGTTCGTCGACTGGCGGCTGAAGGTCTCTGGTCTGACGCCGCAAGGGTGGCCGGTCTTGCGCGTTCCACTTTCCCTGGGCCTGGGGGCGCTGACGATCCTGGCCGGTTTGCTGTGAGCGCCTGTTGACGACGGCCGCGCGCCTTCCACTCGAAGCCTGGGGGCGTCGCTGGCTGTCGCAGGTTCAGACCGCCGCCGATCGCTCGGCCTGGTCGCGCTACGCCTTCGAGTTCCTGATGTTCGGGATCAAGCAGGGGTGGGCCTGTCTGTTCGGCGGGGCGATGCTGGGTCTGATCCTGGCGACCCACTTGCTGTGGCCGGGCGACGCCCCTGTCAGCCGATATGACTTCCTGGTCGTCGCCGCGCTCGTCATCCAGGCGGCCATGCTGGCGTTGAAGCTGGAAAGCTGGGAAGAGGCGCGGGTCATCTTCCTGTTCCACATCGCCGGCACGGTAATGGAGCTGTTCAAGACGGCCCACGGGTCCTGGATCTATCCGGAGGATTCGCTGCTGCGGATTGGGGCGGTGCCCCTGTTCACCGGCTTCATGTATGCGGCGGTCGGCAGCTATATCGCGCGGGTCCAGCGCATCTTCAGCATTGGCGTCGGCCATTATCCGCCGTTGTGGACGACGTGGGTGCTGGCGGCGGCCATCTATGTGAACTTCTTTGCCCATCACTGGTTGCCGGATGTCCGGCTGGGCCTGTTCGCGGCGACGGTGCTGTTGTTCGGGCGGGGCTGGTTCTATTTCACCGCAGACCGGACGCGGCGCGCCATGCCTCTGTTACTGGGCTACGGCCTGGTCGCCCTGTTCATCTGGTTCGCCGAAAACCTGGGCACCTTCGGACGGGCCTGGGTTTATCCCGATCAGTCAGGGGGATGGGAGCCGGTGTCGCTGCACAAGCTGGGTGCCTGGGTCCTTCTGATGATCATCAGTGTGGTCCTGGTGTCCCTGGTCCACCGCCCGGTGCCAGAGGTCAGCCGACCTGATCGGCGGGAATGATCGCGCCATAGCATTCCGAGATATAGGGCGCGCCATCGGGCATACGTCCGGGCGGTGGGCAGGTCAGGACCTGGCCGCTGTTCATCGGCAACAGATAGATCCGGTTCTCTCCGGGCGTGACCGTCGTGCTGACCTGGCCCATGCAGTCGGGCAGGCCGTTTGTGGCCAGGGTCTCTGTCACCAGCCACAGGCCGGTGTCGTCCTGCTGCACGCGGAACCGCTTGGTGACCTTTTCCTCGCCGCTGTTGACCAGCATCTGGTCGCCGGGGCCAAATTTCCACCACTCCGAACAGACCGGGCGACCATTCGCCTGGGCATCGGTGCGGAAAAACCAGGTGCCGGACAGGGCAAACGGCGCGGCATCCTGGGCCAGAGCCGTCGTCGCGCAAAACAGGGCCGCCAAGGCCGCCAAAGACCGATACCGCTTCATCCGACCCCTCGCGCGATTGCGAACCGAATAGATCACGGGTGTCCGATGGCGGCAATCGTCAGGGCAGGGTCGTGGTGATCGTCGCGATGTCCGGACGTTCGCGCTCCAGCGGGGCCTCGGCCAGGCTGCCGATATGGATGAAGCCAGCGACCTTTTCCGTGCCCGTCAGACCGAACAGGGCGGTGGCGTCGGGGTCATAGCTGTACCAGTCGGTGATCCAGCTGGAGGCGAACCCCAGGGCATTGGCCGCGTGCTCGATGTTCATGCAGACGGCCCCCGCCGACAGTTCCTGCTCCCAGACAGGCTTGGAGGCGGGTGCGGCTGTCGACACGACCAGAATGCTGAGCGGCGGATTGACCAGCTTGGCCAGCACGGCACGCGTCTTGTCCTGCAGTCCCTTCTGAACGGCCAGGGCCCGCAGATCATCGGCGATCGCGGCGCGGCTTTGAGGTCCCAGCACGACGAAGCGCCAGGGAAACAGCTTGCCATGGTCGGGCGTGCGGGCCCCGAGGGTCAGAATTTCCTGCACCTGAGCCGCGTCGGGCCCCGGACCGGTCAGGCTCTGGGCCGGAGCGGACCGGCGCGTGGCCAGGCGCCGGCGCAGTTCGTCCGACGGCGTGGGCTGGGGAAGGGGGGTGCCGAGATCGAAAGAGGTCATGGTCTGCAGCTAGGCGTCGCGGGCCGCAGGCGCCATACCCCGCCACATGCAAGATCACGAAGACCGCCCCTCGCCGTCCTGGGACGACCCTGCGACACACCCGCCCGCCTGGCAGGACGCCGGGGCGACGACGGTGTTCGAGAACCCGTGGATGCGCCTGACCCGCCACGCCGCGACCGCCCCGACCGGAGCGGCGGCCGATTATGTCGTCATGCGCCCAAAGAACCTGGCACTGGGCGTCCTGCCCATTCACCCCGACGGCACCGTGACCCTGGTCGGACAGCAGCGGTTCGCGCTCAAGGCCTATTCCTGGGAAATGCCCGAAGGGGGTGGTCCGGAGGGAGAGGACCCCCTGGCCGGTATTCAGCGCGAGCTGGCCGAGGAGGCGGGGCTGGCGGCGAAGTCATGGCGGGCGGTGCTCAGCCTGGATCTGTCCAACTCCATCACCGACGAACGCGCCATGACCTGGCTGGCCTGGGATCTGTCGCCTGCGCCGATCGCGCCCGATCCGACCGAGGTGATCGCCGTAGCGCGGGTGCCTTATATGACCCTGATGGCCGAGATCGAACGCGGGGCGGTCCGCGACGCCCTGACGGTGGCGACCGCCTACAAGGCCTACCATATGGCGCGGGAAGGCCAGCTGCCCGGCTGGCTGGCGCACGCCATGCTGCATCGGCTAGACTGACAGGGAACGGAGGCCCCATGGCTCATCTGGAAATCGTGCCGACATCGCAGAGCCTGTGGGACCAGTTGCGCGCCGCCGCGACCGAGGCCGTGCGCGACGAGCCGCGCCTGGCTTCGCTGTTGAACGCCGTCATCCTGTCTCACAGCGATCTGGCTGGAGCCTTGAGTTTCCAGATCGCGCGCAAGCTCGGCGATTCCGAACTGGGCGCAATGACGATCCGCGAGGTGTCGCTGGGCGCATTCGCCGCCGATCCTGGCATCGTGGCCGCAGCCGAGGCGGATTTGCAGGCCGTGGCCGAGCGGGATCCCGCTATCCGGTCGCTGTTGCAGCCCTTTCTCTATTTCAAGGGTTTTCAGGCCCTGGAAGCCTGGCGCGTGGCGCACTGGCTGTGGGGGCAGGGGCGCGAGACCCTGGCCTTTCACTTCCAGAGCCGGATTTCAGAGCTGTTCCAGGTGGACATCCATCCAGCGGCACGGATGGGGGCCGGCATCTTCATCGACCATGGCACCGGCGTCGTGATCGGCGAAACGGCGGTGGTCGGCGACGAGGTCTCTATGCTGCACGGCGTGACCCTGGGCGGAACCGGCGCGGAGCGCGGTGACCGGCATCCCAAGATCGGGCGCGGCGTCCTGCTGGGAGCCGGTGCCAAGGTTCTGGGCAATATTCTGGTGGGCGATTACGCCAAGGTCGCATCGGGATCGGTGGTGCTGAAGGCCGTTCCCGCCGGATGCACGGTGGCGGGTGTGCCCGCACGGCTGGTCAATTGCCCGACCGAAGCCACGCCGGCCCGGACGATGGACCATACCCTGGCCGACGTCGTCTATGACTTCGTGATCTAAGGCGGCCGGGGGTTCACATCAGCCTGCCCGACGCCTAGGGTCCGCCGCTTCCCTACGCCCACAACGACCAAGAGGCCCGACCGTGAAAGACACCGACCTGAAACGCGTCGAGACGCACCTGAAGCGCACCTTCAATCATGGCGGCATCCAGGTGAAGGCCCGCAAACAGGCCGATTCCGCCGAGGTCTATGTCGATGACGAGTTCATCGGCGTCGTCTTCGAGGACGAGGACGGCGACGGCTCCTTCATGTTCGAGATGGCGATTCTGGCCGAAGACCTCCCAGCCGCCTGACACTCCATCTTGCCACATGAAAAAGCGCCGGACGGGTGACCGTCCGGCGCTTCTTAAATTCACGATCGACGTGGTCAGCGCTTGCCGAACACGATGTCGGCGAACTTGGCCAGAAAACCCTTAGGCGCAGCCTTGGCGGCGGGTGCCGGCGCGGGCTTGGGGGCTTCGACAGGCTTTGGAGCCGGAGCCGGAGCCGGAGCAGCCGCTGCGGCGGGCGCGGCAGCCGGGGCGGCCACAGGTTTGGGCGCGGGGGCGGCCTTCGGAGCCGCCTTGGCCACCGGAGCCTTCTTGACCGCCGTCTTGGCGGCGGGCTTGGGCGCGGCCTTCGCGGCCGGAGCCTTGGCAGCGGGGGCGACCTTCACCGCAGCCTTCGGAGCCGCAGCCGGCTTGGCGACGGCTTTGACGGCGGGCTTGGCCGCAGTCTTGGCGGCCGGCGCAGCCTTTGCAGCGGCCTTTGCCGGAGCCGGCTTGGCGGCCGGTTTCGGAGCGGCGGCCTTCGGCGCAGGCGCGGCTTTCGCAGCGGCGGCGGGCTTGGGCTTTGATACGGCACTCGACTTCGCAGCCGGTTTAGGCTTGGAAGCGGCGGCGGCCGCCGGTTTCGGCGACGCCTTACTGGATGTGGATGGTGACTTAGCCATGAATTACCCGACCCCTCGGTTGCTGCAGGCGTTAGAGCGCACGCCCGCGCGTGTCTCGATTCGTCATGATAACGGGGTTTGAGAAATGTCACATAGCCCAGTTCAGATAATCGCACGCGGTTCGCGGATTGCCGCCGAGACCGCAGCCGAAGCGATCGACGCCGATCCCATGCTGGAAGGCGCGACCTATTCCATCCTGGAGGAGGACGAGGATCGCGACATCTGGCGCATCGACGCCTTCCCGACGACCGAGGAAGAGTCCGAGGGCCTGCAGGCGCGGCTCGCCGAACACCCCGGCATGACGGTGGCGGTCGAGACCCTGGCCGATGCGGACTGGCTGGCCATGTCGCTGTCGGGTCTGCCGCCGGTGCGGGCAGGCCGGTTCTTCGTCTATGGCGCACACGATCAGGGCCGGGTGCCGCCCAACACCGTAAATCTGAAGATCGACGCCGGTGCCGCCTTCGGCACCGGTCACCACGGTACGACGGTCGGATGCCTGCTGGCGTTCGACGACCTGTTGAAACGTGAGACGTTCGAACGGGTTCTGGACGTGGGTGCCGGGACGGGCGTCCTGGCCATCGCGGCGGCACGGACTGGCTCACGCGTGGCGATCGGCACGGACATCGACGAGCCCTCCGTCCGCATCTCCAATGAGAACGCCAAGCTGAACCAGGCGGATGCCCGCTTCGTCCATGCCAACGGACTGAACGATGCCAAGGTGCGCGGACATGGGCCCTATGACCTGGTGTTCGCCAATATCCTGGCGCCGCCGCTGGTGGCCCTGTCGCAGGACATAAAGGGCGCGCTGAGGCTGGGCGGGGTGGCTATCCTTTCGGGCCTGCTGCGGACTCAGGAACGCCGGGTGACGGCGGCCTATCTGTCGCGCGGTTTCGTCCTGGAACGCCGCTATCGCCGCGACGCCTGGAGCGCCCTTGTGCTGCGGCGGGTGGGGTAGCGGAACTGCGCCAGTCGGCAACCGTTGCTGTCGTCCAACTGGAGGGACGACCCGTGACCCATTACGACCCCAATACCGATCCGACGCGTCCCGCGACGGGCGAGCCTGTGTTCGTCGAGACGGTGGAAACCGTAGTCGTTCGCGAATCCAACACCGGCTGGTGGATCGCCGGCGTACTGGGCGGTGCGGTCCTGATCGCCGTGATGTGGATCCTGTTCTCGGGACAGGGCGGCAATGACGCGGATGCGCGGGTCCTCGAAGCGGAGGCCGAGGCCGCCGCTGCACAGGCCCAGGCTGATCGCGCCCTGATGCAAGGCCAGATGACGGGGGCCCAGGCCAGCATCGATATCGCCCGCGCTGACGCCGCCAGGGCCCAGGCCGACGCGGTCCGTGCCGAAAGCGAAGCCCGCGCCGCCGAGGCCCGCACCGCCGCACCGCCGACGGTCATCGTCACGCCCGCGCCGCAACCGGCTCCGTCGACGGGGTCCGCCGTGATCACTTCCACGACGCCGCAACCCTGATCCTGGTCTCCCCACGACGGGGAGAGGGCGGTATAGGGTGATTATGCGCCAGACTTTCGACGAAACCACCGATCCATCCTTTGGGGCCCGGCACCTGCCGCTCGTTCGGGCGCGCATGGCCGAACAGGGGCTGGACGGCCTTCTGGTGCCTCACGAAGACGAGCATCAGAACGAATACCTTCCCGCCGCCAACGACCGACTGGCCTGGGTCAGCGGCTTCACCGGATCGGCCGGGGCCGGTGTGGTGATGCACGACCGGGCGGCGGTGTTCGCCGACGGCCGCTATACGGTGCAGGTCAAGGCCCAGGTCGATCCGGAGCAGTTCGAGATCCTCGATCTGGTCGAGGGCGGCGTGCCCGCCTATCTGGAGCGCGCGCCTCACGGGGCGGTCATCGGCTATGACCCCCGCCTGCACAGCCCCGATTCCCTGGCGACGCTGAAGCGTGCGGCGGGCAGGGCGGGCGCGGTCCTTCAACCCGTCGATGTCAACCCTCTGGACCAGGCCTGGGGCGAGACGCGACCGGAACAGCCGCGTGCGCCCGTCGTGCCGCACGAAGACCGCTATACAGGCGAAACCAGCGCGTCCAAGCGGACCCGGATCGGCGCGGCCGTGTCGGCGGTGGGCGCAGATTCGGTGGTGCTGACGGCCCCGTCGTCGATCGCCTGGCTGTTCAATGTCCGCGGCGGAGACGTCATCCGCTCGCCCCTGCCGCTGGGCCAGGCCATCTTGCGCGCGGATGGCACCGCGACCCTGTTCCTGGATCCTGCCAAGGTCGGCAACGACCTGCCGGCCTGGCTGGGCGATGCAGTCGACCTAAAGGCCCCCGATGCGCTTGACGGGGCGCTGGACGGTTTGTCGGGCCGCAAGGTCCTGATCGATCCGGCCCAGTCTTCGGCCTGGTATTTCGATCGGCTGGAAGCGGCGGGGGCCACGATCGTGCGGGGCATGGATCCCTGTGCCCTGCCGCGCGCCGCCAAGAACCCGGTCGAGATCGAAGGCACGCGACAGGCCCACATCCGCGACGGCGCGGCGCTGACGCGCTTCCTGCACTGGGTGGACACCGTCGCCCAGGAAACCCTGCCGACCGAGCGTGAGGTGGCCGAGGCGCTGGAGCGGTTCCGCGAGCAGACCGGCGCACTGAAGGACCTGTCGTTTGACACCATCGCCGGGGCCGGTCCGAACGGTGCCTTGCCGCACTACAAGCCGGTCACCCGCACCCTTCGCCGCATGGAAAAGGGCTCGCTGCTGCTGGTCGATGGTGGCGGGCAATATCTGGACGGCACGACGGACGTGACCCGGACGATGGCCGTGGGCCAGCCTTCCGCCGACCAGCGGCGGATGTTCACCCTGGTTCTGAAGGGCCATATCGCCATGGCCACCGTCCGCTTTCCCGAAGGCACGACGGGCCATCAACTGGATGCCCTGGCGCGCTTGCCGATGTGGATGCAGGGCTTCGACTATGACCACGGCACCGGTCATGGCGTCGGCAGCTACCTCGGCGTCCATGAGGGTCCCCAGCGGATCGCCAAGGCCGTGAACACCCAGCCGCTGCTGACCGGCATGATCCTGTCGAACGAACCCGGCTATTACCGCGAGGGTCACTGGGGCATCCGCATCGAGACCCTGCAGGTCGTGACCCCGCCCGAGCCCATTCCCGGCGGCGAGCGGCCCATGCATGGGTTCGAGCAGCTGACCTTCGCCCCGCTGGACCGCAGCCTGATCGACGTCGATCTGCTGACAGCGGGCGAGCGGGCCTATGTCGACGCCTATCATGCCGTGACCCTGGCCAAGGTCGGGCCGCTGCTGGACGGCGAGGTGCGGGACTGGCTGACGGCACAATGCGCGCCGCTTTAACGACCGCCGACGACATGGTAGACGTCATTCTACCATGCTCAACATCAAGAACCCAAAGGCTCACGAACTGGCGGTCAAGGTTGCCGCTCGGACAGGTGAAAGCCTGACGGACGCCGTGATTCACGCGTTGGAAGAAAAGCTGCAACGGACCCAGGAGCCTGTTCGCGAAAAGGCTTCCATGGACCAGATCGTTGCGCTTCTGGACGAGATGCGAAGTCATCTGCCGAAGGAGTTTTTCGAGCAGGATGACCCCACGGCCTTCCTTTACGACCCCGATACCGGACTGCCCGCTTGATCGTCGACACCTCTGCCTTGGTCGCGATCCTGGCGGCGGAGCCTGAACAGTTTCGATACCTGTCGCTTCTGCGCGAGACGCCCGATGTGAAAATCTCGGCGGTTAGTTTCTTTGAGTTCGGGATGGTCGTGGATCGTTGGAACAAGCCGGTTCCTTCGGCAGGGGTCGAGAAATTGATCCAGTTGATCGAAGCGACGATCGTGCCCGTTACGGCCGATACAGCAAGGCTGGCTCGTGACAGCTATCGGCGGTTCGGCAAGGGCAATCATCCAGCGAAGCTGAATTTCGGCGATTGTTTTCCCTACGCGCTATCGCGGGCTTTGGGCGAGCCGCTCTTGTTCAAAGGTGAGGATTTCGCAATGACCGACGTGTTGCGCGCGCTGTGAGGTGGCTGATCGTCGGCCTCATCGGGCTTTGTGCGACGCCCACACAAGCGCAGACGGCCCGTCTGCCGCGCGAGGTCTTCGACGTCATCCCCCCCGAGACCCGTATCGAGGGCGAGCGGGGGCGGATGCGCGTAGTCCAGTCGGGCTGCCGGATCGGGCCGACGTCCTGGGCCCGGCGGCGCATTGTGGATGTCGCGGTGCAGGAATGGGCGGTGTTCGGGTTCCAGGTCGTGGACGCCCGGGCGATCGAGGCTCGCCGCCTGCCGGACGATGTCGTGGCCGATGAAGCCAACCCGCCCAGACCGCGCCCGGTCCAGGCACGGCATATGCTGCGGATTGGGCGTTGGGAGACCGATCCTCGGCTGGCGCGGACCATCGCCGGATACTGGAGTGCCACCCCGGACGGCCCCCAGGTCATCAGCCGCCAGAACCGTCTGTGGCAGGACACGGATGCCGACGTCGGCTGGGTCGAGCCCTGGTCGGCCGCCTTCATCAGCTGGGTGATGTGCGAGGTGGGCCTGGGCGATCCGGCACAGTTCCAGCGTGACGTCGCCCACCGTGTCTATATCGATCAGGCTATTAGGGCGCGTGATGGCGAGCGGCCCCACGCCGCCTATGTCGCCCACGACGCGGGCGAGGCGGAGATCGCGCCGGGCGACCTGATCTGCAATGCGCGCGGCACGGCGGGGTATCGCACCCTGGCCGACCGGCGGCGCGACCTGGGCGAATATGCGGGGACCCATTGCGACATCGTCGTCCGGGTCGAACCCGACCGGATCAATGTCATCGGCGGCAATGTGATCGACGGCGTCACCCTGACCATTCTGCCGCTGACCGCGGAGGGCACCGCCTTCGCCCGGCCGGTATCGGATGACGACGTGGCCGGCGCGCGGACGATCTTTGCCCATCTGAAGCTGACGTCGGATCCGGTGGAGCCCGACGCCATGGATCGGTCGCCGACGATCCGGGCCATGACGGTGCCTTGATCTGCGACAGGCGGCCACCCACCTCAGGGATCGCCGGGGATGATGCCTCGGCTTTCCAGACATTGACAGGAGAGCGCCCATGAATACGCGCACGCTGGGTCCCAAGGGGCCAGAGGTCTCGGCCATCGGCCTGGGCTGCATGGGCATGGCCGCCTTCTATGGCCAGGCCTCGGACGAAGCGCAGGCGACCGCGGTGATTCACCGGGCGCTAGATCTGGGGGTCACCCTGTTCGACACCGCCGAGATGTACGGCCCGCACACCAATGAGATCCAGGTGGGCAAGGCCCTGGCCGACCGGCGCGACAAGGCCTTTGTGGCCACCAAATTCGGCATCGGCTACAATGCCGAGCGGACTGCTCTTACCGTCGACGGATCTGCGGCCAATGTGCGGCGGGCCATCGAGGGCAGCCTGAAGCGGCTGGGGATGGATCACGTCGATCTCTACTACCTCCACCGCGTCGATCCCTCGACGCCGATCGAGGAGACGGTCGGGGCGATGGCCGAACTGGTCACCGAGGGCAAGGTCCGGTTCCTGGGCCTGTCCGAAGCCTCGCCCGCGACCCTGCGAAAGGCCCATGCCACCCATCCGATCACGGCGCTTCAGACAGAATATTCGCTGTGGAGCCGCGAGCCGGAGGACGACATCCTGGCCACCTGCGAAGAACTGGGGATCGGCTTCGTGCCCTACAGCCCGCTGGGCCGGGGTTTCCTGTCGGGAGAGATCACCTCAATCGACGACCTGGCACCGGATGATTTCCGCCGTTCCAATCCGCGGTTCATGGGCGAGAATTTTCAGAAGAACCTCGATCTGGTCACCGCCGTCACGGCGATCGCCACGGACAAGGGCGTCACGGCGGCGCAACTGGCCCTGGCCTGGGTGCTGGCGCGGGGCGACCATCTGGTACCCATCCCCGGCACGCGGCGTGTGCGGACGCTGGAAGACAACGTCGCGGCGGCCGAGGTCGTGCTGACGCCGGAAGACCTGGCCCGGATCGAGGCGGTGTTCCCCAAGGATGCCGCCGTCGGCGACCGATACGCTCCCGCCGGCAGGGCCGCCCTGAACCGATAGGGCCCCGCCCCAATGAAAAGGGCCGCTCCATCCGGAGCGGCCCTAGAGCGAAATCGGTTCGGATTCGATCGCATCCGAACCCAGATCTTCGCTCCAGGATCAATGCTGGAGCCTGATTCACGGCATCGGCGGAATCGCGAAGCGATTCCACCTCAACCGATCAGGCTCTAGTCGTGTCAGCCCCGGTTCTGGATCGGGACGTAGTCGCGTTGCGTCGGGCCGGTATAGAGCTGGCGCGGACGGCCGATCTTCTGACCGGGGTCGGCCATCATTTCCTGCCACTGGGCGATCCAGCCGACCGTGCGGGCCAGCGAGAACAGCACGGTGAACATCGAGGTCGGGAAGCCCATGGCCGACAGGGTGATGCCGGAATAGAAGTCCACGTTCGGGAACAGCTTGCGCTCGATGAAATATTCGTCGTTCAGGGCCAGGCGCTCCAGCTCCTTGGCGACCTGGAACAGCGGATCGTTCGGGTCGCCGACGGCGGCCAGAACCTCGTCGGCGCTTTCCTTCATGACCGTCGCGCGCGGGTCATAGTTCTTGTATACCCGGTGGCCAAAGCCCATCAGCTTGTATTTCTTGGCCTTCACGCCCTCAATGAAGGCGGGGATCTTGTCCGGCGTGCCGATCTCCTTGAGCATGGTCAGCGCTTCTTCGTTGGCACCGCCATGCGAGGGGCCCCACAGGCAGGCGATGCCGGCGGCGATACAGGCAAACGGGTTGGCACCCGACGAGCCGGCCAGACGCACGGTGGACGTCGAGGCGTTCTGCTCGTGGTCCGCGTGCAGGGTGAAGATCCGGTCCATCGCCTTGGCCAGAACGGGATTGACCACATAGTCCTCGGCCGGCACGGCAAAGCACATACGCAGGAAATTCTCGGCATAGTTCAGGTCGTTGCGCGGCGACACGAAGGGCTGGCCGATATGGTATTTATAGGCCCGCGCCGCGATCGTCGGCATCTTGGCAATCAGTCGGATGGCCGAGATGTTGCGCTGGACCGGATCATGGATGTCCAGGCTGTCGTGATAGAAGGCCGACAGGGCCCCCACCGTGCCGACCATGATGGCCATCGGATGGGCGTCGCGGCGGAAGCCTTCGAAAAACCGATCGAACTGCGAATGCAGCATGGTGTGCATGGTGATGCTGCGTTCGAACGCCTCATACTGCGACGCGGTCGGCAGTTCGCCATGCAGCAGCAGGTGGCAGACCTCGACGAAATTGGACTGTGACGCCAGCTGGTCGATCGGATAGCCGCGGTGCAGCAGGGTGCCCTTGTCACCATCGATGAAGGTCAGGGCGCTTTCGCAGGCCGCCGTCGAGGTGAAGCCGGGGTCGTAGGTAAAGGCCTCGGTCGCGCCATACAG
>Ga0209066_10003555_pt1 | contig 17680 bp, 15 predicted proteins | sample All_14_2_FD_187198 | JGI IMG/M metagenome (GOLD analysis project Ga0209066, IMG submission 187198) | Freshwater microbial communities in response to fracking from Pennsylvania, USA - Allegheny Zone_MetaG_DW_15 (SPAdes) (version 2) ... | reverse complement strand
CCGCGCTGCTGCGCCAGCTCAACGACGCGCGGCCCCTGCGCGTGCCCGGCGCTGCCTATTCGGCGCACACGCAAGACGAGCTGGCCATCTTTGACAACGCCCGCAGCGGGCGCCAGCGCTTTGGCGCACACGCCATCCGCCACGCCATCATCAGCCACACAGAAACCGTGAGCGACCTGCTGGAAGTGTTGTTGCTGCAAAAAGAAACTGGCCTGATGCGCGGCCTGCTGCAAGAAGACGCCACCTGCGACCTGATCGTGGTCCCGTTGTTTGAAACCATTGAAGACCTGCGCAACGCCGCGCCCATCATGCGCGACTACTACGCCCTGCCCGGCGTGCGCGCCATGGTGCAACGCGGACACGCCAGCGGCTACAGCGAGCAAGACATCATGCTCGGCTACTCCGACAGCAACAAAGACGGCGGCATTTTCACCAGCAACTGGGAGCTGTACCGCGCCGAGATTGCGCTGGTGGAACTGTTCGACGCACTGAACGCAGAAGTGGAGGCCAGTGAAGGCCACCGTTTCGCCGCCGGGCCGCCCCAAGGTGAAACAGCCCCCCCGGGGGGCAGCGGACCTCGCGCAGCGGGGGAGCGTGGGGGTCATATCCAGTTGCGCATGTTCCACGGCCGGGGCGGCACCGTGGGCCGGGGCGGTGGCCCCAGCTACCAAGCCATCCTGGCCCAGCCACCCGGCACGGTGCGCGGTCAGATCCGCCTGACCGAACAGGGCGAGGTGATCGGCTCCAAATACGCCAACCCCGAAATTGGCCGGCGCAACCTGGAAACCCTGGTGGCCGCCACCCTGGAAGCCACGCTGCTGCAGCCCACCCGCAATCCGCCCGCGGCGTTTCTGGCGGCGGCCAACGAACTGTCCGAACACAGCATGGTCTCTTATCGGGCACTGGTATACGACACCCCGCGCTTCGCCGAATACTTCTTTGCCTCCACCCCCATCCGCGAAATCGCCGAGCTCAACATCGGCTCGCGCCCCGCCTCGCGCAAGGCCACGCAAAAAATTGAAGACCTGCGCGCCATTCCGTGGGGGTTCAGCTGGGGCCAGTGCCGCCTGACCTTGCCCGGCTGGTACGGCTTTGGTTCCGCTGTGCAGGCGTTTTTGAACCGCGACGGCGAAGCCGGCGTGGCCAAGCAGACCGCCCTGCTGCAAAAGATGGTGAAACAGTGGCCTTTCTTCAGCACTTTGCTGTCCAACATGGACATGGTGCTGGCCAAGAGCGACCTGGCACTGGCCTCGCGTTACGCCGAGCTGGTGCAAGACAAAAAACTGCGCACCCAGGTGTTCAGCGCCATTGAAGCCGAATGGCACCGCACCTCCGAGGCGCTGGCCCTCATCACCGGCGAACAGCAGCGCCTGGTGAACAACGCGGCACTGCAGCGCTCCATTCGCCATCGATTCCCCTACATCGACCCGCTGCACCACCTGCAAGTGGAGCTGGTGCGCCGCTACCGCGCCGGGGAAAACCAGGCCGACCGCGACGAGAAAGTGCGCCGGGGTATTCACATTTCCATCAACGGCATTGCGGCCGGACTGCGGAATACGGGATAGCCCCCGCGCCGCCTGCGGCGTCGCCCCCTTGGGGGGCAGCAACACCTGTGGCCGGGCCAAGCCCTTTCTGCGGTGTTTTCGGCTGACGCCGCCGCTCTCGTCGCGTGTCTTTGCCTCGCGCAAGCACGTTCACTCGGCAAAAACTAGAATGTTCTGGTGACCCACCTACTCAACGCCGACCTCCACTGCCACTCCACCGTGTCCGACGGCACGCTCACGCCCGAGGCGCTGGCGCAGCGCGCCAAAGCCAACGGCGTGCAACTGTGGGCTCTCACCGACCACGACGAAATCGGCGGCCAGGCCCGCGCCATGGAAGCCGCCCGCGCGGTGGGGCTTCCCTACCTCACCGGCACCGAAATTTCCGTCACGTTTGCCGGTGTCACGGTGCACATCGTGGGCCTGGGCATGGACACCACCCACCCGGCCCTGGTGCAGGGGCTGCACGCCACCCGCGGCGGGCGTGAACAGCGCGCACGCGCCATGAGCGACGACCTGGCGCGCGTGGGCATTCCCGGCGTGTACGAAGGCGCCCTGAAATACGTGGACAACCCCGAACTCATTTCGCGCACCCACTTTGCACGCTACCTGGTGGAAGCGGGCATTTGCCGCGACACCAACGAGGTGTTCCGAAAGTACATCAACGACGGCAAACCCGGCTTCGTGCCGCACCGCTGGGCCACACTGGGCGATGCCGTGGGCTGGATCACCGGCGCCGGCGGCCTGGCGGTGATTGCGCACCCCGGGCGGTACAAATTCACGACCAACGAAGAATATGCCTTGTTCACCGAATTCAAAACGCACGGTGGCCAGGGCGTTGAGGTGGTCACTGGCGCACACGGCCCGGCCGACTATGTGAAGTACGCCGAATACTGCCAGGAATTTGGTCTGGCCGCCTCGCGCGGCAGCGACTTTCACAGCCCCGAAGAAAGCCACACCGATCTGGGCAAACTGCCCGACCTGCCCGGCCGCGTCACACCGGTGTGGGAACTGCTGCAATCCCGCATCCAGTGAGCGGCTGAACACGGCACGGTTTGCGCACGGCCACACGCCAGCGCACTTGCATGGGTGGATCCGGGTCGATCGGACTGGCCCGGTCCGTCGCACAATACGAGCATGTCCCAGTTTTTCGACGTTCATCCCGACAACCCCCAACCCCGGCTGATCAAGCAAGCGGTGCAACTGCTGGCGCGCGGTGGTGTGCTGGCGGTGCCCACCGATTCCAGCTACGCGCTGGTCTGCCACCTGGACGACAAAGCCGCCGCCGACCGGCTGCGCCGCATCCGCCAGGTGGACGACAAACACCACCTCACGCTGCTGTGCCGCGACCTGAGCGAACTCGCCAGCTACGCCCGGGTAGACAACCGGCAGTACCGCCTGCTCAAACAGGCCACACCCGGGCCCTACACCTTCATCCTGGAGGCCAGCAAAGAAGTGCCCCGGCGCCTGAGCCACCCCTCGCGCAAGACCATTGGCCTGCGTGTGCCCAGCCACAACACCTTGCTGGCCCTGCTGGCCTTGCACAACGCCCCGCTGCTGGCCACCACGCTGATTCCCCCGGGCGCAACCGACCCACTGAACGACGCGCAAGACATTCGCGAACGCTTTGAACACGAGCTGGCCGGCGTGATCGACGCGGGTGCCTGCGCGCTAGAGCCCACCACCGTGATCGACCTCACCCCCATGGGCAGCGGCGGTGAACCCGAACTGGTACGCCAGGGTCAAGGCGCACTGGCACGGCTCGGCATGTGAACGCAGCGCCCCGCAGGCAGCGCACAAAAAAGGTGGAACAACCACCCAGCCTGCACAGCACACAGCGCCATCTGGGACAATAGCGGTTTGTCCCACACCGCCGCCATGGATTTCGCCCAGATCGTTCAAACCATTGCCATCTACGCCATTCCCGTGCTGTTTGCCATCACGGTGCACGAGGCAGCGCACGGCTACGCGGCGCGGCATTACGGCGACAACACCGCCTACCTGCTCGGGCGCATCACCCTGAATCCCATCAAACACATCGACCCGCTTGGCACCATCGCCATGCCCCTGCTGCTGTACTTTGCCACCTCGGGAGCGTTTTTGTTTGGCTACGCCAAGCCGGTGCCGGTGAACTTCAGCCGCCTGCGCAACCCCAAAAAAGACATGGTGTGGGTCGCGTTGGCCGGGCCGGGTGCCAACCTCGCCCAAGCCATTCTCTGGACCGTGCTGCTTTATGTACTGGTGGCCGTCGGCATTGAAGAACGTTTCTTCTTGCAGATGTGCCGGGCAGGCGTCATGGTCAACCTGGTGATGTTCGCCTTCAACCTGTTCCCCCTGCCCCCACTGGATGGGGGCCGCATCCTGGTGGGCCTGTTGCCCTGGAAGCAAGCGATGCTCGTTTCGCGCATTGAGCCCTGGGGGTTTTTCATCGTCATGGCACTCGTGATCTCGGGCGTGGTGGGCAACCTCTGGCTGCGCCCGCTCATGTCGCTCACCAGCAGCGCCATTGAACTGCTGCTCACGCCCCTGCGCATGTTGATCCTTTAACCGCATCCCGTTCATGAAAACCCTGCGCGTCCTCACCGGCATCACCACCTCCGGCACTCCCCATCTGGGCAATTACGTGGGCGCCGTGCGCCCTACAGTGCGCGCCAGCCGCCTGTCCGAGGTGGAAAGCTTCTACTTTCTGGCCGACTACCACGCTCTCATCAAAGTGGGCGACCCGGCCCGAGTGCAGCGCTCCACGCTGGAAATTGCCGCCACCTGGCTCGCCTGCGGTCTGGACCCGGAACAGGTCACGTTCTACCGCCAGTCCGATATTCCGGAAATTCCCGAACTCACCTGGTTCCTGACCTGCGTCACCGGCAAAGGCGTGCTCAACCGCGCCCATGCTTACAAAGCCTCGGTGGACAAAAACACCGCCACCGGTGAAGAACCCGACGCTGGCGTGACCGCCGGCCTGTTCATGTACCCGGTGCTGATGGCCGCCGACATTCTGATGTTCAACGCCCACCAGGTGCCCGTGGGCCGCGACCAGATTCAACACATTGAAATGGCGCGCGACGTGGCGTCCAGCTTCAACCACCTGTATGGCGAGCATTTCACCCTGCCCGAGGCCGCCATTGAAGACCACGTCGCCACCCTGCCGGGGCTGGATGGCCGCAAGATGAGCAAGAGCTACGACAACACCATTCCGCTGTTTGCGCCACGCGAGCAACTGAAGAAGCTCATCATGGGCATCGTCACCGACTCGCGCGCACCCGGCGAACCCAAAGACACCGAGGGCTCGGCCCTGTTCCAGCTGTACCAGGCCTTTGCCTCTGCCGAAGAAACCGCTGCCCTGGCCCAGGCCTACGCCAGCGGCATCGCCTGGGGCGAGGCCAAACAGGTGCTGTTTGAACGCCTGGATGCCGAAATTGCCCCCATGCGCGCGGTGTACGACGAGTTGATCCAGAACCCTGCCCAAATCGAGAAAACCCTGAAAATGGGCGCCGAAAAAGCCCGCGCCGTGGCCACCCCGTTCACCGCACGACTGCGCCATGCCGTGGGACTGCGCCCTCTGGACAACCTGGCCGACAACCGAAAAGCCCCCAAAACGGCCAAACTGGCGGCTCCCAGCTTCAAGCAATACCGCGAAGCCGATGGCCTGTTCTACTTCAAACTCATGGACGCCAAAGGCCAGCTGCTGCTGCAAAGCACCGGTTTTGCCTCGCCCAAAGAAGCCGCTCAGACCATGGCAAGCCTGCAGAAAAACGGGCTCAGCGCCGTGACCGAACACCAGAGCCAACTGCGCCTAGAAGCCGACACCGAAGCCATCACCCGGGCCTTGAACCACTACAGCGAGACAGCGAACTGAACCCTGCAGACGGACCACGTCTGGCTGGCGCAGCCAGCACCCCACAACGGACCATGGCTCGCCCATGGCCCGACCATCGTTCACCTGCGTGAACGTGAGGCACCATCGCCAACCCCCACCCTTGTCGATATGCTGCGCCCCTTGAAACCCTTGCACACAACACCGCCCGTCATGAGTATTTTTGTCATTGATGACCACCCACTGATGCGCGAAGCCATCGTGATGCTGCTGCGCCGACTGCGTTCGTCCACCCAGGTGATTGAACTGGAGCGGTTGGCCGCCGTCAGCAAAGCCATTGCCGAACACGGCGAACCCGAACTGGTGTGCCTGGATCTGAAATTGCCCGACACCCACGGCGTCTCGGGTGTGCGCGAAGTGCGCCAGATGTTGCCCGACACCTCGCTGATCGTGCTGTCGGCATCGCCGGCCTCCGACTACGAAGACCTGGCCCGTGAAGCCGGCGCCGACGCTTATGTCGAGAAATCGACGGGGCCGGCCCAGATTGCCAAGGTGCTGCGCGAGTTCCTGGCCGACGAGGTGGAAGATGAAAACGCGCCCACCATTCCCGACAAACTCTCCAAACGCCAGAAGCAACTGCTGAGCATGCTCGACCGGGGCCTGAGCAACCGGGACATTGCAGAACAGCTGCAGATCAGCGAACACACCGTCAAGGTCCACCTCTGGCGGCTGTTTCGCCGGCTCAACGTCAAGAGCCGGTCACAGGCCAGCCACCTGGCCCGCTCTGCGGGTCTGCTGGACCTGTAGGCACGGGCGCCACCTCAGGCGCCCAACGCCACACCCAGGCTGTCGGGATCCAGCACACCACCGCTGTTCTCGGCAACCTCTTTGCCGGTCTGTGTGTAAGCCGGCAGCATCAGCCGGAAAACACTGCCCTGGTTGGCGACCGAATGCAGCGCCAGCTGGTAGCCCATCAGGGTGGCCAGTTTGGACACAATGGTCAGCCCAAGACCCAGACTGTCTTCGGTGCCCTGGTGCTGAGAGACCCGGAAAAATTCTTGAAAAATCGCCTGCTGGTGCTCTCGGGCAATGCCCACACCCGTGTCCCACACCTCAAACACCAACATGTCTGAGCGGTGGCGCAACCCCAGCAACACCCCCCCTTGGTGGGTATGGCGCAAGGCGTTGGACACCAGGTTGCCCAGAATGCGCCGCAACACCACCGGATCGGCCCACAGCGTGGTCGGGCGGGCATGGGTGCGCAGCTTGAGCGACTTGCCCGCCGCCACCGGCTGAAACTGCAACACCACGTCTGCAAACAGCTGCTGCACATCCACATGCTGCAAGCGCAGCTTGTAGTTGCCGGCATCAATGCGCGTCAGGTCGAACAACGAGTCAAACAACTCGTTGATGGCCCGGGTGGACTGCAAAATGCGCGGCGCAATGTCGGGCGCCATTTCGGGCTCGGTGGCCAACCAGTCGGCGTACAGACTCAGGGCGTGCACCGGTTGGCGCAGGTCGTGGGCAGCCGATGCCAAAAAACGGTTTTTGGTGGCCACCGCACGCAAAGAGGCACGGGTTTGCTGGGTCAACGAGTCGATCAGCTCCTGGTTGAAAAACTGCAATTCCAGGCTGGCGCGGTGAACCTGGTGCAAGCGCTGACCCGCTGTGCGCAGCAACCGCCAGAAAATCAGGAGCAGGAAAGCCAGCGAAGCCACGTGCACAAAGCCCATGGTCGGCACAGTGCCCAGCAGCATGGGCACAGCCATGCCCAACAGCACCGAAACCACCAAGGCGTTGGTGTAGCAACGAAACACGGGCAGGTAGGCGCTGAACGCCGTCAACGACAGCAGTCCATGCCCAAGCACCACCAGACCGCACACCAGTTGGACCGACACGCTGGCTTGCAGAAAAGTCAGCCCTGTGGAGGCACCCCACAACACGCCCACCGCAGCCCAGGACCACGCGTAGCGCTGGATGAATTCCATGCGCGTGGCGCCCTCGGTGCTGTCGTAGCGCAACCGGTAGGTGACGATCATGCGGTAGCGGTAGGCCAGCAGGGCCAGCAGCAACGAGGTCCACACGACCAACGCCAGCGTGTGCACCTCGCCGGCCATCAGGTAGAGCATGATGGGCAAGGCCAGCACCGCCGAGAGCAGCGAAGACATGGCGTTGTCCATCAACACGTCAATCAGCTTCGAATCGACCCATTGGCGGCGGACCTCGGGAGAGGCTGGCACGTGCTGGTGGGTCGCAGGTTGGGTATCGACGAGCATATTGAGGTCACTAAACACAGGCATTCGCAGAATTCAGGCCCTGCAAGTCTGGTAGACTACGCGGCTTCTGACCTGAATCACACCCCGGAGAGGTGGCAGAGTGGTCGAATGTACCTGACTCGAAATCAGGCGTGGTAGCAATATCACCGAGGGTTCGAATCCCTCCCTCTCCGCCAATATGCAAAAAGGCCTGTTGCTCAATGTAGAGCAACAGGCCTTTTATATTTCAGCGCTGTGTCGCTATCGCCATGGCTTGACGTCCCAACTCGGCCATGGCCTGTGCCCGGATGTCGGACTCTTGCATCAAGCCCGCCACCCCGTGCGCGTGGACCGTGGTGCGGCTCCAGGTGAGGACGACCTGACCGTGCGTCTGCATCGCACCGGGGTCGGTCAACACGAGAATTTTCGACCGGTATATGGGCAGCGTCTCAAAACGCCACCCAGGCGTGGCGCACCAGCAGCGCCGAGAGCACCCACATCGTCGCGCCAATGAAGCCGTCCAGCAGCTGCCAGGCCTGTGGGCGGGCAAACCAGGGCGCCAGCCAGCGGGCACCAAAACCCAGCAGGCTGGCCGTGCTGGCCCCCGCCACAAACCAGCCTTGCAGAGCGCTGGGCTGTTGCGCACCGATGCTGCCCACCAGCAACACCGTGTCCAGGTACACATGCGGGTTGAGCAGGGTGAACGCGGCAGCCTGCGCCAGTGCGGCGGCACGGGGCAGTGCGTCGCCTGCGGGTGCGGCGTGCAGGCGGCTGGCTTGCCGAACCCGCCGCAGCGCCTGCCAGCCGTACCACGCCAGAAACACAGCGCCCGCCAGCGCCAGCACCTGGGCCAGCTGTGGCCGCTCGCCCAGGGCCTGAGCCATGCCCCAGACGCCAGCGGCGATCAGCACCGCGTCGGCAGCGCCACAGAACAGCACCACGCTGCCGACGTGTTCGCGGCGCAGCCCTTGCCGCAATACAAAGGCGTTTTGGGCGCCAATGGCCACGATCAGCCCGAAACCGAGCGCCAGGCCCTGCAGAAAAACCGGCCCTGCGGCCGTGGTGGGGTTGTAAATGGAAACCATGTACACAGCTTGCAGGCGCTGGGCCATGAAGGCAAGCCACATTGTGTTGATCCACATCAGCTCTGCGTCTTTCATGCTCGACTGCACCTCTTGGTTTGCGCTGGCTGCCGTGGTTCGGGAAGGCCGTTTTGAGCGCGCTGCACGTATGTGGCGGTGGCCATGGGCAGCGTCATGTCGACGATGGCGGCCTTGCTGGTGGCGTCAAGACAAGCTGCCCACCTCTGCAAAAACACGGCGCCCTAGCCCAGCGCCTGCCGGGGTTTTGCGAAGGCAGCACAAGCGCCACACCGCGCATCCCACGTGGTGTCTGGTGGTGCATTGAATGCGCTAAGCTGGCAAAAACACCATTTTCTTGGCCAGCAGCACCTCTCCACACATGCCTTACCAGCCCAAGCCCAAACCCTCCCGGGAGATTCACCCGAGAACAACCAGCGGGCAAGCCCAGAAGACCCGGACGCGCGCCGCGATCGTTCGGGCGGCCATTCCGGTGTTTGCCCACCATGGGCCAGACATTCCGGTGATCGACGATTTCGTGAAGGCCGCCGGGGTGTCGCGCGGCACCTTCTACAACTACTTCCAGACCACGCGCGACCTGCTGGACGCGGCGATGGAGCAAATCTCCAACGACCTGATCGAGACCATCATCCCGGCGGTGGCCGACGAAACCAACCCGGTGATCCGGCTGGCGACGGCGGCCCGGCTGTTTTACAGAAAGGCACGGCTCGACCCGGTGTTCCGCGCGTTTCTGGGCTCGGTGTCCGGGGTGGGGCATCTGGCCGTCACGCGCATGCACGTCGACCTGGAGGAAGCGATTGCAAAGGACCTGATCAAGGTGAAGGACATCGAGCTGGCCGAGGCGATCTCCATCGGGCTGATGGTGTTTGCCCTGCGCTCCTCCAACGTGGAGGCCGGCGGGCCGGAGCGGGCCCGCGAGGTGGTTCGCGCCATTCTCAACGCCCTGGGCGCAAACCCCGGGCTGATCGATCAGGCCATGCAGGTGCCCTTGCCACCCCCCACACCCCCGGGTAATCCCTAGCAGGTGTTTACACCTATATTGACGTTTTTGTCATTGACGAATGTGTCAATGTAAATAAACTTCCGCCATCGTCGCTGAAACGGTGCCCGGGTTGGGGCCCTGTTCCATGTACACCGGGTACGGCCCACGGGCGCGGCGAGGCAACCAGGAAGTGAAGATGGCGCAAGCCCAGTTTGTTGAGGGGACCACCCGCACCGGCGCGGCGTGGCGCATCGGTTACCGGGTGTCCGGCGCGGGTGAAGACGTGGTGCTGCTGCACGGCGGCGGACCGGGTGCCACCGGCGCGAGCAACTACAGCAAGAACATCGACGCCCTGTCGCGGCACTTCCGCTGCTGGGTGATCGACTTCCCCGGCTGGGGCAGCAGTTCCAAAAACCTGGATGCCTTCGGCGGGCTCGGCCCGTTTCACAACGGCGGTCGGGCGGTGCTGGCCTTCATGGACGCGATGGGCATTCTGCGGGCGCACCTGGTGGGCAATTCATTTGGCGGTTCGTCGGCGCTGTGCCTGGCCATGGACGCGCCCGACCGGGTGGGCAAGCTGGTGCTGATGGGGCCGGGCGGTGGCGTGGTGGCGGGCGCCACCGGTCCGACCGAGGGCATCAAACAGTTGCTGACCTACTACCTGGGCGACGGCCCCTCGCTCGGCAAGCTGCAGGCCTTCATCGGCAACCTGGTGCACGACCAGCGCCTGCTCACGCCGGAGCTGATCCGCCAGCGCTTCGAGGCCAGCAACGACCCCGAGATCCGGGCCAACCCGCCGCTGGTGCCGCCGCCCGGCGGCCCGGGCCAGGAAACCTTCATCAGCCTGGACCCGCGCCTGGCCTCGACGATGCACCGCGCGCTGTTCATCTGGGGCCTGCAGGACCGGGTGAACCCGGTGGCCGGGCTGGAGCCGTTCAAGGTGATGCCCAACGCCGACCACCTGCTGTTGACCAACTGCGGCCACTGGGCGCAGTGGGAACACCCGCAGCGCTTCAACGACGTGGTGACCAGCTTCTTGCTGCACGACGACTGACGCAGGGACGGCCTCGAAGCCGTCCACCAACTTCCCCCCGTCCTTGCACCGGGTCTTTGCGGACCCGGTGTGGGGCTTCCTTTACCCCCACAGGAGACAAATATGACCCCCACCATCCAAGAACTGGGCTACCTCGGCTTCGAGGTGTCCAACCTGCCGCGCTGGGAGCGCTTCGCCACCGAGGTCCTGGGCCTGGGCGTGAGCAGCGGCCCGCAGAACACCCGGCGCCTGCGCATGGACGCTGCGCCCGCGCGTTTCATCCTGAGCGAGGGCCCCGCCGACGACCTGGCGTTTGCCGGCTGGAAAGTGGGCTCCGCCGCCGAGGTGGATGCCTTTGCGCGCCACCTGGACAGCCAGGGCCTGAAAGGCACGCCGGGCACCGCCGACGAGCTGGACATTCGCCACGCCGAGCGCATGCTGCACTTCACCGACCCCGAGGGCAACCGCCACGAGGTCTATGCCGCCGCACCGTCGCAGGACGCGGCCTTCCGCTCCGACGTGGTGGCGTCCGGCTTCGTCACGGGCGCCGGTGGCGCGGGTCACGTGGTGTTCGAGGCCGACCACTACCCGGACACGATCGGATTCGCCCGCAACGTGCTGGGGGTCAAGCTCAGCGACCACATCTACCTGGAGCCTGCCCCGGGCGTGAAGATCGAGGTGTCGTTCTTCCACGCCAACGAGCGGCACCATTCGGTGGCCGTTGCCCCGCGCGCACCGATTCCCGGGCCAAAGAAACGCATCCACCACTTCATGGTCGAGGCGGCACAGGTGGCCGACGTGGGGCGCGCCCGCGACCGCTGCCTGGCCTTCGGCCTGCCGGTGGTGATGGACATCGGCCAGCACCCGAACGACCAGATGATCTCGTTCTACGCCCACTCACCGTCGGGCTTCCTGTTCGAGTTCGGCTGGGGCGGTGTGAAGGTGGACGACGCGACATGGAAGGCCGAGGCCTACGACCGCGTGAGCAACTGGGGGCACCGCCCGTATGGCGCCATGCCCGGTGAAGGCCCGGCCATGCCGGCCGCTGCGGTGGAGGTGGCCTGACATGAACACCACAGCCCACTTCGACGCCGACGTCGCCATCATCGGCTACGGCCCCAGCGGTCTGGCGGCCGCCCTGTGCCTGGGCCACTACGGCATTCGCACCATCGCGCTGGAGCGCGACCGGGCGATCTATCCCCGCGCCCGCGCGGTCACGGTGAACGACTGGACGATGCGCTGCTTCCAGTCGCTGGGACTGGACGAGGAACTGGCGCGCACCATGGACCCGACCGTGGCGCTGCGCTGGATCACCTACCAGGGTCACCAGATCACCCGCATGGACTTTCCGCCTTCGCGGCTGGGGCGGCACCCCACGTCCTACGCGATCTACCAGCCCGCGATGGAGGAGGTGTTGCGCCGCGCGAACGAGCGCCATGCCGAGCACGTTGACGTGCGCTTCGGCGTGGAAGTGACCGACGTGGTGCAGGACAGCGAGGGCGTGACGGTGACCTCGCGCGACCTCGGCACCGGGGAAACCCAGACGGTGCGTGCGCGCTACGTGCTCGCCTGCGACGGCGGCGGCAGCACCATGCGCGAGCGGCTGGGCATCCGGCTCATCGGCGAGACGCGCGAGGTGAAGTGGGTGGTGATCGACGCGCGGGTGAAGCGCTGGTGGCCCGAGCGGCACATCCTCACGTTCTGGTCCGACAAGCAGCGGCCGGTGGTGGACATTGCGCTGGCGCAGGGCAACCACCGCTGGGAGTTCCCGCTGGAGCCGCACGAGTCGGAAGACGATTTCAAGACGCACGAGCAGTTGTGGACGCTGCTGAACCCGCTGGGCGTGACACAGGACGATGTCGAGATCCACCAGCACGCGTTCTACCGCCACCACATCCGCCACGCCGAGCGCTGGCGCGAAGGGCGGGTGTTCCTGGTGGGAGACGCCGGCCACCTGATGCCGCCGTGGGCCGGATCGGGCATGCAGTCCGGCGTGCGCGATGCGTTCAACATCGCGTGGAAGCTGCGCGAGGTGCTGCGCGGCCGGCTGCCCGAAACGCTGCTCGACACCTACCAGGCCGAGCGCGAGCCGAACGTGGCCTTCTACACCGGCGTGGCGGTTCAACTGGGCCGCATCATCCAGCAGCAGCTCAGCGACGAAGAAATGGCGGCCATGGCGCCCAAGCCGGGCGAGCCGCCACCGGAGCCGCCCTTGCTGTGGAACCCCTGGTACGACGCGGGCTGGTTCCGCGGAGCCACGGCGCCGGACAGCGCGGTCGGCAAGATGATCCCGCAGCCCCGCGTGGCCGACGCGCGCGGCAGGCTGTGCTGGCTTGACGAGCTGCTGGGCGACGGCTTTGTGTTGCTGGGCGACGGGGTGAATCCCCGTACGGAACTGACGGCCGAAGAAAAGGCCGCCTGGGATGCCCTGGGTGCGCGCCATCTTTGTGTGCTCTCGCCCGAGCAACAGGGCCATGGCAGCGACGACGTGGTCGACCTTGACGGGACCCTGCTGGCCTGGATGCGCCGCTACGGCAGCAAGGTGCTGGCGGTGCGCCCGGACCGGTTCGTGGCGGCGGCCGACCGTTCCGGAATGGCACTGCCCGAGGCCGGCAGGCCTTGAACCGACCCCTCACCGCATCAGCAAGAAATCAACAACAGGAGACAAAACCATGAAGATCCATATTGCCCATCCGGCGCTGATGGCCGTGACCCTGGGCGTGGCCACATGGCTCACAGCGCCTGCGGCCAACGCGCAGTTGACCCACTGGCCTGCCAAGCCCATTCGCCTGGTGATTCCGTTCCCGGCGGGGGGTGGTCCCGAACGCACCATTCGCGCCGTCGCGGAGGGGCTGGGTCAAAGACTCGGGCAGCCGGTCGTGGTGGACTACAAGCCCGGAGCCTCGGGCAACATCGGCGCGGCCGAAACGGCCCGCTCGGCCGCTGACGGGTACACGTGGCTGCTGGCACAGGAGTCGATCGTCACCATCAACCCGCACATCTTCAAGAGCCTCGGCTACGAGCCAGAGAAGTTGTTTCCTGTGGCGCTTTTCGGCAGTTTCGTGAACGTGCTGACGTGCCATCCGGCGGTCGGTGTCCGGTCGGTGGCCGAACTGGTGGAGAAGGCGAAGGCCAAGCCCGGCAGCATCCGCTACGCCAGCAGCGGACCCGGTTCACCGGGGCATCTGGCCATGGAGATGTTCACCTCGGCGGCCAAGATCGATATGGTCCACATTCCCTACCGGGGACCCATGCCGGCTGTTCAGGATTTGCTCGGTGGCCACGTCGATTGCGGCTTCCTCGTGGCGTCCATCGTGGCGGAGTACGTCAAGAACAAGCGGTTGGTGGGGCTGGCCGGATCGGGGACGAAACCCTCGGCCTCGCTCAGCGACCTGCCCAATCTCTCCGATGCCGGCTATCGCGACGCCAACGCAACCTTCTGGCTGGGCATCTTTGGACCCACCGGCGTGGACCCGGACATCACGCGGAAATTCCACCAGGCATTGACCGAGACGGTGCGCAGCGAGCCCGTTCAGGCGGCCATGCTGGCCTCTGACACCCAGCCGGAGTCCACCACCCCAGCGCAAGCACGTCAGTTGCTGAACGAGACGTCCGCTCGCTGGGCATCTGTCGTCCAGCGCATCCACCTGAAGCTGGACTGACCATGGGAAAACCCAACTTCATCTACATCCTGGCAGACGACCTGGGGTACGCGGACCTGGGCTGTTGCGGCGCGAGAGATGCCTACAGCCGGACGACCGATGTGTCCCCCAACCTGGATCGCATGGCCGCGCAAGGCATGCGGTTCACGCGCGGCTACGCCAATTCCGCTGTCTGTTCCCCGACCCGCTTCGCCCTCATCACCGGGCGCTGGCAGTACCGGCTGCGAGGCGCGGCCGAGGAGCCGCTGGGCCCGGCCTACGGTGACAAGGTTCTCGGGCTCCCGCCCAGCCAGCCGACGCTGCCCTCCCTGTTGGCGGGGGCCGGCTATCGCACCGCCCTGGTGGGCAAATGGCACCTGGGCTACCCCCCGCACTTCGGTCCCCGCCAGTCGGGCTACCAGACCTACTTCGGCTACCACGGTGGCGGCGTGGACTACTTCGCGCACACCGGCCCACGCGGCGGGGCCGACCTGTGGGAGAACGAGACGCCCATCGAACGGGAGGGCTATCTCACCGATCTGCTCAGCCGCCAGGCCGTCGAATTCGTGGAGGCGCAGACGCCCGACCAGCCCTTTCTGTTGAGCCTGCACTACAGCGCGCCGCACTGGCCCTGGCTGACGCGCGACGACGCCGACGAGAGCCGGCACACGCGGGAACTGGGCTGGCACCCGGACGGCGGCTCGGTGGAGGTTTACCAAAAGATGATCCACCACATGGACGAAGGCATCGGCTGGCTGCTGGACGCGTTGGAGAAAAAAGGGCTGGCGCAGAACACGCTGATCGTCTTCACCAGCGACAACGGCGGCGAGCGCTTCTCCAACAACTGGCCGCTGTGTGGCGAGAAGATGGACCTGCTGGAGGGCGGTATCCGTGTGCCGCTGCTGGCGCGCTGGCCCGAGCGGATTCCGGCCGGTCTGGTGAGCGACTGTCCCAACCTGACGATGGACTGGACCGCGACCCTGTTGGCGGCCACTGGCGTCGCAGCCGATGCGGACCACCCGCTCGACGGCGTGGACCTGTTGCCGCTGTTTGCCGACGCTTCGTGGACCCGCCCGGGCGACCTCTGCTGGCGCATGAAGCACCGAAGCCAGCGCGCCCTGATCCGGGGCGACTGGAAGTACCTCCACCAGGACGGGCACGACTTTCTGTTCAATCTCGCCAGAGACGCGCGCGAGCGGGCCAACGTCGCCCGGCGATACCCGGAAAAGCTCGCCGAGCTGCGCGACGCCTGGCAAGCCTGGAACGCCAGCCTGCCCCCGATCCCGGACGACGCGCGCGTGTTCAAGCTGTTCCAGCCTGGAGACATGGCCGTGCCTTCGGGTGCGCATTGAAGGGCGCATGTGCATGAACCCCTTTCTTTTTTTCTTAACGTGAAAGTGATCCCTATGGATGCAGATTCCCATGCAGTGGTGGCGAAGGTCTTGCGAACAGCCCGGGCGACGCGCACGCCCATTGCCCCGGTTTCTTCAACGCACGGCATCGAGGGCCTGGAGGCCGCCTATGCCGTGGCCGACCTCAACACCCAGGCGCGTCTGGCCGAAGGGCAGCGCATCGTCGGACTCAAGGTCGGGTTGACCTCCAAGGCCGTGCAAGAGCAACTGGGGGTCGATCAGCCCGATTTCGGCGTGCTGTTCGACGACATGGAATACCTCAGTGGCCAAGACGTGCCCACCAACCGGCTCATGCAGCCCAAGATCGAGGCCGAAATCGCCTTCGTCGTCGGGAGCGATCTGGCCGGCACCACGCCAAGCTACGCCGAATTCCTGGCCTGCCTGGTCTATGCGCTGCCCGCGCTGGAAATCGTCGACAGCGCCATCGCCGACTGGAATATCCGCCTGGTCGACACGGTGGCAGACAACGCCTCCTGCGGGGTGTACGTGCTGGGCGACCAACCGGTGTTGCTGGGACAGCTCTCACTGGGCGACCTGGGCATGTGCTTGACCAAAAATGGCACAACGGCGTCCGTCGGAACCGGCTCCGCCTGCCTGGGGCATCCGCTGCGGGCGGCGTATTGGCTGGCCTGCGTCATGGCTGCGCGTGGTCAAGGGCTCAAGGCCGGCCAGGTGATTCTCTCCGGCGCACTTGGCCCCATGGTGCCCGTCGCTGCAGGCGACCACATCCACGCCCAGATCGGGGCGCTGGGCAGCGTGAGCTGCCGCATGGTCTGACTCCCTTCACCCAGAATTCTTATGACCCGAAAACTCAAAGCCGCCATCATCGGCAGCGGCAACATCGGCACGGACCTGATGATCAAGATCCTGCGCCACGGCCAGCGCATCGAAATGGGCGCCATGGTCGGCATCGACGCGGCCTCCGACGGCCTGGCCCGCGCTGCTCGCCTGGGCGTGGCGACCACGCACGAAGGCGTGGCCGGCCTGACCCGTCTGCCCGAATTCGCCGACATCGACATCGTGTTCGATGCCACCAGCGCCAGCGCCCATGTGCAGAACGACGCCTACTTGCGCAGCCTGAAGCCCGGCATCCGCCTGATCGACCTGACGCCCGCGGCCATCGGCCCGTATTGCATCCCGGTGGTCAACGGTGAGGACCATCTCGACGCGCTCAATGTGAACATGGTCACCTGCGGGGGCCAGGCCACCATTCCCATGGTGGCCGCAGTCTCGCGCGTGGCCCGGGTGCACTACGGCGAGATCGTCGCCAGCATCTCCAGCAAGAGCGCCGGCCCCGGCACGCGCGCCAACATCGACGAGTTCACCGAGACCACGTCCAAGGCCATCGAGGTGGTGGGCGGTGCCGCCAAGGGCAAGGCCATCATCGTGCTGAACCCGGCCGAGCCGCCGCTGATCATGCGCGACACGGTCTACACGCTGAGCGACTTCGCCGATGAAGCGGCCATTGCCGATTCGATTCAGCGCATGGCCGCCGACGTGCAGGCCTATGTGCCGGGCTACCGCCTCAAGCAGAAAGTGCAGTTCGACCGCATCGAAGGCCTGAACATCCCGGGCGTGGGCAAGAACCTGAGCGGCCTCAAGACCTCGGTGTTCCTGGAGGTCGAAGGCGCGGCCCACTACCTGCCGGCCTACGCCGGCAACCTCGACATCATGACCAGCGCCGCGCTGCGCACGGCCGAGCACATGGCCGCCCGCATGCTGGCCGCCGCCGTGGCCGCCTGAAGGAACAACACATGACCAGCAAGAAGATTTACATCTCCGACGTCACCCTGCGCGACGGCAGCCACGCGATCCGCCACCAGTACAGCGTGGCGCAGGCCATGCAGATCGCCCAGGCACTCGACGACGCCAAGGTCGACTCCATCGAAGTGGCGCACGGCG
>Ga0209066_10003554_pt1 | contig 17680 bp, 14 predicted proteins | sample All_14_2_FD_187198 | JGI IMG/M metagenome (GOLD analysis project Ga0209066, IMG submission 187198) | Freshwater microbial communities in response to fracking from Pennsylvania, USA - Allegheny Zone_MetaG_DW_15 (SPAdes) (version 2) ... | reverse complement strand
GGTTTGTCATGTTTAGTGAAAAAGTAACGGATTATTTACATTACCTTAATTTTGAGAAAAGGTATTCGGCACATACTATTGATGCCTACCGCCGTGATATAACCCAATTCGCCGAATATCTTGGCACAGAGTATGCTATAACTGATCCCCGTACAGTTTCCCATTTTCATATCAGAGGTTGGCTTGCTGCCAGAAAAGAGGCAGATGAAGCTGCCCGCACACTGAACCGTAAACTGGCTGGTGTAAGTTCTTTTTACCGTTTTCTTCGTAAAACAGGTTTTACCGACATTGATCCGGTGAGGAAACTACATGCGCAGCGTTTACCCGCCCGCCTGCCCGTACATCTCAGAGAGGCTGAAGCAGAGCATTTACTGGAGGAAGTGACATTTCAGGAAGGTTTCGCCGGATTTACAGATAGGCTTATATGTGAGCTGCTTTATGCTACCGGTATGCGCCGGGCTGAGTTGCTTTATGCAAAGGAGCAGGATATAGAATGGTCGCTGAAACAGATACGTGTGCTGGGAAAAGGAGGAAAAGAGCGACTTATACCTTTGAGCACAGCTCTGCTGGATACATTACGTGACTACATAGCTGAAAAGAGAAAACAGGAAGTGTATGACAGCACTGCATTGCTGAATCTGAAGAATGGTAAGCCACTTTATGCAGGCTATATTTACAGGGTAGTACGTGAGCACCTGCAGTATAGTACTACATTATCAAAGAAAAGCCCGCATGTGCTGCGGCATTCCTTTGCCACGCATCTGCTGAATAATGGTGCTAATATACAGGCTATAAAAGACCTGCTGGGTCATAGCAGTCTTGCTGCCACACAGATATACACGCACAATAGTATTGATAAACTTAAAGAAATACACAGACAAAATCATCCCCGTGGATGAGATTATTTAACCAATAAATGAAAACTTATGAATGTACAAATCAGAACAGTGCATTTTGATGCCGACGCAAAACTTCTTGACCATGTTAATGCCAAGATAGAGAAGCTCAGGACGTTTCATGACAAAATTATATCGGCGGAAGTATACCTGAAGCTGGATAATCTTTCACAGCAGGTTAGAGATAAGGTTGCCGAGATAAAGATACATGTACCGAAACACTCCTACTTTGTGAAGCATCAGAGCAAGACCTTTGAACAGTCTTTTGATCTTGCATTTGACTCTCTGGTAAACCAGGTGAAAAGACAGAAGGAGAAGCATGCTACGGCTTCATATTAACAATCAGCAACCGGCACTTGTGCCGTCACAATAAAAACGACAATAGGCCACCGGAAGGGTGGCCTATTGTCGTTTAATGCTATTGGATCGTGGCTCTGTTACCACATGTTCATTTTATTTCTTAAGGTATTGGGCACTCCGTTTTTATGCAGCAGTATCGCTGTTGTTTTATAGCGTACATAGTTTTTGGTTACATAAAGGTAGCCCTTGTAGTCGTTCTTTTCTCCCCATGAATTTTTTACGATGTAGTATTTACGGCCATTCTGGTCGGCAGCGAGACCTACTATATGCATGCCATGGTCATCGGTCGTTTCATAATTGTCAAATGCCATCTGACGCATTTCGGGAGTGATAGTACGTTCCCATTTAGGGCCATCAAACATGTATTTCTTTTCAGAGTCATTCATGTCTTCATAATCTTTTTCCGGTACATAGGCTACGCCATTCTTCCAGCTAAAGTATTTTTCACTTACGTCTGTAGCCCATCCTACTGTAAAGCCCTTGTTCAGTGCATTGTCTATGATGTCTGTTAAGTCATCCATTTGCACGTTATACACCCGGTCAAATGACCAGTTGTCAGGTACCATGAGCATCGTTTTTTTATAGTACGGTGCGTTAGTTACTGAGGTAAGCTCTACATAATCTTCAGGGTGTATACCTACACGCAGGCGGGCAAAGCTTTCTGGTGTATAGGTAGAATTATTCCATTTGAACTTGTACGGTACTTCTCCCAGGTAAGAGTCCAATACTTCAGTATATGCTTTTTTCCATGATGGTGTCAGTTTACCGTTAGGATTAGAAACAACAGCATCAAGCATAGATTTAAGTATAGCCTGCATTTCTGCAAACTTGTTTTTGGTAGTGCCATAATGCAGCCCGGTGTACACTTCCTGAGGTATGGCACCATATTTTGCATACATATTGATAACATCGTGCAGGGCACCACCGTCTCCCCATGCTACAGAGCCGTGCATGCGTACATAATTGTCAGCTTTTTCCTGGTATACGCAGCGTGCACTGTAAATAGGAGCAAGCTCTATAGGCTCTTTGCCCATGCGCATCATTTCACTTTCTATGAAGGAGTTGGTACTATAGCTCCAGCACGTACCCGAACTTGCCTGGTTTTTTACGCAAGTGCGCTCAAGATCTATGAGGTGGTGAAACTTATATTTATTACCAGCATCTGCTTTCTTTTTGCCGGAGTGGCTTATGTTGGTATAACTTCTGTTTGATTCCAGTTTTTTTATCAGATCGTCCTGCGCATGTGCCAGAACGGGAAGCATGGCGATGGCAAGTATAGTAGCCTTTCTCATTTGTGGTTAGCTGATTTGTGTAAAAATAGAATTAAATGTATAAAAAAGAAACGGGGTAAGTCGTAAATCACCCTTTTACAGCATTGCTTTGTATCCATAATTGTGTAGCAGGGCCTTCCGAAAACAGGAGGTCGAGAATACTGAGACCGGGAATAAATCCGAGCCTGTCCTGAAATATCTGGTAGTAGGGTGGGGCCGGGGCATCAAATCTTTTCAACATCCGAAGGTCTGTAGCATCAGGATATAGTGGCAGATAATGTGTTGTGTATTCCAATGCCATATTAATATTGAGCTGAGTGAGGCACCATTTCAGAGAATCATGACAGAATTCAGTAAGCAAATCATACCGCTGCGAAAACAGTGTATATAATGAAGGCTCATAGTGTGCAAAAAACGGTGAGCGGTTATAGACTGATGTAATAGTACGCCAGTGCTGTATCTGCCAGTTGTACGAATTGGCAATGTGGATATCTTTCATTGCGGTACGTTGCTCCCTCCCTTTTACCAGCGGTATGGATAACATGATACTGTTATTGGCACCACTAATGCGATAACGGTTACGGTCAGACATTTTGCCGAAATGTTCATGGCCATCAATGACCACAACATCGGCACCGGCAGTAATTTGCCACCAGCCTACAGAGGGGAAAGGGGCATAAGGAGAAACAATCTGCATTATGTATGCAAATTTAGCACATGCCGCATATAACAACTAATACACCTCTTTTACGTGCAATTAAGCTTTTCCTTCCAGCTCCTGTAATGACTGATCGGTCTGAGCAACCAGTATTTCTATGTGCTCATAAACACCATCAGTACCCGCAGCACACATCTGCTCTATCTGAGACGCGAGTTCACCGGTACGCTTCATACCCATTATCAGCCAGTTGGGCTTGAAAGCATGTATACGCGATGCTATTTCTTTCATGTCTTTTGCCTCCACAGCATCCTGCAGTTTTGTTTTGAAAGCAGGAACTCCTTTCAGGTACATGCCAATGTACTTCTTTATTCGCTTTTCATCTCCTTCGCAGAATTTGTGGAGGTAGGCAGGATCTGTTATCATATTAGGATCACTTTCTGGTGGTGGTGCAACGTTTACCGGCTCAGCCGCAGGTTTCTTTTTGCGTGCCGACGGCGGCGGTGGGTTGTCTTTTCGTCCTGTAAGTTCTGCCATGGTGCTTATTAGTTGCCATGGTTTGAATGGTTTTGGAACATAGGAATTCATTCCGCTTTCCAGACATTTTTCAATGTCATTACGCAGCGTACTGGCTGTAAGGGCAATGATAGGGACTTTGTTTTTGGGCTCAGGTAGCTGGCGTATAGCTTTTGTAGAGTCATGTCCGTTCATCACCGGCATCTGTACATCCATCAGTACTACGTCATAATCTTTGTCCCGCACGGCCATCCATGCTTCCTCACCGTTAGTAACGTTATCTATCTCTACATCTGCTTTGAGTGCCAGCGTTTCATTTACTACAATCCGGTTATACTCATTATCATCTGCTACCAGTATTCTAAGCCCGTTAAGGATACTTCCGTCAGCTTTTTTCTCAGCAGCAACCCGCTGTGCCAGTTTTTCGGGCGAGCCAACCGGGTACTTAATAGTGAAATGGAATGTAGTGCCACTTCCTAAAACACTCTCCACAGCTATGGTGCCTCCATGCAGCTCTACAAGCTGACGGGATATGGAAAGCCCCAACCCTGTACCCCCATATTTACGTGTGTCAGATGCATTGACCTGTGCAAAATTGGCAAACAGGTTTCCCACTTTATCGGGAGGGATGCCTATACCTGTGTCAATAACAGCAAATCTTACAGACACATATTCTTCTCCCTGCTCTACCTGTTTCAACTCTATCTGTACACTGCCACGCTCAGTAAATTTTATAGCATTACCACCTATGTTTATCAGAACCTGATTGAGCCTGAATGGGTCACCTATTACAACGTCTGTGACATCTTTATGAATATCTACCAATAACTGAAGGCCCTTTTCATCGGCTTTGTGTGCCAGAGTATCTTTGACCTGTGTCACCATATCGCGCAGTGAGAAGTCAATCTTTTCCAGCTCCATTTTTCCCGCCTCAATTTTGGAGAGGTCCAGGATATCATTAATGATATGAAGTAATACCTCTGCCGACTTGCTGATAGCTTTCAGATAATCGATCTGATCGGTACGTGGCTGTTTCTGAAGCAGAATATCCGTCATGCCACTTACCGCATTCATAGGTGTGCGTATCTCGTGGCTCATATTGGCCAGGAACAGCTGTTTGAATTTTTCTGAATTTTCGGCTCGTATCCGTTGCTTGTCGGCGTTTTCTTTCTCTGCAGCAATCTGTCTGTTCTTTTCTTCCAGCATCAACTTATTGCGATGCATCAGCTTATTACGGTTGAACATTCCTACAAGCAACAATACGAGCATTACCAGTCCCGCCAGATAGAAAATACGTTCTCTTTTTGCGGCATTTACCAGCGCTGTTTTTTTATCCAGTTCGGCTTTGGCAACTGCCGCCTGAGCTTCAACTGCTGCCTGCTTCTTTTCGTATTCAAAGGCAATCTGTTTCTGTTTGATTTCCTCTTCCATACGCAGCTGTTCCCGTTCCCTTTCTGATGTAGCCGCCGCCTGCTTCATTTCGTATTCATGCTGCAAAGCGCTCAATTGTAATTCTTTCTGAAAGGCCATTTCTTTCTGCTGCCCTTCCTGGCGTAGTGTTTCCTGTTTTTTATCAAAGACATACTGCATGTCTTTTCTGGCTACTGCATTACTTTTTTCCTGGTTGTACATACTTTCCAGGTAGGTGTTATGTTGTTTGTAGCTTTCGCGTGAGCCATCCTTATCGCCCTGGCGGTACTGCACCTGGGAAAGATGTTCGTATGCCTGTGCCAGCATGTCATAGTCGCCGGTTTCTTTCAGTACATCAGTAGCGTGAGACAGGTACCAGAATGCACGTTGTAGTTTATCGTCGTCACTGAGCGTACTTAGAGAATCGGGCATAGCTGCCTTTCCTTTATTCTCTACAAGAGCCTGATAGCATTTACCCAGATATGCCTGCACGGTTCCGGATATGCTTTTGTCTCCCATGTCATCGGCAAGTTTCAACGCACGGTACAGGTAGGGTATAGCCTGAGGGTGATTTCCCATGCTTATATACACTTCTCCTATGTTTTGAAGATTGGTAGCCACCAATGCTTTTTTACCGGTTTCTTCAGCCAGCTTCAGTGATTTCAGATAGCTGTCCTGCGCTCTGGGATAGTCTTTCTGAGTATTATAAATGTCTCCAGCTTTACTGAGGGAGAGCGCAATGCCTGCACGGTCATTTATAGCTTCATAAAACTTCTGAGCCTGCAGCGCATAGTCCAGTGCCTGAGCATAATTTGCCTGGCTGGCATACACTGCGCTTATGCTGATTAGATTTTCTGCCACTATCCGTTTATCACTGGCCGACTCTCCTTTACCCATCGCGAGTTTAAAATATTCAACGGCTTTAGCATAGTCGCGGCGCATATGGTATGTACTACCTATGTCAGAAAGCAGTTCGGCAGCTTCTTTTGGGTCGCCGAAGGTTTCGGTGACTTTAAGACATCGGGTGTAGTAATCTATTGCTTTGGGGTAGTCGCGCAGTTTGTATGAGTAAACATTGCCAATGTTACGGAGTGCAATAGCCTGACCATGCTTATTGCCTGTTTCCTCTGCCGCTTTCAGGCCTTTCAGATACAGGTCTATGGCTTTATTATATTCTCTTTTGTAGCTGAGGCAGTTGCCGGCAGTGTTGGCCAGTTTAAAAATACCATGTTTCCAGCCGAGTCTTCCGGCAAGGTCCAGTCCCTGCTGGCTGTAATTAATTGCTTTATCAGTAGCTGAGCCAAAATAGGCATTGGCTATCTGGTACAGCATATTTACCTTGTTGGTATCTTCTTTTGCTCTGGGTAGTGCTGTTACCAGAGAATCCACATACCGTTTTCTTTGCGCCGATGCAGGCATCGTAGCGAGACCGGCTAGCAGCAAAAACAGAATAAAGAAAGAGTTGCGTTTCATGCAGTATTTCTGAGTGGGTTTTTAAGAAATCTTCTATACTGAATATAGTGTATCACAAGGATGTGAACCGCATTCCGGATGGGCCCCGGCAGCACAGATTTCATGGTCACAAAAACAGGCTCCGAAAAGCGGCACTTCTAAGTTAGCGCCACATCTCTTTTTATCGTTCTAACCTATAACAAACTTAACATTTATTTGTTGTTATTCAATATATTTTGCAAATTGTTTATCCGGTTACAGGGCTTATTAATTATTGGTAATCAGGCGTGTTTTCAGAAAAAAAAGCGTGCAGATATGTTGCTTTCTGGCACACTTATTGCGAAGCATATTCTCTGAAAATGTTTAAAAAACAAACAGTATGAAGTTATTAATTCCTATCCTTGCACTCTCCGTGATGAGTGTTAGTTGTAACAAAGAAAGACCCTCCTCTCCCCATTCTCCTTATTCGCCAGGAAGGGTTTATACAGGACGTGTTATTGTAGACATGTGTGGTAATATTGCTGTACAGTTCACAGATGGAACCCCTAAAGGCCAGATGGGCTGGAGTGATGGCACACGTACGTACGATAATATTTTCAAAGTAGCCAATTCCTGTACGTGGAGAGGTGATGCCGCAAGGGAAGATGTAAGGTTCCGCTTTGTGTCAGAGGAGGCACAAGACTGTTATGTTTGTGCTGTGTTTGTACCATTACCAGATACAGCTTACAGTATTCAGGTAATAGATTAAGTGAAAATTTCTTGTGAATATTCAGATTGTATTTCTGTTCTTGTAATCATCCATACATTAACCGGCTGCTCAAAGTTCAGGTATCCGGGAGTTGTTGTTACTTGCTGTAGCAATGTAAAGCCCGCCAGTGCAAGCGTTTTGTTAGGAGCTGTATTGTGTGCATAGGGTCGGCAGTATAGTCGCTGCAGACTAAATGTTTTAAAGAATAAAGGGATACTCATTTTCACAAGAGCTGTGCCTGCACCTTTGTGTCTGGTTTCCGGATGCCAGAGGTGCAGGTGCATTTCAGCCACGCTGCCGGGTGTTATCTGATTGATATTGCAATGCCCTACAGGGTTTCCGTCTATTTCCCATATCAGACACCAAGATTGTTTTTGTTCTATAGGTGTATGGAGTTGATTAGTGAGCAGTTCGTGCCATTCATGAGCCGGGAGCATACGTGCAGGATCGGCCCCCATTCCCAGCAGATACTCGGCCGGGGCTGATGTCCAGTAGTCAGCAATAAGTGGGATGTCAGATGCGTGCATCTCACGTACAGAAAGTTGCATATGAGTAGCGTGCTATCTGTTGATAACTATTTTACGGTGAATCTGTCCCCGGGCTGTTGACACTATTACATAATATATGCCTGATGGCAGGTGCGCCGGCAGATCTACTCTTGTTTCTGACAGCGTTTTCATTAATACCATTTGCCCCAGTTGGTTGTATAGTCTCACCTCATCGGTTGGCATTGCTCCGTTTATATTCAGGTAGTCGTGCGCGGGGTTAGGTATGATAGATATTTTACTCCCGGTTATGCTGGTTACAGCAACTGCTGGTACTACTACTATGTTACTGCATACGGTGTCTGTACATACCCTGCCATTGGGGCGGGTAGCAGATAAGCACAGGCATACGGTATATGTACCGGCAGAAGAAAATGTGTGACTGGGATTGTGTGCAGAAGATGTGTCATCGGTTCCGGATGAAGGGTCGCCAAACTTCCATAGCCACGATATAGTATCACCGGTATTAGCATTGAGTGTATCTGTGAAAGATACGTCATAGCCTATTGTATCGTAGCTATATCCCCATGAGGCAGCAACTTTACCACATTTATCGTTTACAAAAGCAAGGTCACTTATTAGTATGGAGCCGGCGGCAGACTGGTCAAAAAGGAATTTAACTTTCCTTACCCGTGAGCGGTCTATACCCGTAAAGCTGCTTACAGGGATACGTATGGTATTGAACATTACCTTAGGTAGCTGTGATGTATGTGTACCTGGCGGATAGTACAATGCATAGCTGTGGTCATGTACCTTCTGGCTGGCAATGTCACCTGCAGAATCAATGAGTTGTACTGTGTAATCCAGATTCAGCCCGGTGACACATTCATTATACCTTAGTGCGGCACGAAACTGTATTGCATCTACCCATGTAAGGTCCTGCAGCGTATCAGGAATATCATTCTGGTACCAGTCGGTAGCATTGTCCCATCTTAACCCCATCTGCGCCAGACCTGCAATGGATGAGGTGCCTTTATGGGGCTCTTTTGATGCAGATGTTGATATGCCGCAGGCTGGTATTGTAAGGCCACCACCACATATGCCGGATGATACAAGCCCCGAAGCAGAAACTGCTTCATTCATAGTATTCACAGTTTCATTGAGTACTGTATCAATTCTGTTTATGTCGCGGCGGTCCATGCGGCCGGGATGATAGGACACATATACATTTGAGGTATCGAGCATTGAGGATACAGGTGGAATCAGGTCGCGTGTTTCCAGTATGGGGGCAAACTGTTCTTCGCCACCTACATACATACGGAAGAATGCAGCAGCATAGCTGTTATATGCTGCTTTCTGAGTAGTAGTATCATAGCGCCTGTTGGTAGGCGAGGCTGTACCGCAGTATGCATTACCAGAGCCGTATATACTATTCCAGTCGTCAGATGTACCTGCCACGTAGGAGCCGGGCGTCCATACTGTATTATAAAAGTTATGATTGGCGCCCATCATCAGCACATTGTGCCTTGGAGATTCATCGGTAAGGTCAGAGTATCTGCTATCGTCATAGAAATGCACACCCTGCAGATTGGATACGTCGCCATCGCAATAAGGAGCTATGTTCATCAGTGCAATACCGTTCAGTACTTTACGCCTGAAATCTACCGGTGCCAGTGTAATTACCGCTTTTACGCCGTATGGGCTTCCCAGTGCACGATTGTGCAGTGCATGAAATACAACTCCCTCACCACCACGTGAGTGCCCCATTGTACCAATGTGTTGAAGGTCAAATTTTCCTACAAGTGCAGTGCCTAAAAATGGTGTAAGTGGCGATGCGGCACCGGTATTATAAGCGTTGATTAAGTCCAGATGGTATTGTACCAACTGGCCACGCGCCGGCATCCCTCTTGTAGTGAGGCTATTGTCTATAGCATTGATGGCATTGCAGGAGATAGAAACAACTATGTAGCCATGACTTGCCATGAAACGTGCATGATAGTCGTACCCCTGAAAGCTTTCAATAGACCGCCTGCCTGATGGACACGGCCATGCCAGGCTGGAACTGAATGTAGTAGTATCATAGCAGGTAGAGTGCCTCCCGTGCAGCAATACGATAACCGGATATGGCCCTCCGGTAAGTGCTGTAGGGTAATGGACAGATGCTCTGGCCTCGGCAGGAGACGGCAGACTGTCAAGTACGGCAGCAAGGTCGCCCAGATTATATTCTGCTTTGGTAACCGCAAGCGTTCCTGGTATACCGGGGTCGGGCGTGGTCTGGGCGTATGCAGTAGTGAAAAAGGTAGCTGCCAGAAGATACAGGAAGGCAGTGAGGAATGTATAATGTCTTGTCATCAGAAGCTCGTTAGGAGGTTATATAAAAGACCTATGGTTTCAACATTTTCTTATTAAGCTTACCCAGAGACCAGCACGGGCAGAAATTTTCCCGGCACAGTGCTTCTACTGTCATACCATCCGGTACTTCCAGTTCGCCATATGACAGGTACATTGCGGTTCCATTCACTGTATTTTCAAAGTCCTGTAGCGGTATAAAAAAGTTTATTATTCCTGAGCCATCTTCATTAATCTGTTCACTTAGCTCATAACGGTTGTTTCCTATGTAGAGCATGTACACATTGTTACCTACATAAAAATCGCGTTTCGAAGAAACTGTGATTACCACGGTTTCTTTTTCTTTATGGCTTATACTACTTATTCTGGCTTTTTGTTTTTCCTGTCCCTTTACTTCCTGTGCGGAAATAAAGGATAACATAACTATGAGTAATACGATAATATGCTTCATGATACGATTATGATATACACAAATATAACTAAACGAATTAAGGAATGGTATATGTTGTGTCTGATAGATAAAAGAAAGGGCAACCCACTCAGGATTGCCCATATGACCGAAAATGATATTAATAGTATATCAACGGTGTGTGCGATAGCCATGATGGTGCCCATGATGGTGCGGATGACGATAGCCTGCATAATAGCGGTGCCTGGGCGCATAATGACGATTGCCATAATATACTACGCGGGCTGGTGGTGCACACCATGCGGGGCGACTATAATACATAACTCTGGCTGGTGGTACGCACCTTACAGCAGGGCGCGGAGCACAATAGCGTACAGATACGCACTGTGCAGAAACAGAAGTAGCAGAGGAAAATGATAGTGCTACTGCTACTATAGCCGGAAACAGGATGCTTAACTTCATAGGTTATTGTTTTGGTTACAGAATTATAGACTGATATTTTATTCATGGGTTTAATTGTGTCACAGATTTTTTTACCATTCACCACAGAGTGTTGCAGAAGCCTGAAAAATGCAATACATTGAGCATAGTTAATGTACCCATTTACACCCGGTTATTAATATGAATACCAAAGTGTCTTTATCGTGGCAGAAAATAGCAATAGTAATAGCTATTGCTGTAATAACATTTTTCTGTTTCCGCTACACGCTGGGTAACCAGTTTACCAATTGGGATGATGATTATTATGTTACTAACAACAAGTATATCACTGCATTTACTCCAGAGAACCTGAAAGTTATTTTTACAAAAGACATTACTAAGAATAACTTTCACCCACTCTGTATCTTATCTCTGGCGGTCAACTATCACTTTGCCGGTCTGGAGCCATGGTCTTATTATTTTACCAATATTCTTATCCATATAGTAAATGCGATACTGGTATTTGTATTGTTTCTGCGTATATGCAGGAGACTCAATGCCGGTGAGCTGGCAGGTATGGTTACAGCCTCGTTTGGTTCATTATGGTTTGCCGTACATCCCATGCATGTAGAGTCTGTGGCATGGATTGCAGAGCGGAAGGATGTATTGTACACTATGTTTTATTTGATGGGGCTGCTTACTTACATCAGGTATATGGATACTGCACAGCGTAAATGGTATGTGTATACTTTTCTGCTTTTCCTTGCTTCCTGTCTCTCCAAGCCAATGGCTGTGGTTTTTCCTATGTCATTACTCTGTATGGATATGCTATGGCAACGTAAGGGAGTGATGCAGTTAATTACAGAGAAACTGCTCTTTTTTGTTTTTTCATTACTTGTAGGTGTAGCGGCATTTTACACACAAAGCCGCACCGGGGCTGTTGCAGCATTCAGCACGCTCACCATTGCCGAGCGGTTCATGTTTGCCGGCTATGGTTTTATTATGTACATAGTGAAGCTATTCTATCCGGTACATCTGTCTACATTTTACCCATATCCTTATCGTTATATAACCGGAGAGTTGCCTGTGGTTTATTATGCAGCACCTTTTATTGCTGTATTTGTGGCGGGCTTTCCTGCATGGTTGCTATACCGGATCAGAAGTCCATGGTTCAGAATATTTGTATTTGGCATGGGCTTTTTCATAGTTAATATTGTTTTTGTACTTCAGTTCATTTCTGTAGGTGCAGCCATCATGGCAGACAGGTATTCTTATGTGGCTTATATAGGTCTTCTGTTTCTTGTTTCAATGGGCGCAGGGCAGTTGTTCCAAATCATGTCACGGGTACGTGTGGCACTTATTGCTTTATTGCTATTGCTGTCAGGCGGCCTGGCATGGGCTTGTGCCGAGCGTACACATGTATGGTATAACTCTGAAACATTGCTTACCAATGCCATAGAAGAATACCCATATGGTGCATTATTATCTTATAAATGGCGTGGACATTATTACCTGGGGGCAGGTGAGCTGGATAAAGCAATGAAAGATTATTCTTTTCTGGCTTCCATCAATGCTGCTGATGATAAGGTGCTGGCCAATATGGAACGGATAAAAGTAATGAAGACCATGCAGCAGGCTACACCCCTGCAGCAAATGGCAGAAGGGGGAGATGGCTACAAGCTTTACGTAGATACAGTATTGGCTCAGGTAGCAGCAGGTGATTCCATTGCTGCGCTGCGTAGTTATGTGTCTGCACTGCGCATAAATCCACGGGCTGCAGAGCAGGCTCTTGCAGCCAAAGCTGATAATATGGTGCAAATGCAGCAATACAAACCGGCTGTAATACTATATAACCTGCTGCTGAAGATAAATACCTCCAATCCATTCTATTATTTTTTAAGGGGCTGTGCATACTTCGGTATCGGTGAGATGAATGTAGCTGTTAATGACTGGGAGGTTGCCGTAGGGATGCATTCAAAAGATGTACAGCAATCAGCTGCATATAACCTCAGTGTTGCTTATGATTCATTAGGCAACAGCAGCAAGGCATATTATTATGTGCAGCGTGCACAGGAGCTGGGATATAAGCCGGCACCTGAGTATGTGCAGAAACTGAAAAACAAAAAAGAAGGTAAACGCTGAGATAAAGATGGAGCCACTGAAGAATATGTTCAATACGGCTTTTCTGGAGCAGGTAGGAGCTGCTGCAGAAATGGTATTGGAAGATTTTGATAAGACAGTATTTCTTAAAGCAGTTTTTGCAGGTAATTGGGAGCAGCTGGAGCTGAAACAACGTATTCGCCGTATCAGTACGGTACTGCATGATATGTTCAGTGGCGATTATACTCAGGATATTCATAGTCTGCTGGCCCTCACAGAAGAATTACATCGCCGGGCTGGTCGCGACAATACGTTTGAGTATATGTTTCTGCCCGACTATATAGAGCAGTATGGGACATTACACCCACGTGAGTCACTAAAGGCAATGGAACGCATTACCATTCTTGTAAGTTGTGAGTATGCTATCCGTCCGTTTCTCATACAGGACTTAAAAGGTACACTTGCTGTGATGAAAAAATGGACGGGACATGAGCATGCATCTGTACGGAGGTTGGCTACTGAGGGCTGCAGACCGCGATTGCCATGGGGAATGGCATTACCGGCACTGAAAAAAGATCCTGCACCCATAATACCAATACTGGAGTCATTAAAGCTGGATGAGTCAGAGTTCGTGCGCCGGAGTGTGGCCAATAATCTGAATGATATTGCTAAGGATAACCCCGATGTTGTGCTGGAGCTGGCCACGAGATGGCAGGGAATAAGTGAAGACACAGACAGACTGATAAAACATGCAAGCAGAACATTACTTAAGCGTGCCGATGCACGGGCTCTCGGCCTTTTTGGTATCTCTCAGAATATCAGCCATACAATATTGCACCTTTCTTTAGTGTCAGAAAGAATAAAAGTAGGGGAGTACCTTGAATTCAGTTTCCTGCTGGAGAATAGAGATGAGGTAACGGCAGATTTCAGGGTAGAGTATGCCATACATTATTGTAAGGCCGGAGGAAAGACTGGCAGAAAAGTTTTTAAGATAACTGAGAACAGATATGCACCCGGGAAACCTGTTTCTTTTAGCCGTCGGCAGTCATTTGCCGATATGACTACCCGAAAGCATTATGCAGGGCTGCACACGCTGGAAATTGTTATAAATGGAAAGCCGCAGGCTTCCGTAACATTTGAAGTGTATCGCTAAGAGCAGATTATTTACCCCTGCCCTGAAATATCACTATAAATGTGTACATAATGATTTTGATATCCAGTGCCAGAGAGCAGTTTTCTATATAAAGCAGGTCATATTTCATGCGCTCTACCATTTCACTTACATTTTCGGCATAGCCAAACTGAACCATCCCCCATGAAGTAAGACCCGGTTTTACCTTGTGCAGATACTTATATTGAGGGTTAGTTTCACTGATGATGTCAATATAGTGTTTTCGTTCAGGTCTGGGGCCTACCAATGACATATCGCCCTTTAGTATGTTCCAGAACTGAGGTAGCTCATCTACACGCCATTTACGCATAAAGCGTCCCCACGGAGTAATTCTTGGGTCTGCTTTGCTGGATAGAGCAGGACCTGCCTTCTCTGCTTCCATATACATGGAGCGGAACTTATAGATGTGAAATGGTCGCCCGAACAGACCAATGCGTTGCTGCTTGTAAATGATATCGCCTTTTGAGGAGAGTTTCACCATTATAGCGGTAAAGAGCAGAAATGGGGATAACAACAGGAGTGATGTGCCGGATATGGCAATGTCTATAGCCCGTTTGCATACCCGTTGCCAGTCTGGCATCAGGTCTGGGTGAATGTGTATGAGCACCGCGTCATATACGTTGCTTGTTTTTACTGAGCCCGAGAGGATGTCGTAATAATCAGGCAGAACCTTTACAACTACAGGTCTGTAAGACAGACGTGTAAGGATGTTTTCCAGCAGATGGTGCTCTGATGAGTCCACAGCAACAATTACTTCCTCTATTTCGTGTTTGTCTATGATATTTTCCAGTTCTGATATGTGGCCCAGCTGCTGCAGGTACTGGCTCATGCCATTACTGGATTCTTTGTTAGAGTATATAAAACCCAGGAAGATGTTACCCAGTACTTTAGGGTTTTCCAGTACTTCTTTGTATATATTTATTGCCTGCTGGTTGCCACCAATAATCAGTGTTCTGAATCCTACCTTGCCGGTCACCAGGTTGCGCTTTACCCGGTATAGTATCCACATCCTGAATGTAAGTGCAAAGAGGGTATGTATCAGCAGATATCTGCTGATGGTATTCATGAAGTAGTAATAGTCGCCGGTATCATTGCCAAAAACTATTACTGATACAATGATGCACCCCAGAATAGAGGATATAAGCGTCCTGTTTATTTCATTAAGCCTTGATTTCCGGTACAGGTCAAAATAAGTACCGGATAGCAGATATATGGAGAGCCACCCGGATGGTATCACCAGAAATATACTGATTACATCTTTCGGCCGAAGGAGAGACAGGGTGTCGGTATAGCTAAGCCCGGTAAGGAAATGCTGCCGATACATCCAAAAGCACATCCATGCCACTGCCGCTGCAATATAGTCAAGCAGTGCCAGTTGCCTTATGGCGCTCCGTTTCATTTTGTCCAGCCGCATGCCGTCTAAAAGGTAACAAGTTTTATATTGTCTATAAGTAGTACTCCGCTCGTCTGCTCCTGTAGTGCTGCTTTTATATACAGGTTGTAATTATCCGCAGGATAGTTGGTAACAAATCCAGTTACATTTAGATAGAATTTCTGCCATCGGTTGTTAGGTAATATTCCCGCCAGATAGGTGATGGAAGATGTGTACAGGGTGCCGAGGTTTGCCTGCATACCCATTGCAAACGGTGTGGTGGTTTTATAGTCAAATTCTATAAATGCTGCGCCCTGTCGCACTACAAACGGTGCGGCTGTGCTGTCAATAGAGCTATCTGCAGCAGAGTTCAGGAAAATGGCACCGCTGCCATTACCTTCATAGGTAAGTGAGTCGGCGGTTACTGCAACCAAATCGGTTGTTCCACCCCATTTTGCAAACTTGGTAATACCCGACTCAAAGTCAGATATAGTGGTAAATCTTACAGAGTCAAAATAACTTGTTATGGGATTTATTGTTATGACCTTACCTGGCTGTGTGGTAAGCTCTTCTGTATGCAACTTATAAAAAGGGTAGGCAAGAGGTCGCTCATTGCGGCCGTTAACAAGTATGCCCGGTGCCAGTTGTAATGTGCCGCTGGTACCTGAAGTGATAACTGGTATAGTGCAGGGTAGGTCAAAGGAACCCACAGGGTTATTGTTATAATAAACCCATACACATTGTATGTCGTGCGAAGCACCTCCCGTCATCTGAAAGGAGTCTATATGAATATAGGTAGGCACCTGCTCAGAAGGGTTGATAATATTGCATCCGATGCCGCATGACAATATTGCCAGTAGTATAAACAGGCCTTTCAGCCTACGGTAAAAGTTGTACATGTTGAGGTGTTCAGAGACTATAACGAAAAATTTTGTTAAACATTGTGCAGCTCGTTATGAATACTCATTTTTTTCAGAACCTGATGAGCTACATCCATTGCCTGGTAGCCGTCATAAACAGATACACGTACGGGCTTATCGTGTAGAATTGCACCGGCAAATTCAGAAAGTTCAGTATGTATTGCATTCATGGGAGTAACGTCCGGCGCCTGTATGGACAATGTTTTTTGTACTCCGTTGCCCATATCTATAGGGAAATCCATTGCCGACTCACTGGCATCGCCATCTTTCAGGCGAATGATTTCTGTTTTCTTATCCAGAAAGTCTACACCTATGTATGCATCACGCTGAAAAAGGCGCATTTTTCTCATTTTTTTCAGTGATATACGACTTGCGGTAAGGTTAGCTACACAACCGTTGTCAAATTCTATACGTGCATTCGCTATATCTGCTGTTTCGCTCAGTACGGCTACGCCACTGGCCGATATTCTGCGCACCGGGGACTTTACAAGGCTCAGTACAATATCTATATCGTGTATCATCAGATCCAGTATTACCGATACATCCGTACCTCTTGGGTTAAACTGCGCCAGCCTGTGTGCCTCTATAAACATGGGTTTCACTGTTTGGTCGGCAAGTGCAAGAAATGCAGGGTTATAGCGCTCTACGTGGCCTACCTGGCATTTTACATTTGCTTCATGTACCAGATTTACAAGTGTCTGTCCTTCCTCCAGTGTATTGGCAAGTGGCTTTTCTATAAAAAGATGCTTGCCTGCCAGCAGGCATTTCCGTGCTATTTCAAAGTGTGTAGTGGTAGGAGATACAATATCTATAGCATCGCTTGCTGCAATGAGGCTGTCTGCATCCGTATATCTTTTTATGCCAAATCTCTGAGATACGGCCTCGGCCTGAGTATCGTCAGGGTCATAGAACCCGGATATTTGTGTGTGTGCTATATTCTGCCACTGTTCTATGTGTATTTTTCCCAGATGGCCGGCGCCGAATATTCCTGTTTTGAGCATTGTTGGGTCAGAAAGTTGATATGTTAAACGGCATTATCATTGTGTTATGATACGGGCGCGCAAGTTAGTGATTATAATGTCAGTCTGCAATCTATTTTACTTCACTATTGTTATACATTATTATGTTATCACTGCTTTCTGG
>Ga0209066_10003553_pt1 | contig 17686 bp, 5 predicted proteins | sample All_14_2_FD_187198 | JGI IMG/M metagenome (GOLD analysis project Ga0209066, IMG submission 187198) | Freshwater microbial communities in response to fracking from Pennsylvania, USA - Allegheny Zone_MetaG_DW_15 (SPAdes) (version 2) ... | reverse complement strand
TGCAATGGCCGCGAATCAAGGCCAAGGTGGGGTAAGGCACTGCCGCCAAACGGTTGAATAAATCCCAGCCGCGTTTAATCAAGGCATGCGCCGCAGCGCCGGACTCAAGTTGCGCTAATTCCTCAATGTCCGCCCCGGCAATAAAACCGGCAGCCTTGGCAGACTTGAAAATCAGCGCCTTGGGTGGTTCGCTATCGCACGCGTCAAGCAATGCGGATAACTCCGCCATCACCTCGGCAGTCAGCACATTAGCCGATGCGCCCTGGCGGTCAAGTATCGCCCAGGCCATGCCATCCGCATCGCGTTGCAGTTGCCAGTGAATGAAGTTTTTCATAAGGCCTCCACCAGCATCGCCCCGCCCTGGCCGCCGCCGATGCAAATCGTGGCAATGCCGCGCTTCTTTTTCTCGCGGCGCAACACGTGCAGCAGATGCAGCACGATGCGCGCGCCGGATGCGCCGACCGGGTGGCCCAGCGCAATCGCGCCACCATCGACATTGAGTTTGCTTTGATCGAGTTGCCCTAAGGCCTGCGGCAGGCCAAGTTCGTTGCGGCAATACTCGTCGTCATTCCATGCGCGCAAACAGCCGATCACTTGCGCGGCGAAGGCCTCGTTGATTTCCCAGGCGTCGATGTCGTTCAACTGCAAACCGTGGCGTTGCAATATCGGTGTGGTGGAATGCACGGGACCTAGACCCATCTGCGCGGGATCCAGCCCGGCCCACTGCGTATCGACGATGCGCCCCAGCGGTTGCAGATGCCATTGCTCGACGGCTTGCGCAGAAGCCAGCAACAACATCGCCGCGCCATCGGTGATTTGCGAGCTGTTGCCTGCGGTGACCGAACCATACGGCGGGTCGAAAAACGGCCGCAGGCGCGCCAGGTTTTCCATGCTCGAATCGCGCCGCAGGCCATCGTCCTGTTGATACGCCGTACCACCAGCGCCGACTATTGCGACGATCTCATCGAGCCGCCCCGCGTCTTGTGCAGCGGCGACACGGCGGTGGCTTTCCACCGCCAGGGCATCCATTTCCTGCCGCGTGATGCCGAATTTCCAGGCCAGGTTTTCCGCCGTCTGGCCCATCATCAAGCCGACCACCGGGTCGGTCAGGCCGCGCACAATGCCGATGACCGGCGAGAACAAGGCGGCAGGGCTTAACTGTGCAAACGCTCTCAATTTCCCGCCCAGGCCGCGCGCCGCGCCGAGGCGTGAAAACCATTGCACCATCGCCGGCGGATAAAACAGCGGCGTGTGCGACAGCGCATCGACGCCGCCGGCCAGCACCAGGCCGGCCCGCCCGCGCTGGATGTTGGCGATGGCCGAATCAATCGCTTGCATGCCCGACGCGCAATTGCGCATCACCGTCCAGCCCGGCACTTTGTGGCCGCAGCCGAGGCGCAGCGAAATGACACGGCCGATGTTGGTTTCATCCACGCCAGGGCTGGCGCAGCCAATGATGACTTCATCCAGCGCATCGGGGGCAAACGGCTGCCGCGCGAGCAGCGCGCGGCCAGCGTAGGTGGCCAGGTCGGATGCGGAAAACGGCCCCGGCGTGTTGCGCGATTTCAGGAAGGGCGTGCGTGCGCCATCGACGATGTAAATCGGTTCACTTTGTACACCAGCCATCATGCCTCCTCCTGCGCATCGGCAGGGCTATGAAAAAGCTTGTATCCCCGTTTGCGCACGACCCAAAATCAAGGCGTGCACGTCATGCGTGCCCTCATACGTATTTACCACTTCCAGATTCACCACATGGCGGATGATGCCGTATTCATCCGAGATGCCGTTGCCGCCCAGCATGTCGCGCGCCACGCGGGCGATGTCCAGCGACTTGCCGCACGAATTGCGTTTCATGATCGACGTGATTTCAGGCGACGCCGTGCCTTCATCCTTCATGCGGCCCAGCCGCAAACAGCCTTGCAAGCCCAGCGTGATTTCGGTTTGCATGTCCGCCAGTTTCTTCTGCACCAGTTGATTGGCCGCCAATGGCCTGCCGAACTGCTGGCGATCCAGCACATACTGCCGCGCGCGAAACCAGCAGTCTTCGGCCGCGCCCAGCGCGCCCCAGGCGATGCCATAACGCGCCGAGTTGAGGCAGGTGAAAGGACCTTTCAAGCCGCTGACATTGAGCTCGTTTTCAGCCGGCACGAAAACTTCATCCATGACGATCTCGCCGGTAATGGATGAGCGCAAACCGACCTTGCCGTGAATCGCCGGGGCGGACAAACCCTGCATGCCCTTTTCGAGGATGAAGCCGCGGATAATGCCTTCGTCATTCTTCGCCCAGACCACGAATACATCGGCAATCGGCGAATTGGTGATCCACATCTTCGCGCCCGATACGCGGTAGCCGCCGTCCACCTTTTTCGCGCGGGTAATCATGGAACCCGGGTCGGAACCGTGATTCGGCTCGGTCAGGCCAAAGCAGCCTATCCATTCGCCGCTCGCCAGCCTGGGCAGATATTTCTGCTTTTGCGCTTCCGTGCCAAAGTCATTGATCGGCACCATGACCAGCGAAGATTGCACGCTCATCATCGAGCGGTAGCCGGAATCGACACGCTCGACTTCACGCGCGATCAGGCCGTAGCTGACGTAGTTCAATCCCGCGCCGCCGTATTCGGTGCCTATCGTCGCGCCAAGCAAGCCCATTGCGCCCATCTCGCGGAAGATGCCCGGGTCGGTGGTTTCATTGCGGAATGCCATCTGGATACGCGGCGCCAGCTTGCCCTGGCAATAGTCGCGCGCGGCGTCGCGCAGCATACGCTCGTCCTCAGTCAGTTGCTGCTCCAGCAACAACGGATCGTCCCAGCAAAATTTAGCGGTACTCATTCTTTATTTCCTTGTCCTGAAAAATTGTTCATTCTACCTGTGCGCTGCCTGCGAAAAATCAGGCGGGAAATCATCCACGCGAATGACCTTGTCGCGCAAATCATAACGACGGGTGATGAGTTCGGCTTCCTCGATGGTCAAAACACCGGCCTGCTGCGCCTGGCGCACGCGTTCGCGCTCGCTTGTTGCCGTATCACCAGCGCCGACTTTTTCCGCCTTTTCTGCCGCACGCAATTTCGCCTCGGCAGTTTCCGCCGCAAGCGTTGCTGCCAGCGCGAGTTCAATCACGCCCACCGCATCGTTCATCGCTTCGGCCTCAGTTTGCGGCAAATACATGCCTGCCGTCAGTCGGTCGCGCGTGGCGGAAGGCTCGATCAGGCACTTTGCCACCTCATGCCCCAGCGCGTCCGACGGCACCACATACGGACGACCCAGCGGAAAAATAATTCGCGCCAGCAGCCAGGCCACGGGCTTGTTCGGGAAGTTGGCGAGCACGCCTTCAAATGCATTCTGCGCACGGAACATCGCATCCCAAATCGCCCAGTGCATGAGTGGCGCATCGGCTGCCTGAGAGCCTTCGTCCTGATAGCGCTTGAGCGTGGCCGAGGCCAGATACATCTGCGACAAAATGTCGCCCAGCCGCGCCGAGAGTTTTTCGCGGCGCTTCAAGCCGCCGCCCAGCACCAGCATGGAGACATCGGACAAAAAAGCGAACGCCGCTGAAAATCGCGTGAGTTGCTGATAGTAGCGTTTCGTTTCCGGCGCAACACTTGCCGGCAAGCTAACAAAATGCGAACCGGTCAGCCCCAGCCATAGGGCGCGCAGCGCATTGCCGGTGGCGAAGCCGATGTGGCCAACCAGTGCTGTATCGAATGCGCGCAAACCGACTTTGGCATCGATATGCTGCGCTGCCTGCATCTCGGCCAACACATAGGGATGGCAGCGTATCGCGCCCTGGCCAAAGATGATCAGGCTGCGCGTCAGGATGTTCGCACCCTCCACCGTAATGGCAATCGGAATCTGCTGATACGCGCGCCCCATGAAGTTGCTCGGCCCCAGGCAAATGCCCTTGCCGCCGAGGATGTCCATCGCATCATTCACCACCAGGCGCGCACGTTCGGTCACATGGTATTTGACAATCGCTGAAGCAACGGAAGGATGCTCACCCAGATCGACCGCGCCGGCGGTCATCATCCGCGCCGCATCCATCAGATAGGTGTTGCCACCCATGCGCGCCAGCGCTTCTTCGATGCCCTCGAATTTGCCAATCGCGAGATTGAACTGGCTGCGCACGCGCGCATAGCCGCCGGTGGCGCGCACCGCCAGCTTGGCCATACCGGTAGAAGATGAAGGCAGCGAAATCGAGCGTCCCGCAGCCAGGCATTCCATCAGCATGCGCCAGCCCTGGCCTGCCATCGGCGACCCACCAATGATCCAGTCCAGCGGCATGAACACATTTTCGCCTGAGTTCGGCCCGTTCTGAAACACCGCATTCAACGGCCAATGACGACGGCCGATAGTCACCCCAGGATGATTGCTTGGCACCAGCGCGCAGGTGATGCCGATGTCCTCAATGTCGCCCAGCAGGTGATCCGGGTCGTGCAGATGAAACGCCAAACCAAGCAAGGTGCACACCGGGCCCAGCGTGATGTAGCGCTTCTCCCAGCTCACGCGCATGCCGATGACTTCGCGCCCCTGCCACTCGCCTCTGCACACGATACCGGTGTCGGGAATTGCGGCAGCGTCCGAGCCGGCATGCGGATTGGTCAGCGCAAAAGCAGGCACTTCAAGCCCTTTGGCCAGACGCGGCAGATAATGATTTTTCTGCTCGTTCGTGCCGTAACGCAGCAGCAATTCGGCCGGGCCCAGTGAATTGGGCACCATCACCGACACAGCAGCGGCAGACGAGCGCGTGGACAATTTTTGCACCACTTGCGAATGCGCATAAGCCGAGAATTCCAGCCCGCCATAGTGGCGCGGAATGATCATGCCAAGAAAACCTTTATCTTTCACAAACTGCCATGCTGCGGGCGATAAATCCTGATGCACTTGCGTCGCTTCCCAGTCATCGACAAGGCGGCACAAGGTCTCGCATTCATTGTCAAGAAACGACTGCTCTTCCGGCGTGAGCCTAGGTACAGGGAAGGCGAGTAATGTTTCCCATGCCGGTTTGCCAGAAAAAAGCTCGCCTTCCCACCACACCGTGCCAGCGTCGAGCGCATCACGTTCGGTGGGTGACATGGCTGGCAGAATTTTTTTGTAGCGGGAAAACACCCAAGAGGTCATCACACGCTGGCGCAATGCGGGCACGCCCAGAACCGCGAGGATAAAAAATCCGAGTGTTATGGCAAGCCACCAGACCATGATTTTCCCTTTCTTGCATCCACCGAGAGAGATTCCCCGATGAGTGCAAGCAAAGACTGGGACAAAATTCGCGGCCTGTCAAGACTGCCGGGCGATTGCAGCAGTCTTGACAGTCGATTACTGTATCAAGTCAGGCTTGAAATGCTGACAGCCTTACATGGCACCCAGGACATTCACAAACCAGCCGCGGCTGCGGTAGGAAAGATCCGTCAGATCGTCGGAGTAGTTGGTGAAGTTATAACCCACCCCGAACTTGACGCCTTCAACCACATGGCGATACACCGCCACCAGTGCGCCTGCGCGGGCATCTTCCGCTTCGCGTGCGCGCAGATTGCGCAACTCCAGCACCGCATCCCATTCCTTGGTCCAGTGCCAGTCGGTACGCAGGATGAACAGGTCTGCACGGCTGGTGAACCATTCACCGCCCACTTTCGTGGTTTTCAATTCACCGACGCGCAGCGCATATTTTCCACCCACCGATAGCCACGGTTTGACGTCATAAATCGCATCAACGGCAAACACCTGGCTGCGTTGGGCAAAGTCGGCCACCGCATTATTCACATCGACCTGACCGGGTGACGGCACATTGGCAAGATTTGTATATTTAAGCAGCATATTCCAACGGTCATTATCAATCGGGCGATAAGCAGCCCCCATGACGAACTCATGGTAATCGCCGTCAAAGAATGCGCCGTCACTGTTCGATGAGGTGGAGATATTGAACTTACCCAGCAAGCGCCAATCGGGTGTGTATTGCAACCCCGCCGTGTTGCGCCATAACACGGTCGTGCGCGAGGCGTCGGCAGTCAGCGTAGAGGTTGTATCGTCGTGACGCCATTCCAAACCGCTGCTGTATTTGAAGCCATCCACCTTGTAAGCGAGCGACAAGCCGACCGCCTTGCGTTTGGTATCACCCACCAGCGGATCGGTCAGCTTGCCAATCTCGGCTTTGCCACCCCAGGTCCAGCGATCATTGGGCGCCCAGTCCAGGCCAAAGGCATTGCTCAGGCTCTGCGGTCCGGCGCCGTTCGTGATGCGCGTTTCACCAAATGCCCGCAAGGTGTCGGATACGCGGGTTGAGCTGCCCGAGACAAAACTGCCCTGGCGTCCGCGATAAGTTGAATCGGGTTGTTCGCTCTCGACGATGTAATTGAGGTAGGCGTTCGACCGGTCTGACAACCGGTAATCCGCGCCCAGCTTGGTGCCCATGCCCAGGCTGCCTTCCGATGCTTCCGCCGACAGATTGACGCGATCGGTGACCCGCCAGGTAGCGCCTGCACCCAGCCGGTTATTGGCGTCACGCGTGTCATCATGCGCGATGGTTCCCTGCGCAAAACCATAGGCTGACCAGTTATCCGGTTCGCCGGGTTTGCCATCAGCTTTGAGCGGCCTGTAGCCCAGACGTACCAGCGCATCGGTGCGTTGCCCATTTTGCGTGAGCGTGGGGCTGGCATTGGTCACCTTGTTGTCGCGGTTATCGTTACGCACCCCCACAGCAAGTTCCCATGCTGCGTTCAGCTTTTGGCGCAGCGCCAGTTCGGCATTGCGCGCATCCTGGAATTCACCGGAACGGTTATCCGCCTTGACATCCAATTGGGTTGTGTCGGTCAATTCAACAGAGGCTTTTATGCCTTGCTGGCGAATCTGCTCGCCATTCAGGCCGATCTGGCCGGGCGCCGAAAAACCGTGGTCTTTATCCTGCGCGTAGGCGGTGATCTTTCCTTTGCCTTTTTCACTGATTTCAGCCAGATCAACCGAGCCTTCAACACGCCAGGCATCAGCCTTTTCGCCCAGCGCGGCAGTTGTGCCGTTAAAGCCAAAGCCGCCGTCGGTGGAAGCCAAGGCGCCATTGCCCGCGCCCGATGATTGCGCCAGCTCGAGCTTCATCCAGGTGCCAGGCGCATAACGCAGCGTGGCATCCGCGCCCTTCAGGGTTTGGTCAGCGCCGCTCTCGCCCTGGTGATAACCCGTCAAGCCGAAGTTGAAATAGTCGCTAAACCAATGGCTGGCGCGCAGACCAGTGGAGAGATTGGACACCGAGGACACCCCAGGCACATACTCATAGGTGGTGACCAAATACACCGGATTGCCATTGGTTGCCGTTGTCATGACTAAACCGCCGCCACCGCCTGTAGAAGCGAGCGGCTCACGCAACAGAATGCGACCTTGCAGGTAATTGATTTCGTAATCTTGCGCTACCTGCAACTGCTTGCGCTCGATGACCAGGCCGGAATCTTTATCCCGCACCTCAATCCACACACGCTCTGCACCCTGTGTGAGGTCAAGATGCCTCAAGTAATACAGCGAGCCGCCCGTGCCACGGAATTCTTCGCGGCTGGCGATGGTGCCCGGGTCGGCAGCAAAGCCGTCCAGCTGAGTGCGCTTTTCGCCCCACTGCGTGGTTTCGTCCGAACGGAAACGCGCCTTGGCGCCATACAAGCCGCGTGAATATTGCAGCAATTCGGTGCCGCTCCAGGCGGTCTGAAAATTTCCCCACATCACATGGGAATCACCTTTTTCCAGCCGCACGTAGAACTTGCCTTGCGTTGGCGCATCATCGACGGTCGTTGAATCATCCCCATACACCGGGTAATACAAGTCCGGGTTGATGTTGCGCAACAGGTAACGCGGATCCTTGCTGGAAAAATTCGAGAACAGGTCGCCGATCGGTTGCTCGCGCGTGTCCGCCGCCGCCGTCAATAACCATTCGCCCTTGACCTTGCCTTTCAAATAAAACGCAGCGCGGCCATCGACGTAAACCTTTTCGTCGTAATGTTGATTGTCGCCCGTAACCAATTGTGCAGGGCCGGCGACCTTGTTTTTACCCACGGTCAAATCGCCCAGTGCGATGTAGAACCAGTCATCCTGCGGGATCATCAAATTGCGGCGGAAGGTGGTGGCAACGCCTGCGGCATCCGTCAGTTTGACTTCAACACTGTGTGAGCCGGCCGGCATAATCTGCTTCATCGCAAAGCGGCCGTTTTTATCCACGGGAATTTGCAACCCCAGCGTTTCTACCGTCTCGCCTGGCTTGAGGTTTTTGCCATTAACTGTGACTGTGCCGCCGCTGACCGGCATGTTGTGCAGTTGCAAACTGTTTTCGCCATACCCCACGAGTCGCTCACGTGCCAGCGCTTCAATGTCATTGGATAGTGGCGCGTGCGCCAGCAAAGTCAGCGGCTTAAGCCCGGTTTCGTCAAACCGGCCCGCATCGTCATACACGCGCAACAGGAAAAACAACTGGTCATCCGCATAGTCCGCAGGGGCTTGCCATGTGGTCATGCCGTTCCAGTCAACAGGTAGAACAGCCAGCGGCTGCTCCTGCACTTTTTGCCCTGGACGGAACAGGCGCAACTCGGCTTTTTTGATCCACGGCAGATAATTCGACCAGGCGCGGAATTCGACTTTTTCGCCGCGCACAACCCCATTGGGCACGGCCCAGGCATTCAGCGCCGGGGCGATGGCCAAGCCGTCGTAGCGCACTTCGATGTCAGCCTTTTCCAATGCCACATCGGTGCAACGTTGGCGGTCGGCTTCGCGGGTTGCCTCGCCCTCGGGCAGCATCGCTTCGCCATCCACCGTGACGCGGAAAGGCAGATCATTCGTCGCTGCATCACGCACAGTCGGCACGCAAGGCGCGGCAAAAGTCGGCGCTGGTGAGACGGCGACAGGCTGCGTTTCAGCATACCAACCACGGATTTCGACCCGGCGATTTTTCGCCATACCGGTGAGCGTTGCGTTATCCGCCAGCGGTTTGGACTCGCCAAACCCCTCGATAGCCACACTCTCCGCAGACAGACTCAGCGCCGCTTTTAAGTACGCCGCTACCGCCAGGGCGCGCGCTTCGGATAGCCCCTGATTGTTGCCAAACAGTCGTTTGCTTCGTGCTGACAGGCGCTGGTTATCGGTGTGGCCCGCAACGGAAAGACGCAAGGCCTGTTTGTCCTTGAGTTTGCCGATCAGCACATCCAGCCGCTGGCGTGTCTCGGCGGTGAGTTCGGCCTTGCCGGAGATAAACGTCGCATCGGCCACCGAGTCTTCCAGCATGGCTTTGATGGACGGCGCACTCGTGGGCATTTGGCTGGCCTGGGTTTTCATCGTTGCCAGTTCGCCCCGGGTAACGCCGGAAGGCAAGGGATAAGCCGCCGCAGGTTCTACTTCGGTCGTTGGCAGCACAGCGTGCCAATCCACGCGGCCGTTATCGATTCGCTTGCCAGTAAGCTCTTCGGCTTGCAGCGCGTTACCCCATAACCCGAAACTGACGCTTAATGCGGAAGCTATTGCAGCTTGAATCACTGTCTGGCGGAAATGTCTTGTATTCATTTCACGCCCTCCAGTTCTGTTTCAATGACAAGCGGGTAATGAGTTTTATCCTCCGCTTTACCATCCTGCGCTTTCTCCCGGGCTTTCCACCGCTCTCGAAATTGCTTGGCGAGACCATCCAGACGTTGTTGCGCCTGTTGGCTGGCGGCAGGTTTCGCGCCTGTCCGATAAGCAATGCGCAACACTGAGGGGCGTTCTGCCAATTTGTTCATCATGGGTTCTATCTGCGCCTGCCACTTTGCGTTCAGCGCGCCATCATCATTGGTAAATGCTTCGTCACTCACCTCCAGCCGCACCACGCGATGCACCGTGGCACCGAAGTTGAGCTTGACCATCTTGCCGCGCGTCACGCGCACATCACGCGGGTTTTCTGTCGTGACTCGGTAGCCGGAAGGCAATGTGCGCGTATCCAGCTTCATGACAAAGTTCGAGCCACGATCCGCTTGGGGAATCGCCGCGCAGGCCACATGGAAACGGCCTTCGGCATCGGTCGTGACCAGCAGGCCCCGCGCCGTCACCACCCGCACATTGGGAATACCTGGCTCGCCTTCATCCTGGTAGCCATTGGCGTTCTTGTCATCAAACACCTTGCCGATGATGTCCGAGCAATCAAAGGTTGGATCCGGCACGATGCGCACGGTGGCGTTGGCGATATTCGATACCGCGGCATTGACGATATTGTTCGTCGCCCAAGCCTGGTTGACATATTCGCCTTCACCCACGCCCGCACCGACCACGAGGATCAGTTTCCAGGTTTTTTTCTCATTCGGCGCAAACGTCTGGTTTGGCCAGATCAAGTCACGCCCATTCACCGTTGGCTCCAGCGGCACACCATTCAGCGTAGTACTGCCATTGCGGTAGCGAAAGCCTGGGGGAATACGATCACGCACATCGATATTGGCCAGTGTTGCGGCCAATGTATTGGTGGCCGTCACCGTATAAGGCACCAGGTCGCCCCGCGTGACGTTGATTAGCGGCGTGGTTTTTGTCACGACAATGGCGCCGCCCAGAATCGGGTCAATCGGGATATGGTTATTCACCAATTGCGCCGAGCTGGTCGCCGGATTTCCCGTGATCGTCAGGGTAAAACTCGTGAAATACGTCGTTGGCTGGGCGCCCGTCGGCGGCACCGGCTGGGCTTGCACAGCATCCACCCCACCCAGAGGCACCGGTGCATGCGGGCCTGCGGTCGGCGGGATAAGGATGGAATCCGGCGGCAGATAACCACCCGGTTGCACCACTTGAATGGTGTACACGCCGCTGCCCGGGCAACCCGGTGGCACGGGGTTGATCAGCAGATATTGATAATAGCCATTGGCGCCTGTCACCTGCGTATTGATGCCACCCACTAAACAGGAAAGTGGCACAGGCGCGCCGCCGTTGGTTAGCGTCACTTGCGCCCCGGCAATCGGGTTGCGCGTCACTGAGTCATACACCACGCCACTCGGATCAAGCGGCAAATTTTGCGCGAGCGTGGTCACGCCTGTGGTCAATTGCAGGTTGGTGATGAGGCCATTGTCGATGGTGCCATTGCGTGCCGGGCTGGGGTCGGCGGATTGCGGAATACCATAAACCGCACCGCTCACCGGCTCCCTGAAGCGCACGCTGTAGTAGGTTGCCGGGTTGCCCGCAGTTGAAGGGAACAAGCCTGCCACGGTGTAATTGCCATTGGCATCGGTCGTGGCCGTGCCGACCACGACGCCACTGGCATTGAGCACCTCGACGATAAAGCCGAGGACACTACTGCTGGCGAGCGGGTCATTGTTGCTGCGGTCGTGATTGGCGTCGAGATACACCGTGCCGCTGACCGCTGAAAGACCGGCAGCGGAAAAATTCACCGGGGTCGGGATATTTTCGCTGGGCTCATTCGCATCGCCATTGCTATTGGGGTCAACAATGTTGCCGTTGTTCGACAAATCGGTGGCGATTACCGTTCCGCCTGGCGCCTGGGCTGTGGTGGCGACGGCCTGGTTATTCTGCACGGCGCTGGGCAATGGGTTGCCGCCAAAATCTACCTCGGTGGTGAAGCTGATGGTGCAGCGCTCACCAGGTTGCAGGTTCTGGTTGCCCGCCAGCAGGTTGTTCTGGCCGATGCCGGTAAAGGCTGGTGCGGCAACACCTAACACGGTGCCGGTACACGCTGAAACCACAGCGGGTGTAGCAATGCTAATAGCCTGCGCTGTAGGGAAGGTTGCCGTCAGGCTATCTGTCACCTGAACATTGGTTGCGGTAACCGTAGTGCTGGGGTTGGCAACAATCAAGATGTAAGGAATGCGGAAACGCTTGGCTCCCGTTTGCACAACCGCACCCACTGTCTTTGCGACACCAATGAACTGCTGGGTGATATCGACAATGGTAGGCGACGTATCGTCAGTTGGATCACCATTCCCATTGGGGTCCGGGTTAGCGCCATCCACACTGTTGTCGGTCACATTACCGCCGCCTGGGGGTGAGCCTGCGGCCACTGCGCTGTTATTGAACGGCCCGGCGGTCGTCGGGAAGAAGCGGATGCTGAAAGTGATCTGCGCGGTGGAAGCAGCGCCACCAAAATTCGGCAGACTGCTGGCGCCTGCAACCAGCAAGGCATTACCACCGCCACTACCGGTGAATATACCCGCCGCCACCGTAGTGATTACCGCGCCATTGGTCTGGCTGGCAACCGTCGGCCCGCTGCTGATCGTGTATTGGCCGGCGGCCGGGATCGCACTCGCGGTATAGCTGCCAAATTGCGGCAATGCCCCGGCGATTGTGTCATTAAGCTGCACGCCAGTGAGTGGCGTTTCGCCCATGTTGCTGATGGTCAGCGTAAAAGGCACACTGTAAGTACCATCGCCGTTGCGCGTGATACTCCCTGCGGATTTTGCTACGCCAATGCGCGGCACGGGCACCGGCGTCGGGTCATTCTCGCCCGGTTCACCGGCATTGCCATTGGCATTCGGATCAGGGTTGGCGCCGTTATCCGACACGTCATTAACGGGTGTCGCGGTCAACGCGCCCGTGCCGACAGCCTGCGCCTGATTGGTGTAAGTCGTGGCCGTGGTCGGCTTGAAGCGATATGTGAAATCGATGGTGCAGGAAGCTGCGGTAGCCATGTTGGCAATGTTTGCCACAGCCAGGTTGCCCGTATTACCGGTAAAGCCAGCAACAACGCTGCCGTTGACGCATGCGCCCGAAAAAGTCGGCGCTGATGAGACGGCGTATTGACCATTCGTCAGCACGGCAGCGGCGCCACCCGCCACAAAGGTACCGAACTGGCCGCCGCTCGCGGTCGATAACGGGTCAGTTACCGACACCGCATTCAGCGCTTCGTTGCCGATATTGGTCACCACCAGACGAATCGGGACAATCAAGCTGCCATCAGGGCCCACCGATACATTGCCATTCACCTGCTTGGCAATGCCAATGGCCGCAGCAAAAGTCGGGGCGACCGGCGTGGGGTCATTCTCGCCCGCTTCGTTGCCGATGCCATTGCCGTTGGCATCCGGATTCGCGCCGTTGTCAGACAAATCACGCAACTGCGGGTTGGTACCGGAGGTCTGTGCCGACAGCGCACCAGTGCCATCGACCACCGCCTGATTTTCATAGCGGCCGCCGGAAGGCAGCAGTGGAGGCAAGGGTGCGGTGGGTTTGACTTGCAACGCGAAGCTGATGGTGCAGGAAGCACCGGCGGCAAGCGTGGGGACAATCGCCGCCGTGGTTGCCACGCCACCATTGAACCCCGCCTGGGTGCCGGCACAAGTGCCTGCTGGTGCACTGGCGATTTTGTATTCGCCATCGCCCAGGACTCCCGCGTTAAAGGTGCCAAACAGAGGCGAAGCACCGGCCAGTTGATCGGTCACCGTTACGTTATTCAAGGCTTCGAGGCTAGGGTTGCGCACCACCATCTGAAAGGTGACATTGAACGTCCCGTCGGGGTTGGCGGTGGGCCCGCTCGTCACCGCCTTGGCAATCGCCACCCGCGCCTGCGGCACTTCCGCAAAGGTGTAACCGGTCGCGGCGGTATTGGCGGGCAGAGCGATAGCAGAGACGATGTCATTCACCGCCGTGCTGCCACCCGCAGTGCCTGCCGTATCAGTGCCGTCATTCAGATGCGCCTCACTGACTGCGCCTTCCGTGATGGTGTAGGTGCCTTGTGGCAGATTGGCAAAGCTGTAATTGCCACTGGCATCCGTTGTCACCGTGCGGGAAATCGGCGTGCCATCGAAACTGGTGCCGCTCAGCGTGATGCTGATGCCGGTAATGCCGGTATCACCGGCTGTCACCACACCGTCATTGTTGAAGTCACGGAAAACGCGGCCAGCGAGCGACGAGGCATTCACCGTCACTGCACCAGTGTTGCTGTTATTGGCTGGCACCGCATCAAACGAACTGGTCGACACACTGGCGGTGTTGGTGAAGGTTTGCGGCATGCTCGTCACACTGACGAGTTGCACCGGCACTGTAATATCGACTTCGCCACCAGAACTGACCGTGCCCAGTGTGCAAGTAAAAGACGTGCCGCCGGCCACGCCGGTACACGTGGTGCTGGTCGTGGTCCCTAAGAGGACAACTACGCTGGGGGTTCCGGTCAGCTCCATGCCGGCAGGCAAGGTATCTGATACAACCACGCCATCGGCCTCGGCCAGGCCGAGGCCGACATTGTTCCGCACCTTGACGACAAAATTAAAGTTGTCGCGCAAATTGACCGGATTGACCGAGGGAGTCTTGCTCACCACTTGCACATCGGCCTTGGTGCGGATAGTGGTTTGCTGGGGCGCTGTATTGTTGCCAGCCACTTCGAAGCCCAGGGCGGTTTCATCTGAGGCCACAGTGGCGCTATTGATCACCACGCCTTTGGCCACGCCCTGCATGGTGAGCGTAATGGTGCGGGTGGCCCCCGTTGCGATATACCCCAGGTTACACACGACCGAGCCGCCCACGGCATTCACCGCCGGCTGGGTTGGGCATGAACCCGCACTGCTGATCACCGACTGGAATGACAAAGCGCTGGCCGGCAAGGTGTCGGTAACCACCACATTTTCCGCAGCGGACGGCCCTGAATTGGTAATCGAGATGGTGTACACCGTGTTGTCACCCACCGCGACCGGATCCACCGAGTCGGCCTTGTTGATAACCAGATCAAGCGCCGGATTGCTGACCGTTGCATTGGCCGCACCCGTGTTATTGCCAGCATTGGTTTCTGTCGTCGTCGTGGCAACAGCAACATTGTTAGCCAGTGTGGTTCCCCGCGTCACGGTGTTCGGGCGAACGATAATAGTCACTGTCTGCTGCGATCCGTTATTGATGTTGCCCAAGGCACAAGCAACCGTGCGGTTGAGTCCCGTTGTCGTGACATTTGACCCGGGCGTGGTAGCGCAACTGCCTGCGGAGGGCGATGCGGAAACAAACGTCACATCCAGTGGCAGCGTATCGGTGATGCTCACCGTATCGGCTCGGCTCGGGCCGGCATTTGACGCGGTGATCACATAGGCCAGATTCTGACCGGCAGCGACCGGATCAGGCGTCGCGATTTTGCTGACGGTGACGTCAGCACGGGCGAGCACGGTATTGGTTGCGCTGGCGTTGTCGTTCACGTGATTGGGATCTGCCGTGCCGTTGGAGACAGCATTGGCGTTGTTGGTGCGGCTGCCGCCATCGCCACCGGGGCGAACGCGTACAACTACCCTGGGACAATCAACGCCTGCAGTACACACCGGAATGGTGGTGAAATTGCAGGTCAGCGAACGGCCATTGCCGCCAGCGGCGGCGTTGCTGCAGGAGCCTCCCGTCGCCGAACCGAGCGTGAGCGTTTCGTCAAGGTAGCCTGCGCCCGTTAGCCCCACGCTGCTATTGATCAGCGTATCGAAAGTATCGGTGAGCACGACCGTAGTGGATGTTTGTGGCCCAGCATTCACAATTTCCAGCGTATAAGTCAGCACATCGCCTGCGGGCACATTGACCAGATCCACCGTTTTGAGCAGACGGATATCCGCTGCATCCGGGCCGATGCTGGAGGTCACGGGATAACTTGACGTGTCACCGTCGCCGCAATTTCCGGCGCCCAGGTTACAGGTGAGTGCCGTCACTGTTGCCGTATTGTTAATGGCGCCCGTGGTGTTTGATGTGACATTCAAGACCACCGCAGGCGTCGTGCCACTTACTGCCAGTGGCGCACCCGCGGTGTAGGTGCGGTCGCAAGTAATCGTGGCCGGGCCGGTCACTGGCGCCGCTGGCAAACAGGACCAGCCGTTGAGCGTGTAGCCATTGACCGTCAGCCCGGCAGGCAGGTTGTCGATAATGCGCAAATCACCAAAATAAGCGGTCGTGCCGCTGTTGCTGGCGGCAATGCTGTAGGTAAAGGGAACGCCTTGCACGACCAGCGCGGGGTTGGGTCCAGTCTTGGATAAACCCAGATCAACCGTCGGATCCAGCAATGTGGCGCCGCCATCACTGGCGGTGTTATTGGCAGGATTGGGATCGCTTGGCGAACTGCTGGAAATAGTCGCCGTATTGACCGGGGTGCCTGCGGAAGCGACCGTGACCGGAATGGTAATTGCGCCCAGCGCCTGATTAAGCCCCGCAACGCCGCCCGCCGGTTTGGTACACGTCACCACTTGGCCAACCACGTTACAAGTCCAGCCATTTTGCGAAACAGCCACCGCGCCGACGGTGTAGTTTGCGGGAATCGTATCGCTGACCGTCAGACCATTAGGCACATCGCCCGTATAACTTGGCGTAAGAACGAAGTTGAACGTGCTTCCGACCAGCACGCTACCGCCGACACTGCGCGCTTTGGAAATTGCCAGATCAGAACCGGCAGTCACACTCAGATTAGCAATTGCGGTGTTATTCGCCGTATCTGGATCTTGCGGCGTGCCAAAAGGCGCAGTCGGTGAAACCAGGACGGATGCTGTATTGGTGACAGTTGAGCCACCTGAGGCAAAGACTGTTCCGGTCACATTGCCCAGATTGAGCGTTGCTCCACTAGCCACCGGACCGGCAATATTGCAAGTGATGGTACCGGCCACATTGCTGCACCCGGCGGGCAAGCCCGTCACATCAAAGCCTGCCGGCACGGGATCTTGCACCACCAGGCTGGTGGCGGCATCCGGGCCATTGTTGGTCAAATTCAAGGCCCATGAAAAGCTGGAACCCGATGCAGCAGAAGCCACCGCAGGTGTCTTGCCCATCACCAGATCGGCACCGGCATTAACAGTGGTGCCCTCTTGAATATTCGTATTATCGAGCGGTTGATCGTCAGGCTCGATGGATGTCGCTGTCGCGCTAGCGGTAATAGAGCCTTGAGCGCTTGTCTTGAGTTGTACAGTAAATATCGCCTGACCACCGTTAGCGGCCAGGTTGGGCAGCGTGCAGTTCAACACGCCCGGCCCCGAAGCCCCAATGCTCATGCCAACACAAGCAACACCCGCGCCGGAAAATCCCTGGTAGGTGACTGTCGCAGGTACGCTGTAGGTGGTGGCAACCCCTGTTGCCGTTGTGTCAAACGAATTATTGGTTACGCGGACAGTGTAGGTGACCACACCACCTGCAGGCACAGGATCCGGGGTATCTGTATGATTAACAACGAGATCAACACCTGCCAATGCAATGCCTGGCAGAAATAGCATTGGCAGTAAAATGGATTTTAAGCGTTGGCTTGAGCGCCGTTTTAAAAACACCAGCTTAGAGCGAATGCTTATCGTCTTTAAAAAAAGGCTTAACTACTGAACAATCGAAACCGCTGTATCCATATTGACACTTTTCTTTCAACTATAACAAGCTAAGTGCCAAAAATTTTACAGCAAGCCTATGCTAAATGGCTAAAAACCATTTGTAAAAAATTGTTTAGAAAGGTTTTTTGCAAAAATTTCGCGGCAACTAGTCACCTGACTCAAAACTTTCCGATTGGAAATCAGCATCCGCTTTATTTTCAGCATTTTTTTGCATTTCACGCAACACGCGGAACAACTCGCGGTAGGCGCGTGGCGGCTTGTTTTGCTGCGCTTCCTTAATCGCATTGCGACGCAGTTGGCGCAAAAGCTGAATATCAGCGCCAGGATAATCGCGCGCAATATCGCTGCAAACCGATTCATCTTCCATCAGCTGCGTGCGCAAGCGTTCCAACTGTTGCAGCCGCAAGGTAGCCGCAGTGGATATGCCGTTAATTTCATCCAAGGCCGCTTGCAGAGGC
>Ga0209066_10003551_pt1 | contig 17687 bp, 15 predicted proteins | sample All_14_2_FD_187198 | JGI IMG/M metagenome (GOLD analysis project Ga0209066, IMG submission 187198) | Freshwater microbial communities in response to fracking from Pennsylvania, USA - Allegheny Zone_MetaG_DW_15 (SPAdes) (version 2) ... | reverse complement strand
TCGGTGTCAATGATCAGGCGCATAGCCTGATCTGACCTGATCCGGCGACTTGCGCAAATGTTCCTGGCGGGGCTTTCGACTGACTCGCCCAAAGAAAATGCGGTGGATCGTCGCGGAACATCTTGTGAACGGAACGAAAGCGGAATATGGAACAAACAAGCAACTCTGTGGAGGTTCCTGTGATCCGTATCGCGCGAGAGTCTTTGGCGCTTGTGTCCGTCGCCAGCTTCGTTTGGATGATGTGCTCGGTCGCTCAGTTGGTGGCCTGAGTCGATTGATTGGAGGCCTGGGCTATGTCGAACGGCGAGGGACAGGGTTTCGTCCACCTTCGGGTTCGCTCGGCCTATTCCCTGCTGGAAGGCGCCATCAAGGCTGACGTCATCGGCAAGCTGGCCGAGGCGGCGGGCATGCCGGCTGCGGGTTTGACCGACCGGGCCAATCTGTTTGGGGCTCTAGAATATTCCTCCTACGCCAAGGACGCGGGGATCCAGCCCATCATCGGCTGCGCCTTGCCTGTATCCGGCATCGGCGCGGGTCCGACCGAGCGCTGGGCCCGCGCGCCGACGATCACGCTGCTGGCCCAGAACGAGCAGGGCTATCTCAACCTCTCCGAGCTGTCGTCCATCGCCTATCTCGAGAGCAGCGATCTGGCCGAGCCGATCGTGCCCTGGGCCAAGGTTGTGGAGCATGCGGAAGGCCTGATCCTGCTGTCTGGCGGAACCGACGGACCGGTTGACGCCCTGTTCGCCGCCGGCAAGAGTGCCGAAGCAATCCAGGCGCTCGCGGAAATGAGCCGCGTGTTTGGCGACAGGTTCTATGTTGAATTGCAACGGCATGGCCTGCCGCAACAGGCGGCGGCCGAGCCGGGTCTGGTCAACTGGGCCTATGAGCACGATGCGCCGCTGGTCGCGACCAACGATGTGTATTTCGCCAAGGCGGAACTTTATGATGCTCACGACGCTCTGCTGTGCATCTCTGACGGCGCCTTCGTCGGTCAGGACGAGCGTCGGCGCGTCACGCCGGAACACTGGTTCAAGCCGGCGGCTGACATGCGCAAGCTGTTCTCGGACCTGCCGGAAGCCTGCGACAATACCCTAGACATCGCCCGCCGCTGCGCCTTCCTGGTCAAGAAGCGCGACCCGATCCTGCCCAGCTTCCCCACCGGGGCCGGCCGCAGCGAACCCGAGGAGCTGACCTATCAGGCGCGAGAAGGTCTGAGGGCCCGGCTGGCGGAGAATGCGCTGGCGGTCGATGAGCAGGTCTATTGGGACCGTCTGGACTTTGAGCTGGGCATCATCATCAAGATGGGCTTCCCGGGCTACTTCCTGATCGTGTCGGATTTCATCAAGTGGGCCAAGTCGCACGGTATCCCCGTGGGTCCCGGACGGGGTTCGGGCGCCGGATCGCTGGTCGCCTGGGTGCTGACCATCACCGATCTTGATCCTCTGCGCTTTGGTCTGCTGTTCGAACGGTTCCTGAATCCCGAGCGGGTCTCGATGCCCGACTTCGATATCGACTTCTGTCAGGAGCGACGCGAAGAGGTCATCGTCTACGTTCAGGAAAAGTATGGCCGCGACCGTGTGGCCCAGATCATCACCTTCGGCTCGCTGCAGGCTCGCGCCGTGCTGCGCGATGTCGGGCGGGTGATGCAGCTGCCGCTCGGCCTCGTCGACCGGCTTTGCAAGATGGTGCCCAACAATCCGGCCGCGCCGGTGACCCTGGCTCAGGCCATCGAGTTGGAACCGCGCCTCAAACAGGCCAAGACGGAAGATGGCGCGGTGTCGGCGTGTCTCGACGTCGCCCTGCAGCTGGAAGGCCTGTTCCGCAACGCCTCGACCCACGCCGCCGGCGTGGTCATCGGCGACCGCCCCCTCACTCAGCTGACGCCGCTCTACAAGGACCCTCGTTCGGATCTGCCCGCCACCCAGTTCAACATGAAGTGGGTCGAGAGCGCCGGGCTGGTGAAGTTTGACTTCCTGGGCCTGAAGACCCTGACGGTGCTGGATCGCGCTGTGAAGCACCTGAAGAAGCGCGGTGCGGATGTCGATCTGGGCAAGCTGCCGTTCGATGATCCCAAGACCTACGAGCTTCTCGCCTCGGGCCAGACGGTTGGCGTGTTCCAGCTGGAAAGCCAGGGCATGCGCGACACCCTGCGCAAGATGCGCTGCGGCTCCATCGAGGAAATCACCGCGCTGATCTCGCTCTATCGGCCAGGTCCGATGGACAACATCGACACCTTCGTCGACTGCAAGTTCGGCCGCAAACCCGTCGACACCCTGCATCCCTCACTCGAGGCGGTGCTGAAAGAGACCTACGGCGTCATCGTCTATCAGGAACAGGTGATGCAGATCGCCCAGATCCTGGCGGGCTACAGCCTGGGCGAAGCCGACCTTCTTCGCCGGGCCATGGGCAAGAAGAAAAAGGAGGAGATGGATCTTCAGAAGATCCGTTTCGTCGACGGCGCCAGGCAGAAGAACGTCCCTGAGGAACAGTCGGGCTCGATCTTTGAACTGGTGGCCAAGTTCGCTGGCTATGGCTTCAACAAGAGCCACGCGGCCGCCTACGCCCTGATCGCCTATCAGACCGCCTGGCTGAAAGCCAATACGCCGGTCGAGTTCCTGGCCGCGTCGATGAGCCTGGATATCTCCAACACCGACAAGCTGGCCGTCTTCCATCAAGACGCCCGTCGGTTCGGCATCACGGTGCGCGCGCCGGACGTCAATCGTTCGGGCGCCGACTTCGAGGTCGAGAACGGCGAAGTGCTCTATGCGCTAGGCGCGGTGCGCAATGTCGGTCTTGAGGCCATGAAGCATCTGGTTGCTGTGCGCGAGGAGGGCGGGCCGTTCCGCGACATCTTCGACTTCGTCGAGCGCGTGGATCCCAAGCAGGTCAACAAGCGGGCCATCGAAAACCTGGCGCGGGCAGGGGCCTTTGACTCGTTCCACAAGAACCGCGCCCAGATCCTGGCCTCGTCCGACGTGCTGATCGCCCACAGCCAGAGCATCGCCGCCGATCGCCAGGGCGGTCAGCACGCCCTGTTTGGCGGCGACCCTGCCGCCGGTCGGCCTAGACTTAAGAAGACCGAGCCCTGGAGCCAGGTCGATCTGCTCGACGAGGAACTGGCCGCCGTCGGCTTCTATCTGACCGGCCACCCGCTCGAAGACATGGTCGGCATGTTGCGCCGCAAGCGCACCGCCATGCTGACCGAGGTGATTCCCCAGGCCGAGGCCGGCATGGAAGCCTTCCGGATGTGCGGCGTGGTGCGCCGCCGCCAGGAACGGGCTTCGCAGAGCGGGGAGCGCTTTGCCTTCGTCTCTCTGTCGGACCCCACCGGCGAATATGAGGTGCTGTTCCCCCCCGAGGCGCTGCGCAAATGTCGTGAGGTGCTGGAGCCCGGCAAGTCGGTGGCGATCAAGGTGCGCGCCAAGGCCCGTGACGGCGAGGTTCGCTTCTTCGGCGACGACGCCGAGCCCATCGAAAAGGCGATCGAGAACGTGGTGGCGGGCCTACGCGTCCACCTGTCGCCGTCAGCGACTGAGGTTGACGCGCTCCGCAAGCGTCTGGAACCCGCAGTTTCGCAAAAGGGCGGTGAGATCAGCTTCATCGCTGCGATCGGCGGCGGTCGGGAGATCGAACTGAAGCTGCCGGGGCGCTATACCCTGGACGCTTCCCTTCGCGGGGCTTTGAAGACCGCGCCGGGCGTGGCGCTTTTGGAAGATGTCTGACGCGCCTTCCGGGGCGCCGGCAAGCAAGAGGATCGGTTGATGGCCAAGCATCAAGGCGGTTGCCAATGCGGCAAGGTTCGGTTCGAGGCCGAGGTCGGGCTTGAAGACCTGATCACCTGCAACTGCTCGCGCTGCGGAAAATTGGGCTCGGTCCTGGCCTTTGCCGCCGAGAGCGATTTCAGTCTGCTGCAGGGTGAGGCCTCGTTGACCGAGTACAGCTTCAACACCGGCAAGATCACCCACCTGTTCTGTTCGACCTGCGGGATCGAGCCGTTCGCGCGCGGGGAGGGCCCCGGCGGCGCTCGGATGGCCGCGATCAATGTGCGCTGCCTGGATGATGTCGATGTCTTCGCTCTCGAGGCTGTTCAGGTGAACGGCAAGGCGTTCTAGACAAGCCGCACGCCTGAGCATGCCTGTGGCGAGGATTTCGTAGAGGCCGGGGCCCTTTCGAGATGGAACTGCCCGACAAGGCTTGCTTTTTGGTCCGATCCCGCCTATCTGCGCGCCATTCCACACGCGGACGTTCGGCTGTGACCCGGGGAGACATCCCGGCGCCGCCGTTCCGGTCCCGCTCCAGATGTCTGGATCGGGGGTGTCCGCGGAGGTTCAACCGGAAGAAGGACTACAGGCCTCATGGCGCTTCCCGAATTCTCCATGCGTCAGCTCCTGGAAGCTGGCGCCCACTTCGGCCACCAGACGCACCGCTGGAACCCGAAGATGGACCGCTACATCTTTGGTTCGCGTTCGAACATCCACATCATCGACCTGTCGCAGTCGATTCCGCTCCTGCACCAGGCCCTGGTGAAGGTGCGTGAAGTCGCCGCCGCTGGCGGTCGCGTGCTGTTCGTCGGCACCAAGCGTCAGGCGTCGGATCCGGTTTCGACCGCCGCCAAGCGTTGCGCCCAATACTATGTCAATCACCGCTGGCTCGGCGGCACCCTGACCAACTGGCGCACCGTCTCGGGTTCGATCGCGCGCCTGCGCGAGCTGGAAGGCGTTCTGTCTGGCGAAGGCTCTGGCCGTTCCAAGAAAGAACTGCTGCAGCTGACGCGCGAACGCGACAAGCTTGAACTGTCGCTGGGCGGCATCAAGGACATGGGCGGCATCCCCGACATCATGTTCGTGATCGACACCAACAAGGAAGCGATCGCGATCCTTGAAGCCCGCAAGCTGAACATCCCGGTCATCGCGATCCTGGACACCAACTGCGACCCGGACGGCATCACCTATCCGATCCCGGGTAACGATGACGCCGCCCGCGCCCTGCAGCTGTATTGCGACCTGATCGCCGACGCCGTTCTCGATGGTCTGGCCGCTGGCCAAGCCTCGTCGGGCGTCGATCTGGGCGCTTCGGTTGCTCCGATGGAGCCGACCCTGGCGCGCGAACTGACCCCGGAGCCGGTGGCCGCTGAAGCCGCCGCCCCCGAGGCTGCTCAAGAAGCGACCGCTGAAGCGCTTGAAGCCGTCGCCGAAGAGCCGGCCGCGAGCTGATTTCCAATGGTCGCCTTCGGGCGACTGTTGCGACCCTGACATGCGACCGGGCTATCAAGCCCGGTCGCTAACCGTTTGAATATGGAGATTATCCATGGCTGAGATCACGGCTGCGCTGGTTAAAGAACTGCGCGAAAAGTCCGGCGTCGGCATGATGGACTGCAAGAAGGCGCTGCAGGAGAACGCGGGCGACATCGACGCGTCCATCGACTGGCTGCGCGCCAAGGGCCTGTCCAAGGCCGCCAAGAAGGCCGACCGCGTCGCCGCTGAAGGCCTTGTGGGCGTCGCCGTTCGCCATGACGGGGCCGGCATGACCGCCGCCGCTGTCGAGGTGAACGCCGAAACCGACTTCCTGGGTCGCAACGACCTGTTCCAGAGCGCTGTCCGCAAGATCGCCGCCGTCGGCCTCGATAACGAGGGCGTCGACGCCATCAACGCTGGCAAGACCTCGGACGGCGAAGTCGTCTCTGACATTCTGACCAACCTGATCGCCACCATCGGCGAGAACATGGTCCTGCGTCGCTCGGCGCGCTTCAGCGTCGCCGAAGGCGCCATCGCGACCTACATCCACAACGCCACGGCTCCTGAACTGGGCCGTATCGGCGTGCTGGTGGCCATCGAAGGCGCTGGCGACCAGGCCAAGATCGTCGAACTGGGCCGCAAGATCGCCATGCACGTCGCCGCGACCTCGCCGCTGTCGCTTTCGCCGGACGACCTGGACCAGGCCGCCATCGAAAAGGAACGCGCGATCTTCACCGAGCAGGCGCTGGAATCGGGCAAGCCCGCTGCCGTCGTCGAGAAGATGGTCGAAGGTCGTATCCGCAAGTTCCTGGAAGAAGTCGTGCTGCTGAAGCAGGCTTTCGTCATGAACCCGGACCAGACCGTCGAGCAACTGGTCGCCGAGACCGGCAAGGAACTGGGCTCCACGCTGACCGTGAAGGGCTTCGTCCGCCTGGCTCTGGGCGAGGGCGTCGAGAAGGCGCCGGTCGGCGATTTCGCCGCCGAAGTCGCCGCTATGGCCGGTCAAGCCTAGGATATCGAGTTCGCGCGTCGCTTCGGCGGCGTGCGGCTTCTGTCCCACAGGGGCGCGGCGCGTGTGACGCGCGCCGCGCCCTTCTTGCGCCTGCCTGCGGTCAATTCGGCTTTCCTTGGCCGCCCATGGCCCGGCTTGCGCAAAACCGATCCCACTTTTGACGAACGCGCACTATGTTGCGTGCCGACGACTCAGGAAGAGCCCGGTCCATGTCCGAACCCAGCACCACCACGCAGAAGCCTTTCCGTCGCGTGCTCCTGAAGGTTTCGGGCGAAGTGCTGATGGGCGATACGCCCTACGGCATCGACACCAACACCGTTCAGTCCGTGGCCGAGGACATCGCCCAGATCGTCAAGTCCGGCGTCGAGCTCTGCATCGTCATCGGCGGTGGCAATATCTTCCGCGGCATGGCCGGCGCCGCCAAGGGCATGGAGCGTTCCAGCGCCGACTATATGGGCATGCTGGCCACGGTGATGAACGCGCTGGCCATGCAGGACGCGCTGGAGCGCATCGGCGTCTCGACCCGCGTGCAGTCGGCCATCCCGATGGCGACGGTTTGCGAACCCTACATCCGCCGCCGGGCCCAGCGGCACCTGGAAAAAGGCAGGGTGGTGATCTTCGCCGCCGGCACGGGCAACCCGTTCTTCACCACCGACACCGCCGCCGCCCTGCGCGCCGCCGAGATGCAGTGCGACGCCCTGTTCAAGGGCACCAGCGTCGATGGCGTCTATACCGCCGATCCCAAGAAGGACGCCAACGCCCAGCGTTACGATCGTCTGACCTATATGGACGTGCTGGCCAAGGACCTGCGGGTCATGGACGCCTCTGCCGTCGCCTTGATGCGCGATAGCAACATTCCGATCGTGGTCTTCTCCATCAAGGGGCGCGGCAATCTGCTGAACGTCCTGCGAGGTGAGGGCACCTTTACCGTCGTCGCCCAAGACGCCGCCGCCTAACTCCAGCGAAGAGAGCCCAGCCATGGCCGCCGCCGAAAAGCCCGTCCTGTCCCGCTACAAGGAGCGCATGGAAAAGTCCGTGCAGGCTCTGAAGGAAGATTTCGCCGGTCTGCGCACCGGTCGCGCCTCTTCCAACCTGCTCGACCAGATCATGGTCAACGCCTATGGATCGATGGTGCAGCTCAACACCGTCGCCTCGATCAGCGTGCCCGAGCCGCGCCAGATCAACGTCAATATCTGGGACAAAGGCGTTGTCTCGGCTGTGGAAAAGGCGATCCGCAACTCGGATCTGGGCCTCAACCCGGTCGTTGAGGGTAACAACCTGCGTATCCCGATCCCGCCGCTGACCGAAGAGCGCCGCAAGGATCTCTCCAAGATCGCCGGAAAGTACGCCGAGGCTCAGAAGGTCGCCGTACGCAACATCCGCCGCGACGCCAATGACGACCTCAAGAAGGCCGAGAAGGCCAGCGTCATCAGCGAGGATGAACTGAAGAAGATGGAAACCGAGGTCCAGAAGATGACCGACGAGGCCATCAAGAAGGTCGACGAGGCCTTGAAAATCAAAGAGCAAGAGATCATGCAGGTTTAAGGGCCGACCTGAGTAACGGGGGCGGTTAAGGAAGGCTTGAAGCAAATGTCGGCGACGACCGGCCTGCAGGATGTTTCGGTGCGCGCTGGGGGCGATGCGTCGAGCCGCTCTCTGCACGTGGCCATCATCATGGACGGGAACGGTCGCTGGGCTAAGCGGCGCGGCATGCCGCGCGCGCTGGGGCACCGCGCCGGCGTCAATGCGCTCAAGCGCACCGTGGAGGCCGCGCCGGACCTGGGCGTCGGCGTGCTCACCGTCTTCGGTTTCTCGACCGAGAACTGGAGCCGCCCTGCGCAAGAGGTGTCCGAGTTGATGGGTCTGCTGAAGGCCTATGTTGAATCGGACCTGGAGCGCCTGGCGCGGGAAGGCGTCCGGGTTCGGATCATCGGTCGGCGGACGGGCCTGGCCCCCGATATCCAGGAAATCATCGCGCGCGCCGAGCAGCGCACGGCCGGCAATTCGAAGTTCACCCTTCAGGTGGCGTTCAATTACGGTGGCCGCGCGGATATCGCCGACGCGGCTCGCACCTTTGCCGAAGCGGTTGAGCGCGGCGAGGCCCGGGCCGCCGATCTGGATGAAGCGGCTTTCGAAGGCCTGCTCTCGACCTCGGCCGCGCCGGCGCCAGACCTGATTGTGCGCACCAGCGGAGAGCGGCGGATCTCGAATTTCCTGCTTTGGGAATGCGCCTATGCAGAGCTCGTCTTCCAGGACGTGCTCTGGCCTGACTACGGACCCGAAGCGCTTTCGGCGGCCATCGCGGAGTATCGCGGGCGTGACCGACGCTATGGAGGCATTGCCGCCGATGACGTCGCCGTCGCCGGCTAAGCGCTTCAACTGGAAAAATCTGCGGGTACGGGTGCTTTCAGCCGCCGTGCTCGTACCCACAGTCGTATCCGCAGTCTGGTTCGGCGGCGTTTGGTTCCTGGCGCTTGTCGCGGTCTGTGTCGCCTTGCTGGCCCGCGAGTGGGGCATGATGAGCGCGCCGCGCGCGCCCAGGGGCGTTGCGCTGGCCATTGGTGTGGCCGCTCTTGTGGCTGTCGTGGCCGCTTTCCAGGGGCACTATTATCTGATGTGGCCGCTTCTGGCGGCCGGAGCGATCCTGGCCGCCCTGCTCGCGCGCGGCGCCGTCGAGCGTCGGGCTGATGCAGCCTACGGCGTGATCTACATTGCTCCGGCCTGCATTGCCCTTGTTTGGCTGCGGGGACTGGATGCTGGCCTTAGCTGGACTCTGCTGCTGTTCGCGGTCACCTGGTTCGCCGACATCTTCGCCTTCGTCGTGGGCAGCATCCTCAAGGGCCCCAAGCTGTGGCCCAAGTTCTCTCCCAACAAGACCTGGTCTGGCTTCTTCGGCGGCCTGGCGGCGGCTTCGATCGCCGCTGTCGGGATCGATGCGCTGTCGGGCATGTTGCCGGCGCTTCCAGACATGAATCTGACCTGGCCCGTCGCCGCTGCGATCGGTTTCCTGGGCGGCCTTTCGACCATGATGGGCGATCTCTGGGAATCGATGTTGAAGCGGCGGTTCGGCGTGAAAGATTCCGGCGACCTTATACCCGGGCATGGCGGACTGCTCGATCGTGTGGACGGCTTGATGTTCGCGGCGATCGTTATCGCCGGTGTGCGCCTGATTTACCTCTACGGATGGGCACATTGACGGTTATCCGGAAGGTCGTTGTTCTGGGCTCTACAGGGTCAATCGGCGTTTCGACCCTGGGGCTGTTCGAGGCCGCCGGTGTCGAGGTCGAGATCCTGGCGCTGACCGCTGGACGCAATGTGGAGCGGCTGATTGAGCAGTCGCTTCGCTGGCGCCCCGCCGTCGCCGTGATTGAGGACGAGCGCTGTCTGGAGGCCCTGCGCGCGGGTCTCAAGGACACGGGGGTCCGCGCGGCGGCGGGAACCTCGGCGGTCATCGAGGCGGCGGCGATGGGCGCCGATTGGGTGATGTCGGCGATTGTCGGCGCGGCCGGCCTGGCGCCGACTCTGGCGGCGGCGCGCACCGGTGCGGTCATAGCCCTGGCCAACAAGGAGAGCCTGGTCTGCGCCGGACCGGCGCTGTTGAGGATCGCCCGCGAAGCGGGCGGGGCGGTGATCCCGGTCGATTCGGAACACTCGGCGATTTTCCAGGTCTTGCAACCGGCTTGCGCTCAACGCGTGTCGAGACTGATCCTGACGGCGTCAGGCGGTCCGTTTCGCACCTGGACGCGCGAGCAAATGGCGCTCGCCACGCCCGAGCAGGCGGTGGCTCATCCAAATTGGTCGATGGGCGCCAAGATTTCGGTCGATTCCGCGTCCATGATGAACAAGGGCCTCGAGATGATCGAGGCCTCCTACCTGTTCGACACTCCGGAAGAGCGCATCGAGGCCGTGATCCACCCACAGTCCGTGATTCACAGCCTGGTGGAGTACGCCGACGGCTCGACCCTGGCTCAGCTGGGCCCCCCGGACATGCGCAGCCCGATCGCCTGCGCATTTGCGTGGCCGGACCGACTGCCTTGGCCCGCGCCGCGCCTGGATCTGGCGGCCTATGGCCAGCTGACCTTTGAACAGCCTGATCTGGAACGTTTTCCGTCCCTTGGCATCGCCCGAGAGGCGATGCGGCTAGGCGGTGGCGCTCCGGCTGCTATGAACGCCGCCAACGAGGTCGCCGTGGCGGCGTTCCTTGACCGCCAGATCGGCTTTCTCGATATTGCCGGCTCGGTGGCGGGGACCCTTGAACGCATGAACAGTCTGGGGGCCTTGATGGAAGCCGACACCGATCCGGTCGAAAGCGCCATGACGACGGATGCAAGCGCCCGCCGCATTGCGGCCGAGGTTGTACGCCAAGTTCACCGCCACAACTGAAGACGAGAAGAGATCCGACATGCTCGGCTTCATGCAATCGGCGGCCGCCTACATCATCGCCTTCCCCCTTGTGATCCTGGTGGTCGTGACCGTTCACGAGCTGGGGCATTTCTGGGCGGCCAAGGCCTGCAACGTGGAGATCGACCGATTCTCGATCGGTTTTGGCAAGGCCATTGTCTCCTGGCGGGACCGGGCCGGCGTCCAGTGGCAGATCGGATGGCTGCCTTTGGGTGGCTATGTTCGCTTCGCCGGCGACGAGAACGCGGCCAGTGTTCCCGACAAGGAAGATCTGGCCAGCATGCGCACCGAGATCGAGCGCCGCGAGGGGCGCGAAGCGGTCAATCGGTACCTGCATTTCAAACCGCTGTGGCAGCGCGCCTTTATCGTCGCCGCTGGCCCCCTGGCCAATTTCGTCCTGGCGATCACGTTGTTTGCGGTTCTGTTGGGCGTCTTTGGCGAGACCGTCCGCCGACCGGTCATCAGCGGCGTGAATGCGGGGAGCCCGGCTGCGGCAGCCGGCTTCCGCCAAGGCGACGTGATCCTCTCGGCCGATGGTCGCAAGGTGAAGAATTTCGGCGAGCTGGATAATTATGCGCTTCTGCGCAGCGATGTTCCGATCCGCTTCGAGATCGAGCGTGGCGGCAGACCGCTGGAATTGGTGGCGACGCCCGCGCTGGTGGAGGTTTCTGACGGCTTTGGCGGCAGCCAGAAGGCCGGTGTGCTGGGTTTCGGCGCTCCGCCCCTGATCGCCAGCGTCGAGCCGGGCTCGCCCGCCGAAAAGGCCGGCCTTCAGCGCGGGGATGTCATCCAGCGCGCTGATGGCGCCGCGATTGGCAGTTTCGAAGACCTGACCCGACACGTGACCCAGCGGGGCGGCAACCCGATCACTTTCGAGGTCTATCGGGGCGGCGAAACCGTCAACATCGTCGCCACGCCGGCTCTGCTGACCCGTCCCGACGCCGACGGCAAACCCAAGACCCGCATGCTTCTGGGCGTGGCTGGGGGACTACCGGCCAGCGACATTCAGCGCGTGCGCTACAATCCCATCGAGGCCATCGCCGGCGGCTTTGCCCGGACCTGGGATGTGCTTGAAACGACCGTCTATTATCTGGGCCGGGTCATCCGCCTGGAGGTTTCCGCCGAACAGATCAGCGGTCCGATCGGTATCGCCAAGACCTCCGGTCAGCTGGCGCAGGCTGGCGCGGCCGGGGCCACGGACTTTCCCTCGATGCTGCTGGGTTCTGCGGTCGCGCTGATCTGGCTATCGGCCATCCTCTCGGTCAGCGTTGGTTTCATGAACCTGTTGCCGATCCCTGTTTTGGATGGCGGCCACTTGCTGTTCTACGCCTACGAAGCGATCGCCCGGCGGCCGCTTGGCGCCCGGCTTCAGGCAGCCGGGTACAGGGTTGGTCTTGCGCTGCTGCTGAGTTTCATGTTGTTCGCCACCTGGAATGATCTGCAGCGCCTGAGCGTATTCAAATTTTTCGGCGGGCTGTTCTCTTGAGCGGTCGCCTTCCGTCCATGATTGGTCCCATGAACAAAATTCGCGCCCATAGCGCCGCGTTCGCCACCGGCGTGGCGCTTCTCTTCGGTTCGACCGCGATGGTCGCGCCTGCGGCGGCCTTTGCCCAGGCGGCGCAGACCGGCGTCGTGCAGCGAATCGTCGTGCAAGGAAACGAGCGGATCGAGCAGGGCACGGTGATGTCCTACCTGCCGATTCAGCCCGGTGACACCGTTGACGCCGCACGGCTCGACCTGGCGCTCAAGACCTTGGCGCGCACGGACCTCTTCGCCGACGTCAAGATCGAGATGCTGTCGGGCGACCTGATCGTAAGGGTCGTCGAGAATCCGATCATCAATCAGGTGGTCTTCGAGGGGAACTCGTCGCTCAAGGAAGACAAGCTGAAGGACGAGGTCCAGATCCGTCCGCGCGGCATCTTCACCCGCGCCAAGGTTCAGGCCGACGTTCAACGCATCATTGAGCTTTATCGTCGCTCGGGGCGCATCTCGGCGACCGTGACGCCGAAGGTGGTGGAGCTGCCACAAAAGCGCGTCGATCTGGTGTTCGAGATCAACGAAGGCCCCAAGAGCGGCGTTCTGGGCATCAACTTCCTGGGCAATTCCGAGTACTCGGACAATGATCTGCGCGACGTGATCGTCACCAAGGAGTCGCAATGGTACAAGTTCCTGACCAGCAACGACAATTACGACCCTGACCGGATCGAGTACGACCGCGAACAACTGCGCAAGCACTATCGCAACCGGGGCTTCTTCGACTTTCGCGTGGTCTCGTCCATGGCCGAACTGGCGCCGGACAAGAACGGCTTTGCCGTCACCTACACCCTTGATGAGGGCCCGAAGTACAAGTTCGGCAAGGTGACCGTCGAAACCGAGCTCAAGAAGCTGGACGGCACGTTGCTGGCCCAGATCCTGCCGATCCGCACCGGCCAGCTTTATGAAGACGAGCGTATCGAGCAGGCTACCGACGCCCTGACCTTCGCGGCCGGCGCCGCCGGCTTTGCGTTCGTGGATGTTCGCCCCCGCTACGTGCCCAATCGCGAGACCAATACGGTCGACGTCGTGTTCCAGGTGCGTGAAGGCCCGCGCGTTTACGTCGATCGGATCGACATCGTCGGCAACACCCGCACCCTTGACTACGTGCTGCGTCGCGAACTCGAAGTGGCTGAGGGCGACGCCTATAACCGCGTGCTGGTCGACCGCTCCAAGAACAACATCCGCCGTCTGGGCTTCTTCAAGGAAGTCGAGATCGAGGAAGTGCCGGGCAGCGCGCCCGACCGTACGGCCCTGCGCGTCAAGGTCGAGGAGCAGCCTACGGGCGAGCTTTCCTTCAGCGCCGGCTACAGCTCGGTCGACAAGCTGGTGCTCGACGTGGGCATCACTGAGCGGAACTTCCGCGGTCGCGGCCAGAACATGCGCGGACGGATTTCCGTGGGCTCGCTGCGTCAGCAAATCGACTTTGCCTTCACCGAGCCGCGGTTCCTGAACCGCAACCTGGTGGCGGGTGTGGACGTCTATTCGTTCCGCTACGATCTGAGCGACTACGCCGCCTATGACACCCGTTCGGTGGGTGGCAATGTGCGGGTCGGCTTCCCGCTGACCCAGAACGCCTCGATGAGCATGCGCTACACGCTGCGTCGCGATGAGGTCAGCGTTTCGGACGGCCTGTGCGACAGCGGCTCGGTTTCGCAAATCCTGTGTCTGCAGCGCGGCGCCTACATGACGTCGCTGGTGGGCTATGGCCTGCGGATCGACAAGCGCAACGATCCGATTCAGCCGACGCGCGGCTGGTTCGCCGACCTCAACCAGGATCTGGCCGGCTTCGGCGGCGATGTGAAGTATTTGAAGACCGAGACCGACGCGGGTTGGTACTGGGGCTTCAACAAGGACTTCATCTTCAGCGCCACGGGTTCGGCCGGCTATATCGAGGGCTGGGGCGGCGACAACGTCCGCATCAACGATCGCTTCTACAAGGGCGGCACCAACTTCCGCGGCTTCGAGACCGCCGGCATCGGTCCGCGCGACGTCTCGACCCAGAGCAATTCGCTGGGTGGCAAGCTCTATGCCATCGGCACCTTCGAGCTGACGGTTCCGACGCTTCTGCCCGAGCAGTACGGCATCAAGGCCGCCCTGTTCAGCGACTTTGGTACGGCGGGCCTGCTCGACGACGTTGACCGCCAGTCCTCCGCCGGCGTGTTCGATCCCAATATTCGCGACAACCTGGGTCTTCGGGCCTCGGCGGGTATCAGCATCGACTGGAAGTCGCCCATGGGCCCGATTCGCTTCGACTTCAGCCAGATCCTTTCCAAGGAAGACTATGACCGGACCGAAACGTTCCGGTTCTCCACCTCCACAAGGTTCCAATAATCATGACTTCCAAGTTCCTGTTCGCAGCCGCGTCCGGCGTCGTCTCCATTGCCATGTCGACCAGCGCTGTCGCCCAGACGGCTCCGGCCGCTCCGGCGATCTCGCACGGCGCGCCGATTGCTGGCGTTTGCATCTTCTCGAGCCAGCGCGCCGTCGGCTCGTCGGCTGTCGGCAAGGCCGTCGACGCCCGTCTGAAGACGATCATCGCGCAGGTGAACGCCGAGCTGACCGGCGAACGCACGGCGCTCGACAATGAAGCCAAGGCGCTGGAAGCCAAAAAGGCGACGCTGGACCAGGGCTCGCTCGAGCAGCAGGCTGCTGGTCTGCAGGTCAAGGCCAACGCCTGGCAGCGCAAGGGTCAACTGCGCCAGAAGGAAGTTGAAGCCACCGAGCAGAAAGCCCTGTCGCGCGTCTATCAAGAGCTCGATCCGGCCATCAAGCAGGTCTATCAACAGCGTAGCTGCGCGATTCTGGTCGACCGCGAGTCGGTGCTTCTGGCCAATCCCGCCATGGACATCACCGACGCCGTCGTTGTGGCTCTTGACGCTCGCATCAAGACCCTGACCTTCGACCGCGAACGTCTGGACCAACCCGCCGCCGGCGCTCAAGCTCTGACGCCGACCAGGAAGTAAGCGAGTCGGCCCGAACCTCACGCTCGGGCTGATCGTCGAGAGGACGAGATGCCGGACCCACGATTTTTCGATGACATGGGTCCGGCTTCACTCGATGAGCTCGCCCGCCTTGGCGGCGCCGAGCTGGCTGACGCCACCCTGGCGTCGCGATCAATTGCGCATGTCGCGCCGCTCGACGCCGCTGACGGTCGGGCGGTCACCTTCTTTTCCGACGCCAAGCGCCGCGACGCGGCAGGCAGCACTCAAGCTGCGGCCTGCTTTGTCCGACCGGAGCACCGCGCCCTGCTCGCGCCGGATTGCGCAGCGCTGCTGACAGCGCACCCTCAGGCCGCCTGGGCCGCTGCGGCGATGCGACTGCACGCGCCGCGGCGCCACGAGCCGCTGTCGCCATCCATCCATCCAGACTGCGACCTGGAGGAGGGCGTGAGCCTGTCGCCGGGCGTCACCGTGGGGCAGGGTGCGAGGATCGGGCGCGGCACACGGCTGTCGCCCGGCTGTGTGATCGGTCCCGGGGTCGCCATCGGGCGTGACTGCGTGATCGGCGCCAACGCGGTGATCGGTTTTGCAATCATCGGCGACAGGGTCAGCATCCATGCGGGCGCGGTGATCGGCGAGGCGGGCTTTGGCGCGGCTGGCGGCCCGCGCGGGGTGGTGGACATTCCCCAACTGGGCCGGGTGGTGATCCAGGATGGCGTGACCGTCGGCGCCAACAGTTGCATCGACCGGGGCGCCTTTGCCGACACGATGATCGGTGAAAACACCAAGATCGACAATCTGGCCCACGTCGCGCACAACGTCCGCCTGGGTCGCAATTGCGTGCTGGCGGCCTATACAGGGCTTTCCGGCAGTACGGTTGTCGGCGACGGGGTGGCGTTTGGCGGCAAGGCCGGCGTCGCGGATCATCTCGCCATCGGCGCGGGCGCCAGCATCGGCGCATCGGCGTCGGTGTTCAAGGACGTGCCTGCGGGCGAAACATGGACAGGGTTTCCGGCTCGGCCGCTCAAGCGGTGGCTCCGAGAGACCGCATGGCTGTCGCGCATGGCGCGTGGCCGGGGAACAAGGGGCTAAGTATGGGCCAAGATGCCGCCGAACCGGCGCAAACCGACATCGATATCGCCGAAATCCTGGCCAGGATTCCGCACCGGTACCCCTTCCTCCTGGTGGATCGGGCAGAGGACTATCGGCCCCATCAGTCGATCGTCGGCATCAAGTGCGTGACGATCAACGAGCCCTTCTTCCAGGGCCATTTCCCGGGCAATCCCGTGATGCCGGGGGTGTTGATCATTGAAGCCATGGCCCAGACCGGCGCCATCCTGATGAGCAAGTCGCTGGAAGTCGACACCGAGGGCAAGACCATCTTCTTCATGTCGGTCGACAACGCCCGCTTCCGCAATCCCGTGCGCCCCGGCGACGTGATCCGCATGGAGGTCGAGGTGACCCGGTCGCGCTCGACCATCTTCAAGTTCAAGGGCGTGGCCAAGGTGAACGACAAGGTCGCCGCCGAGGCCGAGTTCGCCGCCATGGTCGTGGAGACCCCGACGAAATGAGCGCGATCCATCCCACCGCCATCGTTGATCCCGGCGCCAGGCTGGGCGCCGACGTAGAGATCGGTCCCTTCAGCATCATCGGCCCCGACGTGACCCTGGCAGCGGGGGTGCGGCTGATGTCTCACGTGGTGATCGAGGGCGTCACCACCCTTGGCGAGGGCTGTGTCGTGCACCCGTTCGCCAACCTCGGCGGTCCGCCCCAGCACCTGGGCCACAAGGGTGAGAAGACCGAGCTGCTGATCGGCCCGCGCAACATTATCCGCGAGCACGTCACGATGCACACCGGCACCGTGTCGGGCAAAGGCGTGACAACGGTGGGAGCCGATGGCCTCTATATGGTCGGCTCGCACATCGCGCACGACTGCACGGTCGGCGATCACGTTGTGATGGCCAAGGGCGCGACCCTGGGGGGGCACGTCTCGATCGGCGACTTCGTGTTCATGGGCGGTCTGGCGGCGGCCCACCAGTTCAGCCGTATCGGCCGCTACAGCTTCATCGGCGGTCTGGCCGCCGTGACCAAGGATGTCATTCCGTACGGCTCGGTGTGGGGTAACCACGCGCATCTTGAGGGCCTGAACCTGGTCGGCCTGAAGCGTCGCGGCTTCTCGCGCGAGACGATCAACGCCCTGCGCGCCGCCTATCGCCTGCTGTTCGCCGACGAGGGCACCTTTCAGGAACGCCTGGACGATGTCGCTGAAATCCATGCCGGCAATGCCGAGGTGATGGAGATCGTCGACTTCATTCGCGCCGACGCCAATCGTCCGCTTTGCCTGCCCGAGCGCGAGGTCTAGGCTTTTCAGATGCGCAAGCTTGGTCTGATCGCCGGCGGGGGCGCGCTTCCCGTCGAACTGGCGGCCCATTGCGAGGCTGCGGGACGGCCGTTCGCCGTGATGCGGCTGAGGAGCTTTGCTGATCCTGTCCTGACCCGTTATGGCGGGATCGAGGTGGGCCTTGGCGAATTCGGCAAGGTGTTCAAGGCGCTGAAGGCCGA
>Ga0209066_10003549_pt1 | contig 17690 bp, 16 predicted proteins | sample All_14_2_FD_187198 | JGI IMG/M metagenome (GOLD analysis project Ga0209066, IMG submission 187198) | Freshwater microbial communities in response to fracking from Pennsylvania, USA - Allegheny Zone_MetaG_DW_15 (SPAdes) (version 2) ... | reverse complement strand
CAAGTGCCTTTGCCTTTGTCCCTTCCATTGGCCCAGCCCCCGTCGGCAGAGGCGGCCCCCGCCACCCCCAGCGGCGTGCTCGCCACCCTCACCGAATGGAGCGAGTTGGGTCTGCTGCGCCGCCTCGACAGCGCGCTGGCCAGCCACCTGTTTTCGCTCGACTCCATAGCCAGCCCCGCGCTGCTGGTCAGCGTGGCCATGCTCTCGCACCTGGAAGGGCGTGGGCACACGTGCCTGCCCGTGGCGGCGCTGGCCGCGCAGCCGTTGGCCGTGCTGGGCTGGCCCGCCGCACACCACGCCGCAGTGGAGGCGCTGTGGGCCACCTTGCCGACTGACCCCGCCGAGTGGGTGGCCGAGGTGCGGCGCAGCCCGGCCGTGGGCGATGCATTGGCGCCCGGCGGCCACACGCCACTGGTGCTGGGCGGCAGCACCGACGCCCCGCTGCTGTACCTGCGCCGCTACTTTGGGTACGAAAGCAGCGTGGCCACCCAGGTGGCCGCCCGCGTGGCCCAGCCCTTTGCAGGGGACGCGGCGCTGGCTCGCCACTGGCTGGACAAACTGTTCGATGCCCCCGCACCTTCAGCCGCCGCCAGTGCCTCTCCACGGGCACCCGACTGGCAGAAGCTGGCCTGTGCGCTGGCGTTGCGGGCGGGCCTGACCGTCATCACCGGCGGGCCGGGCACCGGCAAAACCCACACCGCCGCACGCCTGCTGGCCCTGCTGTTTGCCACCGACCCCGAGCCCGACTGCCTGCGCGTGGCCCTGGCCGCGCCCACCGGCAAGGCGGCGGCGCGGTTGCGCCAATCCATTGAAAGCTCGCTGAACGACCTGGGGGCCCGGCTGGGTTCAGTGGAGGGCGGGGGGCTGGACCTGGCCCGCCTCACCCGCCGCATGGGCCCCGCCCGCACGCTGCACGGCCTGCTGGGCGCCCGACCCGGCATGCGCCAGCTGCGCCACCACGCGGGCCACCCGCTGGACGTGGACGTGCTGCTGGTGGACGAAGCCTCCATGGTCCACCTTGAAATGGTGGCCGCGCTGTTGGCCGCTTTGCCACCGCAAGCGCGCGTGGTGCTGTTGGGCGACAAAGACCAGCTGGCCTCGGTCGAGGCCGGTGCCGTGCTCGGCGACCTCTGCCAGCACGCGGCGCAGGGGCACTACAGCCAGGCCACCCGCGCCTACGCCCAAGCCGTGGCGGGGGTGGAAGTGCCACCGGTGTTTTGGGCCGACTCCGCCACCGCGCCCGCCCCGCTGGCCCAGCAAACGGCCATGCTGCGCGAGAGCCGCCGCTTCGGTGGCCCCATTGGCCAACTGGCGCTGGCCGTGAACGCCGGCGATGCCCGCGCCGCGCAGCAACTGCTGGCCCAAGCGCCCGCAGGCGGCCCCCTTTGGCTGCTGCCCCACCCCACGCCCGACGCGTTGCTGGCCACTTGTGTCAGCACGCAGCCCGGTGCCCCCGCCAGCCACGCCGGGTATTTGCAGGCCATGGCCCAGCGCCCGCCCCAGGCGTTGACCGACCCCGGGGCGCACGCCGCCTGGGTGGTGGGCGTGTTGCGTGCGTTCGAGCGTTGTCGGGTGTTGTGCGCCGTGCACGAAGGGCCTTGGGGCACACAGGCGCTCAACACGGCCATCGCCCAGGCGCTGGCGGCCGCGGGGCTGCTGCAGCCCAACGGCGCTTGGTACGCCGGGCGGCCCGTCATGGTCACGCGCAACGACGCGGCCTTGGGTGTGTTCAATGGCGATGTGGGCGTGGCCTTGCCCTCGCTTGAAGGGGGGCTGCGCGTTTGGTTTCTGGACGGCGAGGCACTGCGCTCGGTGGGCGTGGCCCGTCTGGCCGAGGTGGAAACCGCCTTTGCCATGACCGTGCACAAAAGCCAGGGCAGCGAATTCACCCACACCGTGCTGGTGTTGCCCACGGCGGGCGGAGAAGTGTTGACCCGCGAGCTGGTCTACACCGGCATCACCCGCGCTCGCGAAGCCTTCACCCTGGTGGAACCCCGGCCAGGGCTCCTGGCGCAGGCGGTGGCGCGCAAATCACAGCGATTCAGTGGGTTGGCGCAGAGACTGCAGGCCGGTGCGCCGCTAGACTAAGGGGCACGGGGCGGCCAGCCCAGGCCACGCCACCGACCGAGACAAGGACACCCAGCCATGATTCCCAGCAAACGCCGATTTTTCTGGCGTGCCGCCTTTCAGTCCCCCGCCAAACTGGTCACGCCCGATGGCGAGTTTCAGGCCAAGCTGGTGGACATTTCGCTCAAAGGTGCGCTGCTGCAAACGCCCACGCCCTGGCAGGGCCAGCGCGGCATCAAATGCCAGCTGTTTCTCAGCCTCACCGCCGACACGCAAATCGCCATGTGGTGCACCACCATGCACGTGGACGGTGCCAACGTGGGGCTGCGCTGCGACAACATCGACCTCGACAGCATCACCCACCTGCGCCGCCTGGTGGAGCTGAACGTGGGCGACCACAACATCCTGGAGCGCGACTTGGCCAGCCTCATCAGCGAAGAGCACGCGCCCTGACGTCACTTTCTTCAGCGTTTTCCCCGTCAACCTCCGCAGGAGACCTGCCATGAGCATCGAACAGATTCACAACTACTACGAACGCCTGGTGCTGGACGAAGTGGTGCGCCGCGCCCGTGACCTCCCCAACGCCACCGCCGACATGGTGGCCGACATGGCCTGCGTGGCCTTGAACCGGTTGCCCGCCCGCTACGTGCGCCACGATGTGGATCTGGTGTTCTACCTGACCGAGGCCGAACGCCACCAAAGCGAAACCGCACTGGCCGCTGCGTTGGACTATGCGGAGCGGCTGGTGCTGTCCCGCAGTGCGGTGACGGTGGACGAAGACACCGCCTCCGGCGACGCGGCCTGACGTGTCCCCGTCCGTGCCCGGCTCCCACGGCCCACGGCGCTTCTGGGCCGCGCTGACCACCGCTGACTTTGCCGCGCTGGACCGCACGCGCACGATCGCTGTGCTGCCACTGGGCGCCACCGAGCAGCACGGTCCTCACTTGCCACTGTGTGTGGACACCACCCTGGTGGATGGCGTGGTGGCCGCGTGTCTGCCCCACTTGCCTGCCGATCTGCCCGCGCTGTTTTTGCCCACGCAGGCCGTGGGCCTGAGCCCGGAGCACGCGGCCTTTCCCGGCACGCTCACGCTGCGGCCCGAAACCGCCATCCGCCTGTGGACCGACATCGCCGAGGGCGTGCACGCCAGTGGCGTGAACAAGCTGGTGCTGTTCAATGCCCATGGCGGCCATGTGGGCCTGATGGACGTGGTGGCCCGCGACCTGCGCGCCCGGCTGGGAATGCTGGTGTACAGCGTGAGTTGGTTCAACTTGCCGTTGCTGGACGAGGCGGGGCACGACGTGAATGCGCTGTTTTCGGCGCAGGAGCACCGCTTTGGCATCCACGGAGGGGACACGGAAACGTCCATGATGCTGCACCTGTCGCCCGACAGGGTCCGCATGGCCGAGGCCCGGTGTTTTGCCTCGGCATCACAGGCGCGTGCGCAGCGTTTCGATGTGCTGGGCAATGGCCGCAGCGCCAAATTGGCCTGGCAGATGCAGGACTACAACCCCTGGGGCGCCGTGGGCGATGCCCAGGCCGCCACGCCCGGCAAAGGCCAGGCCCTGGTCCAAGCAGCCGGGCGCGCACTGGCCCGTTTGCTGTCGGAGGTCGATCGGTTGCCTGCCGACACCCTCAGCTCCCGCACTGCCTATTCCCCCGACTGAGCCTGCCTGAACCCGCTGGGTGGGCTCATTCCTCGACGGCTTCGTGAAAGGCGGCCAGCCCTTGGTCCAGCCAATGGTGCAGCGCGGCCACGGTGGCCACCCCCATTTTGTCGTTCAGGGCCAGTTGGGCCGTTTTCCACTGGCGTTGCGCTTGCTGGCGCAGCGCCCGCCCGGCGTCGGTGATGTGGACCAGGCGGCTGCGTGCGTTCGCTCCCTCTCCCAGGGTGAGCCAGCCCGCCGCGACCAGTGGCTGGATGTTGCGCGTGAGAGTGGATGCCCCCATCTCCATCCGACGGGCCAGTTCGCCGGGTGCGATCGGCCCCAACCGGTCCACGTGTGTCAGCAAAGAGTACTGGGTGATGCGCAGCCCGACCTGCGACAGGTGCTGGTCGTAATGCTGGGTGACCCGGCGCGTGAGCTGGCGCAACTTGAAATTGGTGCAGCCGACCGGTGTTGCGGGTGGGGCCCCGTGGGTTTGGGGTGACACATGGGCGTCATTGGTCATGTATGGATTGTATCTACAATGTTTGTATATGCAACTTTATGGAGATTTCACATGACTGCCCATTCCGCATTGGAGGCCTGGTTGGCCGACGAAGCCCGTGTCCTTCAGCGTCTGGACGCGGGCCCTGGTCCTGGCGTGCCTTCGCCCGAGCAGGTGGCGGGCAAAACCGGGTTGGAGATGATGCAGGCCATGTTGAACGGGGACATGCCCTATGCCGCCATTGCCAAGACGCTGGACTTTCTGATCGTGGACGTGCGCGATGGCGAAGCCACTTTCCAGGGGACTCCCTTGCCTCACCACTTCAACCCCATGGGCACGGTGCACGGGGGGTGGTTCGCCACCCTGCTGGATTCCGCCCTGGGCTGTGCCGTGCACACCAAGATGCCCGTCGGCAGGGCCTACACCACGGCAGAGCTGAGCGTGAACATCGTGCGGGCGCTCACGCCCAAGGTGCAGCGCGTGCGGGCGGTGGGACGGGTGGTGCACTGCGGTCGCCAGTTGGCCACGGCAGAAGCGCAGCTGCTGGGGCCTGACGGCACGCTGTACGCCCACGCCACCACCACCTGCCTCGTGTTCGAGATGAAGCCCACAACGCGTGCCACGGCCCCCTGAATTCGGGGCGCCGGGCGTCAGGCGTGGGTGATCCAGGCCTGGTGTTCGGCGGCCTGCAGGTGCGGCAGGGTGTTGAATGTCACCAACCGCTGGCGTTTGGGTGTGCCCATCAGCTCGGTCACGGCGGTGTTTCGGATTTGCAGGTTCAGTTCAATGGTGGTTTCCGGCGGCGTGTGCAGCAGATGCCCCACCAGTGTGGAAATGGGCCCACCGCTGCTGACCACCAGCACGTTTTTGTCGGCCAGGTGCTGGCGGATGTGGGCCAGTGCACCCACGGCACCGGCCACGAAGTCGGTGTAGGTGGGCATGCCCTCGGGGCTGATGGTGCCCGCCATCCATTGTGTGAGCGCGTCGCGCAGCAGCCGGAAGTGCTGTTTGTAGGCCCCGGGTTCACCCGGCTGCACCAAGTGGCAAGCGTGCAGGGCCTTGACGAGGGCTTCGCTGTCGTATTCGTTCAGGCCCGGCCACTCCAGAGGTTCCAGCGTCAGACCGCTGCCTTGGGCAATGCCTGCCCAAGTCTGACGGTGGCGCCGCAGTGTGCCGGTGATGACGGCATCCCACGCGGGGCCGCCTTGGCCCCTTTGTTCCCGCAAATGCTCACCGAGCCTCACGCTTTGGCGGTGGCCCAGTTCGCTGAGTTGGTCGTAGTCGGCTGCGCCGAAGGAGGCTTGCCCGTGGCGGATGAGGTGAATGTGTGCCATGGGTGAAATTGGAATCCAAATGGCTTCCAACGCTTGTCCCAGCTGCGACTGCTGCTCCGATTCGGGGAGTTTTTGGGCCGTTCGGGGTGCGTGGGGCCGAGGGGGTCAGTGTGGGTGGGTCAACACCTGGGCGAACTGGGGGGCGTCCACATTGCCCCCGCTCAAGGTCAGGCCCACACACCGGCCGACCAGTTGCTCGCGCTCTTGCAGCGCGGCGGCCAGGCTGGCGGCGCCGGCCCCTTCGGCCACGTTGTGCGTGTCGGTGAACAGCGCGTGCATGGCGTGGGCCACCTCGCTGTCGGTGACTTGCACCACATGGTCGAGGTGGGGGGCGAGGATGGCCAGGGCTTCGGCATCGGCCACGCGGCAGGCCATGCCGTCGGCCAGGCGGGTGCTGACCGGGGCCTCCACCACCCGCCCAGCGGCAATGGAGTCGGCGTAGGTGGTGGCGTGTGCGCTGACCACGCCCACCACTTTCAGTGCGCTGCGGCCCAGGGCCAGTTTGGCGGCGATGGCCGAGCACGCCCCCGAACCCTGGCCAATGGGCACGTACACCACGTCCAGCTCGGGCACGGCCCGCATCAGCTCCCACCAGTAGGTGCTCACACCGCGCAGCAGGTCGGGGTGGAAACTGGGCACCATGTGCGCGCCGCGCTCGGTGGCCAGGCGCAAGGCGTGTTCGCGGCTTTCCTGAAAGTCGGTGCCGTGTTCGACGAGGTGCACCCCCAGGGCGCGCATGGCGGCGTTTTTCTCCGCGCTGTTCCCATGGGGCACGACGATGGTGCAGCGCACGCCGTGTGCCCGAGCCGCCCAGCCGATGCTTTGGCCGTGGTTGCCCCGCGTGGCGCTGATCACCTCGGCGGGCAGGGCCCCGCGCTGGGCCAGCTGGTCGAAATAGGTCAGTCCGCCCCGGATCTTGAACGCCCCCACCGGCGTGTGGTTTTCGTGTTTGACCCACACCGGGGTGCCCACCCGCCGCGCCAACAGGGGCCAGGCGTATTGCGGGGTGGGGGCAAACGAGCGGTACACCACCTGGGCGGCGGCTTCGATGTCGGACAGGCTGGGCAGTGTCATGGCGGAGCGGGTTGTGTGGGGTGGGTCGGAGGTCAGGTGCCGGGCGCTGTGTTCACGGGCACACCGGCCGATGTGAGGTGTCTCAACCCTTTCGGTGTGGACAGGGTGGCGTGCAGCAGCGGGGCCGGTGTGGCCTCCACCGGCAGCGTGGGCAAGCCCAGGCGGTGCAGCGCGCTGGCCACGGCCACGGGCTCGGGGTGGCCCAGCGACAGGGCTTGCAGCGCCACGCCGCAGGGGGGCAGCCCGTCGGCGGGGTGCGTGTCGCCCCACTGGATGAGCGTGGGCACGCAGCCGCCTCGCAGTCGGCGGCCGTCGGGCCGGATGGAGATGTGCCACTGCAGCAGCCCACGGGGTGTGGCGCGGCTGGCGCTGGCCACGCGGCCCACGTCCCATCCTTGACCCGACAGGGCCAGCGCTGCGGTGGGCAGATCGGGCACCCGGGCCACCCAGTGAATGAGCTGTGGTCCGTGGGTGGCGATGTGCTGCTGCAGGGGTGAAAAGTCCATGTCAAACCAGCGCCTGTCGCTTTCTGGTATTGACTTGTTTGCTCCTGGATGAATGGCAATGATTTCCAGGTAGGCGCGGGGAAACGCGGGTGAGGCCACCGACAGCAGCCGGTTGTGCGTGCCCATCAGCGGGTGTTCGCCCCCCGGGCCGGGGGTGACGCCCAGCGTGGCTTCGCACCAGGCCACGCCTTCGGCCAAGCTGGAGGCCATGACCACCAGGTGGTCCAGCGCCGCCACGGGGGAAGCGCTCACAGCCGGACCTCGCCTTGGATGCAGGTGACGGCATCGCCCCCGACCCACACCTGGCCGCTGGCATCGCGCTGCACATGCACCTGTCCGTCACGGTCCAGGGCCTGACCTTGGGTGGCCAGGTAGCGGGTGGGCAGGTGGCCCTCGGCCATCAGCCACTGGGCCAGGCTGGCGTTGAGGCTGCCGGTGACTGGGTCTTCGGCCACGCCGATGGGGGCGGCAAAGGCCCGCACCCACAGGTCGGGTTCGACAGCCGCCGCTCCGCTGCCCGAGTGCGGCGCAAAGGCACGCGCTTCTCGACTGCGGCGGGCGATCAGCGCCACCGGTGTCTCGCTGGCGGTGTCCGAGCAGGCCGCCACGCCCACCTTCTGCCCCAGGCGCTCGAGTTCGGCATGTTGCGGGGTCAGGCCCAACACGGTGTCGGGGCTGTCCACCAGCAAGCCCAGCCAGTGGGGGCCGTTGTCCAGGTGCTGTGCGGCCCGCACTTGCGAAGCGTGCAGGCCCAGTGCCCGCAGCACCGGGGCCAGCGTGGTGGCGTCGGGGGTGCTGCGCCGCAGCGTTGGCGCGGCAAAGGCCCAGCGCCCGTCCATCTCTTTCAGCGTGACGATGCCCACGGCGCACTCCTGTCGCACCTCGCCTGCGGTGCGCGGCAGGCCGCCGTGGGCCAGCCAGGCGTGGCAACTGCCCAGCGTGGGATGTCCGGCAAAGGGCAATTCGCCACCAGGGGTGAAGATGCGCACGCGGTAGTCGGCCCCGGCGGCAGCGCCTTCGGGTGTGGGCGGCAGCACGAACGTGGTTTCGGACAGGTGGGTCCACTTCGCGAAGTGGGCCATCTCGTCGTCGGTCAGGCCGGTGCCGTCCAGCACCACGGCCAGCGGGTTGCCCCGGTAGGGGGTGGCGGTGAACACATCGACCTGGGCAAAGGGGCGTGGGCGCATGGGCGGCTCCTGAAGGCGGGTGGAGAGGGGTCGGGTCAGCTCAAGGGCAGGTCCAGCACGCCACGGGTGGCGGGTCGGGCCAGCACACGGTCGTACCAGTCGGACAGGTGGGGCCAGGCCGGACGCGGCTGGGGCAGGTTGAACCAGCGGTGCACCTCGCAGCCGATGGGGATGTCGGCCATGGTGAAGTGTTCGCCCGCCATCCACGCGCGGCGCGAAAGGTGGTCGTCCAGCAGGGCCATCAGCGGCTCGGTGGAGGCCACGGACTGGGCAATGAGCGCGGACTGGCGCTGGTCGGCGGGGGTGCGCACCCACTGCAGGAAGGCACCGCCGCTGGCGCGGTTCAGGGTGGTTTGCTGCCAGTCCATCCAGCGCTCGGCGTCAAAGCGCTGGGCCAGGTCCAGCGGGTACAGGTTTCGGCCAGCGCCGTGGCGGGCACACAGGTAGCGCACGATGGCGTTGGACTCCCACAGCACCAGGTCACCGTCTTGCAGCGTGGGCACCAGGGCATTGGGGTTGAGGGCCTGGTAGGCCGGTGTGTTGACAATGCCAAAGGCCATTCCCGCTTCTGTGCGCTGAAAAGTCAGCTCCAGTTCCTGCAGTGCCCACACCACCTTGCGCACGTTGATGGACGACAGGCGGCCCCACAGGTGCAGGCTTGGGGTTTCAGGCGCGGGCAGGGGGATCTGGTGGCCCATGGTCAGGCTTGCCTTTTCCAGGGTTTGAAGCCCAGCCACAGCGCCCAGCCGGGCAGTTGCAGTGCCAAGCAGGCCAGCCAGGCAGCGCGGTAGGCCGTGGCGGGGTAGGCGCCGGTGGTGGCGTCAGGCTGCCACAGGCCGATCACGCCGCCCAGGCCCCACTGCAGCACAAAGGCGGCCAGGAAGATCAGCAGGTTGAAACTGCTGCTGACGCGCCCCGTCAGGTGCACCGGCATGGTTTGCGCCACGATGGCGTAGTTCAGCGCGCCAGCGGTGCCCAGGACGCTGAAGGCCACCGCCAGCACGCTGGCCGTGGTGTGGGTCTGGGGCAGCAGCATCAGCCCCTGACAGACCAGAAATGCGGTCAAGCCCATGCCGCACACCGTCACCGGCCGCACGCGGTGGCGGCGCAGCCGATCGGCCAATGTGCCCCAGCCCAGTGAGCCCAGCACCATGCCCAGGGTGCTCCAGAAGAGCACTTGGGCCGCCTCGGGTCGGCTGAGGTGCCCCACATCGCGCAGCCAGGGCCCCAGCCACAGGCCCTGGATGGCCATGTAGGCACCGCTGGCAAACAGGGTGCACAGCGCCATGCGCCAGAACAGTGGGGTGGCGTAGAGCTGGGCCACGCTGCGGGCCATGGCGCGCACACGGGTTTTGGCGGGCCGGGTCGGGTGTTCGGGCACGGCGGTGCCGATCAGCACCGCCACGGCCACCGCGCAGGCGGCAATGCCCACGAAGCCCCAGCGCCAGCCCACGGCGTCCACCACCCACTGCATGGGTGCCGTGGACGCCACCGCGCCCAGACCGCCCACCGACAGCAGGACCGAGGTGGACAGGGGCAGCCGGTCGGGTGGGAGCCACAGCGAGGCGGCCTTGATGGCGGCCATCAGCGAGGCGGAAACGCCCAGTCCGATCAGCCCGCGGGCCACCAGCAGCCCGGTGAACGATTCGGCCTGCGCAAACAGCAGGCCGCCCAAGGCGGCCAACGCCAGCATGGGCAGCTGCACCCGGCGCGGGCCGTAGCGGTCCAGTGCCATGCCCACCGGCAGCTGGGCCAGCGCGAAGGTGGCCATGTAGATCCCGGTCAGCAGGCCCAGGCCGCTGGCGTCCAGCCCCACGTCGCGCACCAGGTCGGGGTAGACCACGGTGTTGACGTTGCGGTACAGGTAGGACACGAAGTGCGCCAGCGCAAACGGCAGCAGTACGCCCAGCAGCACACGCGGCAACGCGAGCCCGTTCGCCGTGGGCGAGGTCGGGGCGTGCGCGGCTGCTGCGGGCTCGGGCGTCATGGCCGTGTCTGGGCTTCGCGGATGGTGGCAGCCAGAGCGGCGATGCCGGTGTCGATCTGCTCGACCGAGGCCGTCACGAACGACAGCCGCATGCTGCGCGGGTCGGCGTCGGCGGCGTAAAAGGCCGAGCCTGGCACGAAGGCCACGTTGTGCTCCACCGCTTGGGGCAGCAGTTTGACGGCGTCCAGGCCTGCGGGCAGGCGGGTCCACAGGAACATACCGCCGCTGGGGCGGTTCCACTGCAGCGAGGTGTCGCCACCGCCGTGGCCGGTGTGGCCAAACTCGCGCTCCAGTGCCGCCAGCATGGCTTCGCACTGGCTCTTGTACAGGGCGCGGATGGTGGGCACGTGGCGGTCGATGAAGCCGTCTTTCAGCACCTCGGCCACGATGCGCTGGTTGAAGCTGGGCGTGTGCAGGTCGGCGGCCTGTTTGGCTTGCAGCAGCTTGGGGTACAGCGTTTTGGGTGCCACCAGGTAGCCCAGGCGCAGGCCTGGGGCCAGGATTTTGCTGAACGACCCCAGGTACACCGAGCCATCGGGGTTGCGCGAGGACAGCGAGGCGGGCGGTGGCGCGTCAAACCACAGGTCGCCGTAGGGGTTGTCTTCGATGATGGGCAGTCCGGTGTCGATGGCCACTTGGGCCACCGCTGCGCGGCGTGCCTCGGTCATGGTGCGCCCGGTCGGGTTCTGGAAGTTGGGCAGCAGGTACACAAAACGCGCGGCATCGGCACCACTGCCTGCCTTTGCGCGCAGGTCGTCGGCTTGCACGCCTTCGTCGTCGCTGGCCACGCTCACCACGGTGGGCTCCATGGGGGTGTAAGCCTGCAGGGCGCCCAGGTAGGTGGGCGTTTCCACCAGGATGCGGCTGCCCGCGTCGATGAGGATTTTGGCGACCAGGTCCAGCCCCTGCTGCGAGCCGGTGGTGATCAGCACCTGGTCGGGGCTGACGGACATCCCTTGTTTTTTCAGGTCTTCCGCCACCCAGTCGCGCAATGGGCCGTAACCCTCACTGGCCGCGTATTGCAGGGCGCTGCGGCCGTCCTGCGTGAGCACGCGTTGTGTGGCTTCGGCCATCGCCTCGATGGGAAAGGTCTGGGGCGAGGGCAGGCCACCGGCGAAGCTGATGATGCCGGGTTTCTCGGTCACTTTCAGGATTTCGCGGATGACCGAGGGGTTCATTTTGTCGGCGCGTTGGGCCAGTTTCCAGCTCATGGGTGTGCTCTTTCTGTCGGTGCGGTGTGTGATGGAGGAGAGGGTCTTGGTGTGTCGTGCTCAGGTGCTTGGCTGTGGCGTGAACAGCAGGCGGACAGCCAGCACCGCCAGCACCAGGGCCAGCATGCGCCCTTGTGTTCTTGCGAGCTTGGGGTTGTCCGCCAGCCGGGTGGACAGCGCTTGCGCCAGCCGTCCCCCCACCCAACCCAGCCCCCCGTGAAACACCACGGACGCAAGGGTCAGCACACCGCCCAGCAGCGCCAGTTGCATGGCCACAGGCGTGTCTGATGCCTCCACGAACTGCGGCAGGAACACGAGGAAGAACAGCAGGGCCTTGGGGTTGAGCAGGCTGTTGATGGCAGAGCGTCTGAACACCGTGGCCAACGATTGTGCCCCGGTGCGGGTCACCGTCAGTTGCCCAGGGTGGCACCAGGCGTTCCAAGCCATCCACAGCAGGTAGGCGGCCCCGCCCAGGCGCAGCACGTCGAACGAAGGCGGCCATGCCGCAGCCATCCCGGCCACACCGGTGGCCGTGAGCACGGTCAGCACCACATCGGCCAGGCCAATGCCCAGCGCCACGGCCAGTCCGCCTCTCGGACCCATGGCCGCAGCATGGGACAAGACAAATGCCATGTTGGGGCCGGGCGACAGGAACAGGGCCAGGGTGGTTCCCAAAAACAAGAGCAATGTGGTGCCGGATATCAAGCGCTGTCCCCTTTTTGGGTCTCAAAACGGGCTGGGGCTGCAGGCAACGCCAGCCGTTTGCCCACAAACACGGTGCCCACCACGGCCAGGGCAAAACCCACGGTCATGGCCTCCAGTGGCTCGCCGAGCAAAGGCACGGCGGCCAAAATGCTGATGAAGGGCTGCAACAGCTGCACCTGGCTCACGCGCAAGGCCCCACCCATGGCCAGGCCCCGGAACCACGCGAAAAAGCCCGCCCACATCGAGAACACGCCCACGTAGGCCAGCGCCATCCAGGACGTGGTTTGAATGGGCTGTGCCGGCCAGGTGGCCCAAGCCACGGGCAGCGCAAAGGGCAGGGCCATCAGGCACATCCAGCAAATGACGCGTTCGGCCCCCAGCTCGGGCGTGACGCGCGCGCCATACACGTAGCCCAGTGCGGCCGACAGCATGGCCACGAGCAGCAACAGGTCTGCCAGCTCGAAGGCGAAGTGCCCGCTGTGCTGGTATGCCCGCAACAGCGCGAACACCACCACCAGCCCACTGCCCAGGATTGCGCACAACCAGAACCCCAGGCGTGCCCGCTGGTGCAGCACCCAGGCGGCCATGGCGGCGGTGGCCAGCGGCAGCAGCGCCGTCAACACCGCCGCGTGGCCCGAGCTGACCTGGCGCAACGCGAGCCCGAGCAGCAGTGGAAATCCCAGTGCGTTGCACAGCATGGCGATGACCAGGGGTTTGCGCTGGTGTGGCTTGGGCAGGGGAGAGTGTGTGACCAGCAGAAACACCGCCGACAGCCCCCCCGCAATCACCACCCGCGCAAACGTGATGAACCAGGGCGAGAGCTGGGGGGCGTCGATGGGGCCGGTGGCGAGCCGTGTCATGGGCAAGGTGAGGGCGAACACGGTCACCCCCACCAGGCCCAACCACATGCCACGGGCTTGCGAGGACAGGCGGCTCATGCCACAACCCCGGTTCCCAGCTCGAGCGCACTGGCGCCCATCCACGCAGCGGTGAGCACCAGCACGGCGGCCATGGCCCGGTTGAACGTGTGCAGCCGCCCCCCGGTGGCCACCCCGTCCACCACCGGCCCTGCCAGCCAGTGGCGCAGCAGCGAGCCCACCAGTGCGTAGGCGAGGTTGCTGAAAAAAGCAAAGCCCAGCATGAGCGGCAGCACCTGCAGGGCGCGCTCCGTGGCATCGGGGCGACCGGCGATCCAGCCGCCGACCACGGCCAGGGCCAACATCCAGGCCTTGATGTTCAGGAACTGCAGCGCCACGCCCTGGGCGAAGGTCACGTCCAGCCGTGCAGGGTCGGCCTGCGCCAGGCTGCGGCTGCGTGCCAGGCGTGCCGCCAGCCACAGCAGGTTGGCCAAGCCACCGCCCAGGATGCCCCAGCGCAGCAGGGGCACCGCCACCACCAGCGCACCCAGCCCGGCGGCACACAGGCCAAACAGCAGCCCCCACCCCACGGGCACCGCGCACACAAAGTGCAGACTGCCGCGCAGCCCCCGATTGGCCGCGAGGGCGGTGGACAAGGTGGTGTTGGGCCCGGGGGTGAAACTGGTGGCGGTGGCCAGCACGAGCAGGGCGGTGAGTTCGGCTTGGGTCATGGGAAAAGGGGGGAATCTGAGGCTTCAATGTACCGTTTGCATCCATACACAGGCCATACAGCGATCTGATGCAGAATGCGCGCTGTGTGGGTGTGGTGATCCATACAGAACAGGCGGGTGCATGCCACCCGCAGGAGTTGTCCATGTTGATGAAAACCCCCAGCCAGTCGCTGACCGAGCAGCTGTCCCAGCGCCTGGCCCAGCGCATCCGGGACCGGCTGCTGCCCGCCGGGGCCCGTCTGCCCAGTGTGCGCGAGACGGCGCAGACCCAGGGCGTGAACCCTTCCACCGTGGTGGCGGCCTATGACCAGCTGCTCGCCTGGGGTCTGGTGGAGGCCCGGCCACGGCGCGGATTTTTCGTTCGGGAATTTGATAAAAAATCGGCTTCAGCGCTTGATATAAAAGCGCTGACAGCTATCAAAAGCGATGCTATCCGGCCCGGCGAACCGCCATTGGCCTCGCCCATCAATGCCACGGCGCTGATCCGGGGCATGTTCCACCACATCAGCGACAAGCCCCAGCCAGGGATGGGGGTGTTTCCGCCGGATTGGCTGGTCAGCAGTTTCATGACGGCAGCGGTGCGCAAAGTGGTCAGTCCTTCGGCGCTGCAAACCGCCTCCCTCAGCTACGGCGAGCCCAAGGGCGATCCGGCCTTGCGCCAGGCCTTGTCCACGCGGTTGGCGGCCATGGCCATCGACGCGGCTCCCGCACACATCATCACCACCGTGGGGGCCACCCATGCGCTGGATGTGGTCAGCCGCACGCTGCTCAAGCCCGGGGACGCCGTGATGGTGGAAGAGCCCGGCTGGGCCGTGGAGTTTGCCCGGCTCGATGCCTTGGGCGCACGCATCCTGCCGGTGCCCCGTGGCCCCCTGGGCCCTGACCTGGACGTGATGGCCCGCTACTGCGAGGACTCTCCCACTGGCGCGCCTCCCAAGCTGTTTGTGAGCGTTAGCGTGCTGCACAACCCCACGGGCCAGAGCTTGAGCCCTGGCCATGCCCACCGCGTGTTGCAACTGGCGCACCGGCACGGCTTCTATGTGGTGGAGGACGACACTTACGGGCACATCGCCCCTCCGCACGCCACACGGTTGTGCGCGCTGGATGGCCTGCGCCAGACCATTTACGTGAGCGGTTTCGCCAAAATCCTGGCCCCGAATTGGCGTGTGGGGTTTTTGGCCGCCTCGCCGGAGCTGACCGAACGCCTGCTCGACACCAAGCTGCTGGGCACGCTGACCACGCCCAGCCTGCTGGAAAAGGCGCTGGCGCTGTGCATGGAGCAAGGTCAGTTGCGTCGCCACGCCGAGCGCATCCGCACCCGGTTGGATGGCGCACGCAGCCGCAGTGTGAAGCTGGCGCTGGCGGCTGGCTGTCGCTTTGTCGCGGAGCCAGCCGGCCTGTTCGGCTGGCTCGACACCGGTGTGGACACCGAGGCGCTGGCCCAGCGCATGCTGGATGAGGGTTACCTGCTGGCTCCTGGGGCACTGTTTCATGCGGCACGCAAGCCCAGCACGCTGATGCGCATCAACTTCGCGACCACCCAGGAGGCGGGTTTCTGGGCTGTGTTTGGCCGCTGGCGCGATGCGCTGGCCGGTGGCACACGTCCCGATGGCGCGACCTGACAGGGCGCTGGTCGCAGGGCTGGACGGGGCTCAGCCCCTTCCCGAGGGGTGCTGGATGTCCTGCAGCATGGCTTCGACCTTCGCCAGCTCGTTGCGCAGCACCGGCAGGGCCCGGCCAAACAATGGCCATTCGCCTGAGCGTGCCGCCATTTCCAGTCCATTGCTCAGGGCCGCCGCCCGGTGTGCGGTGAGGCTGGCCAGCATGCCTTTGAGGGCGTGTGCCTGCGCCGCAGCGGTGGCCTTGTCCTGGTGGAGCAGTGCGTCGGTCAAAGCTTCCCGGTATCGGGCCAGGTCGGCCTGGGCCGTTCGGGCCAGATCGGCCAGTGTGTCTGGGTTGTGGCCCAGCCGGTGCCGCAGTTTGTCCAAGTCCAGGGCTGGGGATGCCCGGCCCGCTCCCGCTGGAGCGCTGGTGGGCGAGGGATCGACGCCCTGAATACCCGCGGGCCGCAGCGCTGCAGGCGGGTGGGCGGAAAGGCGTTCGCCCCGGGCCCAGCGGGCGCCGACGGCAAGGGCATCCCTCATGGCCTGCATCAGTGCCTGCGGGCTCACGGGTTTGGATGTGTAAGCGTCCATGCCTGCTTGCAGGCATTTGGTCTCATCGCCCGACATGGCGTTGGCGGTCACCGCCACGATGGGGGTGTGGGTCGGGCCGTTGCCCTCTTGCGCCCGGATTTCAGCGGTGGCGTCCAAGCCGCTGAGTTCGGGCATCTGCACGTCCATCATGATGAGGTCAATGCCCCCGCGTCGCCACGCGGCCACGGCTTCCAGTCCGTTGCGGGCCACGGTGGTGACGCATCCCAGGCGTTTGAGCAGCTGGCGCATCAGCAACTCATTGACCGGGTGGTCTTCCGCCACCAGGACGCGAAGCCCCTCAAACGTCTGTTGCTGCGCCTGGATGTGGGCCAACTCCATGGGGGCGCTCAGCGGCAGGGTGTCGGTGGTCCGCCCGGGAGTGCCGCCCAATGGCAGGGTGAAATGAAAGCGGCTGCCTTTGCCAGGCTGGCTGTCGAGTTGCAGTCGCCCACCCATCAGGGCCACCAGACGCGCCGAAATGGCCAAGCCCAACCCCGTGCCACCGAACTTGCGGGTGGTGGAGGCGTCGGCCTGGGTGAATGCTTCAAACACGCGGGTCTGTTGCTCGGGGGAAATGCCAATGCCGGTGTCAGACACCACAAACCGCACGCCTTGGCCTTGGACTGGGTCCACACTGACGCTGATGCGTCCTTCGGGAGGGGTGAATTTGACGGCGTTCGACAACAGGTTGGTCAGCACTTGGCGCAAACGCCCGGGGTCGCCCTGGGACCGTGAGGGCAGTCCGGGGTGAAGGTGAATGTCGAAGTGCAGGGGCTTGGTGGCGGCCTGGGCCAGGTGGGGCGCGCAGGCTTTTTCCGTGACTTCGGCCACGTCGAACGCAGTGGTCTCCACGGTCATCTTGCCTGCCTCTATTTTGGACAAGTCAAGGATGTCGTTCAGCAGTCCCAGCAGTGTGTGGGCGGAGTCGTCCATGAGCAGCAGCCATTGACTCTGTTCCGCGTCCAGCGGCGAATCCATCAGCAGGCGTATCAGGCCCATCAGCCCGTTGAGAGGGGTGCGCACTTCGTGGCTGATGTTGGCCAGGAAATCCGATTTGGCGCGGTTGGCCGCCTCGGCCTGAGCGCGGGCGGCTTCAGTGGCTTGTTCCAGCCGCTTGCGTTCACGGATGTCGGCGCACACGCTGATCAGGCTCAGGGCGTGGCCCCGCTCATCCTGTTCGCTCACCATCCCATGGCATTCCAGCCAGAGCCATTCACCGTCCAACGTGCGAATGCGAAACTGGCTTTCGTAACGTTGCACGGCCCCGGTGCTGGCCTGTTGCAGGTGGTGCTGCAGCTGGGGCAGGTCGTCGGCGTGGATTCGGTCGAGCAACTCGTCGATGGGGGTGTGGGCGTCCATGGCCACGTCGCCCATCAGTTCGGACCAGCGGGCATTGACGTAGACCACATGGCTGCGCAGGTTCCACTCCCACAGGCCGAGCCGTGCCGCATCCAGGGCCAGTTGCAGGCGGTCGCGGGTGTCGTCGAGCTCCTCTTCGGCCAGCAAGCGGCTGGTCGATGCATCGCGCGCCGCACCACGCAACAACTCCAACTCTTGCTGCTGACGCAGCACCTGGTCTTGCAGCCGCTGGGTGCGCTGGCGTTCGCGCGCCAACTCTGACAGCACGCTGTCCAGGGAGGTGGGGGTGGGCGGTGCACTCATCGGGCGGGCGGTCAGGCGGGTGT
>Ga0209066_10003548_pt1 | contig 17699 bp, 20 predicted proteins | sample All_14_2_FD_187198 | JGI IMG/M metagenome (GOLD analysis project Ga0209066, IMG submission 187198) | Freshwater microbial communities in response to fracking from Pennsylvania, USA - Allegheny Zone_MetaG_DW_15 (SPAdes) (version 2) ... | reverse complement strand
CATCAACGGGGCGTTGGACCAGACCGGCACGATTGAGCCGAGCAGCACCAACCGCGGCTTCACCGGGCATGAGCACTTGGATGAGCTGGACTTCATCCACATGAATGCCCGGGTCTATGACCCCGATATTGGAAAGTTCCTCTCGGCCGATCCGTTCGTGACCTACGGCGAAAACCCGCAAAGCTTCAATCGATATACCTACACGCAGAACAACCCCCTTAGCCGCGTTGATCCAAACGGATTTGGAGATGTTCGTATCGAAAGGGACCTCAAAGCCATAGCAGATCAGGCAGCAAAGAAGACAGAAACCACCAATTCTCGGGAAGCAGCAAGCTCAAACATCACAGCGAGCGAAAAAACGTCTGCAGCGCAGCCATCGCCGTCGGCAGATGGGTCAGGTTTTTCCTCATACAGCGGGTTGAGCGCAGCTCTACACACTGGACTTACAGTTGCTGGCGCAATCCCTGCTGTAGGCGTGGTTGCCGATGTCGCTGATTTGGGATTGACTTTGGCGGAAGTGCCATCCGGCTACTCCACTAAAACAGACGTGGGGCTTGGGGTGGCTGGAGTTCTTGGTACCGTTGCACCGGGCACTGGGGACGTGGCCGCCGCAGTTGCGAAAGTAGCTGCACGTGAAGGCAGGGCAGTTGCGGCAAAGGGCGTAGCGGTCACTGATGATGCGATTCGCTCGGCTCTTAAAGGCTCTGATCTGAAGACGGCGCAAGGTGCGATTTCGAAACCTGTGGTCGAAAACTATGTTCGCCGCCTTGAGGCCGGTGAAGTCGCTCCTGCGATCAATGTAGACGGTAAGGTGATCGTCGAAGGCAATCACCGATATGTTGCTGGAAGGCTCGTGGGTAAAGAGCCTGCTCAGACGGCGGGTGCCCTTTCACCTAGCCAAGCAACAAGAACTCAACCCGTACAGAACCTGAAAATTGATCCGAGTGACTGGGGTAATCGATGATTTCCATCACTTGCCAGACGGGAGCGTCCGTCGAAGTTGACGAACAAACGCTGCGCGGTGCGAAGCTCAACGGTTTAAGTCTTCACCGCGCGGTCTTCGAAGGCAATGATCTTACGGACACCGTTTTTGTGGATGCTGATCTGCGTGGAGCGTTGTTCACTGGGGCCGTCTTGAAGCAAGCCAGGTTCGACCGCGCAAAGATGATGAATGCAGCGCTGGATATGGCCAATCTAGAGAGGGCTGTGCTGGTTGACGCCAAGTTGATGGGGGCTGATTTTTCCAATGCCAATTTGCGTGGCGCAAACCTAGGCGGCGCAGACGTAGGATTTGCTGGATTTAGAGGTGCGGACCTTCGAGGGGCAAACATGCTCTGCATGCGAATGGCGGATGCAGATTTTGAAGGTGCGCTGTTTGATGAGCAGACGGTGTTTCCTGACGGATTTACTCTGCTGCGATAGGCCTGCCTCACCCGCTGGCGATGCGCCTGACCGCCTCGGCCGCATCGACGATGTCGATGCCCTGATGACTGCCCAGCGGCAGCAGATGCTTGCGATCCCCCGAGACGATCAGATCGACGCGTGCCGCGACAGCGGCGGCGATGACCTGATCGTCATCGACATCACCGACCACCACACGCGGCACACTGGTCGGCCCCACCAGCTCAATGGCCTCGACGTAGTCGCCCCTTACATGGACGTCTCCAGGAAGGCAAGATTCGGTGGTGTGAAATTTCAAGAGGTTGCAGCCTTACATTCGGCCTTTGTTTGCTGGTTTTATCCAGCTGGCCCAGATGGCATTCGCGGACAGGGTTCCCACCTGATTTTCGAGCTCAAGGCTCTGGACGACTATCGGATTGCCCCTGCCCCGGTTTGACCTGTTGACCCATCACATCACGTCTTGCATGCTCTCCTTTAAAACGGTTCCAAGTTGTTCAGTTTGTTGAGTTCAATTCTGTCAGCGTCATGCGGCTATAGCTTCACTGGGGTTCCATCTGTCCTTGTCAAAGGCCTTGCCTTTGACAAGGACAGCCCAGGCGGGTTCGCGCCAACTTGTTGGCCAAGGCCGCTACCACCACGCTGAAAGGCCGCCGCTGCAGTAGTTTTTGGATCCAAGTGGTCTGCGTGCTGCGTGTGATGATGGCTCTGGCACCATGCATCAGCATGGTCCTCACGTAAGGGTCGCCCCGCTTGGAAATACCCAACTGCCGAGTCTTGCCTCCCGTGCCCGTCTGACGCGGTGTCAGACCCAACCAGGCCGCAAACTGCCTGCCCGATGCAAAGCTGTTCAAGTCGGTGGCGGTGGATACCAGGGCTGTGGCCGTCAATGGCCCGATGCCCGGTATGGCTTGCAAGGCCTGCATGTGTTGGTCTTGTTTGACCATAGATGCCAAACGTCTGTCAAGTTGGTCAATGTCACCCTGCAAACCGTCGATACGCCGCAACTGGTCCTGAACGCTCTCAACCAACACTTTGGGCAACCTGCCTTGTTCCTGGGCGGCGGCCAACTCACCCTGAATGCGTTGCAAGAGCAGGCGGTGCCCTTCGGGAAGCGCAATGCCGAACTCATAGAGAAGACCTCGCAGTCCGTTGGTCTGCATGATGCGCATCTTCATCAACTGGGCTCGCAGCCGATGCAAGGCCAAGCAAGCTTGTTGCTGTTCGCTTTTGACGGGTACGGGCCTGATGTGCAATTGCTGGGCAGCCACCCAGATGGCCTGCGCATCTCGGGCATCGGTCTTGTCGCGCAAGACAAAGGGCTTGACATGTCGGCGCCAATTCAAAATTGACCACCTGGTCAATTTTGAATTGGCGCCGACAATAGGGGTCCAAATACCCCCTAAACGAAAAGGTAAAGACTGGCATATTGCCCTCCGCTTGCAATCCGTCCACGTCAAGTGCGATTGCTGTTAATTTTTTGGCTCTTCACGCCAAGCTTGATTGAAGTCTATCCAGTGGCCTTTTGCCTTGTCAATCGCATTTGTGTCGCGTATCCGCTTCACTGGCAATCCCTCCGAAAGCTCAAATGGGCGAGGGGTAGAAATTTTCGAAGGAAAATCCCCACTTGAGACATTGAAGGTTTTCAGACAGCCAGATCACATGGGCGCGCGCGAAAGCGGTGCGGTCAGTGCCTGATGTATGCCGCGAGCTGGGCATCAGCGTGACCACGTTTTACACGTGACGGACCAATTTCGGTGGCCGGGAAGCATCGCTGATGGCCTGCATGAAAGAGCTTGAGAAAGGGCGCCTACGCCTCAGGAAGATGCATATCCAAAAGAAGATCCAGGTCGGCCTCGTGGCCGATGTCAACGCAACACAGTGGTGAGGCCACCTCATCGACGTGAGATGGGTCAAACGCGAGCTCCCAAATGGCTGGCTGTCCATCCGTGCTACAACAACTGGCCGATGACCTTGTTTGAATCATTCATTTTCTTTGATCAGGGGCGACCGTTCAGCCTGCGCTCCCCGGTTTCGCACTTGTTCGGGGCCCTGGCTGTGTGCTCACTGGTGACCGTTGGTGCTTACCAGATGTACGACCGTTCACAGAGCAAGGTGCTGCAGTTGCAGGCCGAGCTGATCGCATCTACCCAACAGAGCGCATTGCCCCGGGTTCGGTCATTGACAGCACAAGTTCCTGCACTCCGGCCTGCCACATGGCCTTTGCGACAGACGGTGGATGAGGTGGTTCAGCAGACCAGTCAAGAGGCTTTGCGCGCCGGTGTCGCTGTTCGGTCCTTGTCGGTGTCGCACCATGCCCCCAGCCCTGCATCGTGGGGCCGGGTGAACCTGGAGGTGTCGGCTGCTGGAAGTTATGCCGCGCTCAAGGCCTGGCAGGCCGATGTGTCTCGGCGTTTTCCGGCGTTGGCGGTGCAGAACCTGCGGATGCAGGCCGCCGCCGCAGGTGCTGCGGCGCTGGAGTCGCAGTGGACTTGGGTGATGTATGTGCGTGATTGAACGGCCCAAGGGCTGGATGCGCGGGCAGAGACCTTGGTGGCTGTCCGTCCCAGCAGCGATCTGCGGGGCTTGCGCCGTGGCTGCGCCGATGACGCATCCAGATGTGTCTGCCGACTTTCGGCCTGCCCTCAAGGCTGCGACCCGAGACCCGTTTCTGATGCCAGTGGTGGTGGCGCCTGTGCCACCCAAGCCCGCTTTCGTCCCGCCACCACCAGTGCTAGCCGCCCCCGTGATGCCCAGCGAACCCGTGCTGCAACTGAGCTTCACCGGCCGCATGCAAACACCGGACGGCCGTACCGTGGTGCTGGCACAGTGGAACGATGGCCGCCCGGTGGCATTGGAGCAGGGCAAGGTGTTGCTCAACGGCTACCGGGTCGAGCGCATCAGCGTGAGCTTGGTCGAGTTGCTGAACCCGCAAACCCAGGCCGTGGTGCAGCTGCCGTTGCCACCATCGCCCCGCTTCGAGACCCGATAATCCCCACCCATGACAAAAACACCCATGCAGCGCGTGTGGAGGGGAGGCGGCTGGACCATTGCAGTGCTTTTGCTGGCCGGCTGCGCGCAGCAGATGATTCGCGACGACGCAGCCACGCAGTTGCGCAGCGGCCAATACGAAGCGGCCGTCAAAACCTTGCAGGAAGGCAGCCGCCGCTACCCGGACAGTTCGATGCTGCGCAGTGGCCTGATCAACACCCGCGAAGAGGCCATGGCCCGCCTGCTGGCACAAGCCACACAGGAGCGCATGCAGGGCCAGATGGATGTCGCAGCAGCCACCCTGAACCGGGCTCACCAACTGGACCCGGCCAACACCCGCGTGCAGGATCTGCAGACCGATCTGCTGCGCGAACGGCAAGTTCAGCAAGCCTTGCGGTCGGCCCGCCAGCAAAGCGACGGCGGAGACAAGGATGCCGCTGTGCGAACCGTGGACGCGGCTCTGGCCAACGCCCCACGCCACCCGGAACTGACCAGCCTCAAACGCCAGCTGGAGCTCGAAGCCCGCATGGCCGCCGGTCCGGCCAACCAGCTGTCCCTCGCAGAGATCCGCCCCATCAGCCTGGACTTCCGCAACGCGCCGCTTTCCTCCTTGTTGGAAGCCATTCGCGACGCCAGCGGGGTGAACTTCGTGGTAGACCGCGATGTGTCCATGGAGCAGCGTGCGAGCATCTTCATCCGCTCAGCCCGGGTGGAAGATGCCATTGACCTGGTGCTGGCAGCCTTCCAACTCTCGCGCCACATCGTGGACGGCAAGACAGCAATGGTCTACCCTAACACCCAAGAGAAGCACAAACAGCACCGCGAGCAAGTCATCCGTGTGTTTCATCTGGCCAATGCCCAGGCCAAGACCACGGCCACGCTGCTGCAGAACATGCTGCGCATCCAGCCGCCCTTTGTGGACGAGAAGGCCAACATGATCGCGCTGCGCGAGTCGCCAGAAATCGTGGCGCTGGCCGAGCGGCTGGTGGCCCTGCACGACCAGGGTGAAGCCGAAGTGATGCTGGAGGTAGAAGTGATGGAGGTCAAGACCACACGCCTGACCGAGCTGGGCATCAACGTGCCCAACGCCATCACCTTCTCACCCTTGCCACTGGCAGGGCAAACCGGCCTGACGCTGGACAGCTTCAACGGCATCAACTCCAGCCGGGTGGGCGTGAGCGTGGGCAATGTGCTCTTGAACCTGCGGCGCGAGGTGGGCGACTTCAACACCCTGGCCAACCCACGCATCCGCTCACGCAGCCGCGAGAAAGCCACCATTCTGATCGGCGACAAGATCCCGGTGGTCACCACCACGGCGGGGTCCAACGGCTTCGTGTCGGAGAACATTAGCTACCAGGAGGTGGGCCTCAAACTCGAAGTCGAACCCATCGTCTCTCCCGACGATGAGGTGGCCATCAAACTGGGTTTGGAGGTCAGTTCGGTGGCGGGCGAGGTGCGCACCACCGGCGGCTCCCTGGCCTACCAGATCGGCACCCGCAACGCCAACACCACGCTGCGCCTGCGCGATGGCGAGACCCAGTTGCTGGGCGGTCTGATCAGCAAGAGCGACCGCAACAGTTCCAACCGCATCCCGGGTCTGGGCGACCTGCCCGTGGCCGGGCGATTGTTCTCCAGCAACAAGGACGATGTGCAGAGCACCGAACTGGTGCTGGCCATCACCCCGCGCATCCTGCGCAGCGCGGCCCGGCCAGAAGCCTCGCAAGCCGAGATGTGGGTGGGCACCGAGAACTTCACGCGGCTGCGGTCTCGGCCCGGTGTTCGCGGGGTGCCAACAGGCGGCAAGGCCATCGCTGCGCCTTCGCCCACGCTCGCGGGTGGGGCCGTCCCACCCGCGAGCGGGCCCTCGGCCGCACCGGCCTTGGCGACAGGCCTGAACTTGCAGTTCAAAGGCCCCGAGTCCGTCAAGGCGGGGGAGACCTTCACCGTGGCACTGCATGCGGCGTCGGGAGTCCCGCTGGCGGGCATGCCCATGGACCTGCGTTTTGCCCCCGACAAGCTGCAGGTGCTGGGCGTTTCCGAAGGCGCGTACTTTCGCCAGTCGGCGGCGGCCAGCAGCTTCACGCACGCGGTCAACGCCACAGAAGGTCGGGTCAGCGTGGGCCTGCTCAGCAATGCTGAGAAGGGCGTGAGCGGTGAAGGCGATCTGGTGGTGCTGCGCATCAAGGCGTTAGCCCCAGGCAAAGCGGAGCTGTGGTTCCAGACACTGGACCCGCTGGGGGTGAACACCCTCGTACCGTTGGCCACCAAGCCCACCTGGTCCACCACGGTGCACTGATGGCCACACACCAGGTTGTCTTGCGTTTGCAGCATTCCATTCGCGGGTTTACCTTGATCGAGCTGCTGGTGACCATGGCCATTCTGGGCGTGTTGGCGGCGGCTGTCCTTCCCCTGGGCGAAGCGCTGATCACGGCCAGCAAGGAGCGCGAGATGCGCCGGTCGCTCTGGGAGATTCGCGCCGCCATCGACGACTACAAACGCCATGTGGACCGAGGTGTGATCGCTGCAGGAGGGACCGACTCGGGCTACCCGCCATCCCTTCAGGCGCTGACAGGGGGGGTGAACGACGCAAGGTCCACGGGTGCGCCGCGCCAGCTGTACTTCCTGCGCCAGATCCCGCGCGATCCCTTCGCCGACCCGAACCTGCCCGCCGAGCAGACCTGGCGGCTGCGCAGTTATGCATCGCCGCCGGACAAACCGGCACCCGGCGCCGATGTGTTCGATGTGCGCTCGTCGTCAGACGCGCTGGCGCTCGATGGCACGGCCTACGCGAGCTGGTGATGATGTGATGGCCGCGTCTTCGTACCGCGCCAGGCACCGCGCTGGCTTCACCCTCATCGAACTGCTGGTGGTGCTGGCGGTGCTGGCCATTCTGGCGGGTATCACCGCGCCGCTCTACCTGGAACGGGTGGACGACGCACGCGAGATCACCTTGAAACACAACTTGGTGGGCCTGCGCCAAGCCATCGACCAGTTCTACCGGGACAAGGGTCGCTACCCCAAGACGCTTGAAGAGCTGGTGCAGACCCGATACGTGCGCAGCGTCCCCGAAGACCCGATCACCGGTCGCCGCGACAGCTGGGTGCTGGTGCCGGCACGGGAGGGCGACGCTGAAGCCGTCTTTGACATCAAGAGCGGCGCCGCTGGCCGCGCCAAGGACGGCAGTGCCTATGCGCAGTGGTGAGCGTTCCCGAACAGCCGCAGGGTCGCCAGGGGCTGAGCAAGGCTTCACCCTGGTGGCGGTCCTGGCGGCCCTGTTTCTGCTGGCCCTCGCCACGCAACAGGTGATGTTCGTGGTGTCCCAGCAAGCCCAGCGAGAGCGAGAAGCCGAGTTGCTGCGCATCGGCGCCGAGATCGTCCGTGCCATCGGGATCTACCATGAACGCTCGCCCGGAGCCATCAAGGATTGGCCGCCTTCGTTGGAGGCCCTGAGCGACGACCGGCGATTTGTCACCCTGCAGCGCCCACTGCGCCGCGTCTACGCGGACCCGATCACGCGATCGCACGACTGGGGCCTCGTGCCCGCGCCGGGCGGGGGCATTGCCGGGGTCTACAGCAAGAGCGAGATGACGCCCATCCGCATGACAAGTACAGAGCTGACCGAACTCGGTCTGGGTCCGGCGCAGCGCTACAGCGACTGGAAGTTCGTCTACACCCCACGGGTGGCCGATGGGTCTGCGGGGACGAAGCCATGAGCCAGACCTTTGCCGTGCGCTACCTGCGCCTGGGCGACGACCGGGTCAGCGAGGAACGCCTGCAGGCCGAGACCGAAGCGGGATTGCGTCAGCAACTGGCAGCACAAGGGTTTACCGTGCTCTCGATTCGCGGCGCATCTGCCCCCACCTTCTCACGATCCAGAAACCCCCAGCGCGGCCGCTTCGCGCTGTTCTGCCGGGAGGTCGGCACACTGATCCAGGCGGGCATGACGGTGGTGGAGGCTGTGGACACGCTCAGCGCCCGTGAGCGACTGGCTGGGCAGGCGGGCAGCCTGGCGGCGCAGCTGCTGGGTGAACTGGAGCAGGGAACGTCGTTGTCGCAAGCGCTGCAACGTCTGCCCGATGCACCGGCGGTGCTGGTGGCGGCGGTGCGCGCAGGCGAACGCACCAGCGACCTGGCACAGGCCCTGACAGACTATCTGCAGTTCGACACCCTGGTTGAGCAGCTGCGCCGCAAGGTGGTCAGCGCAGCGATCTACCCGGCGCTGGTCACCGCGCTGGGCGTGGGCATCTCGCTGTTTTTGTTGCTGGTGGTCATGCCCAACTTTGCGCGCATGTACACCAACCTGCGCGGGGGGGGTGCCAGTGGTCCCACCAGTTGGATGATCGCCCTGGCGCAGTGGGTGAGTGCGCACCAGGCCGCCACGCTGACCGGTGTGACGCTGGCCCTGCTGGCACTGGCCTGGTGGGCAGGGAGCGGCGCCGCGCGACGGCACTTGCTGAGTCTGGCTTTGCGAGTGCCTTGGGTGCGCATGAAGGTGGAGGACTTTCAGTTGGCCATGCTCTACCAGGCGCTCGCGCTGATGCTCAAGGGCGGCTACCCCATGACCGAAGCACTGCAGGTGGCCAGCCGTTCGGCGCTGGACGCCCGCCTGACGGTTGCATTGCAGCAGGCTTTGCTGCGTATTGAACAGGGTGGCGCCGTGGCCCAGGCCCTGGCCGATGCACGGCTGTGCGACGAAGTGGGGCGGCGCTTGATGGCCGCAGCCGAGCGCAACGGCGAATTTCATCGGGCGGCCGATGTGGTTTCGCGCCTGCACCGCGAGCGCTTCGAGCTCTTCGTGGAACGCCTGACCCGCATCGTCGAGCCCGTGCTGCTGATGGCCGTGGCCCTGATGGTGGGCGGCATCGTCGTGATGATGTACCTGCCGGTGTTCGACATGGCCACCCGCCTTCGCTGACAACCTTTTCATCCAGAGTGACCATGTCCGAGAACTCCAGCCAACTTCCACTGCCGACGCCGGAGCAGCTAGCCAAAGCCATCGAGCAGGTGCGTGCGCAGGGTGCCGTGCGTGACGGAGGGCTGTACGCGGGTCTGCAGGCTGCCCTGTCTGGCATGGCCTGGAGCGCCTCCCTGTTGCGCCATCAGGGCGTGACCGTCATCAATGACGAAACGGTGGACCGTGCGCAGATCACGTCGATCGCCGGTGCCTTGGGGGGCCTGCGCGTGGGTCTGCCAGAAGAGTCGGTTTTGCTGTTCGATGACCCTTGGTCGAACATCGCCACCCAGAGCCTCCAGCGCCTGGCTGCTGTCGGCGCTCGCCTGGCCCTGGCCCAGCCGGGGCAGCTTGAGCGCTTGCGCAGTCGATTGACGGGCGGAGCCTCCGCGGTCCGCTCGACCACAGTGCCCAACAGAGAGACAAACACCGCCGGTGCGAGCACCAGCAGTCCGGTGGTCTCCTTTGTGAGCCAGACGATCGAACGCGCCTACACCGACGGCGCCAGCGACATCCACTTCGAGACTGATCGACAGGGCGTGGGCGTGAAGTACCGGCTCGATGGCGTCATGGCACCGGGACCCCGGCTGGACGATCCGCAGCGCGCCGAAGAGGTGATTTCGCGCATCAAAGTGCTGGCGCAACTGGACATCACCGAGCGGCGCCGTCCGCAGGATGGCCGCATCCACTGGCAGCCAGTCGGATCGCCGGAAGCGGTGGATCTGCGGGTGTCCATCATGCCCAGCATCTTTGGGGAAGACGCGGTGTTGCGTCTGCTGGACAAGGCGCAGCTGCGCCAAAGCCAAAGCAGTGTGTCGCTGGACCTGCTGGGCTTTGACGGCGAAGTGGCACAACGCATTCGCGATCTGGCTGCCCGCCCACACGGCATGCTGCTGATCACCGGGCCCACCGGCAGCGGCAAAACCACCACCGTTTACGCCGCGCTCTCTGAAGTCAACGACGGGTTGGAGAAGATCATCACCATTGAGGACCCGGTGGAGTACGAGTTGCCGGGGGTGCTGCAGATCCCGGTCAACGAACAAAAGGGCCTGACGTTTGCCACCGGGCTGCGCTCCATTCTGCGCCACGACCCGGACAAGATATTGGTCGGTGAAATCCGCGATGCAGAGACCGCGCAGATCGCGGTGCAGTCCTCGCTGACCGGCCACCTGGTGTTCACCACGGTGCACGCCAACAGCCTGTTTGATGTGTTGGGACGCTTCCAGCACTTCGGCATTGAAGCCTTTGCCCTGGCTTCCGCGCTCAATGGCGTGGTGGTGCAGCGGCTGTTGCGCCAGGTTTGCCCGCATTGCCTGCAGTGGCGAGAGCCCACGCCGGACGAACAGACCAAACTGGGTGCACTGGATTTGCCTGCGCCCAATCGAATTCCTGCTCCACAGGGCTGTCCAAACTGCAGGCACACGGGCTACAAGGGCCGCTTCGTGGTGGCCGAGGTGCATGTGCTCAGCGACCAGGTTCGGGATCTGATGGTGGCCAAGGCCAGCATGAGCGAGTTCAAGCAGGTGGTGTACCAAAATCCGGCACAACGACTGATCGCGCAGGCCATTCAACTGGTGGGGCAAGGCCGAACCACGTTGGAGGAGGTGACCCGTGTGGTCGGTTTGGTCTGAAAGGGTGGATGTCTACCTGGGAACCGGCCTGGTGCTGGTTCAGCGTCCAGGCATTCCACTGTGGCGTTTCGATCCGCCTGCGACCTTGCCACTGGTCGATGTGCTGCGGCAGGTGAACCAGGCGCTGGAGCGGGCCAAAGCCAAGCCCTGGCGTCTGCGCGTGTGCCTCTCCGCCTCGCTGTGTCCGCCTGTGGCGTTCGCACTGCCTGCGGGTGTCCAACGGTATGCAGAGGTGCTGGCCATCGCCAAGGCCAACGCAGTTCAGGTTTGGGACATGCCGCCTGAGCAGGCCACAGAGCTTGAATGCCGCTTGGATGCCCGGCACCAGGGTTTGGCTGCGGCCATGCTCTCAGGCACCTACGGGGTGATTGCGCGGTGGGCCACGGAACACAAGGGACGAATGACCAACCTTCAACCGTTGTGGGCAGTAGCGACAGGTGCCAAGGTGTGTGCGAAACGGCATGAGACAGGTGTGGCGGTGCTGGAGCCGGATGCGCTGACAGTCTTGAAACTTGATGCAACAGGGGCATTGCAGGCCAAAAGCTGGTTGGGTGCACATGGCCAGGCTGAGACCATGTCTCGCTTGGCGGATATGACTGATCAAGCGAACCAAGCTCAGCAAAAGCGGGATGTGGTGATGGTGTTCAACCAGGAGCCCACCCAGACCGCCTGGGAGCAGGGGCCACCCGTCTGGACAAAGCACTGGAGCGTATTGCCATGAAGCCCGTGCAGATCGATTTCGTGGTGCCCCGGGCATGGAAGTTCATTTGGGCCACTGCCGCTGTGGTGGTACTGGCGATCATCACCACGACGGGCGTCAGGGCATGGCAACTGAGGCAGCTGCGGATGGCTCTGGACGGGCAATTGGCAGCCTTGCAGACGCAGCAGCTTCAGCGGTTGGCGAATGCAAAATCAGTGGAGCACCCGCAGCACGACCCGAGAGCCGCCAACGAAGCAAATGCCCATCGTCTGTTGCAAAGCGACTGGAACCGTGTGTACGACGCCATCGAAACGCCGGCACTTGCCAAGGTGCGGCTGATTCAACTGAGCATGGATGCGATAACTGGGCAAGCGAGGCTGGAGTACGAACTGGAGTCTATGACCCAAGCGGAAGAGGTGACGCGGGCACTCAACGAGGCATCCCGTCAAGAAGATGCCTGGCAACTGGAGCGACTGGAAAGTACTGGGCAAGGCGACTTGGCAGGGCCCGCCAAGGTCAAAGGGGTTTGGCGGGGTGTTCTCAATTGAGTTTGGAGACCGAATCTCCGCCAATGCAAGCCAAGACCGTTGCACAACCGAGCGCACAAAGCGCGATTTCCAGCATTCCGAGTCAATTTGCCTTCTTTTTGAGCCATTTCAGGGCGCCCCTTCCCTGATTGCCCCGCTTTTGGCGGGCTCTCGCCCCGTTTGAGGCTCAAGCAGGCGCGCCAGAGCCTTGGGGCTGCACCATGCGGAAATCGCCAAAGCGCTCGGGCAGATCCCGCCATGGGATGCCTGCGCGGTAGCGATACAACACCGCGTCCACGAACAGCCGGTTGTCCTTTGCGGTGGCCCCAGGCTGCGGAGATGGCCCGTTGCTCTTCAAGAGGCGGAAGGAAGCAGCGTTCCGCCAAATAGGCTCCGCTGTCCAGATTTTGGATACCAGTCGACTGCTTGATGCTGATCTTGGTGCAGTCACTTTATCTCTCGGGGTAAAACTGTTCAGACAAGCGGAGCCACTTCTGTGGGGACTGTCGCGCATTTTTCGACCCACACCGTGGTTGTGGTCGATGATCTTTGTAATCATCGCCTTGCCAGCCTATGGGCTGGGAGAACTGGTTCATTGGCTGAAAGCCTGTGGCTCTTCAGAGTATGTTGTCAGTGTGCTCACGTTGCTGGAGTATGCTATCGCCACACTGGATGCAGTGCTGCTTTTGTGGCATCTTGTCACGACAGGCATCGCAGCCATGAAGGAGTCGAACAAATGAACCGCGTGCTGAAAGAAGTCTGCGTGGCGGCTTACGAGGCGCCTCGCATCTACTTCGCACCGCTTGTCGGTGCAGTCAAAGAGATGCGTCGGCAGATGCACTTGCTTGCGCAGGCGCGGAATCCGGCACCTATTCGTAAGAACACCACCACAGATCAGCGTCACCCCGTCTGATCAACGAAAGCCATCTTCGAATGGCATCAAATCCAAGGCCCATTCCTCACCGGATGGGCCTTTTTTCTTTCGCCATGACTCCAGCACCGAATCTTGCTTTCCTGGAGACGTCCATGTAAGGGGCGACGCATTACATTCATCCAAACTGCCATATTGTGGTGATCGAGCTGCCGCGCAGCAAACTACAAACCAACCCGGACGGGCACCAGATGCCCCATGGGGCCAGTGTCCGTTCATATTTTTGAAAGAACGGAAAATGTCGAATTACATAGACGTCCATGTAAGGGGCGACTACATAGAGCCGACTGGCGGAAGCACAGAAGGCGACAAGACCATCCAGGCACACCTCCGGGAGGCGTGTGAACACAAGATTGCCTTGCATGTGGGTGCGGCAATTGATGTCGTTGATACCGATCCTGTCGAGGCCGATGCCTGGGCATACGAAGCCGGGAAGGAGGCATGGGATTTCGATCTCAAGGCTCCCGAAAAGCTGCTCCCCTTCCCATTGCTGAACGCCGCGTTCAAGCGTGGCTTCGATAGTGTCGAGCAAGTGAGCCCAAAGCGGGAACGGCCAGGAAAAGTGGCAAAAATTAATCACCCATGGGTCGTTGTTACCGATGCCGGCACAGATGACCAGCGAATTTTTAACGACTATCCGACGTTTGGCAGTGCGAAGGTCGGCTTGAAAGATCTTGACTACAAGTTAGGGGGTGCGGACATCATGAAACGCCTCGCTGATGGCACATTGACTACAGAGTTTTAGGAGCACGTTCATGCATACATCAATTGCAAACGTGACAGGTCAGACTCTTGGGAGTATTCTGCCGACCATGTACCTTAACGCTGTCATTGAACGCGATCTTGAAACTGGCTTGCTCGTGGGCAGTGTTCCTGGAATTCCAGGTGCACACACTCAAGGGGAGTCCATTGAAGAGGTCCGGGCCAACCTTGCAGAAGTCATAGAACTTCTGCAAGCAGAAGATGCCTTGCAGCCTGAGAGCGAGGTCATCGCGACCACGGTGCTCATGGTGGCCTGACAGATGGGCGCCGGAATTCCGGTTCTCACCGCAGCCCAGGTCGAACGCATCTTGCTGGCACTCGGATTTGAGTGTCGATCTGGCAAAGGAGCGCACAGGTTCTACCGTCACTATGACGGGCGAACCACAACCGTGCCATTTCATGCCGGACGCGACATCAGCCCTGTGCTGCTGCGCAAGATCTGCAGAGACGCAGGACATTCGGTGGAGAGCTTTCTCGAACACCGCTGATCTATCAACCCAAGCCCACGCGAACTCCGGTTCCGTGGGCGTGTCCGAATTTTTGTGTAAACGGGTCGGACTTCAATTGACGGAGAGCCGGTCTCCGAACTGAATGGTAAATCGGGTCAGCGCTGCCTTCCAATCCCGGATGGGCATGGTCCACTTCTGGCTGATATTGCGCAGGGCCAGGTAGAACAGCTTGGTCAGCGCCTCGTCACTGGGGAATGAACCCCGGTTCTTGGTCAGCTTCCTCAAGCTCATGTTGACCGACTCGATGGCGTTGGTGGTGTAGATGACCTTGCGGATTTCTGGCGGGTAGTCAAAGAACGGGGTCAGCCGACTCCAGTTGCGGCGCCAGGACTGGCCGATGGGCAGGTATTCGTCGTCCCAGCGGGCTTCGAATTCACCCAGCATCAGTTCGGCTTCCTCGGCGGTGGCGGCCGTGTAGATACGGCGTAGGTCGGCCGCCACTTCTTTGCGGCGCTTCCACGAGACGTAGTTCAGGCTGTGGCGCACCATGTGCACGATGCACAGCTGCACCACCGCCTTGGGGAAGACGGCCTCGATGGCGTCAGGGAAGCCCTTGAGCCCATCGACGCAGGCGATGAAGATGTCCTGCACGCCCCGGTTGCGCAGTTCTGTGACGACCTGCAGCCAGAACTTGGCGCCCTCGGCCTGGGCCAGCCACAAGCCAAGGACTTCCTTCTCGCCCGTCATGGTGATGCCGATGGCCAGGTACACCGCCTTAACGCGTACCGCTCCTTCTCGCACCTTCACATGGATGCAGTCCAGATAGACGACGGGATAGATGGGTTCCAGCGGTCGGGCCTGCCAGGCCTTGACCTCGTCGGCCACGGCATCTGTCACCGAGGAAATCAGGCTGGGTGAGACCTCGGTGCCATACATCTCCTCCAGGTGGCTTTGAATCTCGCGCACCGTCATGCCACGGGCGTACAGCGAAATGATCTTGTCGTCGAAGCCGGCCCAGCGGGTCTGGTGCTTGGCGATGAGCTGGGGCTCGAAGCTGCCGTGGCGGTCACGGGGCACCTCAATGGGCAACTCGCCGAAATCACCCTTGAGGGTCTTCTTGCTCTTGCTCTTGCCGTTGCGGGTGTTGCCAGCGGGATTGGCCACAGTTTCGTTGCGTTGGTGGCCCAGGTACTCGGTCAGCTCGGCATCAAGGGCTCGTTCGACCAGCAGCTTGGTCAACTGCTTGAGCAGGCCGTTCTCGCCGACAAGGTCTTCAGGTTTCTTGTAGTTGGCCAGCAGGCCAGACAGCAGTTCTTCGGGTACGTCGTGTTTCTTGGTGCTCATGGTGCTTACTGACAGGCCGGCTCGCGTCGGCAGGGAATTGTCCGTTTACACAAAATTCTGCACACCCTCAAGACAAGCAAATTAGAGGTCCAAAACTAGGCGAGGCGTCTTTGCCCTCGAACAGCAAAGTAGCATCTGTCTGTTTTCCGACTGTTCCTCGGGCGTAAGAAACATGTCCCGATGGTCGGGCACACCAGCCAGCACCCGGGTCAGGCACGTGCCGCAAACCCCTTGTTCGCACGACACAGGCACCCGTACACCCGCCGTTGTCAGCGCCGCCACGATGGACTGCGTCGCGCCCACCGAAACAACCTGGCCGGTGGCGGCAATCTCCACCTCAAACGCCCCATCCGCAGCATTCACGACGGGTGCCGCACCGAAGAACTCGTAGTGGAGTTGCGACTCGCGCCAACCTGACAGCCGAGCCTGGGCCAGCACCGCGTCCATGAAGCCTTTCGGCCCGCAGGTGTACAAATGCTGTCCTTCTGACGGGGCCGACAACAGCACCTCCAGTTTCAGGCGCTGTGCCTCGGGGCCATCGTCGAAGTGCAGGTGCAGGCGATCGCCCCATACGGCGCTGCGAAGCTGCTCCACAAAGGCGGCACGTTCCGCAGAGCGGGCGCAATAGTGAAACTCGAATGCGGCACGGCTGGCACCCAACGCGGCCGCCATGCTCATCAGCGGTGTCACACCGATGCCACCTGCCAACAACAGGCTCTGCGGCGCATCCGCCAGCAATGGGAAGTGGTTCTTCGGTGCGCTGATGCGTAAGGTCTGGCCTTCCTGCACCTGCTCGTGCATGCCCTGGGATCCGCCACGGCTGCTGGGGTCGCGCAGGACGGCGATCTGGTAACGGTGCGATTCGCGCGGGTCGTTGCACAGCGAGTACTGGCGGATCTGCCCGCTCGGTACATGGACGTCGATATGGGCTCCCGCGCTGAACGGTGGCAGCAATTGGCCCTCAGCATGCACCAGTTCGAAGAGGGCAATGCCTGTTGCCACGGGCTGCTTGCGCGCGACACGCACCAGCATTTCAGAAGGGGATGGGTTCATACGGAGGTTCTCAGAAAGGCAACAGCGCCCCTGGCGGGGCGCGCAAGCCTGGGTTCAGTGGCGCTTCAAGCCGATCAAGCGGTCCAGCAGATCGGGGGCGAGACTCAATGCCTGCGCGTCCCCTTCGTGAATCACGCGCCCCTGATCGAGCACCAGCGCGTGGTCACTGATGCCCAAGACCGCCTGGGGATGCTGCTCCACCACGATGGCAGCCATGCCCTCGTCACGGGTAATGCGCTGGATCGCCCTGAGCAGTTCTTCGCAGATGATGGGCGCCAGACCTTCCAGCGGCTCGTCAAGCAGCAGCACACGCGGGTTGAGCACCAAGGCGCGGCCGATGGCCAGCATTTGCTGTTCACCGCCAGAGAGCTGGTTGCCCATGTTGCCTTTACGTTCCGCCAGGCGCGGGAACATCTCGTAGACCCTGTCTGGCGTCCAGACGGGGCGGCCAGGCGAGCGCTTGGGAGCGTGCCATACCGCGGTCAGGTTTTCATGAACCGTCAGAGACTTGAAGATGTTCCGCTCCTGCGGCACCCACCCAATACCGGCCTTGGCCCGCTTGAATGAAGGCAGGGGATCCAGTGCAACGCCGTCGAGCTGGATCTCGCCTGCAAACTGCCGGTTGGCCCCCGCGATGGCATTCATCAAGGTGGTCTTGCCGGTACCGTTGCGGCCAAGCAGCGCCAACGTTTCCCCTTCCTGCAAACGTAGGTGCACATCGTTGAGGATGATGGCTTCACCATAGCCCGCACTGAGGCGGTGGATTGTCAGAAGTACTGTCACAAATGCGCTCCCCAAAGCTCAGGACCTAAGCATTTCGCCATGACCGAGGTACACTGGGCGGATTCAACCGATCGTTGCAACACCTTCAATCAGGAGGTGTTTATGAGGCGACCCGCAGGATGGATGAAGCAGTTGACTGGCAAGGACGCGATGCGGTCGCCAGGGGCACCATCGCTTCG
>Ga0209066_10003547_pt1 | contig 17707 bp, 17 predicted proteins | sample All_14_2_FD_187198 | JGI IMG/M metagenome (GOLD analysis project Ga0209066, IMG submission 187198) | Freshwater microbial communities in response to fracking from Pennsylvania, USA - Allegheny Zone_MetaG_DW_15 (SPAdes) (version 2) ... | reverse complement strand
CAGGTTCATCATGTCGTCGGTCATCGGTCGTCCTTCCTGTCAGGTGTTGGATTCGACAACCAGACCCTACCGGAAAGCGCCGATGACCACCGCGCAAACCAGTTACACCACGTCCAGGGACGTCACCGTAAGCGCGCTGGCGGCGCCTGCGTCATTTTTCGGTCGCGGCGACCGATACGGCTGAGTTCCAGGGAAATGGTCGGAGCAGCTGGATTCGAACCAACGACCTCTACGTCCCGAACGTAGCGCTCTACCAGACTGAGCTATGCTCCGGCTTTCATCGGCCGACCTGTCGAGGCCGGGCGGCGGAGGATATAGCCGCCATCGCGCCCATCTGCAACCCCGTTTTCACAGTTGTTTTTAATACGCCCTGTCGATGCAGAAATCGATCAGCTCCACCAGGGCCGCGCGTGTTTCGCTTTCCGGGAAGATCATCAGCGCATCGCGCGCGATTGCGCCGTAATGACGGGCGCGCGCAACCGTGTCTTCCAGCGTGCGGTGGCGGTTCATCATCGCGATGGCCTGCTGCAGATCGCCATCCTCCTGCTGCGACTCGGCGATGGTGCGGGTCCAGAAGGCGCGTTCCCCTTCATCCCCGCGCCGCCAGGCCAGCACGACCGGCAGCGTCACCTTGCCTTCGCGGAAATCATCGCCCACGGTCTTGCCCAGCTCGGCCTGGACCGCCGAATAATCGAGCACGTCGTCGATCAGCTGGAAGGCGATGCCGAGATTGAGGCCATAGCTGTCCAGCGCTTCCACCTCCGCCTTGGGGCGGTCGGCGACCACGGCACCCACCCGCGCGGCGGCGGCGAACAGGGCGGCGGTCTTGGACCGGATCACCTGCAGATAGGCTTCCTCGCTGGCGGACGGGTCATGCGCCGTCATCAACTGCAGCACTTCGCCTTCGGAAATCACGGCGCTGGCTTCCGACAGGATGCGCAGCACTTCCAGCGATCCGTCGGCGACCATCAGCTGGAAGGCGCGGGAGAACAGAAAGTCCCCGACCAGCACCGATGCCTGATTGCCCCAGACGCTGTTGGCGGTTTCCTGACCACGGCGCATATCCGATTCGTCCACCACATCATCATGCAGCAGGGTAGCGGAATGAATGAATTCGACACAGGCCGCCAGTTCGATATGCCGGTCGCCTTCGTAACGGCACAGCCGGGCGGCGGCCAGCGTCAGCATCGGGCGCAGCCGTTTCCCGCCCGACGCGATCAGATGGCGTGCCAGCGTCGGGATCAGCGCCACCGGGCTTTGCATCTTATCCAGAATGCGCTGGTTCACCGCCTTGATATCATCGGCCACCAATGTGGTCAGGCGGTCGAGGGACGGCTTTGCGGAACGGCGCTCGGCGTCGAGATTGACCACGATGGCCATGCGGACGAATACCTCTTGCTTGTCGGCGCCGGGCAGGACGAAACCGGCGGGGGGCACCATAAGGAATGCCTGTTTCCGGTCAAGTATGGCAGGATGCGGCAAATGTCAAAAGAACGGGAGCGGGACGGAACCATGCGCGACATTCTTCGCTCCAACGATCTGGTCGAATTGAGCTGGGCACAGGCCGTACTGCGTGACGCGGGGATAGAGGCGGTGATGCTGGATTCCCATACCAGCGTGCTGGAAGGATCGCTCGGCATCCTGCCCCGTCGGCTGGTGGTGCTGGATGAGGATTTTGCCGCAGCGTTGGGGCTGCTGGAGGCGGCGCGGGCAACGGTCGAGGAATGAACGGGTTTTCCGACCAGGAAATCAGCCAGGATTCGCTGCTGGGCGGGCGGGTTCATCTGGCGCAGCCGCGCCGGGGCTACCGGGTTGCCATCGACCCTGTCCTGCTGGCCGCTGCCGCGCCGGAAACGCGCGGTCGGGTGCTGGATCTGGGCTGTGGCGTGGGGGCCGTCCTGCTGTGCTACGGCCATCGCATCGCTGCGGCACAACTTGCCGGGCTGGAACGGGACCCGGCTTTGGCCGCGCTTGCCGCCAGCAATCTGGCGCGGAATGGCTGGCAGGAGCGGGCGGAAATTCATGCGGGGGATCTGGCGGCGCCGCCGTCCGAGCTGATACCCGGCAGTTTTGATCTGGTTCTGACCAATCCGCCTTATCTGGAACCCGGCCGGGCCGATCCCAGCCCTGTGGCGCTGAGCCGTGCCGCGGATGTGGAAAGCGAAGGGTTCGGGCTTGCCGACTGGATCGGTAGGGCGATGGCTTTCTGCCGGCACAAGGGATGGCTCGGCATCGTGCAGCGGGCCGACCGGCTGGATGGGATACTGGCCGCGCTGCATGGTCGCATGGGGGCGGTGACGGTGCTGCCTGTTCAGGCAAGGGCAGGGGATGACGCGCACCGCGTTCTGGTGTTCGCGCGCAAGGGGGTGCGCACGCCCGCCAGGATCGCAGCCCCGCTGATTCTGCACGAGGAGGATGGCGGATTCAGGGCCGAAGCGCAGGCGCTGCTGCGGGACGGTATGGGGTTAACGCGACTCTGGTCGGCTTGAAGATGTAGTCCGGATGTGGTATTAAAGTTGCAGGGACGCAGAAGCGTACTCCTTAGATCAGCAGGGCCAGAACGGGTCACCGATCATGACGATACAATATCGTGTTTTGATTTCACGCGCGGGAGGGAGATAGACCCAATGGCAGTCTCTCCCACCTATCGCTATTCCGGCGTACTGTCCTTCTTCAACACCGTGTACAAGAAGCCGGGCCAGTTTTCGCCGACGATTGATGCCGCCCAGCAGATCAAGGCGACGCTGGATGCGGCGAAGGTGCAGCAGAGCTATCAGCAATATTATGCCGGCATCGCCAATCAGCTGGAAGGCATCCGCCAGGGCGCGGTGAAACCCAAAGAGGATTGGGAGCTGACGGCGGGTTATTTCCAGGCCCAGGGCACGCCCTTCCGGGTAACCGTGGAAAACGGCAAGCCCAAGATCACCGAACAGATCAATGACGAGATGACGGGGCGATCCGTTGTCCAGAAGCGGCAGTTGAAGAAGGCCATCGAATCCCTGGACGGCCTGTTCCAGCAATATGACGACCAGCAGACCAAATACAGCCTGAACTATAAGCTGGCCGAGGCATCCGATCGCCTGAACCAGATGCAGAATTTCTATTCATCCCCGTCCGCCAATTGGGAGTTCGAGGCCCGACGCCTGTATAAGGCCGGCACCCCGATGCAGATCGCGCTGGACGCCAAGGGCAATGTGACGGTGATCGACCAGACCAAGGATTTGTTCACGGATCGCTCGGTGGTGGATCGCAAGAAGCTGCAGCAGGCGGTCTCTGACTGGAAGCAGATCCAGGCGGGCACCAAGACGGCGACCGAGCTTTGGCAGTATGAGGCCCTGGGCAACAAATCCGAAGGGTCGGACTTCTATATCGATCTGAACGAGACCGGAAAAGTCGTCCTCAAAAATAACACCTACAAGAATATCGTCCCGGAATTCCTGCAGGTCGAGAATATCGATGATGTAAAGACTACGGCGAAATGGCAGAAAGACGCCCTGGAAATGTATAAGAACGGCAAGGGCTTCTATCTCGATTTCCTGGGCAGCAATATCGTGGTCAAGGAAAACAACTATATCAATATTTCCGGTCTGACCGATCCGACCCGCTTCATGAACAACAATGCCCAGCTGTCGGGCCTGCTCAATCTGTTGAGCTGATCGCCCGTCACACGGCGGAAGGCAGCATGGACGCGCGCGGATTGGCCGCGCGCGTTTTCGTTTTGCCCTGCATCAGTCGGACCCAGCCTGCGTAAAGCGACATCAGGGAAAGGGGCCGGGACCCGGTTTGCAGTGCCGGCGCCTGTCGGATGATCTGTGATGATCCATTGCGCAACAGCGCGCGGTCGGTAATTGCGGCAAGTGCGGTATGCATCAGCATGGCTCTCTCCCTTGGTCGGTGTTGCCATGCATATGGCATTGCCCCCGGGCGGGGATAAGATCGGAAAAGCTTGCCTATCCGTAAGCTGGGCTTACACTTCCATCCATGTATCGGGATCTGCCACCCCTGACCGCCCTGCGGGCCTTCGAAGCGGTCGGCCGCCATGGTTCGGTGACGCGCGCCGGGCAGGAGCTGAATGTCAGCTATGCCGCCGTCAGCCAGCAGGTGAAGGCGTTGGAGGCGTGGCTGGGCGGTGTGCGCCTGACCCGCAGGCTGGGACGCTCCATCGCCTTGAGCGAGGCGGGAGAGCGCTATTACCGGCGCCTGGGGGGCGCCTTTCGCGAGATGGAGGAGGCGACGGCCGAGCTGCGCCTGCACGAGGACAGTCGGCCGCTGGAAGTAGCCACCACCCCCTCTTTCCTGGCGCGCTGGCTGATGCCGCGCCTGGCCCGGTTCCAGGCCCGCCATCCCGATGTGCGGCTGCGGCTGAACCCGAATCGCGATCTGGTGGATTTTGATCGCGAACCGGTGGATCTGGCCATCCGCTATGGTCTGGGGGACTGGCCGGGCCTGTTGATCGAGCCGCTGATGGGTGGTCGCATGATGCCGATCTGCGCGCCTTCCATCATCTCGCCAGCCCGTCCGCTCAAGGTCCCGCAGGATCTGGCCCATCATGTTCTGCTGCATGATACCGACACGTCGGAATGGGCGATGTGGCTGGAGCGCGCGGGGCTGGCGGAGGTCGATCTGGGGCGGGGGCCGATCCATGCCGGCTCCGCCTATGTGCTGGAAGCGGCGATCCAGGGGCTGGGCGTGGCGCTGGGGGCCGTCGACATGCTGAAGGATGATATTGCCGCCGGCAGGCTGGTCGTGCCCTTCGATACCGCGCTCAATCCGGACTGCGCCTATTATCTCGTGCGGCCTGAAGGCCGGCCAGAGCGCCCGGCCGCGCGGGATTTTCGGCACTGGCTGCGGGAAGAAGCGCGTCTTGCGGTGGATGAGGGGCTTTTCTATTCGCCAACTCTTCCTATCTCTTCGCCATGAGCGAAACGACAGAAACGACATCTCCCGCCCGTCAGCCCTCGCGGCTGGCCCGGATCCCTTTCATCGGCGAGGCTTTGGACCGCCATCTGGCACCCAAGCCCATCGTCGCCGTGCTGCCCCTGACAGGCGTGATCGCGCCCGGTGGCATGGGGACGCCGCTGCGGCGCGGCGGGCTGAATCTGGCCGCGCTCGACCGCTCGATCGAGATCGCCTTTCGCCTGCCGCGGCTGAAGGCGGTGGCGCTGGCGGTGAACTCTCCCGGCGGGTCGCCGGTGCAATCGGCCCTGATTGCCAGGCGCATCCGCCAGCTTGCCGAAGAAAAAAAGGTTCCCGTGCTCGCCTTCTGCGAGGATGCGGCGGCCAGCGGCGGCTACTGGCTGGCCTGCGCGGCGGACGAGATTTTTGCCGATGGCGCCTCCATCGTCGGGTCCATCGGCGTGATCACCTCCAGCTTCGGCTTCACCGGCGCCATGGAGAAGCTGGGCGTTGACCGGCGCGTCTATACGGCGGGGAATTCGAAATCCCAGCTCGATCCCTTCCTGCCGGAAAATCCGGACGACGTGCTGCGCCTGCGCGAATTGCAGAATGATCTGCATGCCCAGTTCAAGGATTGGGTGATGGCCCGGCGGGGCGGGAAGCTGGCGCAGGATCAGGATCTGTTCGATGGGCGCTTCTGGACTGGCCGGCGCGGGCTGGAGCTGGGGCTGATCGACGGCCTGGGCGACCTGCATGGTATCTGCCGCGCACGCTTCGGCAAGGAAGTCGTGTTCCGTCGCATTGGCCAGCGCCGTGGCTTTCTGTCGCGCTGGGTGGGGGCCACCCTGCCGGAACGGCTGGGCGGCAGCATCGCCGAAGCGGCGCTGGAAGCGGCGGAGGCGCGGGCGGCCTGGGCACGGATCGGGCTGTGATACCGGGACGGCTGCTTGAGCCCTGGTGTGTCGGTCCGTGTCGGCTTGCGTGACGGATCGCCAACCGCTAATGCTGGTCCATGTTCGGATTCTCCATCACCAAACTCGCTCTGCTGATCCTGGCCGTGGTCGCGGTCTGGTATGGCTTCAAGCTGCTGACCCGGCTGGACCGGGCGCGGGCGGAAGGGCGCAGCCCGTCGGAGGAGCTTGCGCGCAAGTTGCGCAGCGCCGCCGACCGCATGACCGCAGGCGGTTCGCAAAGTCGGCCCAAATCCGGCAAACCGTCTTCCCAGGACCTGGTCTGGGATGAAAAATCCGGCAGCTATGTGCCGAAGAAGGACGAATAGCTTCTATTCTTCCTTATCCAGGCGCCGGGACTCCAACTGGCGTTCGGCCAGCGTCTTTTCCGCCCCGGTCCGGGCCTTCTCGATTTTGCTGCGACCGAAGGCCAATCGGTTGGTATCGGCCCGGGCGGCATCATCCGCGCGCTTTTTGCGCTTGCGGGCCATACGCAGATTAATAATCTCCGCCATAATCGGCTAACCTGTCTTTCGGGACTGTTCCATCCTTGCCGCAGGAGTATGCCGCAACCATGCCATCCGCGCCAGCCAAGCCCAGATCCGGATCGGCATGGAGCCTGATCGGCCTTGCATCAGCCCTGGCCGTGTTGGCCGCCATCGGTGGCTGGGCAGCGGTTCAGCTGACCCCGGACAATCTGCGACACAGGGTCACTGGCGCGCTGTCGACCTTCGGTCCGGCGAGCCTGCAGGCTGCACCGCATCTGGTTCCGGGACTGGAGGCGCGGCTGGAGCTTGGCCCGCTGCGCATCGAAAGCCAGGGCATCGTGCTGACCGCGGATGCCGCCACTTTGGAGGCGGGCTGGCTGCGTCTGCTGGTCGGGCTGGGGGAGGCGCCGCGCCTTACCCTGTCTGGCGCAAGGCTGGATGGTCCGGCCGATCCGCTGGCCTGGATCGGCCTTTTGGATCGCCTGCCCGGATCGGCGACGGAGCCCGGCCTGCAGGTTCGCGCTGCGGCGCTGACGGTAGTGCCCTTCGGTGTCGAGGACGTCGAGGTCCTGCTGGATGCGGGCGGGCAGGTCACCATGTCGGCCAGTCGGGCCGCGATCCCGTTCCAGGTCAGCATGGACCCGCCGGTTCGCGGCGGGCGCAACTTCACCGTGATCCTGGGGCAGGGGGAAACCTCCCTGAACTGGAGTGGTCGGCGCGAGACGGGGCCGGGCGGCAGCACGGCCGGCCGATTGGACGTGCAGGCCGGTGCCTGGCGGCTGTGGGCGGAACGGGCCGGGTTCGACGCGGCGGGTCCGTTCCTGAGCCGTGCCACCCTGACGGGGCCGGCGGGGCGCGCACCGGTGGAGGGGGTGACGGGTCCGAACGGCTTCGATCTATCCGTGGCCTTTCGGATTTTCGATGCGGCGGAGCTGGAAGATGCCTGGGGCACGCTGTCGGGCTTCCTGGAACAGTCCGGACGGCATTATCCGATCAACCTGTCGCTGAGCACGGAGGTGTTGGCCTGGGGGGATGCGCAGCTTGCCCGCCAGATCAGCCTGAAACTGCATGCCGATGGCAGCGGCATGCGCATGGCATCCACCCGGATCGGGTTGGCCGCGGGCGGAGAGATCGCTTTCGACAGTGCGGGGCAGGAAACCTCCCGCCCGGGAGAGCGGGCAGGCATTGAAGGCGCCCTGCGCTTTGCCAGCCCCTTCGCGGCGCAGGAGTTGCGCGGGATCTGGCCTGCCAGCTGGCCGGGCCTGCCGGATGGCCCGCTGGAACTGTCCATTGCGCGTCTGCGCGCCGGGTCCGATTTCATCAGTCTGGCGGATGCGTCCTGGCGGGAGCCGGGGGGCACGACCGGGCTTGTGGAACGGTTCGACTATCTGGCGGGCGGGCATCTGTCGCTGCATGGCCGGGCCGAACGCCTGGATTTGCCGGGCGTCGTGCCGGATGGCCTGCGCAGCATGCTGCTGGAGCACTTGGGCGATCTGCCGCCGTTGATTGATCTGGCTGTCGAGGTGGGGCGCCTGCGCCTGGGGAAGCTGGAGGCGAGCGATATTCGCCTTGTGCTGACCTATGACCGCGCGGTGGGCGATGGGGAAGGCAGGCTGTCGCTGGGCAGTGTCATGGGGGCGCAGGCCAGGCTGGAAGGCCGGATGTCCACCGCCGGTCTGGCCCAGGCCACGGCATCGCTGAGCGCGGGAACGCCCCGGGGGCTGGAGGCGCTGGCGGGCGCGCTGGAAGTTCCGGCGCTGGCACAGTTCCAGACATTGGACCTGACGGTCGGAGGTGACCCGGCGGCACTGGAACTGACCCTGCGGGCGCAGGGTGGCAAGGCTGCGGCGCAACTGAGCGGAACGCTGCGCGATGTATTGTCCGCCCCGTCTTTCGAAGGGCGGATCGGCGGCAGCTATGGCCCGCTGAGGGAGGCATCCGGCAATCTGCGCTGGGGCCGCGCGGGCATGGGGCTGACGGATGCGACCGGTATCTGGGAATTGGCGCATTTCCAGCTTTCCAGCAGCTTGGATTGTGCGGCGGATGGCGGGGCCGGTCAGCTTGACCTGTCCTTCGATGCGCCGGTTTCATGGCAGGTCGCGGCGGGGCTTCCCCTTGGCCTTGCGCCCGGCGCCATGCTGCTGGAGGAGGGTGCGCGCATCGGATTGATGCCCTGCGCGCCCGACCGGCTGGCCGGAAACCTGCGCGCGCCCGGGTTGAGCGGCGCCATCGTGCCGCTGGGCGCGCTGCGCCTGGACTGGGTCGCCGGGCGAGAGGCTGTGGAGATTGCGGTGGGTTCCCTGCAGCTTGGGGCGGAAGAAGGCGGACATCTGGAATTCGGCGGCAGCGTGCCGCTTGCCGGTGCCAAGGAAGACGGCACAGCCTGGCTGACCCTGTTGGGGGTCCCCCCCGGCCGTCTGATCTCCAGTGATGTGGTGCAGCTTGCCGGGCAGTTGGAAGGCGATGTCGTGCTGGAATTACCGGCACCTCCCGCCGGGGCTGGGTGGGACATCACCCTGCCGACGGGACAGGCCTCCCTGCGCTGGCAGGGGGCGGGGGCGCATCTGAATCTGGACCCCACCGGTTTGGGTCGGTTGTCCAACGCCCGGGCACTCGCCTCCTATCTGGGGGCGTTGTCCCGGGACGAGCCGGACCTGTCCCTGGAGCTTTCGCTCCAGGGCGGGCATCTGACGCCGCTGGCAAGTCTGTGGAACGGCAAGCCCGGCGCCCTTCACCTGAAGGGTGCGGTTCCACTTCTGCCCCGTGCCGTTGCGGCTATTACGGTTGAACTCGACCGGCCCGGATTTACCCTGCCTTATCTGGCGCTGGCAATATCGGGCACGCTGCAGAACCCGATCATCCGGGTGCAGGGCGCATGGTTACAGCCGCGCTGAGAGAAGTTCAGCCCGTATGCCGATAATGCAGCAGCACATGGGTACGGATCGCGCTGGAAAGATTCCCGCTACGTTCCGCATCAATGCGACTGACGAGCGCGTTGACGGAAATACCAGCCTCGACGGCCATATCCCGCAACGCCTCCCAAAACGCATTTTCCAGCGACACGCTGGTTCTATGACCGGCGAGTACCACCGATCTTTTCTTGATCTCGGAAGGATTCATTGCCCCACCCTTGACCAAGCCTGGCTGACGTAGATTGCCAAAGCCCTGATCCATCGCATTCGATTAACGCGCCCCGTTACAGGCAACACCCGGATTAATACCTGGGGTCAATCCTACGTAAATACTACAATAATATGGATGCCCCCCGGCCGCACGCGCCCCACATTGCGCCCAAGGGCTGTGGAATCAATTCCAATACAGCGGCTTTCAGGGCGAAAATGAGAGAGGCAAGCATTAGAGCTATAGTCCCCTGCGGCGGAAACTTCATGGTCAAATTACAAGAATTTTAGTCAAATCCTTTTAAGCTCTGTCCCGGGCCAGGCTGCCATGCACCATCCATCGGAATATTTTTTCGTGTGCCGGGAAGTTTTCCGTGCTGCAATTCTGGCGCCCTTGGCAAGGCTATGTTAACGAAAGGGCGCTAAGGTATTCCGGTTGAAACAGTGAGTTCTCGCCGGGAGTACACGCATGATCGAGGGTGTCATGGCAAAATCGACGGAAATCGCGACGCGCGATGAAGTGCAACTCGTCACCATGCATGTGGATGGTCAGTTGTTCGGTATTCCGATCCTGAAGGTTCAGGATATCGTGGAGCCCGAACGCATCACCCCGGTGCCACTGGCGCCCGGTGCCATTGCGGGCGTGTTGAATCTGCGCGGGCGCATCGTAACGGTGATTGATATGCGCCGGGTTCTGGCTGCTCGCGGTGATTTCGAGGATGGCCAGTCGCTGATGAGCGTGACCGTCGATCACAAGGGCGATCTCTACACCCTGCTGGTCGATGCGATCGGTGATGTGCGGTCCTTCCCGGCCTCCACCTACGAAAAGCCGCCGACTACGCTGGACGAGAATCTGAAGCGTGTCTGCTCCGGCATTCTGCGCCTGGAAGATGCGCTCCTGGTCGTGCTGGATGTCGACCGCATCCTGTCGGAGGAGACCCTGGCCCGGACACCGCCGGCGACGCGCAAGCGCCTGTTGCTGAAGTCGGATGCGCGCCGTCCTGGGTCCCAGACCTCCGACGGCGCAGGCAAGGCCGCTGCCGCTCTGAGCGCCATGTTCGGGGCCAATCCGGCGCTGAAGGCCTTGTTCAGTGGCGAGACTGCCAACCGTCTGGCCGACAAGGCACGCACGCTGACTGCGGCTGCGTTTGCCGGCGTTGGGGTGGAAGATGCGTTCATGGCTCTTCTGAAGGGCAAGAAGCCGGGTGACGATCAGTTCATCGCGCTTGCTTCCGCCCTGCATGGGGCGCTGACGGAAGCCGGTGCAAAGGCCTCCACCGTCGATGCGGCGATGGCCATTGTCGACCGGGTTCGCGTCAAGCAGTTCTGATCCGCCCGCAGCATTGATGAAACAAGGCCCCCGGACTGGTCCGGGGGCTTTTTTCATTATCCTTCCTGGCCGGGGCTCAGCATCCGGCGTGGATCGACCATCCGATCGAATGCGGCTTCGTCGACCAGGCCGGATTCCAGGGCGGCTTCGCGCAGGGTCTGGCCCTTGGCATGGGCTTTTTTGGCGATCGCCGCGGCGGCATCATAGCCGATGGCAGGCGCCAGGGCGGTCACCAGCATCAGCGAACGTTCCACCAGTTCCGCGATGCGCTTGCGGTCGGCTTCAATGCCATCGACGCAGCGTTCCGCGAAGCTGATCGCCGCATCGCCCAGCAATCGCATGGATTGCAGCAGATTATAGGCGATCACCGGCTTGAAGGCGTTCAGCTCGAAATGGCCATGGCCATTCGCCACCACGATGGCGGCATGGTTGCCGATGATCTGGCAGGCGACCATGCTCAACGCCTCGCACTGGGTCGGGTTCACCTTGCCCGGCATGATGGAGGAGCCGGGCTCGTTCGCCGGCAGTGAAATTTCCCCCAGGCCGGAACGCGGGCCGGAGGCAAGCAGGCGGATATCGATACTGATCTTGATGGCGGCACTCGCCAGGCGCTCCAGCGCGCCCGACAGGCTGACCAGCGGATCATGGGAGGCGAGCCCCGCAAAGGGATTTGCCATGGGCCGGAAATCCAGCCCCGACGCCTTGGCCGCCTGCCGGGCAAAGGCCTCGGCAAAGCCGGTGGGGGAATTCAGGCCGGTACCGACGGCCGTGCCACCCTGTGCCAGTTCCAGGATTTCCGGCAGACATTCCGCCACCTTGGCCCGGCCCGAACGGATCTGGTGCACATAGGCGGAAAACTCCTGCCCCAGGGTCAGTGGCGTTGCATCCTGGGTATGGGTGCGACCGATCTTGACGATATCGGCGAATTCCTTGGCCTTCGCATCCAGGGACGCGGCCAGCCGGTCCAGGGCCGGCAGCAGCCTGCCGGTCGTTTCCTCCGCCGCCGCGATATGCATGGCGGCCGGGATGCTGTCATTGGAGCTTTGGCTGCGGTTGACGTGATCATTGGGGTGAATCTTCGGTGCATCCTGGCCCATGGTCTCGGCCAGGGTCCGGTTCGCCAGCCGCGCGATCACCTCGTTCATGTTCATGTTGGTCTGGGTGCCGGACCCGGTCTGCCAGACCACCAGCGGGAAGGAATCGTCATGTTTTCCGTCGCGAATGGCCTGGGCCGCTTCGGCTATGGCCTGGGCGCGGATGCCGTCCAGCGTCCCCAGCTCCTCATTCGCTCTGGCGGCGGCGAGCTTCACCAGGGCAAGGGCCCGGATCAGCCCCAGGGGCATACGCTCCCCGCCGATCGGAAAATTCTCGATCGACCGCTGGGTCTGTGCGCCCCACAGGGCGTCTGCCGGGACCGCGATCTCTCCGATGCTGTCCCGTTCGATGCGAATCTTCGCTGCTGTCATATCAAGGGCCTTTGGGAATTGAGGTTTCGGTCGTGGCGCGCGTCGGATTTTGGCTCTGCATAGAAGGGGCGGCTGCGGTGGAGTGGTTCTCCACAAGCCCGGCCCGACGCATTCGGGGGCGCAATCCGTCGCGGCCCCCAAATTCCTGAAAAGGGGCGGGGTTTGGCGCAGTCGTCCATTCTGGCGTCGCGGAAGCTTGAAAGGGGGCCACCCTTCCCGCGCTTCCGCTCCTGAAGGCTGGGCGATTTGCGCTCAAACCACGATCCAAACCCTGAATCCCCAAAAGGCCCTAATCCCCGTTGTTCACACTAGCCTGAAAGCGCGCTACGGCCCGCTCGACGAGACGTTTCTTTTCCGCCGCGTCCGGCGCGCCGATCACGCCCAATGCCATTAGAAAATGGTGCGGATCCTTCAGATCGCAAACGAATCGCCAGGCGAGTTCCTCCGGCGGTTCGGGCAGGCGGATGTGACCGGCCGCCTCCGCGGTCCGCAGCAACTCCGCCAGCCGGTCCAGCATGCGCTTCGGCCCCACCTCGTGATAGAGCCGGCCAAGCTCGGGGAACCGCTCCGCTTCGGCAACCACGACCCGAAACAGGCGGACCGTGTTCTCCGCCAGGGCCACATCCAGGAAATGGGTTCCGATCCGGGTCAGCATATCGGCGATCTGGCCGGACCCTTCCCGGGGCATGAGCCGGTCGATGGGAGAGGCCGTGCCCTCCTCCTCCGGGTCGATGCCCAGAAGGTCCGCGCAGCAGCGATCCATCACCGCGATGAAGAGCGCTTCCTTGCTGTCGAAATGGGCATAGACGGTGCGTTTCGATACCCCGGCTTTCGCGGCGATGGCATCGACGGAGGTGGTGCCGTACCCCATGCCCAGAAAAAGATCGCCGGCGGCTTCGATAATCTGCCGGCGCTTCAGCCGCGACCGATCCTTCCGGGCGGAGGGGCAGCAGGCATCGCCGATCAGGGCATGTACTTTAGCAGCTCTTGATATCATAGGCTCGAGCCTATACCGGAATAGGCATCCCGGCACCCCCGATTTGCGGAAATCAGCGCAGGAAGCGCAGAACCTGACCCGCGGTGGCGGCCGCCATCCCCATCTGGATGGCCTGCGCCTCCAGGCTGGGATCGGTCACGATCACCAGCCCCTGCGGCTGTTCCGGCTGCACGCGTCCGGTGCGCTGCTGGATGACATGGGTCAGCTCCCTGGCGATCAGCGCCCGCCCGCCGGGGGTGCGTGCCTCATAGCGACCGGGCGCGAAATAGATCACCCCGCCATAGGTGATGGCATGCGCGCCCAGCTTGGAGACGACGGAATGGGTAACCACGCGCACTTCCGACAGGCTGGTGCGGAATATCTGTTCCATGGTCGCACGCAGCCGGTTGTCGAGCGGCCGGGCCAGGCTGGCGATGCTCTGCAGGGTCGCTGCGGTGATCTGCGTATCGACCGTATCGGAATCGACCTGGCCGCCGGTGAAGGTCTCCGACGGGGCGGAGGGCGGCCAGGTTCCCTGGATCACCACGGTCTGGCTGCCGCTGGGCGGATAGGCGCTGCGTGTTGCGCGCCGGCCGGATCCGCGCGGGCCGCGACCTGCACCGCCCTGGAAGCCGGCAATGCCGCCGGTAGCGAAAGGGGGTTTGGGATAGGCCATGATGGGCGATTCCTGTTTGCATGAATGGAGGCGGCCTGCCGCCCCGGCCGGCGAATTAGGCCTTGCCCTGGCCCGCCGCGTCAAGAGCGGGCGGGTTCACACCGTGCCCAGCCGGTCGGCTATATGCACCATATAGCCGATATAGCCCAGCAGCAGCAGACCACCTTTCCAGCGCGTCAGGCAGTGTTGCCCGGCCATCAGCCCGAAAACGGCCAGGGTGGCCGCCAGCATCACCCAGATATCGATGCCGGCGATATCCGGCGCGAAGGGCAGCGGCTGGATGATGGCGGTGATGCCAAGGATGGACAGGACATTGAAGCTGCAGGAGCCGAAGATATTGCCCAGCGCCAGATCGGTCTGGCGGCGCAGCGCCGCGGTGATCGTTGCGGCCAATTCGGGAAGGGAAGTGCCGACGGCGACAATGGTCAGTCCGATGATCGATTCCGGCACGCCGAAATTCCGGGCGATGCCGACCGCCCCTTCGACCAGCAGATGGGCCCCGCCGATCAATCCGGCCAGACCGGCCAGAATCATGGGCAGGATGACAGGCCAGCGATCCGGCGCCTGCTCCAGCGCGTCGACGGCGTCCCCGCCGGCAGCATTGCCGTTGTCACTGCGCAGGGACCAGGCGATGTAACCCAGCAGGGCTGCCACCAGCAACAGGCCCTGCCAGCGCTCGATAACTCCCCAGAGGGCTATGCAGGTCAAGGCCATTGCCGATAGCAGCATCATGCCGCCATCGCGCCAGTAACATTGGCGGTCAGCACCCAGGCGATGGATCAGCGCACCGGCGCCCAGGATCAGCAGCAGATTGGAGATGTTGGAGCCTACGATATTGCCGATGGCCAGATCCGGCTGCCCGAGGAGGGCCGCCTGGATGGACACCACCAGTTCCGGCGCCGACGTGCCGAAGCCGATCACAATGGCACCGATCACGGCGGGGGAAATGTCCATCTTCCGCGCCAGCCCCACGGCGCCGCGAACCGTGGCTTCTCCGGCCGCAACGAGGATGACCAGACCTATCGCCAGGAAAAGCCAGTCCATGCTGTCAACGCTCCGTACAGGTTCAGGCATATGGCCAGGCTAACATGGGCAAACAGCCCGGCAGCGCAAGGGATATCTCCAGCGGATGGTCTGGCGTGATTGTTGCTGGATGCTGCGCGGTAGAGTAGAGTGCGCCATCCGCGGGGGGACAAAACCATGATCGGATCATTGGGGACGCAGAATGCATCCCTGTCCTTGGCGACCCTGTCGCCCGGCGCGTCGAAAACGCGCGATGACAAGGACAAGAAAGACGCGTTCGACACGCTGGCCGACTTTCTGAAGAAGGTCGCTCCAGAGGAGGTCGACAGCTGGCAGCAGCAGATCGACGATTCCAAGCGGGTATTGTCGCAACTGCAATCCAGTCACAGCAATATCAATGAACAGCGCAAGGCCGCCGCCCAGCAGAAGGTGGACCAGCTCAAGGCGCGCATCCAGATGCTGCGCATGATGGCTGCGGTCAATCCCGAAGCCGCCGCCAAGATGGCCAAGCAGCTGGCGCGCGAACTGGCTTCCGCCGCCAAGGAATATGCCGCGGCCAGCGGTGGTGGGTCGGCCGGCGGTGTTGGCGGCGTATCGGTTCCTTCCATATCCTCCGTTCCTGCTGCGAGCGATGCGGCGACTGTCACTAGCACGACCACGACCACGACCACGGCCGTGGCTGGTGCGACCGCCGCAGCCGCACCCCTGACAGCCGGATTGCCGGCTGCGGCAACGGGTGCCGGGACGACAGGCGGGGTTACGGCGCAGCCCAATGCCGGGAATGGCGCGAATACAACGGGCGCCGAGGCATCCTCGCCGCCGGAAGGACAGATCGCGGGGGAGGCCCCGGCGACCGGGGCTGAGGCGGAGGCGGTCGAGGTGATCACCGCTCAGGACATCGCCACCTTGCAGGGGCAGGAGGAGGCGGCCGACCAGCCGGGCAAGCCCGAGACCCCGCAGGAGCGCCGCGAGAAAGAACGTGCCGCGATCGAGGGCCAGGCGAAGGAGACTGCCGCTGCCGTTGCCGGTGCATTCCATGATGGCGATAATCAGTTCGTCACCGATGTACGCTGGATGAAAGACATGCTGAACAGCATCGTCCAGGCCGCCAAGCGCCAGATCGAGCTGGAAAAGAACCCGGATTCCAAGCGCGATATCAAGGAAGCGGAGGGCGCTTTGCAGGAGACGGAAGAGGCGCTGGATGCTATCACCGGGGGCGTTATGGCTGGCATCGGCGCGGTGAACATCCTGGTGTGATCGGGCAGCGCGACCCGGCCGGCAGAGCAGGAGTTTTTCGCCCGTCATGGCCTATACCCATCTGACCTGCATCACCCCGATTGACGACAGCGTCTATCTGGAGCGCCCCTATGCGGAGTTCCTGGAGATGCAGGAGGCGATGGCCCGCGCCGTCCGGGCGCAGGGGGATTGGGCCGCTCTGTTGCCGGCGGAACGGGCCGTGCTGCTGCATGCGGGGCTGGACCGGCTGGAAGATCAGGCGGCACAGATCGGCGAGGAACTGGTCTGGCAGACCGGCCGGCCTTCATCCCGCGCGGCGGGGGAAGTCCGCCGGGCGGTGGCGTTCGGGCGCGATCTGATTGCCCGGGGCAAACAGCTGCTGGCAGGCGAGATGGATGCCGAATCCGGCCATGCCTGCCTGCACCGTCCGCGCGGGCCGACGCTGATTCTGCCGCCTGCGGAATATCCCCTGCTGGTGTCGATCGGCCCGCTATTCGGTGCGCTGCTGGCGGGGAATTGCGTCATCCTGAAACCGTCGCGCCAGGCACCGCTGGTGGCGGAGCGCTATGCCGAGGCGCTGGCCGTGGCGGGCATGCCGGAATGGGTGTATCAGCCGCTCAACGTCAATCGCCAGAATGTGCTGATGATGGTCCGCGACGAGCGGATCGCCCAGGTGATCCAGATCGGCGGGCCGGCCGGCGCGCATGCGCTGCGGCGCGCGACGGCGGAAGGCAAGGCGGGTTTCATTACTGTCGATCCCGGCTGGGATGCGGCCTATGTCGCGCCGGGTGCGGATATCGCCTTTGCCGCCTCCGCCCTGTCGGAAGCGGCGTTCCGCAATTCCGGCCAGGGTCTGGGCGCGGTGAAGCGCATCCTGCTCAGCCCCGACATCCAGGACCGGTTCCTGACCGTTTTTACCGAACACAGCCTGGCCATGGTGCTGGGCGATCCGCGCGCGGCGGAAACTTCCCTGGGGCCGATGATCCGCAAGGAACAGGCAGGAACCAGCCGCGAAATCCTGATCGACGCCTTCGACCGCAATGCCAGGCCGCTGATCGATCCCAGGCAATTCCCGCGCGACCGGTTCGGTTCGGCCTATTGCGCGCCGCAGGCCATGCTGGGCATGACGCGCGCGATGCGGATTTCCAGCGAATATGCGCCCGGCCCTTTGGTGGGAATCGCCCTGGCCGATGGCGTCGAAGCGGCCGCGCCCTATCTGGATGGCGCCCGCAATCTGCTGCTGTTCGGTGGCGATGCCGCATTGGCGCGGGATTTTGCCCTGGCGGCGCGGATCGGCCAGGTGCGGCTTGACCGGGCGGATCTGCCCGACCCGGTTGATGCAGAGCTTCTGTTCGCTGCGGTATCCCGTCGCGTCGGCCTGGACCTGGAACGGGCTTAGGAGCTGCGCGCGCCACACCCGAAACCTAATTATCCACAGGCCCTAATCGATTCCCGCTTCGCGATAATGCCGGCGGACCCAGTCCAGATGCGCCTGCATCGCGGCGCGGGCATGGGCCGGGCTGCGCTGGGCGATGGCCTGGGCGATG
>Ga0209066_10003545_pt1 | contig 17710 bp, 9 predicted proteins | sample All_14_2_FD_187198 | JGI IMG/M metagenome (GOLD analysis project Ga0209066, IMG submission 187198) | Freshwater microbial communities in response to fracking from Pennsylvania, USA - Allegheny Zone_MetaG_DW_15 (SPAdes) (version 2) ... | reverse complement strand
GAGCGTGAAGGCGAACTACCTGGTCCGCACCGTCCGGCTCGACGCCGACCCGCTGGCGGGCTTCAGTTTCCTCTACCTCTCGGGGATCAGCGACTTCACCTTTGACGACGCCGAGCTGTCGGCCTTGCGCAAATACCTGCAGGGCGGCGGCTTTCTGCTGGTCGACAACGCGCTGGGGCTCGACGAGTTCGGGAAAGCGGTCTACCGCGAAATGCGGCGGCTCTTCCCGGAGACCGCCTTCGAAAAGATTCCTCTGGAGCACCCGGTCTACCAGCAGGGCCCGTTCAAGGTCAGCGAGGTCCGCTTCACGCTGGCCGCGCGCGCCAAGTATCCCGCCCTGAAGACCCCCGTGCTCGAGGGCCTGAAGGTGGCCGGCGACTACAAAGTGCTCTATAGCCCCTTCGACCTGGCCGCCGGCTGGCAGGGCGACGACCACCCGCTCTCGTACGGCTACGAGACCGGCGACGCCCTGCGCCTCGGCGCCAACCTAGTGACCTACTGCCTCACCCACTGACAGAAACACAGGCCCCACTCTCAGACGCTTTGCACTATGTCACGACCGCCTGAACTCTAACACCCATCAAGGAAATCCCATGACCGAAACGCTGCCGGAGAGACTCAAGAGAATCGCCGAAGTCCACAAGGCCCTCAAGGAAGAGATCGGCAAAGTGATTGTCGGGCAGGAAGAGGTGATCGACCAGGTCCTGATCGCCATCCTTTCGCGGGGACACTGCCTGCTGCTCGGTGTGCCCGGCCTGGCCAAAACGCTGCTCGTCCACTGCTTGGGCGACGTCCTGGACCTGAAGTTCAACCGCGTCCAGTTCACGCCCGACCTCATGCCCTCCGACATCACCGGCACGGAAATCCTGGACGAGGAGTCCGGCAGCAGCCGACGTAGCCTGCGTTTCGTCCAAGGCCCGGTCTTCACGAACCTGTTGCTGGCCGACGAGATCAACCGCACGCCGCCCAAAACCCAAGCGGCCCTGCTGGAAGCCATGCAGGAGAACGTCGTGACCACCGGCGGCAAGACCTTCGCGCTTCCACAGCCCTTCTTCGTGCTGGCCACGCAGAACCCCATCGAGCAGGAAGGCACCTATCCGCTGCCTGAGGCGCAGCTCGACCGCTTCATGTTCCTGATCCGGATGAACTACCCCCAGCGCCACGAGGAGCTCCAGATCCTGCGCCAGACCACGGCCAACCGGGAGGTGAAGCTGCACAGCCTGATCGGCGGCGCCGCACTGATCGAACTCCAGAAATGCGTGCGCGACATCCCCGTGAGCGACCACGTCCTCTCCTACTGCATCGATCTCGTGCGCATGACCCGGCCCAATGAACCGGACGCGCCGGACTTCATTCGCTCGAACCTGAATTTCGGTGCCGGGCCGCGAGCGGGCCAGTACCTCGTGCTGGCCGCCAAGGCCTGGGCCGCATTGGAGGGCCGCCTCAACGTCTGCTGCGCCGACGTCCGCCGCAACGCGCATTCGGTGCTGACCCACCGGATCGCCTGTAACTTCCATGCCGCCAGCGAGGGCATCGACACCACCCAGATCATCGACCGTCTCCTGAAGCACGTGCCCGAGCCCGACAGCGCCGGCATCTAATCGCTCTGAAAGGTTTGCCTGCGCATTCGCACTCTCTTCTTTCCCATGCCCACACCTACCCATACCACCCTGCTCAGCCCACGCACACTCGACACCCTCAAGAACATCGAGCTGGTCGCGCGCACAATGGTTGAGGGCACGCTGACCGGCCTGCACCGCTCGCCTTATCACGGGTTCTCTTCGGAGTTTTCGGAATACCGCAAGTACTGCCCCGGCGACGCGGTGAAATATGTGGACTGGGTGGCCTATGCAAAGACCGACCGCTACTATGTCAAACAGTACGAAGACGAGACCAACACGCGCACTTACGTCGTGCTCGACCAATCAAACTCCATGGCGCTGGGCAGCGCAACACAGGCCGCCCACAAGTTTCACTACGCCTGTTACCTGGCAGCGGCCTTCATCTACCTGATGCAGCGGCAGAAAGACGCGGTGGGCCTTTTCACGTATGCCGACAAGATCACCAGCTTCTTTCCCGCACAAGGTTCCCGCCTGCATATGCTCACGCTTCTTTCCCACTTGGAGCAGCTCGTGCCGGAGGGCCGGTCAGACGCGGCGCCCTGCTTCCACCGGATCGCCGAAACTGTCCACCGCCGCTCCATCGTCATCATCTTCTCGGACTTCTTCGATACCAACGCGTCGTTCATCAGCAGCCTCCGTCATTTTCAGCACAAGAGCTGCGAGGTGCTTCTGTTCCAGATCCTGGATCCGCTTGAAACGCAGTTCCCTTACAGAGGGCTGATCGAGTTCCGCGACATGGAGACAGGGGAGTTCGTAGAGGTGGAAAGTGACGACTGCCGAGAGACCTACCTGAAGGGCCTCAACCGCTATCTGGGCGAGATGAAGCAGCTATGCGGTCGGATGAACATGGGATTCGAAACGCTGACCACGGGCACTCCGTTCGACCGGGCGCTTCTCGCCTACTTCCACAAACGGGAGCGGATGTTTTAAAAACAGGCTGTCTTGTCAACATGTCGTTCGCCAATCCAATTTTTCTGTGGGGTCTGCTGGCCGTTCCCTTGCCGGTCCTGCTTCACCTGTTCTTCAAGCGCCGCCGGGCCAAGGTGGCCTTCTCCACGCTGCAGTTTTTCAACCAACGGAAAAAATACCTGGCCCACCGGCGCCGCCTGCGCGAATTCCTTCTTCTGCTGATCCGGACGGCGGCGCTGTTCTGCCTGGTCATGGCGCTCGCGCGCGTGTTGTTTCAGCACACCCCCTATGCCTTCTCGGCGCGGACGAATGCCGCGATCATCCTCGACGACACGCTCTCGATGGACCGGAAGCTCAGTTCCGGCGAAACCGCCTTCCAACAGGCAACCCGGAAGGCTGAAGAGATTCTCGACACCCTCGACGAAGGGGATGCCGCCGCTCTCGTGTTCGTGTCGGGCAAACCCGGAATCGGGCTGTCGCGCAAACGTCAAGCCCTACGGACGCTGCTTCAGGAAACCCGCGTGACCGGCGGCACGGGCTCGTTCAGCGCCACCCTGAAACAGGCCGTCAGCGACTTGACTGAGGACGGCACTCCCAACCGCGAAATCTTCGTGATCTCCGATTTCCAGGCCAACCAAGCCCCATCAGAACCCTTGCGCCCCGACGCGGCCAAAAAACTGCGGATCTATTTATTGCCCGTGCGCGGCGAATCCGAAAACCTGTCTGTCGAAGGAATCAAACTCTCCACCCGCCCCCAGATGGCCAACAAGCGCATGCTGATCCCTTACGCCGTCAAGAATCACGGGGAGACCGACCGCGAGACCGAGGTGAGCCTGACCGTGGGAGCCGAAACCCATTCCACCGTTACGCTCACCGTGCCCGCCGGTGAAACCGTCGAAGGCCGGTTCGAATACGTTCCCGGTCATGCGGGCATTCTCAGCGGGTCGGTCCGGATCACAGACCGGCACCTCGCTCTCGACAACGTCCGTCAATTCACCGTCAACGTCTGCGAGAACATCCGCGTGCTGTTGCTGGAGTCGGATATCCTCAGCCGGATTCGCCCTTTCCACTTCCTGAAACTGGCAGTCGACCCCGGTAACGGCGAGGCGCTCAACGGCATCCAGACGGAACAGGGCTTCGTCCAAGAGCTCTCGGCAAAAACATTGGAGAAATATCACGTCGCGGTCCTGTCCAACCCGCAACCTCTGGAAGCGCAGGCCGCCGCCCTGCTCACGCGCTATCTCTCCAACGGCGGCACGGTCCTGGCCTTCGCGGGCGGGGAAGTTGATGCCCGGACCTTCGCGACTTTCGAAAACGCGAAGCTGCAACGCTTGTTCGGGAACAAGCAGCAGGCAGATTTCAGCGGCCTGAAATTCAAAGGACCACTAAGCGTACTCAACGAACTGCTCCAGATGGACCTGCTGAAATGGCAACGCATCCACGAACTCTCGCCCTCGCCTTCCGGCACGGTTCTCGCGGAAAGCCACGGCCACACCGTCATCGCCGAGGAGAAGGTGGGGTCCGGCAGCTTCATCGCCTGCGCCTTCTCTCCGCGCCGCGATTACTGCAACTGGCCTGAACTGAAATCTTTTCCCATCGCGATGATCCATCTGCTGACCTATGCCGCACAGGAGCCCCAGCAGAATGCGGGCTTGGCATGCGGCAGCCTCTTGCGCCTGACCTCCTCTGCGGACCGGTTCGTCGCGCTGGGCCACAGCGACGGCCGGACATTCCAAGTGCCCGTCGAGAAGGGCGAAGCCGTCTTTTCAGACACGTGGCAGCCCGGCATTGTGACCGCCGAACACGCCACACCGCGTTCCGTCGCGCTCAATCCGGTCCCTGCCGAAAGCGTCCTGGCCTCTCTGTCCGCCGGGCGGCTGACCGGAGTGATCGACGGTCGGGTCAACGTGCTCAGAACCGATGCGGGCATCGACTCGCAGATCCGTTCATTCCGCAAAGGCAGTGACCTGACAGGGGCCTTCCTCTTTCTCCTGATGGTTCTGCTCCTCTTGGAAATCCTTGTTGGCAACACCTACCTGTTCTCAGGCCGCACGCGCAACGCAAAGGAGATCACGCCATGACGATCTCTTTTTATCCTCTGTTGCCCGCATGGCTGATTCTGGCCTTGCTGATCCTGTCGGCCGGCGTCGGAGCCTTCTCCTACCGCCGCCGCAACCCCGCCGTCGAGCCGTGGCAGCACACGCTGCTCCTGTCCCTCCGCATGGCCAGCCTGCTGCTGGTGACGCTCATGCTGTTCTGCCCGGGACACATGACGGAGGACCTCAACCTCGAAAAGTCCCACATCGTTTTTCTGGCAGACCAGTCGGCCTCAATGTCCACCAAAGACCTTCCAGGAGGCCGGTCGCGCTGGGAACGCGCAACCGCCTTCCTGAACGAGAACCGCTTCGAGCGCCTGGCCGGTTACCCGCTCGCCACGTACACGTTCAACAGCCAAACCCGAAAGCACACGAATGCCGGCGCGCTCGCCGCGCTGCGCCCGGAAGGCGGCACCGATCTCAAGCAGGCCGTCACACGCATCGACAAAGACATCGGGTTAAACCGGACCGCCGCCCTCGTGTTGCTCTCTGACGGCATCGATTATTCCGACTTCAAGGGCAGCGAGATCAGCGTGCCGATCATGAGCGTACAGGTCGGGACCGATCTCGCGAAGGTCAAGGACCTGGGCATCGAACCCTTCACGTGCCCTGACAAAATCACCGAAGGCGAAGAGGTGATCTTAGAAATCCCCCTCCTGATGACGGGTTACTCTAAAGAGGTGCCCGCGCCGTTCAGCGTGTGGGTCGACAACCAGCCGACCTATAGCGCCACCCCGACGTTGATCAGCGGGCGCGTGCATACCGAGACCTTCAAGGCGACCTTCGCAAAAACCGGCGTTCACGTGATCCGCATCACGTGTCAGAAATTGCCCGACGAAGCCACCGACTTGAACAACCACAGGGAACTCGTTGTCGAAGTCGTCAAAGCGAAAAATGAAGTTGCCGCCTACTTCCCGGTTCTCAACAACAGCTTCCGGCCGCTCTTGCGCGAATTCTCAAAAGACGAAGAGACCGTGTTCACCGCGCTCTACCGCGTTTCCGGCAACAATTACCGCCTGCGCGGAACCAAGCTGAACACCCTGTTCAACGAGGGACTCCCCAAGAAAGCCGAACAGCTCCGGGGCGTGACGTGCCTGATTCTGGGCGCGCACAACGGCGACCTGCTCTCTCCCGCAGAATCGCTCGTCCTGGAGCAGTATGTGAACAAGGGCGGCTCCTTGGTCCTTCTGGCCGGGACCGACTCCTACGGGAAGCTTCCTGCGGAATCCCCCCTGCTCCGCCTGCTGCCGGTGGTAAACCTCGAAGACTCCTTCCGTGCCGGAATCTTCAAAGTCGTGCCCGAGCCCTCCGCAACCGACGCGTTTTCCGCCCAAATCGGGCAGGTCATCCGCGACAATGGCCCTTCGCCCGACCTGGTGATCAGCGGAATCAATCTGGTTAAAGACCTCAAGGCCAGCGCGAAAGTTCTGCTGTGGGCGGAAGGAGAATCGCGCCATCCCCTGCTGGTCTGGCACACCTATGGACGCGGCAAGGTCATTGCCCTGCTGAGCAATTCGCTGCACCAATGGGGTTCGCCTGACAAGCGGGACGAGAACTTCGGACGCTTCTGGCGCCAGCTTGTGGCCTTTGCCGAGAATCAAGACGACGAGGCCGATCTCTTGAAGATTGCGATGGACCGGACCGAGTTTGCGCCAGGCGAGCGCGTGGCCGTTACCGCTCTCGCCCGTCATCCGGACGGCAATGACCATGCGCTCACGGTGAAGGCCGACGTGTTCCCTGCGGCAGGTGACTCGCCGGTCGAGACGCTCACGCTGGAAAGGAAAGCCGGCAGTTTCATGGGCGAGGTGTCCGGGCTGCAGCCGGGCCGCTACGTGCTGCGCGTGAGTTCACAGGACGAGAAGGAAGTGTTCCGGACCCGCTACAAGCTGTTGCTCGTGGGCGACGTGCTGGAGGAGAACACCCGCATCCGTTCCGACCGTGAAGCCTTCCGTGCATACAGCAGCGAGAAACATATCCTCCGCCCCGAAGACGCCTCCCAGCTGGAAGACCTGTTGCGCGCGGCGGTCAGGAAGAACGTCGTTCAGCGCGAGCGCTTCCTGATCTTCGAGACGCCGTTATTTTTCCTCGCGCTTGTCCTGCTTCTGATGGCCGAATGGTTCCTCCGCCGCCGCTTCAACCTGTTTTAACGTGGAGCACAGCCTCGATGAATAACTGGCAAACAAGAATCGCAGCGTCCTGGATATTCAGCTTGCTCGCGGTCGTCCGCGTCGACGCCGCCACCGGCACCGGCACGGCCTCGCCCGCGTTAGTGAGCCTCTCTGACGGCTCGCTTCTCGAAGGCGAACTGCGCGTCATCGGCGCGCGTCCGCTGACCCTTGTTCCCATCGGCGAAGACAGGCAACGCATGTTTTTGCTCAGCGACATCGTCTTGATCGAACAAGAGATCGAGAAGGCCAGCATGGAGCGCCCGTGGGTGTTCAAGGAATCCGGAAAAGCGGAGAAAGTCTATTTGGACGGAGAGTATCCGCTGCTCAATTTCATAACCAGCGTCACGCTCGTCAACGGCAGCGTGGTCACCGGACATGTGATCTCGGCTGTGCTGACGCTCAAGTCCGCCGAAGGACAGAAGAAGCTTTTCCTCCAGCGCCAAATCAAGGGAACGCTGGAACAGAAGATCGCCGACGTCACCTATGCCCGCTCCTTCCGGCTGACCTCCAACGTAGTTGAAGGCGGGGGAGCCCTCTGCGGCAGCGTGGAAGGGTTCGGGCGGGTCGAATCCGTGAGCGCGCTGGACAACGGGCGCGAGCAAGTCTTGTTCGCCAAGGTCACGAAGGACAACCGCTTCGATTTCGGTACCGTCCTTCCCGGCAGCTATGACCTCTGCGTGCTGACCGACACGCACGTGCTGACAGGTCATTCGGAAGCCACCCCTTCCGGAAAAACAGGCGCAACCCTGCAGGAGGGCGACCTGGCCGCCGTCAACGCGAAGTTTCCGCTGGCCGACGACTTTTTCAACGACCGCTGGATCCTTCAGCTTCGCGGGCACCGTAGCTTTGCGAAAGCGCTCATCTACAAACGCCGCTCTGACTATTACGAAGCCGAGCGGTGGACGCCAGGCGGGTTCCTCTGGCACCTGGAGGTCTGGAGCTGGCACTTCGCCGACCCGGAATGGAAAGTCGACCGCCGCAACATTCTGATCCGCCACAAGCAGAAGGGTGGCGAGCAGAACCGGAAACTCATGACCGCCAAATTGCTGGACGCGGTCGTTCCCGGCCAGGCGCTCCGCATTCAAGCGAAAGAGGGGAAAGAGGATGAATGGCACTTTATACGCGACCTTAACTAGGGCCGCGCTCCATCAGCGCCTAAGCCTGACCTTGCGCGTGCTCTTGCGGGCAGGCGCGCTGTTCGCGCTGTGCCTTGTCGCCGCATTCGCGTCCGACAACCTGTTCAACCTCTCCGCCCCCGTGCGGGCCGTCATCGCGCTCACCTTGGCAACCAGTCTCATCGGCGGCCTGGCCGCGCTCTATTTCCGCTATTGGCACAAAGCCGTCGACACCGGCAAGACCGCCGTTTACCTTGAACGGCGCTACGGGATAACGGACAACCGCCTGATCAACGCCGTCCACTTCGACCGCGACCCCGCGATCCCCGGATTCATGAAGGCTCTCTTCACAGGCGAGGCAGAGTCGGCCTGCGCCGGAATGCGCTTCCGCCGCGTGTGGCTCCATGCGCGGCTGATGCCCGCCGCCAAGCTTTTTTCCCTCTGCGTGCTGATCTTATTCGCCTACCTGATTCCCTTCAGGGAACACGCGCGGAACGCGTTTCTCCGCTACCTCAACCCCAAGACCTCCGTCATGCCGCTGAGCTTCACACAGTTCGAAGTGTCGCCCGGCGACACCGAACTGATCGAAGGGAGCCCCTGCCTGATACGCGCGACAGCCAAAAAATTTGACCGCCCAGTCGGCGGACTCGAGCTCCTCATCCAAGACGGAACGGCCCCTCTGCTCTACACCATGAAGTCCGGCGCCAGCGGGTTCTCCTTCGAACTGAACGACCTCTCCAGAACGGTGCGCTATGCCGTAAAGCATGGCAACGACCTAAGCCGCTGGTATACCCTCGACGTCATTCAGCACCCGCAGCTGGAACGGCTCACCGTGACGGTCACACCGCCGGCCTACACCGGCGACGCGCCGCAGCCGCTCAGCCCGAGCAAGCGTGAGGCGGATATCCTGGAAGGCTCGCGGATCCACATCCGCTCCGGCGCCTCAGGGCAACAGCACATCACCTTCCTCCGGGACGGCAAACCCGTGCCGCCGCAGGCCGGGATGCAACAGGCCGAAAAACGGCCGGCGTCTGGCGAACACGAATTCGAGCTGCTCGCAGACACCGCCGTCGCGCTAGACGTCAAAGACGCGCGCGGGTATACGCATGCCGGCGTCTGGCAGTGCCGCTTCAAGCGGGTGACCGATAAAGCCCCGGAAGTGCGCTTCCTGAACCGGGAACTGAATGTCGAAGCGGGCGCGGGCCAGGCTCTTCCCGTAACGCTTGAGGCGGGCGATGACTTCGGTTTGACGGCGCTCGAAATTTACACCGTCTTGAACCAGAAAGAGCACGTGTTGAAGCGGTTTTCCTATCGCGAGATCCGGCGTGCCCGGACCGAGGCCAGCGCCCTGAGCGTTGCGGCTGAACTCTTCGCCCGTAACGCCAGTTATAAAATTTGGGCGAGGGTCTACGACAACCGCCCGTCGCCACAATCGTCAACCGTGCCGACTCCGCTCACCCTGCATGTCGTTGACCTCGCGAAAGAGACGCCGGCCGGCGACAAAGAAGATCCCTACGTCCGCCTGTTCACAGCCCTCACCGAGGCGCTCGACCAACAGAAAGACCTGCGCGACTGGGTCGCCGCCCGGATCGAAAACGACCGTAAAGAGCGCATCGGCGCCGTCCTTCATAAACGGCAGCAGGCCATCCACGACCGGATTGTGCTAGGCGCATCACTTGCGGCAGGATTGGCCGAAAACAAGAAAATCAAAAAAGGGCTCTCCGACAGCATTGCCGAACTGAAGACCGCGTATTCCGATCCGATCATCCGACAGATCCCTGTCACCATCGGACTCGAAGATGCGCGCCGGCAGGCAGGGCTCAACGATATTGTCTTGAAGCAGGGAGTGCTCATCACTGCGCTACAGCAGATCCTCGGCAGGATCAGCAGCGACAAAGCGCTCGCGGCGCTCAAAGAGCAGCAAACGTCCACCGAGAACCAGGACCAGAAGCTTTTCGACAAACTGCAGAAGCTCAAGAACGATCTTGCGGCCTTCAAGGACGAGCAGCGGAAGATACTGGACCAGACTGAGGCCATCGACAAGAAGCCTCCAGAAGACTGGACCGAAGCCGAAGAGAAGCTCTTGGGCGATCTGGCCGCCAAGCAGCAAGATTTTGCCAAGTTCTTCCGCGCCGCCTTCAACGACCTGTCCAAACTGGAGAACCAAGACTTCGCGAACTCAACCATGGCAGATGAATTGGTGGAAATGATCGAAGAGCTTCAGAAAGCCGGAGCAGCCTTGGAGAAGAAACATATTGAGATCGCCACGGTGAACGAGGAGCTGCTGGGCGAACAGGCGGAAAGCATCGAGAGCAATCTGGAGCGCTGGCTTGCGGACGCGAAAGACTTCATCAAATGGAACGGGGAAGAGGGCGGCGTCAATCCGGACGTGCCATTGCAGGACCTGCCTGAAGAGTTGACCGACATCATCGGCGAGCTGATCGACGACGTCTCGGATATGGAAGACGTTGAGGACTCGTCCAACTCATCGCTGAGCGCGTTCGACAAAGGGATCGGCTGGGGCTCCGGTGACGGCAACATGGACGACATGTCTGCGAAAGGCATCACCGGGAACTCCATGCCCAACAACAACGAGGTCGGAGGCCGGTCGGGAGAAGGGCGGTCGGGAAAATCATCCGGACAGTTTGTGGAGAAGGAAGCCACAGGGAAAGGCGGGCGTGACACGCCGACCCGGCTGGTGCAGTCGCCCTTTGAAAAAGGCACCGTTAAAGACAGCTCGAAAGACCCGCAGGGGGGAGCCACCGGCGGAGGCAAGCAATCCGGACTGGGCGGCGAAGGCTTGCGCGGCATCACGCCCGACCAGAAGCCCGACGTGCAGCAGCGGCTGCCAGGAAGGCAGGCTGAGCTGAAGCAGAAGGCCGAGGCGCTAATGCGCGAGCTGAACGTGAGAAATCTGCCCACGGGCGACCTCGAAGACGCGGTCAACAAGATGGAGCTGATCCAGAAATATCGCGCTGCCGGGCAAGGCTTGCAGGTGAAACAGGTACAGAGCGAACTGGCCACAGCCCTCAAAGACGCAAGAGCCGTCCTGCAAGCCGGCGCCGTAGGCGGCGCAGAAAAAAGCAAATCCCTCTCCCAAAAGATTTCTGCCGTCCGGCACACGGGCAGCGAACCCACTCCCACCGGCTACGAAGAGAGCGTCGACGCCTACTTCCGGGCGTTGGCCGAACCATCCGCCAACGAGTAAATTCAACCTCCAAGCGCAAACAAGGAACGCCCTATGATACAGAATGAGACGGTCCGTGCAGTCGAATGCCCGCGGCCTCTTTTCATCACGGCCCTTTGCTTCATGTTGACCGGCACGCTTTCCGCGGGCGAGAACCTTGTCAAGAACGGGACCTTCGACGAGGGCGACACCTTCGCCTCGCACTGGGAACGTGCGGATGGTCTGACGAGCTTTTTCGAGGCGGAAGAAGGACGCGGACGGGTCGTCAAAATGGACACCTTGGTCGACCGCGATCAAGCCATGGAGTGGGCAAAGGCCTTCAAAGCGGACCCCTCGCTCAAGCCGCCTGAAAAAAAGCCCATCGCGCCCTCCAGCTACAGCAGCATCGGCGGCAACGAGGGGGTCATGCTCGACTCCGAGTTCATCGACTGCAAGCCCGGTCAGAATTATAAACTCTGCGTGGACTTCAAAGGCGACGGGAAACCCTTTGTCTGGGTGAAAGGGTTTCTTTGGCACGCAAAACGCAACGCGTTTGTCGACGGTTATCAGACACGTCTGGAACCCGGGTCACCGAGCAAAACCGAATGGCGCACCTTCTCCATCGGCTTCAACCCCACAGCGAAATCGCCCAAGATCCAAAAATTCAAGATCCGGCTCTACGCCTACTGGCCGAACGGGCTCTATTATTTCGACAATGTGCGTGTTGAGGAAATCTCACCAGAAGAAATGACAACCCTCGTCGAGAAACGCCAGACCGTCAATGAGTGACCTGCGCGAAACGCCCTCGAAAACACACACATTGTCCACCGCTGTTCAGCGCTTGCGTCCGCTGGAAGCCTCTTCTGCCAAACGCGCCAGTTCGGCCTGATCAAACTTCGATAACTCGCCTTGGCGGTTCTTGACCTGACGGATCGTTTCGCGGGCACGTTCGATTTCACCCTTCTTGAGCTGGATACGCGCCAGAGTGATCCGGATGCGCAGATCGTCGGCGAACAGTTCCATCGCCTTGTTCACCGCTTTCTCGGCCTCAACAAGGTCTTTATCCGACTCGAGCAGGACCGCGGCAAGCGTCTCCCACGCCACATACAGCGACGGGTTCAGTTTGATGGCGGCACGAGCCTGCTGTTCCGCTTCTCCGAAGCGCCGGATGCGCCTCAGCACTTCGGCAAGGTCATTCAGCGCAGCAGCGCTCGGATTGGTTTCCACGCTGCGGCGCAAGAAATCCTCGGCTTCGCCATATGCGCCCTCTTGCAAGCGCAACGACCCCATGACATAGTTCGCCAAGGCATGCTTGCGGTTGGAGCGCAACACCTGCCGCGCGTGCAATTCCGCGCTTTCCTGATCGTTCATGGCGATATCCAACTGAAGGATCATATCCTTCACGCCGGGCACATCAGGCCGCAGCATCGAAGCCCGGATGAAGCCTTCGCGTGCGGCACGCTGGAAATTCTTGCCCTTCTTCATCGCCAGTTGCGCACGGGTAACTTGGATGAAATAGTTGTCCACGGTCCCCGCGATGGTCTCCATCTTCGGCAAGAGCACCTTTTCGAGGTCCTCTGTCTCATTCTGCTGCAATTGAACCATGGCCAACATCGCCCACGCCTGCAGGTTCTTCGGCTGCAGGTCGGTCACTTCCTGCAAGGCCAAGCGCGCCCTCGGTATGTCGTTGTTCATCAGATGAATGACCGCCCACTCAACCCCCAGCGCGCCCCGTTTGTCGTCCGACTTGGCCGCTTTCTCCAGCCACAGCTTGGCTTTTTCCAAAGCGCCTTCCTGAACGGCCAAGCGGGCCATGCCCAACATCGCCGTACGGTTGTTCGGATCGCTCTTGATGATGTCTTGATAGACCGCCTCCGTCTTGTTCCGGTCATCCGACAACGCATAGATCGAGGCCATCGCCTGCATCGCGTTGACCCGCTGGTCCGTCGGCAACAGGTTGATGGCGCGCGTCACGCCTGCCAGTGCCGCGCCGGTCTGTCCCGACAGCGCCCACCCCCACCCTAGGCTGGCGAAGAGCTCCGGCGAGCGCACATACCCGTAATACCGCGACAGCGACCACAGCGGATACTTCTGCTTGAGGTTGCCGATAAAGTCCTTGAGCTCGCGCTCGATGATCTCCTTGTTCGCGCTGGCCACAGCTACACCGCGCCGCGCCATCTCAAACCGGTTGAACAGAGAGGAGATGTTTTGCGGGTCCAGCTTTCCGTGCACATAGGTATAGACCGTGAACGCGTCCACGTCATTTTCCAAGTCCTCCAACAGCACGCCCAGATTATTAGCCACAAAGCCCATGTGCCGGCGCAGATGCGCACGCAACCGAGTCGTCGGGTCGCTGCTCCCCTCCGTGTTGGCGGGCAGAACCTTCTCCATGTCTTTCCAAAACGTCTGATAGTCGGCAAGCAACGGCTTCCCCTTGAACGCCTTGATATCACGGCAGCCCGCAAAGAAGAAATATTCGGGAACCGGCGTAATGCCGGCGGTATACCAAAAATCCGGCACGCCAAACACGGCGACCTTTTTCTCGATCTCCTTGTCGATCGCAAACCAGTCCTGGATGAACGGCAGAATGCCGAGATCGAGGGTGCTCTTCATCCGCTGCATGTCCGCCACAGAAAACAGCTTCTTTTGTTCGATCAAACGAGACATCGATTTCAAATAAAAGGGACTCATGTCTTTCTGAAGGCAGAGCAGGTTCAACTCTTGACCCCGTTCGCGAGAAAGAATCTGCAAGTGCGGATCCAGCGTGCCGTCCGTCACAAACCACGTCCGCTCACCCAACCGGTCCAGGATCTCCTTGGCACAGCGGTCGGCAAACGCGCCGCGACGACCGCCACAGTCGAAGGCATTGATGATCGCCGCTAAAACCACGATCGCCGCCAGGGGGTAGGTGAGCAGAAGCCCCAGCCAATCGCCGGTTTGTTTCGTGAGCACCGACGTCTCGTGCCCGCGCCTCGGCCGCTCGACTTTAAGCAACAGATACCAGTATGCCACCAGGTAGCCCGCCGTCATCGCCAGCATCGCGTAGGAAAGAACCGGCAGCCGCCCGTAGGGCTTGAGGATCTCCCACGGCGAGATCGCCGAATTGGTCAAGCCGAGCACCACCAGAACGCTCAGCGTGAAGTGCAGGATATATTGGCTCCACGAACGTTCGTTGTTCAGAGCCCGGAACGAGGCAAAACCGCCCGCCACCCAGGGGACCACGCTCATCAGCAACAACACCATCCAGCCCACTCGCGGCAGGCCGGACTGCAACTGCCTGATTTGGACTTTCCAAACGGCCACCAGCACATCCATCACGTTCGTCAGCCCGAGCGCTCCGCCCTCGTGCGTCGCAAGAAACCATCGCGCGGAAAAGTAATACAAACTCATGGCCATCACGGCCAGCGCCCCCATCCAGGTGACGCGGTACAGACTCAGCGAACCGCCCTTCCATAGCACGTAGATCAGGAACATCAAGAATACGGGGGAGAGCGAGACGAAAATAACCGATTCGACAACGCCGAACCCCTGCAGCAACGCGAACAGGACCAGGAACACCCGCCAACGATACTCGGCGAACAGCCGTAATAAGCTAGCCGCGACAAGCACCATCATCAGGTCGAAGCTCTGATACTGGAGCCGGGTCGCCGCTTGCCAGACCGGCACGGCAAACATAAAAGCAACCGCAGCAATAACGCCTGCCCACTGGGCCACGCGCGGCGCATACTCGACAGAATACTCCTCATAAATGACGTCGTGAATCAGGAAACTCACCAGCCGATAAATCAGCACAACGGAAATCACTGAGCAGACCGCGCTGAACAGGTTCAGTCGGACGGGTAGCGTCAAAACGGAGACCGTGCTCAACCACGACACGATCGCCCCCCAGATCGGATGCAAGGGCAACTCGAGCGGTTCAATTCCTGAAAACACGGCCATGAGCCTAGCGGACTCGCCGGGAAAGACCCCTCTGGACAACGTCATACCGTACACGGCAGCCGCCAACAAGCCTAACCCAACCGACCACATCGCATCACTCTTCCGCATGTCAGACGGAATCGCTTTAAAACCTGTAATCATCGCTAACCCTATCCGGCATTTAAGGCGCGCTGCAACCACCAGCAGGTCACGAGCTAATTAACCTTATAATTTGTTAAAAGTTTACTGGTTTTCTTTACATACTGCAAGCGTTGACAGACGCCTTGCAAATTCTGCCGCATCCCCATCGGCGACGTCGGACGACTCCACCACTAGCCCCACGCATGCGCAAAATCGGTTTGCATGCACTCTTCCCCTGCACACGTTCATCCGATCCAGCTGCGTCCGTGCGAAATGACGCGCTCTTCCGTCCCCCGCCACCTCTGCAAAACCTAGCACCGAATGACTTCAGCGCGTCACTCAAAATTTGCACCGCCCTTCTGTCCCGACTTTTCCAGTGTTCCGCATTCTGCACCTTCACTGTTTCAGCAACACTCCATCACGCGCATCGGGTCCGCAGAGGCTTGCGGGCGATGGTGCCGGACGTTATACTGACAAAAAATGATGTGGAAAGAATCGGGTTGGGCGGACGCTTGATACCGAAACTTTCAAACCGTATTGGGGGAGTATCCGATGAAGCAGGTCTTGTTCTCTGCGCTGGCCGCGATGACGGCTGGCCTTCTGTCAGTTGAAGCGAAGGTCGCCATGGCTCCGGTTTTCAGCGACAACATGGTGCTGCAGCGCGAACGGCCCGCCGCCGTGTGGGGCGTGGCGGACCCGAACGAGGAGATCACGGTGTCCTTCGCCGGGCAGACTGTAAAAATCCAAGCGGACGCCAAGGGAGAATGGAAGCTTCGCCTGAAACCGCTTCCCGCCTGCAAAGAGAACCGCACGCTGACGGCAACAGGCAAAGAGAACACGGTGACGGTCAACAACGTGCTGGTCGGCGAGGTGTGGCTTTGTAGCGGCCAGTCCAACATGGAGCAACCGTTGTGGGGAACTAGCCCGAAGTTCCGCGACCGCAAGGGCGCCATGATCGCCTCGCTGTCCAACTACCCCCTGATCCGTTTCACACGGATGGCCAATTACGGCTTTTCTCTCACGCCCCGGGCCGACTACCCGATGCAGTGGCACGCCATCACGCCCGACAACGTCGCGCCGCTCTCGGCGACCGCCTTTTATTTCGGCGTCGAACTGTTCAGGTCGCTCGACATTCCGATCGGGCTGGTCACCTCCCACTGGGGCGGCACGCGGATTGAGCCGTGGACCCCTCCCTGCGGATTCGAATCCGTCCCCGCGCTGAAGAGCATCGTGGACAGCCTCCCCAACCTCAAGCCTCAAACCGAAGGCGCCAAAGGGCTCCATCAGCAGCCGACCGTTCTGTACAACCGCATGATCTATCCGTTTGTCCCCTACACCTTCCGCGGCGCGATTTGGTATCAGGGCGAATCCAACCGCGGCGAAGGCGCCCTGTACTGCGACAAGATGCACGCGCTTTTGAACGGCTGGAAGAAAGTGTTTGAAAACCCTGACTTCAAACTCTACTTCGTGCAGCTCGCGCCCTTCACCTACGGAGGCGACCCCAAGGCCCTGCCCGAGATCTGGGAGGCCCAGCAGAAATTCGCGGACGAGGAAAAGGACGCCGGTATGGCCGTGATCACCGACGTCGGCGACCTGCGCGACATTCACCCGGCGGACAAAGAGACGGTCGGCCGCCGCCTGGCGCTACTCGCGCTCAACCGCGATTATGGCATGAAAAACGTGAAAGCCGATTCTCCCACACTGAAAAGCGGCATGGTTGAAAACGGGAAGTTCGTCCTGACGTTCAACCACGCCGAAAGCTGGTACACGACGGGAAATCAGCCCGCGAAAAATTTCGAAGTCGCGGGTGAGGACGGCGCTTTCGTTGAGGCCAAGGTCGAGATCAAAGGCGCCCAGCTCGTGGTCGGTTCCGACAAGGTGGCTGCGCCCAAGCAGCTCCGCTTCATGTGGGATCAAAACTGCGAGGGCAACCTCTACAACGAGGCCTGCCTGCTGCCCGGCGCGTTCCGCATCCAAGCCGCGCAGTAAACCACCGCATCACCGAATTATTCAAGGTATGCGCCGCAGCCCGGGCCTCTCAATCCCGGCTGCGGCCCTTTAGTGCGCGGGGCCGCGTCTCACAGCACGAGGATCACCGTGCCCTTGCCGACCGTCTTGACCGCTTCGACGCGGACGGCGTTGACCAGCGCGTTGGTCGTGACCGTACCGACCGTTTTGACTCCCGCCGTGCGCGTGAAATCCCATGCGAAGAAGGCATTCCCCGGCACTACGTATTCCTGCGGGATCGAGACTTTCAGGTTATAGATCCCCGACGTTTCGGCGGCCGAATTCGTGTAGCCAGCGCCCACCAAATCACTCGCCAGCGCGGCCAAGCTCTCAGGCGTGATCGCCGAGCCGTCCGCGGCGGTCGCGCGCAACCGGACGATCAGTTCGACCAGGAGATTCGTCGCGACGTTGCCCACCGTCACGTGGCCCATCGGAACAGCGGCAAACGACGCGCTCTGCGTGCCATGCATCACAAGGTCGGCCTGTTTCCCCGCCAGAGTGATCGCCGATTCCGTCGCGCCCGCCACCAGCGAGGTCGCCCACAGGCCCGCGTCCGGCACCGAGAGGT
>Ga0209066_10003544_pt1 | contig 17719 bp, 12 predicted proteins | sample All_14_2_FD_187198 | JGI IMG/M metagenome (GOLD analysis project Ga0209066, IMG submission 187198) | Freshwater microbial communities in response to fracking from Pennsylvania, USA - Allegheny Zone_MetaG_DW_15 (SPAdes) (version 2) ... | reverse complement strand
TGCCGCGCGCTACCACCGTGCTGCGCTGGAGGCCGGCTTGCTGCTGCGCCCGATAGGCTCTACGCTGTACGCCATGCCGCCATATGTGCTGGACGAAGCCGAACAGCGCTTCCTGGCCGAAGGCGCCCTGCGGGTGCTGGACCAGGTGCTCACCGAGGTCGACGCCTTGCCCGGGTCTCGACAGCCCATCATCCCGGTGCCCTGAGCACCGCCAACCCCATCGCCCATGTCTGCATACTTCATCACCGGGACCGATACCGGTGTGGGCAAGACCCGCACCAGCTGCGCCCTGATCCACGCCTTGCGGCAGGCCGGCCATGCGCGCGTAGTGGGCATGAAGCCGGTGGCGGCAGGGTGCGACTGGGTCGAGGGGCAGGACGGCCACCCAGGCCAGTGGCTCAATGAGGACGTGGCCCAACTGCGCGCGGCATCCAGCCTGCGCGTGCCCCCGGTGTTCGACAACCCCTATGCCCTGCCGGATGCGGTGTCGCCACACATCGCGGCGCAGCGGGTCGACGAGGTGATCGACCTGGCCCACATCGAAGCCAGCTTCCATGCGCTGCGCCAGCATGCGGATGCGGTGGTCGTGGAAGGGGCGGGCGGCTTCATCGTGCCGCTGTGCGAGACCTCGGGCGACTGGGCCACCAGTGCGGACCTGGCGCAGCGTCTGGCGCTGCCGGTGATCATGGTGGTGGGCCTGCGCCTGGGTTGCCTGAACCACGCCTTGTTGACGCAGGAAGCAATCTTGTCCCGGGGCTTGACGCTGGCGGGGTGGGTGGCCAATGTGGTGGACCCTGACATGCCGGCGCAAGAGGCCAACCTGGCGACTTTGCAGGCGCGCATCCAGGCGCCCTTGCTGGCGCATTGGGGTTGGGCGCCCGAGGCTGATGTGGCCGAGCTGGCTGACGCCATTCGCTTGCCTTAAGGCGTGTAACCCAACGGGCAGGCCGCATCCTTCTGCGGTTTCCGCAGATCGATAGACACAAATATTCGTTTTTCGCACAATGAGCCCATCTGAAAATGCGTTTTCCGCATGAAGAGAGGGCGATATGAATTTCCAGCAGTTGCGTTCTGTCAGAGAGGCCGTCAGGCGTCATTTCAATCTGACCGAGGTCGCGCACGCCCTGCATACCTCACAGCCTGGTGTCAGCCGCCAGATCCGCGAGCTGGAAGATGAGCTGGGCATCGAACTGTTTGTGCGCGCCGGCAAGCGCCTGACCGGCATGACCGAGCCGGGCTCGCAGGTGCTGCCCATCATCGAGCGCCTGCTGGCCGATTCAAACAACCTGCGCAATGCGGCCAAGGACTTTTCCAGCCACAGCGCTGGCCCTTTGTCGATTGCGGCCACGCACTCGCAAGCCCGCTACGCCCTGCCGGCGGCCGTGAAGGACTTCCGCGCGCTGTACCCGCAGGTCACGCTCAGCCTGCACCAGGGCTCGCCGCGCCAGGTGGCCGAGATGCTGCTGAGCGGCGAAGCCGACATCGGCATCGCCACCGAAGCCCTGGCCCAATACGATCAACTGGTCACGCTGCCTTGCTACCGCTGGACGCATGCCATCGTGGTGCCGCCTGGCCACCCCCTGCTGGACGGCGAGCCGCTGACGCTGCAGCGCCTGTCGCACTTCCCGCTGGTCACCTATGACGCGGGGTACACCGGGCGCTCGCACATCGACGAAGCCTTTGCCCGCGAGGGCCTGACCCCCTCCATCGTGCTGACCGCCATGGACGCCGACGTGATCAAGACCTATGCCGAGCTGGGCCTGGGTGTGGGCGTGATCGCGTCCATCGCCTTTGACGAAGACCGTGACCGCAACCTGCGCTCGATGGACGCCGGCCACCTGTTCGCGGTCAACATGACGCGGCTGGCGTTTCGCCGAGGGGCTTACTTGCGTACCTATGTTTATGCCTTCATCGAGGCCTTTGCACCCCCACTGAGCCGTCAGGTGGTCGAGCGGGCATCCAGTGCTCAGGGCGTCGAAGACATCCAGCCCGAAAGGTAGTCAGGCAGCGGGAAGCCCATGCCGACATCCGGCTGTGGCGGCAGGCGCTGTTGTACCAAAGGCAGCACGCCAGCCCAGACCGGCAAGCCCATGTCTGCGTCATTGTCCTTGGGCCCCCAGTTGCGGATCTTGGCGGCCGCCTCTTTGAGCGAGATGCCCAGCACCGTGGTGGCCTTGAGTTCGTTCTGATCCGGTGCGCGGGCATCGTGCTCTCGGCCCGGCGCGATGTGTGCCATCAGGCCGTGGAGCACGGCGGGCTTGTCGGCCTCGGGCACGACTTCAAACGCGCCGTGGATCACCACCGAGCGGTAGTTCATCGAGTGAGAAAAGGCCGAGCGGGCCATGACCAGGCCATCCAGGTGCGTGATGGTGACGCAGGTGGGCGCGCCGCTGCCCAGGTGCTTCATCATGCGGCTGCCGTTGGAGCCGTGGATGTAGAGCGTGTCGTTCACGCGCCAGCACACGGTGGGCAGGCACAGCACATCGGGGCAGGCGAAGGCCACGTGGCAGAGCCAGGCGTCGTCCACGATGGCATGGATGGTGGCGGCGTCGTAGTGCCCCCGTTCGCCGGCGCGGCGCACCCGGGCGCGTTCACTGGGTGGTGGTGTGTCGCCTTGGGGGGCTGTGGTGTCGTCTTGCATGGCGTTACCCCTTCTCGGGCCTCCTGTCTGATTCGAAGCCCCGAAAGATAGCCAGGTTCTGGCACCATGGAAAGAACCACTAAATCTCCATTAGATGGAGCCACGATCTCATGGCTGATCTGCACACCCTGCTTGATACGGAAGATCTGAAGGCCCAGGCTTGGCGGCGTCGCCTGCCCATGCAAAGGGTGCTTTACGAGGCACTGCAACTGGCCGTGGCGCAAGGGCGTTTGCAGGCCGGTGCGGCCTTGCCGTCCAGCCGCGATCTGGCGCGTGATCTGGGTGTGGCCCGAAACAGCGTCATCTATGCCTATGAGCAGCTCCATGCCGAGGGCTATGTGCAAACCAGCCGGCAAGGTACTGTCGTGGCGGCTTTGCGCACTGCTGCGCTGTTTCCAGGCAAAGCGCACAGTGGGCAGGCGGGCAGTGCTGCGCTGGCGATGCGCGTGCGCGGGTTTGATCGGCGCCGTACACCGCAGGACGATTTGCTGCCCTTCATGCCGGGCATGCCCGCGCTGGATGCCTTCCCGGTACGGACATGGCAAAGCCTGTGCGAGCGTGCCGCGCGACAGGGCAGCCCATCCGAGCTGGGCTACCGCTGGTCTGTGGGTGAGCCCGAGTTGCGGCAGGCCATTGCCACCTATTTGCGCGCGGCGCGGGGCGTGCAGTGCCACCCCGATCAGGTCATGGTGACCGATGGCACACAGCACAGCCTGGCGCTGTGCGCCCAACTGCTGGCCGACGCCGGCGACACCGTGTGGATCGAACACCCCGGCTATGGCGGGGCACGCACGGCCTTTGCCCAGGCCGGCCTGAAGCAGGTGCCCGTGACGGTGGACGCGCAGGGCATCGACCCACCAAGCTCGCTGTGGCGAACCCACGCACCGCGCCTGATCTACACCACGCCCTCACACCAATATCCATTGGGCTCGGTGCTGTCCTTGCCCCGGCGCTTGAGCCTCATCGAACAGGCCAGGCAGACGGGCGCCTGGATTCTGGAGGACGACTATGACAGCGAGTTCCGCCATGACGGGCCGCCCTTGTCGGCCATGCAAGGGCAGGTCGACGACGCGCCGGTGGTCTACCTGGGTACCTTCAGCAAGTCGATGTTCCCGGCCTTGCGGCTGGGGTTCATCGTCTGGCCCGCTGCGCTGGCTGACCGTGCGGCGGGTGTGGCGGGGGCACTGGTCAGAGGTGGCCGCACCACGGAGCAGCGTGCCTTGGCAGCCTTCATCGACGAGGGGCATTTCACGCGGCACCTGCGCAAGATGCGCAGGCTGTATGCCCTGAGGCAAGCCACCTTGCGCGATGCGCTGCTGCGGCATTGGCCATGGCCGGGTACCGTGCTGGGCGGACAGGCGGGCTTGCATCTGGTGCTGAGCCTGCCGCTCACGCCCTCGCCGGGCTCATCGGTGCCGGATGTGGCGCTGGCCGATGCGGCTTACGAACAAGGGCTGAGCCCGCGGCCCTTGAGCCTGTACGGCACTGGCGGCATCGCGGGCTTCAACGGCCTGGTGATGGGCTATGCCAACACACATGAAGACACCATGGCCGACAAGGTCCGTCAACTGGTGGCCTGCGCGCCTCAACGGTAGTACAGCGCGTCTCGCATCTTGCGGTCAACCACCTGCTGGGCCCGGTTCAGGGTGTCGTCGACGCTGCGCTCGCTTTGCAGCAACTGGCTGATCTGTTGCCCGACCACGGTGCCGATGGCCTGGAACTCCGGGATGGCGGCCCATTGCACGCCGACGTAGGGTGAGCGCAGGCGGGTGCTGTCTTTCGGGTTGGCGCTGGCGATGGCCTGCCGTTCGACCTCGGCGTGTGCATTGGCACGGCGAAAGGCGGGCTCGGCATAGGTTGACAAGCGTGTGCCAGAAGGCACGGCGGCCCAGCCCTGTTGCGCCGCCACCAGGCGGAGGTACTCGCGTGAGGTGGCCCACTCGATGAAGGTTTGCGCCGCTTGTGCGCGTGTGGAACTGGCGGGGATCGCCAGCGCCCAGGTCCACAGCCAGTGGGCACCCTTGGGGATGGTGCCGGTTGGTGCCTGCAGGAATGCCACCTTGCCCGCCACACGCGAGGTGTCGGGCCGGTTCACGAAGGCGCCGGCCACGGTGGCATCGACCCAGATGGCACAGCGCCCCGCCGAGAACAAGGCCAGGTTCTCGTTGTAGCCATTGGCGGCGGCGCCAGGCGGGCCAAGGTGTTTGAGCAGGTCGACGTACAAGGTGACGGCGGCTTTCCAGGCGGGGGTGTCGAGCTGGGGCTTCCAGGCCATGTCGAACCACTGGCCACCAAAGGTGTTGACCATGGTGGTGAGGAGCGAGATGTTCTCGCCCCAGCCTGGCTTGCCGCGCAGGCAGATGCCGTAGACGCCTTCGGCCGGCTTGTGCATCTGCCTGGCGGCTGTCTTGATCTGCTCCCACGTGGGGTTGGCGCTCAGCACGATGCCGGCTTTTTTCAGCAGATCCGTGCGCACCATGGTCATGGAGCTTTCGCCATAGAACGGCAGGGCGTACAGCCGACCGTTGACCGACAGGGATTGACGGATGGGGGGCAGCAGGTCGGGCAGGTCGTACGACGGGGCGGGTTCGATGGCCTTGAGCCAGCCGCGTTGACCCCAGATGGGCGCTTCGTACGCCCCAATGGTCATGATGTCGAAGCGGCCCTCTTGGGTGGTGATGTCGCGTGTGATCTGCTGCCTGAGCTGGCCTTCTTCCAGCGTGACCCACTTCAGGCGGATGGCCGGATGGGTGCGCTCGAAGTCGCGCGCCAGGTTTTGCAGGGTGATCATGTGGCCGTTGTTGACCGTGGCGATCACCAGTTCGGTGGCCAGACCCGCTCGCGGGCTGCTCAATGACGCACATAGCGTGATTGCAACAAGCCAGCCCGACCTCTGTGCCACAGTCATGAATCGCCCTCGCCCGTTTGTTAGTGTGTGACCCGAGATTGCCGCCAGCAGGGTGCCTTAAGGCAACTACTGCTTGGACGCAAGTCGTCATCATGCAAGACTGTCGCACGCAGTTGTATCCCTAAACCATCAGTGGCGGGCCGCGCCCCCAGCCGGCATGAGCTTTTTTGATCGACTGACCCCTTTCTTGCCCCACCGCAGCGTGAGGGCGCGCTTTGCTTGGGTCACCGGTGCCAGCGGTGTCCTGTTTGCCGTGTTGCTGGCCTTCTGGGTGGCCCAGGATCAGCGCCTGCAGTTGCAGGAGGCGGTGAGCGCCTCGGCGAGGCGTGAGGCCCAGGTCATGGGGCAGATGGTCTCCACGGCATTGGCCGAGCGGCAGAGCCAGATCCAGCAACTGGCCTCGCAGCCCGAGGTGGCCAGTGGCCTGATGGACGCGGGGGCTTTGCGCTTGTTGCTGGAGCGCACCCGCGTCGCCCACCCTGAGTTCGAGTGGTTGGCCGTGGTCGATGCGCGTGGTTTGATCACCACAGCCACTGGCGCCCGGCTCGAAGGCACGGACGCAGCGGGCGCGAGATGGTTTGCCCAGGGGCTGCAGAACCCCTGGCTGGGCGAGCCTCATGTGGCTGGCGCGCTGGCCCCTTTCCTGCCGCCGGACACGGACGGGCGCCTGCCCCAGCTCATCGACATGGCGACCCCGGTCATCGACTACGAGGGCAAGACCATCGGGGTGCTGGTGGGCATGCTGAACTGGGGCTGGATCCGGTCCATGCACAGCGACCTGATCGCGCAGAACGCGGGCTTGCAGCATGCCTTGTTGATGACGCCGTCTGGCGAGGTGGTCATCGGGCCTGTCGCGCTGTTGGGCAAGACACTCAAGCCTGATGGCTTTGACGCTGTGCGCACAGGTGGGCCGGCCCAGGTGCTGGAGTGGCCAGACCAGGGATCGATGCTCTCGGCCGTGGCCCCTGTGCGCTGGTCTACCTCGCCAGACCAGGCGTCCTGGAACATGGTGACGCGTCAGGACCCTCGCCTCGTTTTTGGCCGGGCAGAGCGCCTGTGGCAGCGCATGCTGATGGGGGGGCTCCTGGCCTCGCTGGTGTTCATGTGCCTGAGCTGGTGGCTGGCCGGGCGCATTGCGGCCCCCTTGCGCGCCTTGGCACGCACGGCCACGGCCTTGCAGCGGGGGCAGGCCGCGCATTTTGACGTGGTGACCGACCAGGCCGACGAGATCGCGGCCTTGTCGCGGGCCTTGCGCGACATGCATGACAGGCTGCAGTTGCGCATGTCCGAACTGGCCGCGCACCGCGATGAACTGGAGGCCCGCGTCACCCAGCGCACCGAGCAGTTGCGTCAGGCACTGGACAAGGCGGAGGCGGCCACGCGGGCCAAGAGCGCCTTCATTGCCAACATGAGCCACGAGATCCGCACGCCCATGAACGCCATCATGGGCACGACCTACCTCATGCAGCAGTCGGCTTTGCAGCCGGGGCAGGCCGAGCGCTTGCAGACTGTCGAACAGGCGGCGCGGCACCTGCTGCAGATCATCAACGACATCCTGGACCTGTCCAAGATCGAAGCGGGCATGTTCACGCTGGTGAGCGAGGACTTTGACCTGGACGCCCTGTTGCAAGGCGCGCTGGCCCTGGTCGCAGACCGTGCACGCGACAAACAGGTGGCCTTGTCCGTGACACACGAGGGCTGCCCGGCGCGCCTGCGTGGTGACGCGACGCGCTTGTCTCAGATCCTCATCAACCTGCTGAGCAATGCCGTCAAGTTCACCGAGCGCGGTGAGGTCAGTGTGCTGCTCAGCATGGACGCCACGGGCCCTGATCAGGTGAGCCTGCGCATCGAGGTGCATGACACGGGGGTGGGCATCGCAGCAGACAAGGTCGACAGCCTGTTCAACGCCTTTGTCCAAGCAGACGAGTCCACCACGCGCCGGTTTGGCGGCACCGGGCTGGGCCTGGCCATCACGCGCAGCCTGGTCGAGTTGATGGGAGGGCAGATCGGTGTCCACAGCGTGCTGGGGCAGGGCAGCGTGTTCTGGTGCACGCTCAGGCTGCAGGCTGCGCAGACCCAGGTGTCCACCCCGGCAGCCCATGTGATGCGCGCCGATGAAGCTGCCGAACGTTTGCGTCGGCAGCACGCGGGCGCACAGGTCCTGCTGGCCGAGGACAACGCGATCAACAGCATGCTGGGCATGGAGTTGCTGGCCATGGTGGGCGTGGTGGCCACCCCGGCCATGAACGGGGTCGAGGCCGTCGAGCTGGCCAGGCAAAGGCGCTTCGACCTGATCCTGATGGACGTGCACATGCCCGAGATGGATGGCTTGAGCGCCACGCGCGCGATACGCAGCCTGCCATCTGGCGGCGATGTGCCCATCATCGCGATGACGGCCAGCGTCTTGCAGGCCGAGCGCGAGGCCTGTCAGGCCGCCGGCATGAACGCCCACCTGGCCAAACCCATCGATACCCAGGCGCTGTTCCAGACGCTGCTGCAGTGGTTGCCGCCTTCGGCCGATGGTTCAAAGCACGCTGATTGACCGCGGTGTTCAGGCGAAGTCCTGCGCCAGCACCTTGTCAATATTGCGTTCGGCCAGGGCCGTGATGGTCACAAACGGGTTGACACCGATGCTGCCTGGTATCAGGGCGCTGTCGGTCACGTACAGGCCTCGATAGCCGTTGACGCGGCCCACGTTGTCGGTGGCCAGGCCCAGCACGCAGCCGCCCAGCGGGTGGTAGCAGAAGTCGTCGGCAAAGGCCTTGCCGCCACCAAACAGGTCGGTGCGGTAGCTGGTCAATTGCCGCTTGTTGATCTTGTCGAACATCAGCTTGGCCGAGTTGACCGTGATGGTGTTCTGGTCACGCGTCCAGCGCAGGCGGGCGGTGTCGGTGCTGGCATCGTACTGAAAGTAGCCGCGCTCCGGGTTGCGGGTGATGGCCAGGTACATGCTGACCCAGTTTTCGAAGCCCGTTGGCAGCGGTGTGATCTCGGCGAACACGGGGTTGACCGGGTTGGACCAGTCATTGATGCCCATGGCCGGCATGGTGGACTGAACCGCGCCAGTGGGGTTCCAGAGGTGGTTGGCGCGGGCGGTCATCACGTTGCCGTTGTGGCCCCAGCCTTGTCCCACTTGCTGAGACAGCCTGGGCAAGGTGCCGGTTTCACGCGCCCTGATCAGCAGTTCGGTGGTGCCCAGGCTGCCCGCACCCAGAAACAGCTTGCCGCAACTGATCTGGCTGTTGGCGATCACGTTGCCCAGTTCATCGATGCTGCGCACATGCAGCAGGTAGTCGCCATTGCTTTGCTGCTCTATGCGGCGCACCTCGTGCAAGGTGTAGATGGTGACGCGGCCTGTGCCGACGGCGTCGGCCAGGTAGGTCTTGTCCAGGCTGAGCTTGCCGGCGTTGTTGCCGTAGATCACCTCCTGGTCCAGTGCCGAGCGGGGCACTTGCTTGGCCTGCTCGGCCTGCATGTACTTGAAGTCATACACGCTGGGCACGAAGGTGGTCTTGAAGCCCGATTGTTCGGCCTGTGCGCGGGACACACGCGCGTAGCGGTAGCACGCGGCCGATTCGAACCAGGCCGGGTCGATGCTGTTGACGCCCAGTTGCGCGTTGGCGCGCGGGAAGTAGCTGCCGTACATCTCGTTGGCGTTGACGCCGGGCAGCATCTGCTCGAAGTACCAGCGCGGTGGCGTCACGGCCATGGCCCCGTTGACCAGTGAGCCGCCGCCCACGCCACGACCGACATACACCGACATCTCGTCGTAGTTGACCCGGTCCAGCACGCCGGCATAGCGCGGGATCTTGCGGTTGATCACGTCCAGACCGAGGAATGTTTTCAAGGGGGCTTCGGTGCGGTCCTTGAACCACATGGCACGGCCATCGGGGGCCAGTGTCCTGGTGAAGAGGCGGCCATCGCTGGCGGGCTGGGTCCACAGCTTGCCCATCTCCAGCATGACCACCGGCACGCCGGCTTCGGCCAGACGCAAGGCGGTGACCGCGCCGCCGTATCCCGTGCCGATCACGATGGCCGGCACGCGCCCGAGCTGGCCCAGGCTGGCCTTGGGTTGCGCCATCGCGTCGTTGAAGCCGCGAGCTGTCGCCGCGCGGGCGGGCAGGGTGACACAAGACAGGCCCAGCGTGGCTGCAGACTGCAGGGCGGCTGCCCCCATGAAACGACGACGAGACAACATGAACGGCAGATCCTGAAAGGGTTTGAATGAATTGTGTGCAACGGAGGGCGGGGGGGGCTGCACCTGTATTCCCTCGGTGCCCCCTTGATCAGGGGTGGCCATTGTCGTGGTGCTAGAGTCGCGCCGTTTCACGTACCCCACGCCAAGCCATGAAAACCCGCCTCACCGACCTGCTGGGCATTGCGCACCCCATCGTGCTGCCGGGCATGACCTATATCGCCGTGCCCGAACTGGTGGCTGCGGTCAGCAATGCGGGCGGGCTGGGCATCCTCGCGTCGGGCGGTTTGTCGACGGACGAATGCCGGGCTGCGATACGCCAGGTCCGCGCCTTGACGGACAAGCCCTTCGGCGTGGGTTGCAGCCTGATGCTGCCTGGTGCCGCGGCGTGCGCGCGCGTGGCCATCGAGGAGCAGGTGCCGGTCATCAACATCTCGATGGGCAAGGGCGACTGGGTGATCGAAGGTGCCCGCGCCTATGGCGGCAAGGTGATCGCCACCATCTCCAGCGAGAAGCATGCGCGTTCGGCCATCGATGCCGGGGTGGATGGCCTGATCGTGACCGGGCATGAGGCGGCAGCCCATGGCGGCGCCGTGACCTCGATGGTGCTGATCCCTGCCGTGCGTGACATGACGGACCTGCCCATCATTGCCGCCGGTGGTTTTGCCGATGGACGTGGCCTGGTCGCCGCGCTGGCCCTGGGTGCGGATGCTGTGGCCATGGGCACCCGCTTTGCCAGCTCATGCGAGAGCCCCTTGCATGCTGACACCAAACAACTGGTGTTGGACAAAGAGGCCGAAGAGACCATCTATTCCAGCAACTTCGACACCTTCCCTTGTCGCGTGATGCGCACGCCAGGTGGCCAGCGTTTCACGGCCCGCAAGCTGAGCCCGCCTGTGGCGATCACGCGATCACTGGCGGCTGCGCGCGAACTGAACACGCCCTTGAGCACCTTGGCCAGAGAGGCCGTGGGACAAGGCCTGACGGGCGCGGTGAAGGTGGCGTATTTTGGCGCGGCGACACTGGCCATGCGCAAGGCCATCCACGAAGCTAACCACGAGGATGGTGTGCAGCTGATCGGTCAATCGCAAGGCCTGGTGCACGACGTGGCCAGCGTGGCCGACATCGTGGCGCGTGTCATGGCGCAAGCCCACGAGGTGGTGGCTGGCGTCGCCCGGCTGTGATCAGAACAAGGTGGGCTTGGTGAAGCCACGGTCCATCAGTTCATTGGCCACGCTGGTGATGCCGCTGCTCAGGTCATCCAGGCCATGCGTCACGGATTGGCCCTCCAGCGTGCCGATGCCGCCTGAGCCATCGGCGTCATAGCGCATGCCACTGCCTGAATTGCAGCTCACGGTGGGCGCATAGCCGATCATCGACGAGGTACGCGTCCAGATGGTGTCTGTGGCGGCCAGGGTGGCGGTTTGCGACTGAAACAGGTCTTGCGGCGTGTGGCTGTTGCCCGGGCCAGCCCAGTTGCAGATCATGCCCAGCAGGTCGCCGTCGGTGGTGTCGATGGCCGCTGTGTAGGCGTAGTAGGCCTGGATGGTGCGGGCCTCTGTGCTGGAGTTGTACTCGCTGTGCGCGGCAAAGGCGCGGGCCCGGTCATCGTTGTTGCCAGCTTGCCAGATGTAGAGGAACTCACCGGCCTGTGTGCTGGTGTTGGTGACCGCACCAATGCGGCTGGCACTGCCGCGCCAGCCCTTGACGCCGCCACGGGTGCTGCTGCCACCCAGGTCCACGGTGAAGTCCAGCATGCCGTCGCTGTCCAGTGCGGCGATGTCGTCCAGGTGGCTGCTTGAGCTGAGGCCGGGGGCACCGCAGTAAGCGGCCGATCGCGCGCCCAGGTCCAGCGCCGTGCCGTTGCGGTCGTAGCGGATGGTGGTGGCCACGGCCACCTTGTAGCGCGAGGTGCCGCCATCGATTTCGTCACTGCAGCCAAAGGCGCTGTCCGTGCTCAGTTGCGAGGCCGTGATCTGCAAGACGCCAGCGAACTGCGTGGCGCTGGCACCGGGTGTGTGCTGGATGACCACCTCGCCCCGTTTGGCTGACACGCCGCTGCCTGCGCTGAGCACCAGGCGGTAGTTGTAGAGCGTGCCCAGGTTGTTGAACGAGACCGTCGCGGCATCCACGATGACGCCGGGTGCGGCCGAGGCCAGCGCGGTGGACAAGGCGCTTTGCACATCGGTGCTGGCGCCCACGGCAGGCATGTCGAGCGTGCTGCTGCTGGCGATCAGGCGGCGCATGGCGGCCATCAGGATCATGGCCTGGCGCACTTGCTTTTTGGTGCCACCCACACGCGCCTTGAGTTGGGCTGCCGCGCAGGGTTGGGTGCCGTCGGCATCGGTATTGTCGTCCGTCCACATGCCCAGGTCGCCTGAGGGCAGCGTGCCATTCTGGCCAGGGCCTGAGACGTAGTCGTCATGGGCGGTGTAGGCGACGCTGGGCCCGAAGCAGGTGGCATTGGTGCCATTTGCATTGAACAGGTCGGTGATGTTGAGCAAGCCGGGATGCGTCAGCGACAAGGTGCCTTTGGATACGGCCTCGATCTCGCTGGCCACCACCGCGCCTTCGGGCACCTTGGTGGTGGCGGCCCAGGCCTCAGGCAGCGGGAGCAGCTTGAGCAGCAGCACACCAGCGGTGCGGGAGTCTTGCGTGCGTGCAGCCTGCCACATGGCGCGGCCCCAGTCGGCCAGGCGCACATCCCACGGCACGGCGATCTGACTGGCGCTGACCACATTGCTGCTGCTGTCCAGGGCGGTGGGTGAACTCAGGGCCACCCCGGTGGGGAAGGCGGTGACTTCGCTGCTGCCGCTGCTGGTGCTGGATGAACTGCTGCTGCCACCGCCGCCACAGGCTGTCAGGATGGCCATGGCCAGCGCCACGATGGTGAAACGCCAGGGGTGGCGCGTTGTAGAGGTCAGATGCATGGTGGGGGCCCGCCTTGTCCAGGGTGTATCGGATGTTCGGGGCGACCACTGCCACAGCCACATCGAGCCAGTCGCCAGGCTCAGACTGTCGCGCCAGCTGGCGGGGTTTGATGGCTGGTCAAAATGGCTTTTTCGGCGCCTGTTTCTGCTTTGTCGGACGTTGCCTCAGGCGCGGGTGCGGGGGCGCAGCGCCTGCAAGGTCTTCCAGAAAGCGGCGTCCTGCGAACTGGCGAAATTGATGCGCATCAAGGTGGACGGCCGGCGTTGCGCATGAAAGAGCGCGCCCGGTGCAATCAGCCAGCCGGCGTCCAGCATGGGCAGGGTCAGGCGTTCGGTGTCCATGCCGGTATCGACCCAGCCAAACAGGCCTTGCGGGTCGAACACGAAACGGCAGCCAGACTGGCGCACCAGTTGAATGCAGCGCGCCCTGGCCGCATCCAGCTGCTGCGTGACCCGTTCGCAATGGCGCCGCAACTGGCCTTGCTCCAGGCACAGGGCCAGCGCCTGCTCCAGCATGGGCGGCGTGGTGAGCGTGGTCAACAACTTGGTGTTGGTGATGCGCTCGACCAGATCGCGTGGTGCCGCGATGTAGCCCACCCGCCAGCTGGGTGTGAGGATCTTGGAGAAACTGCCCACGCTGATGGTGCGCTGCAGGTCGTCGAGCACGCTCAGGCGCGTGGCGTGGGCCGGCGCCAGGAAGCTGTAGATGTCGTCCTCCAGGATGTGAAAGCTGTGCGCCTCGGCCAGCCGCAGCACCTTGTGGGCATGGCCGGGTGACAGCATGGTGCTGGTCGGGTTGTGAAGCACCGACACGGTCACGTACAGCTTGGGGTGATGGTCTCTGGCGAGCTTGCGCATGGCGTCCAGGTCGGGGCCTTCGGGGCCGCGTGGCACGGGCAGCACGCGCAAGCCCAGTTGGGCCAGGCGCGCGAACTCAACGGGCCAGCCGGGCTCGTCAACCAGCACGGCATCGCCCGGTTGCAAGAGGGCGCGGGTGACGAGGTCCAGCGCCTGCGTGGCACCCACCGTGGTGATGATCTGTTCGGCATCGACCTTCAGACCGTGCTCGGCCAGCCTGTGGGTCATGGCGCGCCGAAAGCGGGCGTCGCCGGCGGGTTCGCCGTAGTGCAGGCTCAAGGGGATGAGCTTGTCGCCCTGGGTGACGCGGCGCAGTGCGGCGCCCAGCATGCCCGCGTCCAGCCAGGCTGGTGGCAAGGTGCCCAGGCCGGGCATCGGGCGGGCGCCTGGTTCATGGAACATGCCTCGGATCAGGGTGGTGGCGTCAATGGGGGCGCTGGGCTGGAAGGGGTGCGGCTTGCTGGTTGCGGAGGCCTTGTCCGGCTGGGCTCGCGGCGTCTGTCGCACGAAGTAACCGCGTTGGCTGCGCGCCTCGATCAGCCCCTGGGCCAGCAACTGGTCGTAGGCGGCCACCACGGTGTAGGCGCTGACCTCATGCTGGCGGGCGCACTCGCGCACCGAGGGCAGGCGCGCGCCGGGCGCCAGCCAGTTCTGGCGGATGCGGTCGGCGAAACGCTGGGCCAGTTGCCCGGTCAGGGTCTGGTCGCTGTCTCGGCTCAAGGGGCTGGCGGGGTTGTCCTGGCGCATGTGTGCTGGTCGTGTGGCCCATACAGTTCGGCAACTGATGCGCTCATCTGTACAGGTTCTGTGTTGGTGTTGGTCTCTACATTGCCACACATGAACTCATTCACGCAAGCCTCTTCGTCGATGCGGTCCCATCCCCTTTGGCCATTGGCCCTGGGCGCGATGGCGGTGCTGCTGTTTGCCATGACGATCCCCATGACGCGCCTGGCCAATGGCACGCTGGCCGACCCCCAGTGGCCGCCTTTGTTCGTGGCGGTGGCCCGTGCGGCGCTGGCAGGGGTGCTGGCCCTGGTGCACCTGATCTGGGTGCGTGCGCCACTGCCTGCCAGTGTGCACGCGAGGTGGCTGGTCGCCGTTGTGCTGGGTGGTGTGCTGGGCTTTCCGCTGTGCATGGGTTGGGCGGTGCGCACCGTGCCGGCCTCTCATGCGGCCGTGCTCACCGGGCTGCTGCCCTTGACGACGGCCGCGCTGGCGGCCTGGTGGCTGGGGCAGCGGCCGCGCCTGGGCTTCTGGCTGGCCAGCGTGGTGGGCGCCTTGTTGATCCTGGCTTTCGTGTGGTCGACGGCGTCCAGGCAGGCCGTGCCCCATGCGCAGGCCCTGTGGGCCGATGCCAGCCTGGTGCTGGCCATTCTGTGCGCGTCGGTGGCCTATGTGGCGGGCGCCCGCTTGTCTCGCGAGATGCCGTCGGCGCAGGTCATGTCCTGGTCGCTGGTGCTGGCCTGGCCCTTGACCGCCACGCTGGCCGGGCTGTGGTGGCCAGCCAGCCTGCACACGCTGGGGCAGGCGAGCCAGCACATCCGCCTGGAGGCCTGGCTTGGGCTAGCTTATGTCTCGGTCTGTTCGACCTGGCTGGGCTTTTTCCTCTGGTATGCCGCGCTGGCGCGTGAGCCCATGCGGGTCAGCCAGTTGCAACTGCTGCAGCCCTTCATGGCCATGGGCTTGTCGGCCTGGCTGTTGGGCGAGGTGGTGCCGCCACAGGCCTGGGTGTTTGCCCTGGCCGTGTTGATGGTGGTGTTGATCGGCCAGCGTATGAGCCGTGCGCCGTCGCCTGCCACGCCCGCCGTACCGGCCTTGTCTGACATGCCGACCTTGCCCCACACCCTTGCCACCAGCCGACCATGAGCTTGCACCTGGCTGCGCGTACGCGCCACATGAACCCCTCTGCCATCCGCGAGATCTTGAAGATGACCGAGCGCCCGGGCGTGCTGTCTCTGGCCGGTGGCTTGCCCTCGCCGGACAGCTTCCCACTGCAGGCCTTGCAGCAGGCCAGTGACAAGGTATGGCGCACGCAGGGCGCGCAGGCCATGCAGTACGCCAGCAGTGAAGGGTTGCCCGGCTTGCGCGAGTGGATCGCGCAGCGTGTCAGCCGACCTGGCTGGGCTGTCAAACCAGAGCAGGTGCTGGTCACCACAGGTTCGCAGCAAGGCCTGGACCTGCTGGGCAAGGTGCTGCTGGACCCGGGCTCACGCATGTTGGTCGAGCAGCCTACCTACCTGGGGGCTTTGCAGGCCTTTGCCCCGTATGAGCCGGTGTGTTGCCCGTGGCTGGCGGACGAGGGCGGGCCCCTGCCTCAGGCTTTGTCGGCCCTGGGTATGAACAAGGCCAGAGCCGCCTACCTCGTCCCCAGCTTTCAGAACCCCACCGGCCTGTGCCTGGACGAAGGCAGGCGCGTGGCCCTGGGGCGCGCCATCAGCCAGTCAGGCGTCACCCTGATCGAAGACAACCCCTATGGCGAGCTGTGGTTCGACGCACCGCCGCCTGATCCCGTGGCCAGTCATGCACCGGCCCACACGGTTTATCTGGGTTCGATGTCCAAGGTGCTGGCGCCGGGGCTGCGTGTGGGCTACCTCATCACGCCACCCGATGAAGCGCCGGGTGCGCTGGCCTTGCGTGCGCGCTTGTTGCAGGCCAAGCAGGCTTGCGATCTGCACACGCCAGGCTTCAACCAGCGCCTGGTGTGGCAGTTGCTGCAAGACGGCTTTGATCTGGATGCGCATGTCGACCAGGTACGCCAGCGCTACCGTGCCCAGCGCGACGCCATGGCCGAGGCCTTGTTGCGCCACCTGCCGCCCGGTTGCCGCTGGCACAAGCCGGCCGGGGGCATGTTCTTCTGGGTCGAAGGCCCCACGGCCTGGGATGCCCTGGCCAGCTTGCCAGGTGCCATCGAGGACGGCGTGGCTTATGTGCCAGGCACGCCCTTTTTCAGCCAGCAGGACCAGGCCCCAGCCCAGATGCTGCGCTTGTCTTTCGTGACCTTGTCGGTGCCGCAGATCCATGAGGCCGTGGCGCGCCTGGGCCAGCATCTGCACAGGGCTGTTAACCTTGCGACATGACTGGATTGTTCGACAAAGAGCTGGCGCAACTGCGTGCCGCGCACCTGGCCCGCAAGCGCCGACAGGTGGCGCCCCTGGTGCCCCCGTCCGAGCTGAGTCAGGCTGATGAAGCCTTGCGCGGCACCACCTACCTGATTGATGGGCAAGCCCGCCTGTCCTTTGGCAGCAATGACTACCTGGGCCTGTCGCAGCACCCCGCCTTGATCACTGCGGCCCAGCAAGCCGCTGCCCGCTACGGTGTGGGCGCCACGGCTTCGCCGCTGGTGTGTGGCCACAGCCCTGCTCACGAGGCCATGGAGCATGAGCTGGCGGCCATGGTGGGCTTGCCGCGTGCGTTGTATTTTTATGCCGGGTATGCCGCCAATGTGGGTGCCATCCCCGCCCTGGTCGGCAAGGGTGATGCGGTGTTTTCCGACGCGCTCAACCACGCCTGCCTGATCGACGGCATTCGCCTGTCGCGCGCCGAATCGCACGTGCTGCCCCACGCTGACCTCACTGCACTTGAATCCGCCTTGAAGGCCAGCACGGCGCGGCGCAAGCTGGTGGTCACCGATGCCGTGTTCAGCATGGACGGCAATGTGGCCGATGTGCCGGCCTTGCTGACCCTGTGCGAACGCCACGATGCCTGGTTGATGATCGACGATGCTCATGGTTTCGGCGTCTTGGGCGCGCAGGGCGAAGGCACCTTGTCCTACCACGGCATGGCCGGTTGCCAAGGTGTGGCGCCGGCATGGCAGGGGCGGCTTGACCGCCTGATTTACATGGCCACCCTGGGCAAGGCTGCCGGTGTGGCCGGTGCCTTTGTGGCGGGCGAGCCCAGCATGGTCGAGTGGCTGATGCAAAAGGCGCGCACCTACATGTTTGCCACCGCAGCGCCGGCGATCATCGCCGAGCCTTTGCGGGCCAGCATCCGCGTCATGCAGGACGAGCCCTGGCGGCGCGGACACCTGCGTGTGCTGCAGGCGCGCTTGCGTGAAGGCGTGCGCGCCGCCCGCTTGCCCTGGACCTTGCTGCCCTCGGACACCGCCATCCAGCCGCTGATCATCGGCAGCAACGAAGCGGCCCTGGCCGTGATGGCCCGGCTGGACGAACAAGGTGTGTGGGTGCCGG
>Ga0209066_10003543_pt1 | contig 17726 bp, 16 predicted proteins | sample All_14_2_FD_187198 | JGI IMG/M metagenome (GOLD analysis project Ga0209066, IMG submission 187198) | Freshwater microbial communities in response to fracking from Pennsylvania, USA - Allegheny Zone_MetaG_DW_15 (SPAdes) (version 2) ... | reverse complement strand
GTTCGGCGGCGGCGGCGGCGGTGGGATCTCGGCCGGCGCCGGTGGCGGGGCGGCCTCCTACGGCCCCGGAATGACCATCACCACGGCGACGCTGAGCGGAGATGCGGATCAGGCGGGGGCCGGTATCGGCGTGCGGTCGGCGACCACGACGGCGGCCGACGGCCGCGTCGTAATCATCTACTGAAGGAGGGTGTGATGGATACATATCTGTATCGGCGGCAGTCGGATGGTGTTGTCACTGACGCGCGGGGATTGCAGCGGGCAATGCCGCTGGTTGGTGCCCCGCACTGTCTGACGATCGCGGAACTCGACGCGCGCGGCTGGGATTTGGTGGCGGTGGTCGAACCCGATCCCTTCGGCGAGGGGCAGGCCTATGGCGAGGCGGAGCTGGTCGAAGTGGAAGGTGAATGGCGGATCGTGACGCCCGTCATTGACCTTCCGGCCCCTGAGCCGGTGGTGGTGCTGCCTGCCGAGGTCAAGGCAGAGGCGGAGCGGCGGATTGTGGCTGTCTGCCCGGAGTGGCGTCAACGCAACCTCACGGCGCGGGCGGTTGAGTTGACCATGCAGGTGGCGGGCGGTGCTACACTTGATGCGGGCGAGCAGGCGGAATGGGACGCCGGACTGCCCGTCTGGCAGGAAATCAAGCGGCTGCGCGCACGCTCGGACGAGATCGAAGCCATGGATCCCATCCCGGCCGATTTCAGGGATGATGCGTATTGGGCGGCGCCGGAGTGATGCGTGGTTCACATTCGTTCACATAACCCACCACGCCATTGCATCGCTCGACTGCAACGCGTCTCTCAGTCGAGAGTTATCGGCGCCTCATTTGGCTTTCGGAAAGGGTTAGGAGAGCGCTTCATTTTGCTGCAAAAACCAGTGTCGCCCGCTGCAAGAACGGTTGGCGCGCTACAGAAGCCCTCTCCCCTGGGAACGGGGGAGAGGGCTGGGTGAGGGGGAGTTCCAGACACCCTCACCCGGCTCGCCGGTGGCTCGCCACCCTCTCCCGCAAGCGGGCGAGGGTCTAGGCCGGGATCTCCTTGCCGGTAAAAACCCTGTCACCCCGGCCGGAGCGAGAGCGCAGAGCCGGGGTCTGTCGCCAGCTGGACGGGAAAGAGGTCCCGGGTCTCGGAACCCGGTTCCTCGCCCGGGACGACAGTAACCGAAGGGCGAGGGCTTTACGCCGCGCACCCAACCGGCGGGACTTGAACAGGCCCGGCAAATCCTCAAGGATACCGTCGTCTCGGGCGAGCATCCGTGATGCGAGACCCGTGACCTCTATCCGGTGAAAGATTCCGGCTCTCTCGCTACGCTCGGGCCTGGATGACTACCAGGATCACCGCCCCCGCCGTCCCTTGCCGCCCCGGCCCTAGGATGCTCGTGCCGCCGGACGCAGACGCGCCCGGCGGGGCTGAGTTTTCAGATGAAAACGGTACCTGCTAAGAGCCGTGAACGCCAACTCCTAGAAGGCTATCTGGCCGGCTTACGGCCGCGAGCGGTAGTGCGCGCGGACGTGTTCAAGGCGGCCGAAGCGGATACGCTTATAGGCGCAAACCCATACCATCCCTTTATCCTTTCCTGAATAAAGGTTGCGGATGGACGACCACCGTGCGACAAATGACGTCTGTGACGCGTCTATGTCGCGGGGCGGTCGCCCGGCTGCGTAGCCACCACAAAAGCTGATCTCCCGTTGGCGCGGGCGGTCAGCTTTTTTATTTAGTCTCCCCCTCGACGCCGGTGGCGAAAGCGCGGGGGCTATTCATATGGCATATCGGCCCACCTCCGACCTAATGCATATGCGATTCCGATCCGATATCGCAAGCACATTTCGCGGTAGGCGGTAAATATTGCAAAATCGTCGAATCGACGTTAAAATTCTTGACCAACTAGGTGGAGGATTGGAAATGGCACGAGTGCGGAGTCCAAATTACCCTTCAATCAGCCTTCCTGCGGCAATAGAGAGGGTGCGCGTTATCCATAAGTCGGAGGGGCAGAATAACGTGCCTAGGGAGGTGATTGCAACGCACCTCGGGTTCGGTAGCATCAATGGAGCATCGGCAACATTGATGTCCGCGCTAGGTAAATACGGCCTAATCGAATCGGTTGGAGGTGGTGAGGCACGTGTCAGCGATATAGCGTTGCGCATTCTTTTTCCTCACGATAATGAGGAGAAGGTGTCCGCGATGAGGGAGGCAGCACTACGCCCTAGCCTCTTTTCAGAAATCAAAGAGAAATGGCCGGACAGAGCGCCTAGCGAAGAGAGCTTACGTTCACACCTGGTGCGGAACGGTTTTTCTCAAGGGGCGTTAGATCAGGTTATCCAAGTATATAGGGAAACGGTAGAGTCCATTAATCTCTGGCAACAGGAGGGCGTGGAGGCATACCAGAACGACATACCCTCTCCTGTCGCTCAATCTGAGCAGAAGTTGCCGATACCCAGTGTAAGCGCAGCACTTGAGAGCAAAGTGTCAGATAAGCCATTCTCATTGTCATTCGATGGGACAGTTTTAGAAGGGGTCATTGCGTTAAAGACAGTGAAGGATATCGACAGACTTATCAAAGTTCTACACGCTCAAAGAGCGGCAATGATAGCGATGCAGGACGATGACGAATAGAAGAACACGTAGCAAATGTTCTATGCCCATGGAGGGAAACGCAGCCTAGAGCGGCGATCCATTGGAGTACGTCACGTGAAACAGTTGGCAAGAATCGGAGCCGAGTATTCAAGATAACGCAGGGGGCGTTAAAATAGATTACCGCCCCCGCCGTCCCTTGCCGCCCTTCCCCGCTTTACCGCCCCGGCCCTTGGGGATGACGTTCATCGGCGCGGATTTGATGGTGGCGGCGATGGCGGCATTGATCGGGGCCTGATGAGCGGGCATATCCAGATCATAGCCTTCCAGCCGTTTGATCTCGTCGCGCAGCCTTGCCGCCGTTTCGAATTCCAGATCGGCGGCGGCGGCCTTCATCCGGGTTTCCAGCTCGGCCACATAGGCTTTCAGCGTGACGCCAATCATATTGGCATGCTCGCCATCGCCGGTTTCCACCGTCAGATGATCGCGTTCGAACACGCTGTCCAGAATATCGCCGATGGATTTCTTCACCGATTCCGGGGTGATGCCGTGTTCGATGTTATAGGCCTGCTGCCTTTCGCGCCGGCGATTGGTTTCCTTCAGCGCGTAATCCAGCGAATCGGTGATGCGGTCGGCATAGAGCAGCACGCGACCGTCGATATTGCGCGCCGCGCGTCCGATGGTCTGCACCAGCGAGGTTTTGGAGCGCAGGAAGCCTTCCTTGTCGGCATCCAGGATCGCCACCAGCGCGCATTCGGGAATATCCAGCCCTTCGCGCAACAGGTTGATGCCGATCAGAATGTCGAAGGCGCCCAGGCGCAGATCGCGGATGATCTCGATCCGCTCCAGCGTTTCGATATCGGAATGCAGATAGCGGACTTTCAGCCCCGCCTCCGTCATGTATTCCGTCAGATCCTCGGCCATGCGCTTGGTCAGCGTCGTCACCAGCACGCGCTGGCCCTTTTCCGCGCATTGCCGGCATTCGTCGAGCAGATCGTCCACCTGATGCTCGGTCGGGCGGATGATGCAGACCGGGTCGATCAGCCCTGTCGGGCGCACCACCTGTTCGACGAAGGCGCCGCCGGTCTGATCGATCTCCCAAGGGCCGGGCGTGGCGGACACGAAGATGGATTGCGGGCGCATCGCATCCCATTCCTCGAAGCGCAGCGGCCGGTTGTCGATGCAGGAGGGCAGGCGGAAGCCGTATTCGGCCAGCGTCGCCTTGCGATTGAAGTCGCCCCGGAACATGCCGCCGATCTGCGGCACGGTGACATGGCTTTCATCGATCACCAACAGCGCGTCATCGGGCAGATATTCGAACAGGGTGGGCGGCGGCTCGCCCGGATTGCGGCCGGTCAGATAGCGCGAATAATTCTCGATCCCGGCGCAGGACCCGGTCGCCTCCATCATCTCCAGATCAAAGCGGGTGCGCTGTTCCAGCCTTTGGGCTTCCAGAAGCTTGCCCAGCCCCTCCAGCTCCGCCAGACGGGCCTTCAGCTCCGTCTTGATCTTGGACATGGCCTGGTTCAGCGTCGGGCGGGGCGTGACGTAATGGCTGTTGGCATAGATGCGCACCTGTTCCAGCGCGCCCGTCTTTTCCCCCGTCAGCGGGTCGAATTCGTGGATACCCTCCACCTCGTCCCCGAAGAAGGAGACGCGCCAGGCCCGATCCTCGTAATGCACGGGAAAGACTTCCAGCGTATCGCCGCGCACGCGGAAACTGCCGCGCTGGAAACCGCCATCGTTGCGCTTGTATTGCAGCTCCACCAGCCGCCGGACCAGATCGCGCATATCGCCGCGATGGCCGACCTCCACCGCCGCCACCGACTGCGAATAGGTTTCCACCGATCCGATACCGTAGATGCAGGAGACGGAGGCAACGATGATCACATCATCGCGCTCCAGCAGCGAGCGGGTCGCGGAATGGCGCATCCGGTCGATCTGCTCGTTGATCGAGCTTTCCTTCTCGATATAGGTGTCGGACCGGGCGACATAGGCTTCCGGCTGGTAATAGTCATAATAGGATACGAAATATTCGACGGCATTATTGGGGAAGAAGCTGCGCATTTCCCCATAGAGCTGGGCCGCCAGCGTCTTGTTGGGCGCCAGGACCAGGGTCGGGCGCTGTACCTGCTGGATTACATGGGCAATGGTGAAGGTCTTGCCCGAACCGGTCACGCCCAGCAGGACCTGGTCCCGCTCCTCCGCCCGCAGGCCCTTGATCAGCTCCCTGATGGCCGCGGGCTGATCGCCGGCCGGTTCGAAATCCGACACGATCTGGAAGGGCGTTCCCGCCTCCGACAGGGGGCGGTCGGATTTCTGCAACAGTCGCACGCCCGACGGCAGATCGGGGCGCGCGGAACGGGCAGCGGCCTGTTCGGCCAGGGATGGGGTCAGGGCGATATCGGTCATGGCATGGATATAGCGCGGATGGGTCCAAGCATCCAGGCGTGCTGCTCAGCCCGATCCCATCGGGGTGCACAGCTCGACCAGAAAGCCGTTCAGGTCGCGCAGATAGGCCACCTCCTGCCCCCAAGGGCTTCGTCTTCGGTGCCGACAGCGCGACGGCACCGGCCGCCAGCGCGCGGGCGAAGGCCGCCGGAACATCGGCGCAGGTCAGCGCGATCTCCATAGCCGGCGCATCCTCCGTCGGGCGGGTGGGGCGAAAGCCGAAACCATGGCTGCCGGCCAGATCTTCCGCCGCGAAGGCCAGCGCGCTGGCCCCGGTTTCCATCTCCGCATAGCTGCCGCTGTCATGCAGGAAGCGGCGGCTCAGGCCGAATGCCTGCTCATAGAATGTCACCGTCCGGGCGACATCCGGTACATAGAGAACGACATAGCCGAGCTGCATGGTTCCACCGATGTATGATGTTTGTTCTTTATCTGTGCCATGTATGGCGGCTGCTGGCAAGCGATTGACGTTGGCTCAGCTTCAGGCTTCGGGCTCCGGCGAGGCCAGGACCACATAGCGCAAAGGCGTATCGGGCAGCAGCGCATCGAAGGGATAGCAGGTGATCAGCAGCAGGGCGTCGGACGGTGCGTCCTGCGGCAGGGCGACCGCGTCCTTGTGCAGCACCGCCATATCGGCCACGCGATAATGCCGGGGGACGCCATCCCGCCCGATCCAGTCGACGGGATCGCCCCGGGAAAGATCGGCGATCACGCGAAAATGGGTGTCGCGATGACCGAACACGGCGCGCACCGGCCCTTCTTCCCGGGTGACCGGGCCGAAGGCCAGCGCGCGGCCATCCTCCCCCTCCAGCACCAGCCGTTCGGTGTCGAGGCTGGGGAAGGCCAGCCGCGCCACCGGCCAGGTATCGGCCCAGGGCCAGGGGCGGGCTTGCCGCGTGCCTGCCAGGGTCTCGGTCCAGGCCTGCTCGATCAGTCCCCGGGCCGCCCAGGCCTTGGCCCAGATCCAGCCGGCCTGGCCAAGTGCCGCCAGGGCGACGAGCCCGGCGGCAAAGGCGAGGAGAAGGGGGAGGCGTTTCATCTGCCGGACCGCCTTGCCCAGAAACCGGCGACCGCGGCCAATACCGTCGCCAGCGCGCCGATGATCAGCAGCAATTCCATCGGCGTTGCGGTCTGCGGCCCAAGGATGCCGGGGGCGGAGCCCGCCGGGGCGGCTGCCGGCACCGGGCGGCGTTCCTGTTCGGCCCCGGCCGGGCGCGACACGGTCTTTTCCACCGCCAGGAAGCGGGTGAAGGGGGAGGCTACCTTGAAATTCAGCGAGGCATTCACGATGGCGTCGCGATGCAGGCCTTCATCCCCTTCGCGCCGGCCTTCATCCAGCAGGGTTTCGATCTCCGCCCGGGCATAGAGCTTGTCGAGACCGGCACCCGGCTCCACCTGCCGGATGGCAAGCGCGCCCGACCAGGGCATGCCGGCATAGTTGCCGGTCAGCACGACCCGGCCGGGCTCGCCGGAAAAGCGGATCGGAACGATGACCGGGCTTCCAGCCAGCAGATCGGGCAGGCGCTCGGGATAGAAGCGGGCGTCGCCGCCTTCAACATGCAGGGCAAGATCGGTCAGGGCCGGGCGGGCGATACGGTCCATCAGCGCATCGATGGCCTGATCGGTGGCGTCTCCGGCATCGACATGGGTGACGCTGCCGCGCCCGAATTCCGCCGATCTGCGCATGAACCAGCCATTCGGTGCGGCCCCTACGGCGACGGGAAACAGGCGGGCATCGCCCAGCTTGCGTTCCACCGCGTCGAACATGGCCGCCTCATCGGTCACCCCGCCATCGGTCAGGAAGACGATCTGTTTCAGGCGGCCGTCGCGCTGCGGCAGGGCGAGCGCGGCATTCAGCGCCGGCAGCATTTCCGTGCCGCCATCGGCATCCAGCCGGTCGACGAAGCGGTGGGCGGCGGCCAGATTGCCTTCATTGGCCGGGCGGAAGTCGCGGAACAGCATGTCATGATCGTCGGAGAAGCGGATGATGGTGAAGGCATCCGCCGGTCGCAGCAGATCCAGCGCCCGGGTCAACGCCCGGCGGGCCTGCACGATGCCGGGGCCGTACATGGAGCCCGAACCATCGACCACGAAAACGAAATCACGCGGCGCGGGGTCAGGCAGGGCGCTGGCGGTGGGCGGCTGCAACTCGGCCAGGCCGAACAGGCCGGCAGCGGTCTGTTCCAGATAGAGCGTCGCCTGGGGCATGTCGCCTTCCCGTTCCTTCCAGGTCAGCACGAAATCGCGGTCGGCCGGCGTCTCGCCATCCTGCAGGGTCACCAGATAGCGCTTGCCGCCCTGGTCCAGCACGGTCAGCTCATGGCTGGGGCTGCCGATTTCCGACAGGGGCTCGCCGGTCACCAGATCGACTGCGATGCCCACGGCATGGCCTGTATCCTGGTCGCCATCATAGCGCGGCGGGTTGGTCGGATCATACTCCGCGCCCAAAGCCGGATCGTCGTTCAGCGGCTCAGGCGCCGCCTGCCTCGCCAGATCGGCCAGGCGCGGATCGGTGCCGCGATAGCGATGGGTCAGGGTCTGCGGCAGTTCCAGCCGATAGCCGCCATCCTGGGGAGCCAATGCCTGCTGGAAGGTCAGGCGCACCGCGATCTCCTCCCCCGGGGGGATATTGGCGATGGATACGGTGAACAGGTTGGGTCGCGCCTGCGACAGCATGCCGGCCTTGCGCCCTTCCTCCCGCGCCTGAATATAGGCGGTGTTGGCGGCGGCGCGTTCCTTCAGCTCGCCCTCGATCAGCCGGTCGCCGATCTTCAGCGTCAGCCCGTCCACGGCCGCGCCATCGGGCAGCGGGAAGCTGTAGAGCGCCTCCACCCAGACGGATTCGGCATTGCGGAAGCGCTGCTCCACCGTGGTGCGGGCAACCGGGCCGGTGATGCGGGTATGGCTGGCCAGCGCCAGCGCCGGGGCGGAAACCACCAGGTCGGGCCTGTCTTCGCGCATCAGCGACAGACCGCCCCGGTCGCGCAGCTCGCCCGGTTCGGCCGGGGCGCCCAGGGCAGAGCGCAGGCCCAGCGGAATGGCCAGGATCAGCGCGACCAGCATCAGCCAGTCAAACATGCGGCGGTAGAGGCGGATGGTGCGGCGGGTACAGGCGATACCGGACATGGGCGGGCATCCTTTGATCGGCGGGCAGGAAGTCGATGCCGTCATAAGAACGCGCGAAAGGGGCCGAACGCTGCCCGCCTCTGGGCCATGTCGTGGCGGAATAAGGCAGGACGGGGGCCATTGGCCCGATGGCTTGGTCGAAACGTTAGCTGTTTGCTTTATTATCGCATTGCTTTGGGCTATATGTGAGGCAGGAATCGCGGTGGGTCATGTACTCCATTACCTTCAGCAAGACAGCACTCAAGGCTCTGCGCAAGGCTCCTGCAGCGGTCAGCATGCGCATTCGCGAGGCGCTGGACAGGCTGGCGGAAAACCCGGATCGGCTTGACCTTGACGTCAAGCGCCTTCAGGGGCGTGCTGGGTATCGTCTTCGCGTTGGGTCCTACCGGGTGATCTATGACCGGGAAGACCCTATTCGTGTGCTTGCGGTCATTGATCTTGGTCCCCGTGGCGATGTCTACAAATAGGAGGATGCCAGCATGAAACATCAGATCATTGCCGGCCCGGACGGCAAGCCTGCTTATGCGGTTATCGCCTGGGAGGATTTCCTGCGCCTGAGCGATGGCGCCTTGAGTGACGAGGAACTTTATGATCGGGCGAAGGCGCGGGAGGAAGAGTATTTTCCTGGCGAACTTGTCCAGCGATTGGTGGACGGGGTAAATCCGATCAAGGTTTTCCGCGAATACCGTGGGCAGACGCAGCGCGACCTTGCCGAGGTCGTGGGCATCAGCCCCGTATATCTATCCCAGATCGAAACCGGTCATCGCAGCGGAAGCGTCAAGGTCATGTCCGCCATCGCGACAGCATTGCGGGTCGATCTGGACGATATTGTCTAACCCCCGAAAGCCAGCACTAGTATGCCGCCGACCACGACCAGGGCGGCGACAAGGCGCCGGGGGCCGAAGCTTTCCTTCAGCACCAGCCGGCCGAGCAGGGCCGCGAAGATGACGGAAGTTTCGCGGATCGCGGAGACCGCACCCATCGGGGCGACGGACAGGGCCCAGAGCACGCCCCAATAGCAGGCCCCGACCAGCAACCCGGTCGGAACCGACCGCTTCGCCTGCGCCTTCATGGCCGGGAAAATTCCAGGCCCGCGCCGGATCAGGCCGATCAGCACCATGGTCAGCCCGTTCAGGGCCAGGAGGTGGGCCGCGAAGGCGAAGACATCGCCGGAGCTGCGCGCGCCCCAGCCGCCCAGCACGGAATAGGCGGCCACGCCCAACCCGGTCAGCATGGCCCAGCCCACGGCGCGCGGCTTTTCCAGCGCACGGGCATCGACCAGCAGAAACAGACCGACCGAGATGATCACGGTCCCGGCCAGCGCCATCCAGCCCGGCCATTCGCCCAGCAGCAGAAAGCTTCCCGTGGTGACCAGCAGCGGGGCCGCCCCGCGCGAAATGCCATACACCACCGACAGGTCGCCCTGGCGGTACATCGCCAGCGTCGACAGGTTGTAGAAAATATGCGGCAGGATCGCCACGCCCACATACCACAGCTTGTCGGCGGGCAGCGTGCCGGTGAAGGGGATCGCCAGCAGGCAGGCCAGCCCCATGGCGCAATACAGCCCGACGAAAAAGCCCAGCCGGTCGGTAGCGGATTTGCCCAGCATGCCCGTCGTGGCGTGGATGGCCGCGCTTGTCAGCATCAACAGAATGACCAGGGTGGGCATGGGAAAACCGGATGCTGGCAGGGGGGAGGGATGCGGGAAGAGCATTCCCTCTATGCGCGTTCGATTGCGTCAGGGCAAGCTTCCGGCGTTGAATCCATCCGTGAAACGGGTCTATGGTGCGGCCCGCCATCCGCCTGTCCGGATGGGCGGAAATCCGCCCTTCGCCAACGGATTCGGCCCGATCTATGTGCCCTTCAGGACAAGGACTTCTTCCAATGGCTTTCCTGGCTGACCGCCTGTCGCGAATCAAGCCCTCTCCCACCGTGGCCGTGTCCGCCAAGGCGGCGGAACTGAAACGTGCCGGGCGGGATGTGATCGGACTTGGTGCGGGCGAGCCCGATTTCGATACGCCGGAGCATATCAAGCAGGCCGCCTATGATGCGCTGGCGAAGGGCCGAACCAAATACGCCCCGCCCGCTGGTCTTGTGGAACTGCGCGAGGCGATCTGCCGCAAGCTGAAGCGCGACAATGGGCTGGATTATGATGTCAGCCAGATTTCCGTCGGCGTCGGCGGCAAGCAGACCATTTTCAATGCGCTGCTCGCCACGCTTAATCCGGGGGATGAGGTGATCGTGCCGGCCCCCTATTGGGTGTCCTATACCGATATCGCGCTGCTGGCCGAAGGCGTGCCGGTCACCATCGCCACCAGCGAGGCGAATGGCTTCAAGCTGTCGCCGGACGAGTTGGCCAAGGCCATCACGCCCAAGACGAAATGGCTGATCCTGAACAGCCCGTCCAACCCGACGGGCGAGGGCTATTCCAAGGCCGATCTGAAGGCGCTGGCCGATGTGCTGATGCGGCCGGAAAACGCCCATGTCCATGTCATGACCGACGATATGTATGAATTCCTGGTCTATGACGGCTTCGAATTCGCCACCATCGCCCAGGTCGAGCCGGGCCTGATGGGCCGCACGCTGACGCTGAATGGCGTGTCCAAGGCCTATTGCATGACCGGCTGGCGCCTGGGCTATGCGGCGGGCGACAAGAAGCTGATCGCCGCCATGAACATGCTGAATTCGCAATCCACCACCTCACCCGCTACCTTCGTACAGTGGGCTGGCGTGGCGGCGCTGGATGGCGATCACAGCTTCATCGCCCGCAATAACGAGGTGTTCAAGGAACGCCGCGATCTGGTCGTGTCCATGCTGAACCAGGCGACCGGCATCACCTGCCGCAAGCCGACGGGCGCCTTCTATGTCTATCCGTCGATCGCCGGGCTGATTGGCAAGAAGACACCGGATGGCAAGGTGATCGAAACCGATGATGATTTCGTGACCTATCTGCTGGAATCGGAAGGCGTGGCGGTGGTGCAGGGCTCCGCCTTCGGCCTGTCACCCTATTTCCGCATTTCCTATGCTACCCGTACCGAGGATCTGGAAGAAGCCTGCAACCGGATTCAGCGCGCGGCGGCCTCTCTGCGATAAGGGCGGTTGATCTGGATCAATACAGTTTAGAAGTTTTCTAAACTGTATTGATCGCAGCCCGCCCGAAGCCTATGTAGAGTGCAGACAAGGATCGTAAGAACAGAAAGGAAAGCCATCATGGATATCGATATCGGCATCCCGCAGACCGACCGAAAGGCGATCGCCGACGGGTTGGCTCGCCTGCTGGGCGACACCTACACGCTCTACCTCAAGACCCATAACTACCACTGGAACGTGACCGGCCCGATGTTCCAGACGCTGCATCTGATGTTCGAGACGCAGTATACGGAACTCGCTTTGGCGGTGGATCTGATCGCGGAGCGCATCCGTGCCCTGGGCGAATTCGCGCCGGGCAGCTATGCCGCCTTCGCCAAGCTGTCCACGATCGAGGATGCCGAGGACGTGCCGGACGCCAAGGAGATGATCCGCCAGCTGGTCAAGGGGCAGGAAGCCGTGGTGAAGACCGCGCGCTCCGTCTTCCCGGCGGCCGAGGCGGTATCGGACGAGCCGACGGCGGATCTGCTGACCCAGCGCATGCAGGTGCATGAGAAGAACGCCTGGATGCTGCGCAGCCTGCTGGCCTGAGTGCCTGACGCGGTGACGTGACGACAGAACCCCCGGATCGCGCTGGTCCGGGGGTTTCTCGTTGGAGCCGGTCCGCTTTCCCCTCGCACTTCGAGACGGGCCTCCGGCCCCCTCAGCACGAGGGGAAACAATAAAAAAAACCCGCATCCAGAGGAGTCCCGCAGGGCCGTCTCGAAGGAGCGGGTGTTTCAATCCAGATCAGCCAGAGGCGAGGCGATCCCGCCATGCTGCGATTGCTAAGGACGGGTTGCTCCAACCGGCATACAGGCTTGCCTTCCTGCGCGATATTGCATGATATGCGCTGCGTCATAATCTCCCCAACGCGTGGTTCCGCCGATGTCCGCCGAGTTCAACCTGTCGCTTGCCATTGATGAAGCGGGCGTCGTTCTTTACGTCGTGACCGGGGTATTCGTGCTGTCGCAGTGGATGCAGCAGCATGCTGCCGCCGTGCAGAGGCATTTCGGCGGCAGATGGGACGAGACCCGCCCGGTCATGGTCGACATCCGCAAGCTGCAGCCACCGAAAAGCGAATGGATTCCAATGGTCAAGGAAGTGTTCGGGCAGCTGGACGTTTTCGGGGAGACGAAGGCTCGCAGCGCCTTCATCTATGGCGACAGCCCCGGGCGCAAATTCATGTGTGATTTCTATATCAAATGTCGCCGCGCCATGCGCGATGACGGGCGGGAACTGCGCGCCTTCCAACGCTGGGAAGACGGCTATGCCTGGGCGACGGAGGGGTATCTGATGCAGGATGGCGCCATCACCCCGTCCCGCCCGGCCTGACCCGGCGATAGGACAGGGCTTCGGCGATGTCGATCCGGGTGATTTGCTCGCGCCCGGCCATATCGGCCAGGGTGCGGGCGACGCGCAGCACACGGTGATAGCCCCGCGCCGATAGTTTCAGCGCGCCGGCGGCTTCGGTCAGCAGTTCGCGGCCTCTGGCGTCAGGGGCGGCCACCTCCTCCAACAGGCGGCCATCGGCTTCGGCATTGGTGCGGATCGGCTGGCCGAGCGCGGCATAGCGCTCGCGCTGCACCCGGCGCACGGCGGCGACGCGGGCCGCCACCTCCCGCGACCCCTCGGCGGGTGGGGGCAGGGACAGGTCGGCCGGGCTGACCGCCGCCACCTCCACATGCAAATCAATGCGGTCGAACAGCGGGCCGGAAATCTTGGCCTGATAGTCCAGCGCGCAGGCCGGGGCGCGTTTGCAGGCGATGGCGGGATCGTCCAGATGGCCGCAGCGGCAGGGATTCATCGCCGCCACCATCTGCACCCGGGCGGGGTAGCGCACATGGGCATTGGCGCGGGCGACCACCGCCTGACCGGTTTCCAGGGGCTGGCGCAGGGCTTCCAGCGCGGCGCGGTGGAATTCCGGCAATTCGTCCAGGAACAGCACCCCGTTATGGGCGAGCGAGATTTCGCCGGGCTTGGCCCGGGTTCCACCCCCGATCAGCGCGGGTAGGGAGGCGGAATGATGCGGGTCGCGAAAGGGGCGCAGCCGGGTGAAGCCCTGCGCCTGGGCATTACCGGCGACGGAGCGGATCATGGACAGTTCCAGCGCTTCGGCCGCATCCAAAGGCGGCAGGATGGAGGGCAGGCGCTGCGCCAGCATCGACTTGCCCGATCCGGGCGGGCCGATCATCAACAGGTTATGGGCGCCGGCGGCCGCGATCTCCAAGGCGCGCTTGGCGGTTTCCTGGCCCTTGATATCCATCAGGTCCAGCCCGGTATCGGCATCTTCCAGCAGTTCCGGCGGGTTGGGGGCCGCGATCAGCTGCGAGCCTTTGAAATGGTTGATCAGCTGCATCAGGTTCGACGGCGCGACCAGATCGCCATTACCGCCCAGCGCTGCTTCCGGCCCATTCGCGGCGGGGCAGATCAGGCCGCGATCCTGCGCATTGGCCCCGATGGCGGCATTCAGCGCACCCTGGATCGGGGCAAGGCGGCCGTCCAGCCCCAGCTCCCCCAAAGCCACATAGCGTTCCAGGGTTTCGGCATCCAGCACCTCCATCGCCACCAATATGGCCAACGCGATGGGCAGGTCGAAATGGCTGCCTTCCTTCTGCACATCGGCGGGCGACAGATTGACCGTGATGCGCTTGGGCGGCAGCGCAAGGCCGATGGCATGCAGGGCGGCGCGCACCCGTTCCCGGCTTTCCGCCACGGCCTTGTCGGGCAGGCCGACCACGGAAAACATCGGCATGCCGGGGGTCAGCTGCACCTGTACGTCGATGGCCAGCGTCTCGATGCCCTGAAAGGCGATCGTGGCGATATGTGCAACCAAACGGACCCCCCGAACCCAGGTATTGAACCCTTCGGGCACTATGGCGGGGGAAATCGGCGCGGGCAAGTGGGGTGGGGATCACCACATGCGGTAGGCATAGAGCACGGTCATCACGGTGCCGAGCGCTATGATGGCAAGCCGGATTGGCCGGGGCGGCAGGATGGCGACCAGCCGGCTGCCGATCAGCCCGCCGATCAGGGCGGCGGTCAGCATCACCAGGGTTTCCGGCCAGGAAATTGCGCCCTGGACCACGAAAATGGTGATGGCCGCGATGCTGACGACCGAGGCCAGCATGTTCTTCAACGTATTGGCGATGCGCAGCGATTCCGGCCCGGTCAGGGTGATGACCGCCAGCAGCATGATGCCCAGCCCCGCCCCGAAATAGCCGCCATAGATGCAGCTTGGAATGACCAGCACGGCGCGCAGGCGATGGGCCGGGCGGTGTTCCACCCCGTCGGTCTGGCGGCGCAGCCGGCTGCCCAGGGCAAAGAGCAGGGTGGCGGCGCCGATCAGCACCGGCACGAACTGGCGGAAGGTCGCCTCCGGCGTGATCAGCAGCAGCCAGGACCCCGCCGCCCCCGCCGCCATGCCCAGCCCGAGCAGCAGCCACAGCGTGGGGCCGAAGCCGCGCAGCATGTTGCGGTCGGCGATGGCGGCGGCCATATGGCCGGGTGTCACGGCCACCGCGCTGGAGGCGTTGGCGGAGATCGGGGGAATGCCCGCCGCCAGCATGGCGGGAAAGGTGACCAGCGTTGCCCCGCCGGCCAGCGCATTCATGACCCCGCCCAACAGGCCGGCGCCCGCCAGCATCGCGATGATTCCGAAATCCATTCTTTTTTCCTCCCGATTTGGCTCCGCATAGCCCATCGCGATGGGCCAAGTCTGGAACGAATGTGATCCTGATCCGTTTTTGCTGCACCGCCGTACAAGAAGGGCTGGAACCAGATGGAAGGAATCCCGATGCCGCGCCCCTATCTTGCTTATGCGCTGACGGCGGCTGCCCTGGCGGTTTCCCTGCCCGGGGCTGCACCGGCCTCAACGGTTGATCCGCTGGCGCTGTACGGGCCGGAACTGGCCTTTTCAGTGCAACGCAATGGTCAGATGGTCGGGCGGCATACGGTGTCGTTCGAGCGGGACCAGACGGGCCGGTTATCGGTCGAAAGCCGGATGCGGCTGGAAATCCCGTTTCTGCTGGGGCTGGTCGCCTATCGCTTCCTTTATGAATCCGATGCGCAATGGCGCGACGGGGCGCTGCAGCGCATCCGGGTCGCGGTGGATGATGACGGCAAGGCCCGGACGGTTGATCTGGCCTGGAGCGGTACGGAGTTCGAGGGGCAGGTGAACGGTACGCCCGTGCGGATGCCTGGGGCGCTGTTTCCGACCGATCATTGGAACAGACAGGCTGTCGGCGCGCCGAATGTGCTGAACACGCTGACCGGGCGACTGGCCCAGGTGGTGGTAACCGATCACGGCACCGAACAGGTGGACACCGCGCATGGCCCCGTGCAGGCGACGCGGTTCGAATATACCGGCGATTTCCGATCGGAGGTCTGGTACGATTCCGAAGGACGCTGGGTGAAGCTGCGCTTTCAGGGCAAGGATGGTTCCACCATCATCTATCGCTGCGAAATCTGCCGGGCCGAAGCCCTGACCAAAGCCGGGGTGGCGGGATGACCGGGTCGCAGCGCCTGGCCTGGATCACCGGCGCGGGCAAGGGTATCGGCCGGGCGGTCGCGCTGGCCCTGGCGCGGGAAGGCTGGGTGGTGGCCGCATCCGCGCGGACCGAGTCCGATCTTGCCAGCCTGTCGCGGGAGGCCGACGGGCTGGCGGGCGCGATCCACGCCTTCGCGCTGGATGTGACGGATGCCCCGGCCGTGGCGGAGACGGTGTCGCGCATCGAAGACGCGCATGGACCGATCACACTGGCCATTCTGAATGCCGGTACCCATAAGCCGATGGGCGCGGCCGATTTTTCCATCGACACGATGCGCGCTTTGATGGAGCTGAACGTGATGGGCACCGCCCATGCGCTGGCCCCGATCCTGCCCCGGTTCCGGGCGCGTCGTTCCGGGCGGATCGCCATCGTCGCATCGGTGGCGGGCTATCGCGGTCTGCCGACGGCGGCGGCCTATGGGCCGTCGAAATCGGCCCTGATCAATCTGGCGGAATCGCTGCGCTTCGATCTGGCGCGCGACGGGGTGGTGATGCAGCTGATCAATCCGGGTTTCGTGCGCACCCCCCTGACCGAGCGCAACGATTTCCCGATGCCTTTCCTGATGTCGGTGGAGGATGCTGCGGCGCGCATCGTGACGGGCCTGAAGGGCAATGGCTTCGAAATCACCTTCCCGCGTCGCTTCACCTGGGGGTTGAAGCTGTTGCGCGCGCTGCCCTATGGGCTGTATTTCCCGCTGGTCGCCCGGGCCACGAAGCAGGGATAAAGTAAATGGATGCGATGAAGATCGCGGACCGGCAGGCGGCGCTTGATGCCTATGCCCGCGCCTATGAGGCGCTGTCGCCCGACGGGATCGAGGTTTTGCTGGCGCTTACGGCACCGGATATCCGCTTCAAGGACCCGTTTAATGACGTATGCGGGCAGGAGGCGCTGCGCGGCCTGTTCCGGCACATGTTCCAGGTGGCGGGTGATCCGCGCTTCGTGGTGCACCATGCCGCCCTGTCGGGCGATACCGGCCTGCTGCGCTGGGGCTTTAAGGCAGAGGTGCGTGGGCTCGGCCAATGGCGGGTGGAAGGGATGAGCGAAATCCGCTTCGACGCCGATCACCGCATTGTTGAGCATATCGACCATTGGGACGCGGCCGAACAATTCTATGAAAAGCTGCCCGTGATCGGTGGGCTGCTGCGCCTTATTCGGCGGCGGATGCGTGCCGGGTGACCGCCGCCTGCTCCTCCTCCAGCCGTCGGAAGACGATGGTGACGGTTCCGATATCGAAACCCCATTTCGAAACCTGGGCCCGGTTCATCAGGATGTCGTCCTGCATCAGGAACATCCAGTCGTCGAAATGCACCCGCCAGCTGCCGTCACCGACCTTGAGGTCGAGATCATATTGCCAGTTGAGCGCATTGCCGGCCAGCAGACCCTTGGCCGTACCGACCACATCGCCCGCGCGGCCTTCATAGCTGCCCGGGCCGGTGGGCGTGATGGTCCAGATCCGCTGTTCACGCTCCCCATCCGAATAGCTGAAGCGCTCATCCAGGGTCAGCACCCCGGCCGCGTCCACGGTTCCGGTGATATCCACCGTGAACTGACGGCGCAGGTTGCCGAAGCGGTCATGGAACAGGCCATAGGCCCGGGTCTGGCCCTGGAAATACTCTTCCAGGCGCAGGGTGGGGGTAGTACCGGCGAAATCGTTCGGGGACATGCTCGAGCATCCCATCAAGGTTGCTATGGCGCATAGCAGGGCCATCAGCACGGAGCGGTTCGGTATCGATGCCATCCTTCAGCCTCCTTCTATACCGGCCTTGGCCGGCTGGACCCGTCGGGCCAGACGCCAGGCGATGGCCCTTTGACGGCGCGCGGTGATCGGATGGCGCCACACCAATGCTATTGCTGACAGTTTGAATACGATGGGCAGGGCCGCATAGATCACCAGCAGCGGCCA
>Ga0209066_10003540_pt1 | contig 17738 bp, 18 predicted proteins | sample All_14_2_FD_187198 | JGI IMG/M metagenome (GOLD analysis project Ga0209066, IMG submission 187198) | Freshwater microbial communities in response to fracking from Pennsylvania, USA - Allegheny Zone_MetaG_DW_15 (SPAdes) (version 2) ... | reverse complement strand
ACGCATAGGAGTGTGCGGGGGCGGCCCCCCGCCGCCCCCGCACACTCCTATGCGTGATCAGTAGTTCCAGACCCACGTACCCTCGGCCAGGATATCGACTGCGTTGAATACGGCCGAGTCCATGCGCACCACGATGTAGCGGGTGTTTGCCGTGGCGTTGTACCAGAGATCGGTCAGGGGCGCGTACGCTCCGCCGGGGTAGACCGCGACAGTCGAACCGATGGGCTGGCGAGCTGTGTTGCACACAACGAACCTGACCGGCTTGCCACCGGAGTACTTGTGCTTCACTCCGAAGTCCTTGTAGGCCGCGACGGCCTTGCTGGTCGTATACTTGTCGACCTGGAACCTCGGCACGATGATCGTGTAGTTCTGGGTGTTCGCCGCGAATGCCGACGCGGTGCTTCCGAACGCAAGCGCGAGCGCAAGCATGCTGATGACGATGATCTTCTTCATCTCGACTCCTCGATTCGTTGAACTGATCCGACCGGGAGACCGGGACCCTCGCCATTCTTGCGGTTGCACCTGCGACCCTCCCCTCACGTGCTATCAGCCACACTTCGGCGATGCCCCCTGAACTGGGGACGTCACCGTACACGAAGCATACGAGCCGGACCTTACCGGCTTCTTAACGCCGGACGTGACGAAGCTGGTCCCGGGTCGGCACACCTTCTCCACGACATCGCCATCCCGTCTGAACGGGTATCGCACACGCCCTCACTACCGTGATCGCGAGCACCCACACGACACACACGGGATATATGGCACTCTCCAAGGTACTCAAGCGGAACAAGGGCTGGCTGGCCGGCGGCGCGCTCGTGGTCGTCGCCGCGACTACGTACCTGGTGGTGACCGGCGGCGACGCGACCGAGGCCACCACCACCTATCAGACCGAGGCGGTCTCGGTCGGAGCGCTCTCCGTGACCGTGTCCGGCACGGGCAACCTCGAAGTGGACGGCACGACCGACATCTACCCGAGCGTGGCGGGGACGGTCGCCAGCGTGGAGGTCAGCGAAGGTTCGCATGTGGAGACCGGCGCGGTGCTCTTCACGCTCGACGCGTCGTCTGCTCGGGCCGAGACGGCCAAGTCGCTCGCTTCTCTGCGTCAGGCAGAGCAGAGCATCGCGCAGGCGCGCCTGCAGGTGACCAAGTCGGAGTCCGCCCTTGCTTCCCTGGAGACGAGGGCGTCTGAGCCCACACCGACCGTCACCAGCGACGATCTGGATGCCGCGCGCTCGGAGGTGGCCGTTGCCAAGGCGCAGCTGGCATCCGCCCAGGCCCAGCGGACCTCGGCCGCAACGGTCTACGAGGATGCGCTGGCGGCCGAAGACGATCTCGCTGTGACCGCTCCCTGCAGCGGCGTCATCTACTCGCTGGAGATCGCGGCTGGTGACAGCGTTCCCACAGGTGGCGACTCGGGTTCCTCAGCGAACACGGCGATGACCGCAACGGCCACCTCCGCCTCGTCGAGTACGAGCGGCGCGTCGACCGCCCCCGTGGTCATCGCTCCCGAGCAGCCGCTCTCGGTGCACCTCACCGTGAACGAGGTCGACCTTCCGTCCCTGGAGCTCGGCCAGCGAGCCGACATCGAGTTCGACGCATTCCCCGACCTCACCGCCACCGGCAAGGTGTATGAGATCGCCGAGACCGGCTCGAACTCCTCAGGCGTGGTCACCTTCGACGTCTGGCTCTCGATCGACGTCGCCGACCCACGGCTCCGCGCCGGCATGTCGGCCGCCGCGACCATCGTGACGAATGTCGCTAAGGACGCGCTGATCGTCCCGAACGCGGCCGTTCAGGCAGACGACGGTGGCGGCCACTACGTACAGATGCTCGACAGCGGCAGCGGGGAACCCCGGAGGGTCGCGGTCGAGACCGGTCTCGCCAGCTCCACTCAGACGCAGATCCTGAGCGGGCTGGCCGAAGGCGACAAGGTGGTGACCCAGACGCTCGACACGACGGACGACGGCGCCCAGGGCGGCGGTGGCGGCCTGATGATGCCGGGGATGGGCGGCGGTCCGCGTGACTGACGCCACACACGCACCCGGGTCCCCCGCCGGCGCCCGGCAGTCGGCCAAGTATGTGACCTTCGCCCCTCACCGTCCGGTGATAGAGGCGCGCGAACTCGTGAAGACCTACGACGGCGCCGGCGCCGAGACCAAGGCGCTCCGCGGCGTTACGCTCACCATCCGTGAGGGTGAGTTCGCGGCGGTGATGGGCCCTTCGGGCTCAGGCAAGTCGACACTCATGCATATACTCGGGTGCCTCGATACGCCGACTTCGGGAACCTATCATCTCACCGGCCAGGATGTCGCCGCCCTCGACGACCACGAGCTCGCACGCGTGAGGCGCGAGACGGTCGGCTTCGTGTTCCAGGCATTCAACCTGCTCCCCCGCTCCACGGTGATGCGCAATGTGATCATGCCGATGCTGTACACGCGCGTCCCCGCCGAGGAGCGTGAGGCGCGGGCGGTCGAGGCCCTCGAGTCGGTCGGACTCGAACCAGCGCTCTGGACCCATCGCAGCAACGAGCTCTCGGGTGGTCAGATGCAGCGCGTCGCGATCGCGCGATCGCTGGTGAACGATCCGTCCCTGGTGCTCGCCGATGAGCCGACGGGCAACCTGGACACGGCGACCGGCGAGGCGGTCATGGAGCTCTTCGGCAAACTCAACGCCGAGGGGCGTACGATCGTGCTGATCACACACGAGCCGGACATCGCCGCCAGGACCAGACGCGTCGTCCGCATCCAGGACGGACTCATCGTGGAGGACACCGCCACCACGGCGATCCACCGGAGCGGTGAGTTGTGATGCGGTTCAGCGACCTCCTCTCGGAGACACTCCACTCCCTCACCTCGAACAAGGTGCGCAGCGGACTCACGATCCTTGGCATCGTGGTGGGCATCGCCTCCGTCATCGCCATGATCGCGATCGGACAGGGCTCCCAGGCCTCCATAGAGCAGAGCATCCAGGCCGCAGGCTCCAACCTCCTCACCATCTCGCCGTCAGCAGCCGGGCAGAGCGGGCCCGGGCCGCGCTCGTTCGGCGCGAGCGTACAGTCGCTGACCCGCGAGGACGCCGAGGAGCTCGCAGGACTGCCGCTCATCAGCGGTGTCGCCCCCTCGGCGCAGGGGCAAGCTCAGCTCATCGCCGACGGGGCCAATGCCAACGTACAGATAGTGGGGGTCACTCCCGCATACGCCGCGGTCACCGGCCTCACGGTGCTGAACGGTTCGTTCATCTCGGCCCGTGATGACACCGCCAACGCCCAGGTGGTCGTGCTCGGCGCTACCCTGGCCGAGGACCTTTTCGGCGAGGTCGCGGATCCCGTGGGTGAGCACATCCGCTCCGGCACTATGCTGCTCACGGTGATCGGCGTACTGGAGGAGAAGGGCGCCGGCCTCAGCAACGCGGATTCCGCGGCGTTCATCCCACTGTCAACGGCGTTCAGGTATGTGACGGGCAGCACGTACCTTTCCTCGATCACCCTCACCGTAGTGGACGAGGAGCAGATGGACCTGGCCGAAGCATCCGTGGAAGCGACGCTGCTGCAGCGCCACGGGATCACCGATCCCGACTACGCCGACTTCAGGATCCAGAACATGGCGGACATGCTTGAGACCGTCTCGAGTGTGACGGGCACGTTCACAGCCCTGCTGGCCGGCATCGCAGGGATCTCACTCTTCGTGGGCGGTATCGGGATCATGAACATGATGCTCACCACGGTGACCGAGCGCACCCGCGAGATCGGCCTGCGCAAGGCGATCGGGGCCGACAGCGGCGCGATCTCGGCGCAGTTCCTGGCCGAGTCGGTCACCCTCACGCTGATCGGGGGCGTCCTCGGCGTCATCGCGGGCTGGGCGATCGGCTCGGTCGCCGCGAACCTGCTGGGCGTGAGCGCCATGATCACCATCGACTCCGTGCTTCTCGCTGCAGGCGTGTGCGCGTTCATCGGCATCGTGTTCGGCTACTATCCCGCGCGCCGTGCGGCGGCTCTCAGCCCCATCGACGCGCTTCGTTTCCAGTAAGCACGCCGCGGTGCGCGGCCGACGAAAGGAGTGTCCGGTGAAAGGTCCGGTCAAGACCGCGGCTCTCGGCATCACAGCGCTGGTGCTTGCGGGCGCCTCGTTCTGGGGAGGCACCGTGTTCCAGAGCGCCAAGACTCCAGATGGTCGTGCGGGGATCATGCCCGGTATGAACGCGCAGGGTGGTCCGATGGGAGGACTGACCGACGACGAGCGGGCCGAGCTTGAGAACATGTCAGACGAAGAGCGTCAGCAGTGGTTCGCGGACAACATGGGCGACCGCCCCGTCGGCGCGGGCGGTCCGACACGCGGCGGCTCGCTCGAGGGCGAGGTGATCGAGGTGACGGACGACACGATCACGCTCTCCGTGGGCACCGGGTCCCAGACCATCTACATCGATGAGAACACGGTCGTGGGCTTCGAGGAAGGAGCGGGTGGCCTGGCTTCTGGCGCATCGGTCATGGTGATCGCCGAGCCGGCCGCCGAGGGAGTGACGACCGCGTCCCTTCTCGTGGTCATGCGGTAGGAGGCACGTACGTAAGCGCCCTCGGCCCGGCTGCACCGGACAACACGACGAAGAGCCCCGCGGGTCATCTGCGCGGGGCTCTTCGAGTCGCGGCCCGGTCGACTACTTCGTGACCAGGATGATCCCCATCTGCGTGCCCGTGCCCTCGGAAGCCATGGTCACGGTCGCTTCGATGTCGCCCTTCTTGACGCTCATGATGTAGGTCTCGTCGCTGCCATCCGCAGCGCTCACATCGCTCACTTCCGTCCATCCGTCCGCGAACTCCGCCTTGTACCAATCGTGCAGCTCGCCCGGCGAGAGGTCGGAGGTGAGGTTCACGTAGTAGGTCGTGCCTTCGGCGCCACTGATGCTGGAGGCCGAGTCCACGGGCGCTTCATCGTGCATCGGGAAGTCGTCCGGGAACCCATCCGGCAAGTCCGCACTGCCGCCCTCGATCGTGACATCGCCGTCCTCGCCGCTGACGGTGACGCTGTCGCCGTCGACCTCGACATCGCCGCCCACGATCCCGCCAGCAATCTCCTCGCCGATCTCCTCGCCGATCTTGTCCTGGACTGCGGAGCACCCCGCAACGGCAAGCGCGAGCGCCGCCACCAACAGGCCGAGCCACAACCGCCTCATCACCGATTGTCCCCCTTCATGTCGCATCCCCGGGCCGGACCGCGTACGGCACCCGTTCGCGGTACGCGTACCCTCAGTACCGTCCTGATTGGGCATATACCCCAGCGGAAAGAGGTGGTCCCGATGATGGCCAGCATCATGACGACGAAGCCAACGATGGTCGCGTATCTGCCAATGCAGGGCGCGTACGACCAGACGCCGGCGGGGTACGGACACCTGTACGGATGGATCGAGGCCCACGGACTGAAGCCGACCGGTATGCCTGCCGCCGCCTACTTCAACATCCCGAACGAGCCGAACGGCGCCGACGCGGTCTGGGAGCTGCAAGCCCCGATCGCCGACCAGGTCGAGGAGGCGGCTCCCGATGAGAGCGGCGTGGGCCTGCGGCTGATCCCCGCGACGCAGGTGGTCTCAGCCACCCACAAGGGGCCGTACGACAGCGTGCTCCCCACCTACCAGGCGCTCTGGGCGTGGATCGAGGACAACGGGTACGAGATGGCCGGCCCGCCGATGGAGCGGTACCTGAACGATCCCGGCGAGGTCGGCGCCGACGAGTGCCTGACCGAGATCATCATGCCGATCAGCAAGCCCTGATCGCGCGACCCGCAGAGGCGGTGGTCACCGATGGTGAGGCCGGAGCGAGTGGGTGGCGTCTCCGGGGGCGATGTCGTGCCGCGCGCACAGCTCGCACCGGCGGACACGCTCGAGTGGCTGATGTCGGAGGAGAATCCCGCGATGGCTGTGCTCACGCACCTCCGTCTCCTCGGCGAGCGGGACACCGGCGAGATGCTCGCGCTCTGGAACGCGCGCAACCGGTATGCGCCGGTGGCACGCATCCTTGAGTCGATGCGACCAGACGGAAGCTGGACGACGCCGGGGCGCGACTACCAGAAGTACGGCGGCAACCTCTGGCAGATCCACTTCCTGGGCGAGCTCTTCGCAGACGGTGACGACGTTCGCGTCCGGGCGGCGGCGACGTACGCGTTCTCGCGGCAACTCGCGGACGGTTCGTGGTCGTGCAACGGACGCCCCGCTGCCGCCATCCCGTGCCTCACCGCCAACGTCGGCCGCGCGCTCGCCCGCCTCGGCTTCGCCCGCGATGAGCGTATCGTACGGGCACTCGGCTACTGCGTGTCGCTGTACGATGCGTTCGGCTGCCTCACGTGCGGCACTCCCGGGCGCGACGGGAAGCCGGCCGCCGAGTGGGGGGCGTCGGGGTCCACGCTCAACGGCTACTGCCATATGCTCGCACCCAAACTGCTGCTCTTCCTTGCCGAGGTGCCTCGCGAGCTCTGGCCTGCTGGCGCGGAGGGCCTGCGCGACGAGTGCGTACGCGTGCTGCGCGACAAGGAGGTCTTCCGCTGCTTGCCGCAGGAGTCGCGGGAGTTCCTCGACCTGTACTACACCGCCAAGAGCGCGGAACGGAGCGGTCTGCGTGAGATGTACCTCCGCGACCACCCCACGCTCCACTACAAAGACAAGCCCGGCTGGCTGCGGTTCGGCTATCCGCTCTCGTACAACTCCGACGCGCTCGAGGCGCTCCACGCCCTCGCGCTGCACGGTGAGCCATGGCACTCCGGATACGTCCCCGCACTCGATGCGGTGCGGGCCGCGGCGAGCGACGACATGCGCTGGACGCTACGCACCACGTTCAACGGCAAGATGCTCGCGGACGTGGAGGAGAAGGGACGACCGAGCCGCTGGCTCACGTGGCGGGCGCTCTCCGTCTTGCAGCACTTCGGCACCGCGAACCCCGTCGCCGAAACCGCCGTCTTATAGCCAGGAAGCTCACGAATGAGGAGGTGCGCGATGTACACCCGGATCCTTGCGGTACTGCTTGCGCTGGCACTCGGCGCCGCTCTGGTCGGCTGTGCGGCCGACGCCCCTGACACCAGCGATGCTCCCGATGTCAGCGCTCCCGGAGATGCCGCCGGAGGTGCGGCCGGACTTCGGCTCGCCAACGGCATCTACGACCAGGAGGACGGCACCGTGATCGCGCTTGGCGTGCTTGAATGGGTCAACCTTGAGGGCGGCTTCTACGCGCTCACCGGAGCGCCGGAGTCCGAGGGCGGCGGGAACATCGCCGTCATCAACAACGCCGAGGAGTTCTCTCGCGAGCTCGAGGTGCTGATCGGCAAGACCGTGCAGGTCACCGGTACCCGGTTCGACGGCGTGTCGATCCGGATGGCCGGTCCGGAGATCGTCGTCGACTCCGTGGAGGAGATCAGCGACACGCCGGGCGCGGCCGAGTAACGATCGATCAGTGCGACAGTCGGACACGAAAGGCCCGGGCATCGAGCCCGGGCCTTTCGTGTGTCAGCCGCGCAGCGCGCTGGCCCCTACCCGATGCGTGCGTGGTAGCTCTGCAGCGGTCGGACCGCACCCGCCGACTCGCGATGGGCGCGGATGCCCTGCGCCGCCGCGAGCGCGGCCGAGGTGGTGGTGATGTACGGGATGCGGTGCTTGATAGCGGACTTGCGGATGTAGCTGTCGTCGAACTCGCTGCTCTTCCCCGCAGGCGTGTTCACCACGAGCTGGACCTCCCCGTTGGTGATCGCGTCCTGGATGTTCGGCCTTCCCTCATGGAGCTTCAGCACTGTCGTCGCCTCGATCCCGTGCCCGGCAAGGAACGTCGCGGTGCCGCTTGTGGACATGATGCGGAAACCGAGGTCGGCGAACTCGCGCGCCGCCGGCAGGATACGCTCGCGGTCGCGCTCGGCGATGGTGATCAGCACCGTGCCGTCGTCGGGGAGTCGCGTGCCGGTAGCCTCCTGCGCCTTGAAGAAGGCCAGTCCGTAGCTGTCGGCAAGTCCCAGCACCTCGCCGGTCGAGCGCATCTCCGGTCCGAGCAGCGGGTCCACCTCGGGGAACATGTTGAACGGGAAGACCGACTCCTTCACACCGAAGTGCGGTATCGGCGTGCGCACGAGCGCGAGATCGGCGAGCTTCTCGCCCATCATCACGCGCGTGGCGAGCTGCGCCATCTGGATGTCGGCGACCTTGGAGACCAGCGGCACCGTGCGGGAGGCGCGCGGATTGGCTTCAAGGACGTACACCACGTCGTCGGCGATCGCATACTGCATGTTCATCAAACCCACCACGCCGAGCTCGATGGCGATGCGCCGTGTGTAGTCGTCGATGGTGGCAAGATGCTCCTCGGAGATGATCACCGGCGGTATCACGCACGCGGAGTCACCCGAGTGGATGCCCGCATACTCGACGTGCTGCATCACCGCGGGCACGAACGCGTCGGTGCCGTCGGCGATGGCGTCAGCCTCGCACTCGATGGCGTTCTCAAGGAACCGGTCGATCAGGAGCGGTCGCTCGGGCGTGACGTCGTGCGCTGCCGTCACGTACCGGCGCAGCATCTCCTCGTCGTGCACGATCTCCATCCCGCGTCCGCCGAGCACGTAGCTCGGGCGCACCATGAGCGGATAGCCGATGGTGATCGCCGCCTCGAGCGCTTCGTCCAGGGTGGACACGATCGCTGACTCGGGCATGGGGATGCCGAGCTGCTCCATCATCTCGCGGAAGCGATCGCGGTCCTCGGCAAGGTCGATGGTCTCGGGCGAAGTGCCCACGATCGGGACGCCGGCCTCTTCGAGTGCACGGGCGATATTGAGCGGCGTCTGCCCGCCGAACTGGCAGATCACGCCGTCGGGACGCTCCTTCTCGTGGATGCCGAGCACATCCTCCACCGTCAGCGGCTCGAAGTAGAGTTTGTCTGAGGTGTCGTAGTCGGTGGAGACGGTCTCGGGGTTGCAGTTCACCATGATCGTCTCGTATCCGAGTTCGCGCAGTGCGAATGCCGCGTGTACGCAGCAGTAGTCGAACTCGATGCCCTGGCCGATGCGGTTGGGACCGCCGCCGAGCACCATGATCTTGCGCGCATCGGACACGGGCACGGTGTCCTCGGTGGCGTAGCTCGAGTAGTAGTAGGCCGCGTCCTCCACGCCGGAGACTGGCACGGGCGTGTAGCCATGGCGCACGCCAAGTGAGAGACGGCGCTCGCGGATCGAGGACTCGGGCACACCGAGGAGTCTGGCCAGGTACGCGTCGGCGAAGCCGTCACGCTTGGCTCGTACCAGGAGATCGTCCGGGAGCGGCTCGCCGGCATGCACGCCGGCTCCGGCAACGCCATCGTCACTGGCGTAGGCGAGCAGCTCCTCCTCGAGCGCCACCAGCTCGGCCATCTGCTCGATGAACCAGTGCTTGATGTGCGTCTTGGTGAAGAGCTCGTCAACGGCGGCGCCCTTGCGAAGCGCTTCGTACATGATCCACTGGCGCTCGCTCGTGGGTTCGGCGAGAAGCGCCATCAGCTCCTCGAGCGAGCGTGCGTTGAAGTCCTTGGCGAAGCCGAGGCCCATACGCCCGTTCTCGAGCGAACGGATCGCCTTGCCGAACGCCTCCTTGTAGGTCGCGCCGATGGACATGACCTCGCCCACGGCGCGCATCTGCGTGCCGAGCTTGTCCACGGCGCCGGGGAACTTCTCGAACGCCCACCGCGCGAACTTCACCACGACGTAGTCGCCCGAGGGCGTGTACTTCTCGAGCGTGCCGTCGCGCCAGTACGGGATCTCCGACATCGTGAGTCCGCTCGCAAGCCGGCTCGAGACGAGCGCGATCGGGAAGCCGGTGGCCTTGCTCGCGAGCGCACTTGAGCGGCTCGTGCGGGGGTTGATCTCGATCACGACCACGCGATCGGTGACCGGGTCGTGCGCGAACTGCACGTTGGTGCCGCCGATGACCTCGATGGCCTCCACGATCCGGTACGCCTGGTCCTGGAGACGCGCCTGCAGTTCCGGCGCGATGGTGAGCATCGGGGCGGTGCAATAGCTGTCGCCGGTGTGCACGCCGAGCGCGTCGACGTTCTCGATGAAGCAGACGGTGATCATATTGCCTTCGGCGTCCCGCACGACCTCGAGTTCGAGCTCTTCCCATCCGAGGATGCACTCCTCCACGAGCACCTGGCCCACCATCGAGGCCTGTAGGCCGCGCGCCACTATCACGCGCAGCTCCTCGACGTTGTAGACGATGCCCCCACCGGTGCCACCCATCGTGAACGCGGGCCGGATCACCACGGGATAGCCGAAGTCGGCCGCCACACGCTCGGCGTCATCCAGGGTCTCGACCGTCACACCGCGTGCGGTCTCGATGCCGAGGCGGTCCATCGTGCGCATGAACTCAAGGCGGTCCTCACCGCGCTCGATCGCCTCCGGGCTCACGCCGATGATCCGCACGCCGTACTTCTCGAGGATGCCGCGACGCCAGAGTTCCAGCGAGAGGTTCAGTGCGGTCTGTCCGCCGAGGTTCGGCAGCAGAGCGTCCGGACGGCTCTGAGCGATGATGCGCTCAAGCGTCTCGAGGTTCAGCGGCTCGATGTACGTTTCGTCGGCCATGACAGGATCGGTCATGATCGTGGCCGGGTTGGAGTTCACAAGCACGATCTTGTAGCCGAGCGCGCGGAGCGCCTTGCACGCCTGCGTGCCCGAGTAATCGAACTCGCACGCCTGTCCGATGACGATCGGCCCCGAGCCGATGATCATGACCTTCTGGATGTCGTCCCGGCGGGGCATAGCCACTCCTTTGGTTGTCACACGATTCGATACATTCTAGCGCATAAAGCACCGTTCGTACGCCTTGCGAGTGATGATTCACGGTTGTGGGCGCGTCATCACACGGCGCAACGCCTCATGCGAGGCCGCGAGCCGTGCCGAGCCCTGCTCACGCGTGTCGCTCTCGTGGAATCGATCCATCTCACCCGCTTGACATCACGTTCACCCGGCAGTAGCCTTACGCCGTACGTCTTACACTGTAAGGCCACAACGACAGGAGGATCGTGATGTTGAGGATGCACACCTGTCAGCTGATAGTGGTCCTTGCCGTCACCGTGGCTTGCGTGGGGTACATGTCGTGCACGATCGCGCGGCTGCTCGCTCGCCCGGAGCTCGGTCGTGCCGAGGTGCGCCCGGCCACGGCGCTCGAGACCGGACTCGTCGGGGCTGTGCCTGGTCCGGGCGAGCACGCCTTCGACGGGTTCTCATACCGCACGACCGGCCGGTTCGCCGGACGCGTGCGGGTGGTGGTGCGCGACGACACCGTGACCATCGCGGGTCCGCGCGCGCCACGAGGACTGTACGTGCTGTGGATCTGGCTCCAGGGCATCACGCTCGCGCTGGTGCCGCCCGCCCTCGTGCTCGCCGCCGTGAAGCTCGACTGGCGCGCTCTGCTGCTCGCGCTCGGCATCGCCGTGGTGAGCACCGCATTCATGGGTATCGGCGCGGGGATATGGCCGGGTATGGGCGAGACGCTCTTCGTGGCCGAGGGCCGTTTCGATGCGGTGGAGATCCCGCTCTCGGCGGTACGCGATGTCACCATCGGCGAGCGTTGGGCGCGTGACGGCCTGCGCCTGGTGATCGCTCCGTACGCGCCGGGCATCGACAAGCTCGCCGAGGGCTACGCCGTGTGCTTCAACGCGCCGGACGGCGAGGGCCGTGACGCAAGCTACGGCATGCACATGCTGTCGAAGGACGATGCCGCCGCGCTGCGCGACCTGCTCGCGCCGGAGCCTGCCCGATGACGCCTCGTGCGACTCCGCTTACGCGTGACGAAATACTCACCGCGGCGCTCACGCTGATCGACGCCGAGGGCCCCGATGCGTTCTCGATGCGCAAGCTTGCCGGGACGCTTGGCGTCGAGGCTATGACGCTGTACCACCACTTCCCCAACAAAGACGCGATCCTGGACGGCGTGGTGGCGCGTGTCTTCAGCGAGATGCGTCTGCCCGAACCGCTTCCTGAGGGGTGGATGGAGTTGGCCGAGGAGATGTTCGTGGCGTTCCGGCGTGCGCTCGTGGAGCACCCGAACACCATCGTCCTACTCGCACGCAGGCCGCTCAACACCGCCGACGCCGCTGACTTCGTGGAGACGCCGCTTTCGGCGCTTTCGATGAGCGGCCTCACGCCCACGCGCGTAGGACAGCTCTACCAGTCGCTCGTGGCGTACTCGTTCGGGCATGCGTTCGTGGCGAGCGACCGTCCCGTCGCGCCACCCGACTCGGCGCTTCGCACCGACGCCTCGCGCTACCCGGCGGCGCGTGCGAGCGGCGCGGCGGTCTCGCGGTTCGACGAGGAGACCTTCCGCGAGACGCTCGGGCACATCATGCGGGGCTTCACTGACGCTTAGGCCGCTGCCGCGGTGCGCGTCACCGCAGGCGCCTCCTCGCGCACGCTCCTGAGGATCAGCGCCGCGATCACACCGGAGATAAGCGTGGCCGCCGAGAAGAGCATGAGCGGCGGGACCTCGGGCGCCCCTTCCACGATCCACGCCGAGACGAGCATCGCCACGATGGCGCCCGACATCGTGACGCCCTTGACGGAGAAGACCGCCGCCAGAAGATAGCCCGCCGGACGGCGCTGCCAGGCAAGGACCGCGGTCGCCAGCGCGATCGGTACGACGATGCCGAGATCGAGCGCCTGCACCGCGAGCGTGGGCGTGCCCAGCAGGTTCGCGCCGGCCAGATCGCCGGAGAGCCCCGCCGTGATCCTCGGCACCCACATGGCCACCAGCTGCAGCCCCATCACAGCGCAGAACGCCGCGATCGACCGGCGAGGGAACCGCTCAGTGAACCGCTCGGGCAACGTGCGGACGTCGAGTGTCGCGACGATCCAGACGATCCCGGTGAATGCCAGCGGGTACAGCACGATGAAGAGCGGGAACAGCGGGCCGAGCGCCCAGAAGACCGCATACATCAGGTACTGGTACACGAGGTAGCCGAGGACGCCCGCGGCAAGCAACCGTGCCCTGAGCGATCCGCGAGCTACGGACGGCACCGCGATGAGCAGTGCCGGCACCGCGACAAAGAGTGTGAGGGCGTCCCAACCGACACCCTCGGCCACCACGCGCTCCGCGTTGTAGGCGTATACACCATCGATGGCGTAGTCGAACTCCTCGCCGCGGATGCTCGTGGCATGCGCGGTCTCGCCGCTCCCCCGCGCGAACACCCCGACCGCCGAGGCGGCGCCTGCGGTCAGCGCTACGACCAGACACAGCAGTGCGATTCCCTTGAAGCCGCGGGTACGCATCACAGGCCTAGCTTCCCGATGACGTCGCGTGTCCACGCGTCCACTGCCTCGTAGTCGCGGAAGTCCCCCTCGGGAGCCTTCATCGCCTTCATGATCAACCGCTCGGGCAACGAGAACGCCTTGGGGTCGTTCATGCCGGCGAACAGTCCCACATCGACCGGATCCACGCCGGACTCCGTGACAAGCGGGTCGGTGTACGCACGGACTTCATCGGCCTTCCCGGGGTCGCTCGCCATCGTGAGGCAGGCGGTGAACAACGCCACGGGCCGCTCCTTCAGCTCGGCGGCGTGTCCTATCAGCCACTGCTTCGCCGACGCGTGCCACATACCAGCACGCACGCCGCTCCCCACGATGATGGCATCGTAGCCGCCGGGTTCAGGGTGCTCCTGCGCTGGCTTCACGTCAGCTGTCACACCGGCCGCGGTAAGCGCTGCGCCCACCCGCTCGGCGATACCGGCAGTGCATCCCGACTTCGTACCGTAGACCACCAACACCGTACTCATCTCATCGCTCCTTCGTTGCCGAAGCTCCCGACCAGAACAGGTCGAACAGCTGCTCGATACCCGAATCGGTGCTGACATCAACAGGCGCCTCGCCCAGGCCGAGGACGGTACGCATGATCACGTAGCTTGAAGTCAGGCCGAAGAACGCCTCGGCCATCACGCGCGGATCGATGTCGGCCCGTAGTTGACCGGCCTCCTGTCGCTCCCTCATGAACTCCGCGAGTCCTGACAGGTTCGCGCCAGCCCCCGCGCCAAGAGCCTCGCCCACCTCGGACACCGAGCGCGCGTCGTAGGCGAGCCGCATGGCGAGACCGTTGTCGGCCAATGCCCCCTCGATCTCCATCCGGGCGAACGCGAGCAGCGTGGCGTGCGTATCCTCAGACGGCGCGACGTGCTCAGCCGCGCGCCCCGCCTGCCTCCGGGCCATCCGCTCCCCCAGGGCCTTCAGGACTCCCCGCTTGCTCTCGAACCTGCGGAAGAGCGTGACCTCGTTCACGCCCGCGCGCTCGGCGATCGCCCGTGTGGTGGTCGCGGCATAGCCATGTGTCGCGATGAGCTCCGCGGCCGCATCAAGGATGCGTTCACCGGTATCGACAGCAGCGCTCATTCGGCCTCTCTCCTCTCATTCATGCAAGTGCTTGCTTGCACTATGGGGACTGACCGCGATGATGTCAAGAGGTGTCCGGTTGGATCGAGCGCGAAGCGAGGCGACGTGGGGTCCCACCGCGCGAGCCGGCTACGCGGTGATGACCTCGTACTCGGCGTCGACGTCCCACTCCTCCGGCGGTGGCTCGGTCTCCATCCGATGGAACAGGTGTCTGAACCACACCACGCCGATCACGCCTGTGAGCGCGTTGCCGATCGAAGCCGCCCACCATACGCCGTGCAGGCCGAGCAGCGCCGAGCCCGCGTAGGCGAGCGGAACGTACAACACGAACATGCGGACCACCGAGAGGGCCATCGACAGAAGCGCCCGGTGCAGGGCGTTGAACGCGTTCAGCGTGGTGACGAGGATTCCGAGCAACGCGTAGCTCGGGAACACGATCGCCATGTACGACATCACCGTATCGATGACATCCGGCGAGTCGTTGAAGATCATCGCCGCGGGTCTACCGGCCACGAGCGAAAGCAGCCACACCATAGCGCCCCACCCGGCGGTCATCACGAGTGCGGTCTTCACCGCCCGGCTCACACGCGCCTTCTTGCCCGCGCCCCAGTTCTGACCCACGAACGGCACCAGCGCGGCGCCGATAGCATTGATCACCATCACGGCGAACGACTCGAGGCGGGTGGCCACGCCGAAGCCAGCGACAGCCGCCACGCCGTATCCCGCCACGATGGCCGTGATCAGCGCTGTCGAGATCGGTGCGATCAACTGGGTGATGGCCGCCGGCAGACCGACCTTGAGCACCCGGCTCCACGCCGCAAGCACCTCGGCGAACGTCATCCTGATGCGTACCAGGATTCCGCGCCGATGCAGCACGACGAGCGCGACGACCATGGCGCACGCCTGCGAGATCACCGTTGCGATCGCCGCACCACGCATACCGAGCCCGGGTACGGGGCCCCACCCGAAGATGAACAGCGGGTCGAGGATCGCATTCACGCCGAGGACTGTGAGCATGATCTTCGCGGGTGTCTTGGTGTCGCCGGTCGCCCGCAGACTGCTGTTGCCGTTCTGCGGTATCACCACGAACGGGAGTCCGAAGAACCACACCGACATGTACTCGAGCACATGCTCGAGTACCTGACCCTCGGCACCAAGTGCCGCGAAGAGCGCCGGCCCGCCGAGGAGCCCCGCAACGGCCATCACGCTGGATACCGAGAAGCCGAGCAGAATGGATGCGAGCGCGAGGCGCCGCACACCCTCGGTGTCTCGACGTCCGATCGCACGCGAGACCACCGCGGTCGTGCCCACGCCGATGCCGAGGCTGATCGAATTCACCGCCATGACCACGGGCAGTGTGAAGCCCATCGCGGCGAGCGGCTCCGTTCCAAGACGCCCGAGATAGAATGTGTCGACGATGTTGAAGCCGACCATGGCGAACATCGCTACGACCATCGGCGCGCTCAGCTTGATGAGCGTGCGGGCCACCGGCCCCTCGGTCAGATGTGCTTCATGCTGCATGGCGCATACCTCTCGATCCGCCGACCCGGACCACCGGACGACCGCGCAGCTTCACTGTGCGCGATCAGACGGGTCGCGGGCGGACACAGGTACCGCAATCTACGCCTCATGGTCCACGCGTGCAACCCGGGGCGACTCCCCGATCAGGCGTTGCGGACGATCGGTGAGTAGCGCTCCACGAAGAGTCCGCGCCACGGCTTCACCCTCGTCCCGATGTGCTCGAGCACGGGAGCATGAGGGTCCATCGGCACCACGAGCGTCACGTCGTCCCGGCGTGGGTGGTTGGGGTCGTAGATCCAAATCGTCGCGCGCTCCTCATCGAACCGTGCGGCGTATGCGAGCACCTGGTGATTCCGAGCCATGTGTGTGAGACCGATTCCGCTCACCAGCCCAAGCGGAGCGGGGCGACCGACACGGAGCGAGTCGAAGAGCGTCAGCAGTTCCCGGCGCGTTGCGATGCCCACTCCCAGTTGACTCGCAGATGGCAGATAGGTGAATCGTGCGAACCGCCACAGGTTGCCGCCCAGCCCCACCGCCACGCTCTGCACCTGGCGCTTCCAGATGGAGCGCGCGAGGTCGCTGTCATGTGCGGGCAGGTCGGTACTCCTCGCCTCACCTGTGAGCTCCGTGCCCGCAAGGAAGGCGTCGAGCGCGGCGAACACCATGCCTCCGCATCGGCCGCGCGAAGTGATGACACCGAGGAGCAGGTCGCGCCAGGTATTGGCGAAGCCGAAGCCATGCTTCGATGGTCGGAAGCCTGTATCGAGATGCATCATAGCCGCCTGTCGACTGGGGTGCGCATGGCCCCGATCATACCGCCTGTCGGTATACGCGGCACGGGCGACCGCCCCGGATAGGGTGGTCGCCCGTCCCACTCATCGGACCCTCACGCAGTCGGGCACGTGATAGTCGGCGTGGTGTCGTCCTTCGTGACCGGAGTATGGCTCACGCCTCTCAGCGCGCAGGGCGCGCATCCGGGCGGAGGCTCGGACCACATACGCAACGAGAGTGTCGCGTGCGTGCGTGGCCAGACCGGTGAGGTCGATGGTGTAGTCCTGGCGCTCCAAGGCGCCAACGTTTGATTCGAACATCGCGGGGTCCCTCCCCTTACAGGGTGCCCGCGACGCGAGATGATCTCAGGCGGCGCGGCGCACCGGAATACGGACGCACATGGTTCTCGGGGCGATCGGAGCCCCTGGTTCACTCGACTTGATCATCTGACGTCCCTCCTTCCGGTCGCGCTTCCAACTCCTGACAACGGTTTGCATCATAGCACTGAGATCCTGCATGGCAAGTCCGATTGCCGGCCCCTCTCGCCTACAGGCTGAACTCCCCGCGCGCCACCACACGCGCTGAACCGCCGACCTCCACGCGGGTGATCGTGTCGCTGTCGCCCTCGGCATGCGCAAAGAGCGTGCTGGGACGGTTCACCTCGGCACCCTGCGCGATGGTGATCTCGTCACCCCAGGCGATCAAGCCGTGCCGCGCCAGATGCACCGCGAGCGGACCCGCTGCCGATCCGGTGGCCGGGTCCTCGATCACGCCGAGCTCAGGGCCGAACATCCGCGCCTTCACGCGCGCACCGTCGACCGCGAAGACGCTGACGCCGGTAGGGCCTACGAGTGTCGCGAGCGCCGCGATATCCGGCTTGAGCGCGGCCACCTCGGCCTCGGAGTCCACCATCACATACACGTGCGGCGTGCCATTGTCGTAGCGCTCGACAGGCAGAAGCGAGCCAGAGACACCAAGCGCGGCGAAGAGCGGCGCGGGGTCCGCATACGGCTCGATCGTGGGGATGGGCTGCTCCATGCGACCGAAGACGATCTCGGCACCCTCCCGGTCGAGTGAGACCGGCAC